>Ga0233397_1000011_pt1 | contig 109171 bp, 112 predicted proteins | sample 35DmetaG_FD_189957 | JGI IMG/M metagenome (GOLD analysis project Ga0233397, IMG submission 189957) | Seawater microbial communities from Monterey Bay, California, United States - 35D | ecosystem: Environmental > Aquatic > Marine > Coastal | place: USA: California | collected 2016-10-20
TAATGAGTACTACTAACACTCCACAACCATCAGAAGAAGTTGACTTAGGACAATTATTTAAAATGATTGGAAATGCATTCCAACGCTTATTTCAATTCATAGGTTCAATTTTTAACACGTTGTTTTTGGCCTTTGTATGGCTTGTATTTTTTATAAAAAAACGCGCCGTTTTTTTATTAATTGCAGCTGTAGCTGGTTTAGCGCAAGGCTTTATTTTAGACAAAACCTCACCACCAACGTACAAATCCTCAATAACAGTAAAACAAAATTATGCAACTGGAGAAAACTTGTATGGATCTATTGATTATTATAACAGCCTATTAAAAGATGGCGATTATGAGGTTTTGGGGCGTGTTTTAGGATTAGAAAAAAAGGTCTCTGAAGAGATTTTAGGAATTGAGATTGAACCCATTATTACCGATAATGATCGCGTTGTGATGTTTGACAAGTACATAAGTGGATTAGATTCTTTGGCAGCCTCTAAAGTTGAATATGAAGTTTTTGTTGATAACATAAAAGATTATAAGCACCAGCTGCAGCAAATTAGCATCAATTCCAAAACTAGAGCCAATTTTAAAAATGTGTTTGACAATGTTATTGGAGACGTAAATACGAACACATTTTTTGTAAATGAACAAGCAAAAGATTTAGCGGAGCTAAACCAACAAAAAGTGGCTTTAGAACAATCTTTAGCGCAGTCTGATTCTTTGCAACGCACCTATAAACGTGTTTTGGAACAGCAAATGGAATCAAAATCTACTTCCGAAACCTCCATAACGTTTGAGGGGAATAATGATAAAAACAAAACCCGTGAGTTTGATCTTTATAAAAGCGATATAGAATTACGCCGAGAAATTGTACAGATTGAGCGAAAGTTAAAAGATAAACAAAATATTGTTGAAATTATTTCTGGTAAGCAGGATAACGGATTTGTTGATGACACACAAGAATTATTAGGATTAACACTAGGCACAAAACGCTATTATTTATTACTATTTACGATTTTAGCTTTTGTTATTCTTTTTGGGATTGAATTTTTAAAGTTTTTAGAAAAATACAAGCCGGAGTAAATAGGCTCATTAATTCATAAAAAATGAAGGTATTTAAGACCCCTTTAGATGGTTGTATTGTTTTGTTTCCCACTCTGTTTTCAGATGATAGAGGTAGCTTTTATGAAGCCTATAAAAAGACAATATTAGACGATTTTTTAGGGTATAAAGTGGATTTTGTGCAAGATAATGAGTCCTTTTCTTCCAAAGGGGTGCTTCGGGGGTTACATTTTCAAAAAGGGGTTTATGCTCAAGCAAAATTAGTTCGTGTTGTACAGGGTGCTGTTTTGGATGTCGCTGTCGATTTGCGATTAGAATCACTAACTTACGGCCAACATTTTTCTATAGAACTGTCGTCAGAAAATAAAAAGCAATTGTTTATTCCAAGAGGGTTTGCGCATGGGTTTGTGGTTTTAAGTGACACTGCTTTATTTTCCTACAAATGTGATAATTATTATAACAAAGCATCTGAAAGTGGGATTATTTATAATGATCCGACACTAAATATTGATTGGAAATTTCCTGATGACCAATTACAGCTGTCTAAAAAAGATTTAGAACTTCCTCAATTTAAATCTTTGAAGCTATGATTAAAATTTTGGTAACGGGGGGTAATGGGCAGCTCGCCCAATGTTTAAAGGATGTTGTCATAAACGAAAATGAATTTAATGTTGATTTTCAGGACCTTCCAGCCTTAGACATTACCAATAAGCAACAATTAGAGTCATATTTTTCAAAGAATGAATTAGATTATTGTATCAATTGTGCAGCTTACACCGCCGTCGATTTAGCAGAAGAACAAAGCGATTTGGCCTATGCGGTTAATGCAGAAGGTCCAAAAAATTTGGCTGAGGTTTGTAAGAAATACCAAGTTAAGCTCCTTCATATCTCAACAGATTTTGTGTTTGATGGTAAAAAGCAAACACCTTACATAGAAACGGATATGCCTAATCCACTAGGGGTTTATGGCGTGAGCAAATGGCAAGGCGAACGCTACATTCAGGAGGTTATGGAGGATTATTTTATTATACGTACGTCGTGGCTGTACTCAGAATATGGAAATAATTTTATGAAAACCATGTTGAGGTTATCAGAAACACGAGATGAAATTAGCGTGGTTTCCGATCAAATAGGCGCGCCCACATATGCAGGAGATTTGGCTGAGGTTTTGATAAAAATTATTTTATCTTCGCCCCCAAATTATGGGGTTTACCATTACAGTAATTCAGGCACCATTTCATGGTATGATTTTGCGGTAGAAATTTTTAAGCAGTTTGGTAAGAAAATTGAGGTTAAACCCATCAAAACAAAAGATTATCCAACCGCAGCCAAGCGGCCAAAGTATAGTGTTTTGGACACAACAAAAATTGAAAACAACTTTAATTGTACAATAAAAGATTGGCAGGGAAGTTTAGATAAAACGAATTTAATTTATAAATCATGAAACATTTATTTTCTTTAATTGTAATTATTAGTATTTTATCCTGTAAACAGAGTGCAAATGATAAAACTCAGCAAGGACATTCATTATCTACTATTGACAGCCTCAAAAACAACTTTACTGTTACCGTAGATGCTATTATAACAAAAGATGATACATTTAATCTGATGTATCAAACTGAAAAAAAACCATTATGGACCACCAATTCTTTATTAAAGAAAAAAGTAGTGGGAAGCAAAGCAATACAAAAAATTACTTTTGTTTTACCTAAAGATACTTTCCCTACAAAATTTAGAATTGATCTTGGCCAGAATAGGCAACAAAAGTTTATTGATTTATATAAGATGATATTCAGTTATCAGCACCAGGAACTAGAAGTCAAGGAAAATTTAATAAGCAAACGCTTTGTAACAAATAAGTATGCACAGTATTTTGGCGATGGCACGAAAGCAGATATAATTTTATCTGTTGTAGATAATAATTATAACCCGTTAATTATAGCAACAAATTATTTTACGGAAGTTTTAAATAATAAATTATAGATAATGAAATATGAAAAACCAAAGGTTATTGCTGAGATAGGCTGTAATCATAAAGGAGACTTCGATATTGCGATTGAGCTTATCGATTTAGCAAAACAATGCGGAGCAGATATTGCTAAGTTTCAAAAAAGAAACAATAAGGAACTTCTTACAAATGAACAATATAACAGCCCTCACCCAAATCCAGCAAATTCCTACGGAACTAGCTATGGTGAACATCGTGAGTTTTTGGAATTCTCTATTAATCAACACAAAGATCTTAAATATTATTGTAATAAAATTGGTATTGAATATTCTACATCTGTTTGGGACATCACATCTGCAAAGGAGATGGTAAAATTAAACCCTATAATGCTAAAAGTACCATCAGCATGTAATAATCATTTTGATATGCTAAAGGTTTTAAGGGACGAATACGAGGGAGAAGTACACTTGTCATTTGGAATGACAAATAAAAATGAAGAGAAAGAAATAATTGACTTTTTTGAAGATACAAACCAAGCTAAAAATAGATTAGTAATTTATTCGTGTACATCAGGATATCCAGTACCCTTTAAAGATGTTTGCTTGTTAGAAATAAAAAGACTTAGACAATCATATGGTAACAGAGTTAAAGATATAGGTTTTTCTGGCCATCACTTAGGAATAGCCATTGATAACGCAGCATTTGCATTAGGCGCTAAATGGATTGAAAGACATTTTACGAAAGACCGAACATGGAAAGGCACTGATCACTCAGCTTCTCTTGAGCCTAGCGGGCTACGAAAAATTTGTCGAGATTTAAAAGCAACATACGAATCATTGACTTACAAAAGTCAAGATATATTAGACATTGAAAAAGTTCAACGAGATAAATTAAAATTTAAAAAGAGATAAATATTGGAAGCGATTGTTTTCATTCCTGTTAGAGGGGGTAGTAAATCTATCCCAAAAAAAAACATTAAATCTTTTTGTGGTAAACCATTAGTTTACTGGGTTACACTTGCTGCTCAAAAGGCCAATAGCGTTGACAAGGTTATAATTTCTACCGACAGCCCAGAAATAAAAGAAACTGTATTATCATTTAACTTCAGCAAGCTTGAAGTATTCAACCGAAGCCAAAAAAATGCTACTGACAGATCATCTACTGAAAGCGCAATGTTAGAATACATTAAGTCTAATAATTTACCATTAGATTTAAAATTTATACTAGCTCAGGCTACCTCACCTTTTCTAACTTCTTTTAATATAGATTCTGCAATTGAAGAACTAAACAATTCAAATAAAGACTCTCTGCTTAGCTGCTCTATAATGAAACGATTTTTATGGACAGCTGATGGTGCCTCTTTGAATTATGATCGTTATAATAGACCCCGCCGCCAAGATTTTTCTGGAATTCTTGTTGAAAATGGCGCCATCTACATTAATTCAATAAGAAATATTTTAAAAAGAAATAATAGGCTTAGCGACAATGTACATGTTTATGTCATGCCAGAATATGCTATTACAGAGATTGATGAACCAGACGATTGGGTTTACGCAGAGTATCTAATGAAAACTCATATTCTGTCTAAAGAACCTAAAGTTAAAAACATAAAACTTGTTTTGTCCGATGTTGACGGAGTTCTAACAGATGCTGGCATGTATTATTCTGAGAATGGAGATGAGTTAAAGAAGTTCAATACTCACGATGGTAAGGGGTTTGAATTGTTAAAAAGTGCTGGGTATAAGACTGGAATTATAACGTCCGAAAACACAAAGGTTGTCGAAAGGCGAGCAAAAAAATTGAAAGTAGATTACCTTTACCAAGGAAAACAAAATGGGAGTAAGTTAGAATCTGCTTTACAGATATGCACCAAATTGAACATCTCTTTAGAAGAAGTTGCCTATATAGGAGATGACATTAATTGTTATGAACTTTTAATTGCCTGTGGATTTGCAGCTTGTCCCAATAATGCGAATCAAAAAATAAAAAATATACCAAACATCCAGATCTTAAATAAAAACGGAGGAGAGGGTGTGTTTAGAGAATTTTCAGCATTAATATTAGATTTAAATTAATAAAATGCAAAAATTCTTGTTAAGATTATATAATCTATTTCTCAATTTAAGTTCTTTATTAATTTTATTTTCAGTTTTTTTTATTTTAAAGCTGTTTAAAAAACAAGAGAAAAGACGTATTAAAAAAATCGCTTGGTTTGGGGCTTACGGCAACAGTAATCTTGGAGATGATCTTATTTTTTATTCTCTCAAGAGACTTTTAAAACACACAAATTTTAACTACCAGCTTTCTGTTAGAGATAAAAACAAAATAAAAAACTATGGAGTAAAAACATTTATCAAGGGGGAACAGTTTTATGATTTTATTAAGTATGTAAATGTTATAAGAAAATCTGATGCAGTTTTTTTAGGCGGTGGAGGTTTATTTGAATATTACTATTCAAGTAATCCCGCATATAGAATGATTCTTATATATTTATGTCCGATTATAATTGCTAGAATTTACAATAAGCCAACATTTGTATTGGGGGTAGGTGTAAATGAAGAAAAAATAGACAACCAATTAATAAGATTTATTTTCAAGCATACACTTTCAGAAACAAATTTATTTATTACTAGGGACGAGAAATCCAAACGAGGTCTTTTAAATAACGGAGTAAAGACTAAAATATACTCCTCTTATGACCCAGTTTTAAGCCTTAAATTTGATAGAAAAAAGCCTAAAATTAAGAAAATTAAAAGAAAAATTGGACTTATTTTATGGCCTTATTTTTTATGGCCTCATTTTTATAAAAATTCTAGCGATATAAGTAACGCCAAACGACAAAAACATATAGAATTTTTAGCTAAAATAAATATTATTATTTCAGATTTAAATAAAAACTACGATTTAGAATTTTTAACGTTCCATTTTAGTGACACTTTATTATACAATCAGTTAGACCTGGATTCCCCGATAAAGCCAAACTTAAAAACTTATATGAGCCAATTAAACTCTATTGATTTATTGATTACAATGAGGTACCATGGGCAAATAACAGCTGTACTAAACAATGTGCCTGTCATAGCTATTAGTGTTCAACAAAAAATGGATGCATTTATGGAAAATTTTGAAACTGAAAAATTTAACTTTGATGTCAATAATTTTACACCAAACAGTATATTGAAAAGTATTAATGAAGTTTTTAATGATGAAGAACAGATTAAACTTGATCTAAACAGAAAGGCTATACATTACAGAAAGAAAATAAAATCTTCTTATTTTTCTTTATTTTGTAGCGATATTGAAGAAAATGGTTTACAAAATGCAATTCCAAAAGAATGAGCATAGCATTACTTAAAAATTTTTCATACTATACATTAGGTCAGCTAATAACACAGTTACTTTCGTTATTGTTACTTCCGTTGTATTTAATTAAGCTAAGTGTTGAGGAATATGGGATAGTTGCATCCCTAATGTCTGTTTCAATTTTTTTAAATGCATTAATGCAATATGGGATTTGCCCCGCTATAATGAGATTTTATTATGATTTTGAAAAAAAATCAAAAGAGTTTTCAGGGTTTTTCACTTCATTATTAGTTTACACCATAATTTCAAATTTGATATTAATTTGTTTTTTGTTTTTTTTCAGTAATGAAGTTTTCAACTACTTTTTGCCAAATATAGATATTACTAAATATTTTTGGTACATAGTTTTATATTCACTTTTATATTATTTTTCCTTATTAAATTTAACATTTTTTAGAATAGAGTCAAAGCCAAGGAAATATCTGTTATTTAATATAATTCAGTTTATCATATCTTTTTTATTAATTTTTTATTTAGTTGCAATTGAAGAGCAGGGTGCTTATGGAAAAATAAAGGGAGAATTTTATGCAAGAATACCTCTTTTTATTGCCGGGATATTTTTATTCAGAAAATATTTAAATTTTAAAGAAATTCGTTTTTATTATATAAAACAAGGCCTAGGTTATAGCATTCCTTTAATGTTTCAAGCTATACTTTGGTGGAGTTTATATAAATTAGATTATTTTTTAATAAATATAAAACTAGGAGTTGAATCTGTTGGGTTATATAACTTCGCCTTTCAATTATCTTTTTTATTAATTTCGTTAGGTATATCTTTCTCTCTTGCATGGACACCACACTTTTATTCAATTGCTCGAAAAATGAAAACGAAGTTGTTTTATGGAAATTTAATTGGAAATTTTCTTATGATTCTTGTTTTTTTTGCTGTAATATTTTTAATTTTCGTCTCAGATGTTCTGAGTTTATTAAATGCAAAACAATATTTCCCAACTTTATCTTTCATACCCTATTTATTAATTGGGGGAATATTTCAAGCATCTTACTACATAATACACCAACTTTTACTATACAAAAAAAAGACTATTTTAATACCAATGATTTTAATTCCTGGCCTAGCCTTTACTTTTACTATTGAATATTTATTAATAGAAGATTATGGTTTAATTGGTATAAGTATAGTAAAAGCAGCAGGTTTTATTTTTATATTTTTAGCAACATTATTAGCAGGATTAAAGTACTATTATTTTAAATTAAACATGAAAAAAATATTCATTGCCATATGTTTATTGATTATAAATTTTTTAATCATTTCTGCAATAAATATTAGAGACTTCAAGTTAATTTTTAAATTATTACTGATGTTATTAAATGTTCTTGTTATTTTTAAATTGAAGTTTTTCACTCAAAATGAAATTAGTTTTGTAAGAAATATATTTAAATGAAAAAGAAAAATATTTGTTTTGTTTCAAATTTTCAAAAAACATTTTTTTTTGAAAAAATAGCTTTAATATTACATAGCCACGAGATAAATATTTTCTGGTTTTGTTTTGATTATGACACTTACTCATATTTAAAGAAAAATTTTTCAGAAAATAATATTTTATTGCTTTCAAAAAAAATAACTAAAAAACAGCAAAAAACTATTAATGATTTTAAACTAAATGAGTTAATTTATGGGGACCGATTTTTAAAATATCAAACAGATTGGGCTTACGATTATTTAATTAGCATTCAAAACCCAATAAAAAAATTTATTGAAGACAAAAACATTAATTTCATTTTTGGGGAAGTTACACATGCACATGAAATATTAATACACCGATTGGTGAATGAGTTTAGAAAAGAAAAAACACATTATTTACACCCTCAGTCAGTAAGAATCCCAAATGGAAGATTCTTTTTTTTAGAAGACGAATTTCAGTCGAAGATATTTAAGGACAAGTTAACATGTAATACTAACTGGGAACAAGATTACAATGTTATAAAACCGGTTAGGCCAAAACGGGTGGCTCAAGTAGATCAATCTGTAAATAGAGAACTATCTCTGTTAGGAAAATTAGGCAGGGTAAAAAGGTTTTTTACTAATGAAAATCTCTATAAAGATTTACCCAGTCAACTAGATAACAAATTCAAGAGATCTTTAAATGCTGTTAAAGAAGAAATTAACAAAATAAGTTATAGTTTTATAAACACAAATGACATAACTGTTTTAGAAGAAAAAAAATTTGTTTTTTATACCCTACACATGCAGCCTGAGGCTTCTGTAGATGTTGTTGGAGTCTATTATGAAAATCAACTCAACAATATTAAAAATATATGGAGAGTGTTACCACATGACTGGTATATTGTAGTAAAAGAGCATTCAAATGCTATTGGCAATAGGCCTTATAATTTTTTTTCAGAGTTTCTTAATATAAGAAATAGTATTTTATTGAATGAAAAATGCGACTCTCATAAAATTATAGACAAATCTCAAGCAATGTTTACCGTTTCTGGAACAATAGCATATGAAGCAGCACTTAAGGGTAAGCCAGCATTTACTTTTTCTAGTATTTTCTTTAATAAATTAAAAAATTGCACACATATTTCCTTAACAACATTTAGACAAATAAAAAATTTTAAACAATTATTAAAAATGGCTGAAGTAGAAAATGAAACTAAACTTTCTATAGAGGAGTTTTCTAAATATTTATACCAAAGAAGCTATGAAGGAATAGTCGATGCCCCTGTAAAATCTATAGATTGGTTAGATACAAATAACATTGTTAAGGTTTCAGAATCTTTTTTAAAATTCCTTAGGTTACATGGCTAAAATATTTAAAGAAAAAGTGAATATTAATATAGCTATTATTATACCTGTTTTGATAAGTTTAGCAATAAATACACCGATAATTTATGTTGGATTTAATCTTAGATTGACACATATTTTAATACCATATTTATTGATTTTATTATATCTGAATAAGTTTAAACTTTTCATGAAATCATATAATATCATGAAAAGAACTAAACTTTATGTTTTTTTCATGCTGTTTTTATTTTTGTGCTTTTATGCTACTTTATATAGTGCACCAGATACATTAGGAGGATTAAAACTATTTCTATCTATATTATTAAACGCTACTTTAGGTGTTTTATTTTATGGGGCACTAATAAGTAATAGAATTGATTTAAATTTTTTAATAAAGGTGTCATATCTCAGTACAATCGCAATTTGTATTATAATTATTATACAACTTCTATTTAGTATATTTGGGCTTTACAAGCCGCATATGTACGGGATAGATGGGTTTTTTTTATTAGGCAGACCATCTGCTTTCTTCAATGACCCTGGCTGGCTCTCCTATTGGCTTATAATTTCTAGCATTATTGTTTTTGACAGCAAAAGATTAAAAAAGGTAAAAATTAAAGACTTTTTTGTTTATTTGATATTTTTGGGGTTGGGTTTATTAATTAGCCAATCTAGAATAGGGATGCTTTTTATTTTTGTAAACTTTTATATTTTTATACTTCATAAAAAGATTGAAGAACGCTTTTTTTTAATATTTTTTGGTACGGTTTCGTTAGCCACAATAATTCTTTTAGTTACATACGATATTTTATATTTACCAGAAAACTTATATTACGATATTGTTAACCTTAAGGCTAACCCCAGAGTTTATGACTCAATTACTATATATAAAGAGTATTTAAAATCTCAAAATATATGGTTTGGAAATGGTTTAGGGTCTCTAGATAGATTAATAGAACTTTACCCATGGAGGAATTATACAAACGCACACAATATTTTATTATTACAAACATTAAATGATTTAGGATTATTTGGTCTGATTTTAATTTTTATACTTATTAAAATGTTATATAATAAACTTAATAACAGAGTTACTAAAATCATCTTTATTCAGTTTATGATTCTTTTAAACTTTCATAACATTTTTCCTTATTTTCAATTATTCTGGTTTTTTTTACCTCTAATTTTCGCATATGATAAAAAGTATGCATGTGAATAAAAAAATAAAAACCGCAATAATAGACCCTGTTGGTATTAAAGCTGGCATGGATTTATATGATTTAAATCTAGCAAATGCGTTAAGAGCCGAGAAAACTGATGCTATAATTATTTCTAATTTTGATAGTAAAGAACTGTTTGTTTATAGAACTTTTAATAAAGAATGTAAAAGTTTTTTTTCTAAGGCTAAAGATATCTTAATTGGGCACTTAAGAGCACTTTATTTAATTAAAAAGAGAAGAATTAAGTCCGTTATAATACATTCGTTTTCTTTTGAAATGAAAGATTTTATTGTCTTAATTTTAAATAAATTATTTTTATTTAAAACAATTCTAATTGTACATGATGTTTCTGGATTTGCGAAAACAGATAGTAAATTACTAAGATATTTAATGTTAAATTTTTTAAGCTCTAAAATAATTGTTCATAATGCTTTTTCAAAAAACAAATTAAAACAAGAAGTCAATGTAAGGGTGTTAAAGAAAGTATATATAATTAAGCATGGTAACTTTATTGATAATTTATCTAAAAGGTATTCGAAAGACCAAGCAATTAAAAGATTACATTTAAAACTAAAAACAAAATATATTTTATTTTTTGGGCAAATTAAAAAAGTAAAGGGGTTGGATATATTAATAGAAGCTTTTTCTAAAGTAAAATCAACAAATATAAAATTAATAATTGCTGGCAATCCCTGGAAAGATACATTTGATGAATATCAAAGATTAATAGATAAACTTGATTTAAAAAGTAAAATAATAACTTATATTGGTTATATTGATAATTATAATAGAGATTTATTATTTTCCTCATGTGAGCTTACTGTTCTACCATATTTAGAAGTTTATCAAAGTGGAGTTTTACTATCTGCAATGAGTAATAAAACACCTGTAATTGCATCAGATCTAGAGCCTTTTAAAGAGATAATCAATGACCAAAACGGTATTATGTTTAAGTCAAAAGACACATATGATTTAGCACAAAAGATAGATTATGCAATTAATAACCCACAAGAAATGATAAATAAATCTGAAAATGCATACAAACTAATCAGTGAAGAATATAATTGGAAGGTTATTGCCTTAGAATATTATAAAATATTACAGTAAAGATTTTGAGGAATTTAATAAAAAGTAAGGGCGGTTTAAATAAGGAAAATCTATTGATTATACTAATGATTTTTTCATTAATTATGATACCTCTACCTCATGTTTATACAAGCATATCATTTATATTGTTAGTAGTTGTTTGGGGGTATTATTTTTTGTTAACAAAAAGGTATAAAAATATCAATTATTCGCTTAGCTACACATTGTTACCAGTTCTTATAGGTTTGTTTTACTGTCTATCTTACTTTTGGTCAATCGAACCAAGTGTGACTTTAGAAGTTATTAAGACAAAAATCCCATTAATAGTTTACCCAATTATTCTTTTAAACTTTCCTAAAATTTCTCCAAAAAAAACTAAATATATTTTTTGTTGTTTAATTTTTGCTATTGCTTTAGTAGATATTTGGATTATTACTAAAAGCTATCAGCATTATAGAATTTATAGAGACTTAGAAATCTTTTTTTACCATAATTTATCAAATCAGATAGATTTAAATGCCATTTATCTTTCAGCTTTCAATGCTATTACCATATTTATTTTAATATTCAAAAAAAATATATTTAACAGCCATAACTTTAGATTGGTTCTTATAGTCTTTTTTTGTTTTACAACCTTTTTATTATCATCAAAAATGATAATTTTTACATGTTTTTTTTCAATTTTCATTTCAAATTTTTTTTTAAATCAGAATAAAATAAAATTCATTATTAAATACAGTTTAATAGCCATTACTATTTCAATTGCTGCAATTAACACAAAAGTATTTAGTCAACGGGTTAATAAGCTATTTCAGACAGATATAGAAAAAATATGGACTAGTAATAACTTCAACAACTTAGTGGTTGATGGTATATCAATTAGGATATTGCAGTACAAGCTTTTTTTTGAAATTATTAAAGAAGAACCGTCTAAATTTTTGTTTGGCTATGGATTGGGTGCACATAAGCAGAAACTAAATGAAAAATATTTACAGTTTAATATAATCTCTAAAACAAAAGAGTTTGATACTATTCAAGGTCTTGATTTTCATAATCAATACTTATGTACATTTATGTCGATCGGCTTAATAGGTTTTACACTCTTAATTTCTTTTTTTGTACGCTTTTTATTCAATTCAATAAAAAAGCAGCAAATCTTGCAAATATCAGTATGTGTTTTTTGGATGTTAGTTTTTTTAACAGAGATGTATTTAGAAAGACAAAGGGGGGTTATGTTTTTTTTAACAACTATGTATATTGTCCATATAACAAGTAATAAACAAAACGATGAAGTTAGCTATATTAGGCACTAGAGGTATACCCAATAACCATGGTGGTTTTGAACAGTTTGCAGAATATTTTTCTATTTATTTATCTCAAAGAGATGTAGATGTATTTGTTTATAATTCTCACCATCACCCGTACAGAGATAAAACTTACAAAAATGTAAATATTATTCACTGCTTTGACCCTGAAAAAAACATTGGCTCAATAGGGCAATTTATTTATGATTTAAATTGTATTTTAGATTCAAGGGGAAGGAATTTTGATATTATTCTCCAGTTGGGATACACCTCAAGTACAATATGGCACTGGCTAATTTCTAAAAAATCTTTAGTTGTTACAAATATGGATGGGCTTGAATGGAAAAGAACAAAATATTCAAGACTTACAAGTAAATTTTTAAAATTTGCAGAAAAGCTTGCAGTAAAACATAGTGATTTTCTTATTTCTGATTCCATTGGAATAAAAAAATATTTAAAATTTAAATATAATGTAGAATCAAAATATATAGCATACGGAACAGAAATTTTTAATGCTCCGGAAAAAAATATAATAAAAAAATATAATGTTGAGGCTTATAATTATTCACTAATTATAGCAAGGTTAGAGCCTGAAAATAGTATTGAGGTGATTCTAGATGGGTATTACAAATCAAAGACTACTTCTCCAATATTAATTTTTGGAAAAATTAATTTATTTGGGAGAAGGCTAATCAAAAAATATAAAGATGATTCAAGAATTAAATTTTTAGGTGCAAACTATTGTATTAGCGAGTTGAACAACTTGCGATATTATTCAAGATATTATTTTCATGGTCATACTGTTGGGGGAACCAATCCATCTTTATTGGAAGCTATGTCATCAAAAGCTTTAATTGTTGCTCATAAAAATATTTTCAATATAAGTGTTTTGGGCGAAGGGGGTCTATATTTTGAGACTTCTAACGACATTACAATAATAGTTAATGAAGATAATTATTTTAGGTTGAAAGATATTAATTGGGATATAAATAAGTTAAAAATAAAAAATAATTTTACCTGGGAGATTATCAATAATGCTTATGAACATTATTTAAAGTCGATTTTATGATGAAAAATAAAATACTACTTTTTACATCCAAAAAAAATTATTTTTACATCTTTTGTGGGATTTTTATCCTGCATTTAATTGCCGATTTTTCTCATAAATTTTTAAGCATATATAATTTTGAATCACCTAATGTAAAAAGAATTATAAAGGGTTTATTTTTGTTGCTTTCCTTTAGCACATATTTTATCCGCAGTAAAAGAAATACTCCATTTTTTTTAAATGTTTATATAATTACATTTCTTTTCTTTTCTTTTAAATTGCTATTGTATAATACTAGTTTAACTTTTTTTCGATATTTTTTTTTAATTGGCATTTTACCTCTTTTTTATTATTTTTATTCAGATGGCTTTGATGATAGACAATTTATTAAAATTCTAAAATATTTTTTATTAATTAATTTTTTTGCCGTAATAATAGGATTTGTTTTTAATTTAGATATATTTTTAACGTATGGCAATTTAAGATTTGGATTTAATGGACTTTTGTTAAATCAAATGCAAACCCCATATTTTTATATATGCGCGTTATTTATTTTCTATAACAATAAAGATTATTTATTAGTTTTATTAATTTCATTTTGTATGCTATTTTCAGGTGTAAAAGCATCAATTTTTGGTCTATTTTTATTTATTTTTTTTACAATAATTACAATTAAAATTAAAAATAATATAAAGTTATACCTTATATTTTTAACTTTTTTAATATTTCTATTTGTTTTGTATTATTTATTTAATACACAAATTTTTAAAACCATAATAGTTAATGAGGGCATAATCACGGCAATTACTTCTTACAGAAATATTAATTTTGAAAACGTTTTAAGTCAAATAACTAAAAACAACTTTAATATTTTAATTGGAACAACGGGATTACAAAACTTTCGAACAGAGTTTGGTGTTATAGATGTTATTTTGTATTTTGGATTTGTTGGACTAGTTTTTTATTTTCTTTTGATAAAAGATTTATTTTTGAAGTTTGCCGACAGCCAATACTCAAAGATTTTTATTGTTGTTATACTATTAACAATGGCAATGTCAGGAAACTTTTTTTATTTTCCCTTTAACTGCCTAATGTTTTTAATAACTCTTTTAATTTTGAAATCTAAACCATTAAATTGTTGATTTTTTTCTAAATAAATGTTTGAATTTAATTTATTATAATTGTTTTATACATACCAAACAATCTAATTATATTTGGCATTACAAATAGATTGTTATGTCCAATACCGTTCTCATTACAGGCGCCGCAGGCTTTTTAGGGTCACACCTCTGTGATCGCTTTATTACTGAGGGCTTTCGGGTTATTGGTATGGACAACTATATTACTGGAGATCAAGACAATATCCATCATCTTTTTAAGCACCCCAATTTTGAGTTTATAGAACATGATATCACAAATCATATAGATATCGACCAAACTATAGATTATATCTTACATTTTGCATCTCCTGCCAGCCCCATTGATTATCTTAAAATCCCTATTCAAACTTTAAAAGTAGGCTCGCTGGGCACTCACAATTTATTAGGCTTAGCAAAAGCCAAAAATGCCCGTATTCTCATTGCCTCCACTTCAGAAGTCTATGGTGATCCACTAGTACATCCACAGTCAGAAGAATACTTGGGGAACGTTAATGCCATTGGACCACGAGGGGTCTACGACGAAGCCAAACGCTTTCAAGAAGCATTGAGCATGGCCTATCATCGTTTTCATGGGTTAGAGACTCGCATTGCCCGTATTTTTAACACCTATGGCCCTCGTATGCGCCTGAATGACGGCCGAGTAATCCCCGCATTTATGGGGCAGTCTCTCAGAGGTGAAGACCTTACCGTATTCGGAGATGGCCAACAAACCCGTTCATTCTGTTATGTTGATGATTTAATTGAAGGTATTTATCGATTGCTTTTTAGTGACTATACATTACCCGTTAATCTTGGAAATCCTGATGAAATTACTATTTTAGAATTTGCACAAGAAATATTAGCACTCACCAACACCAATCAAAAAATAAAATATAAACCCCTTCCTAAAGATGATCCATTAAAACGTCAACCCGACATCAACTTAGCAAAAAAAATATTAAATTGGACGCCTAAAGTCAAACGAAGTGAGGGCATGAAAAGGACATTGGAGTATTTTAGAACATTACCTGAATCAAAACTTTTTAAAGTCGATCATAAAGACTTTTCTAAACACATCAAACGCTAGTGAGCAGTTTCAGACAAGGACGTTATTCGTGGCTGATTAAGCCTATTTTCTACATCATTGATCTTATAATAATTAATGTTGTAGCACAGCTATGGCTTTCCTCTCAAATCTCTGATTCTAGGTTTTTGCTACTTATTTCAATAGGCTGGATAATAACAGCTTTAATCTCAAAATTTTACGAAGTTCATCGTTATTCTAGTGTTGTTCGTGTATTCAATTTAATTATACGACAAGTACTGTTTTTCACATTGTTAATGTTTGCCTATGCAGGCATTTTTCCTCAATACAATATCAACCCAACACAAGTCCTAAAATATATTCTTGTTTGTTTTACCTTTATTTCTTTTTTTAAATACACACTATTTTTTCTTTTAAAGCACTACCGAGCATACCTAAAAGGCAATACACGAAAAACAATAATACTTGGAGATAGTAAACAAGCAAAAAACCTTGAAGAATTTTTTAATAGTACTCCAGAATCTGGTTTTATTAACACTAAAGTTGTCTCTTTTAAAAATAGAGCATTAGTAGATTTAACGGCACTTTTTGAATTTATAAAAAATGAGGGGGTTGATGAAATCTATTGCGCGCTTTCAGAATTAAATCCCGAAGATGTCAAAGTCATTACAAAATTTGCAGATAATAATTTAAAAGTGGTCAAATTTGTCCCAGAGCAAAACACTGTTTTAAATAAAGATCTAAAACGTGATTTTTATGGTCTTGTCCCTGTATTAGAATTTAGATCCATTCCTTTAGATGATTCTTTTAACTTGGCGATAAAACGAATTTTTGATCTTATTTTTTCACTATTAGTCATTGTTTTTATCATGTCTTGGCTGACTCCTTTGCTTGCTATTCTAATCAAGATGGAATCCAAAGGCCCTGTGTTTTTTACACAACAACGAAATGGTTACAATTACAAAACATTCAATTGTTTTAAATTTCGATCGATGGTGCCAAATAAAAAAGCAAATATCATACAAGTCTCAAAAGAAGACCATCGCATTACTAAAATTGGAAAAATTATCAGGCAAACAAGTATCGACGAACTTCCACAGTTTTTTAATGTTTTTATTGGTGATATGTCTGTTGTTGGCCCTCGCCCTCATATGCTGAGTCATACAGAAATGTATGCCAACAAGGTTGATAAATTTATGGTGCGTCACTTTGTAAAACCAGGGATTACAGGACTGGCGCAAGTGAGCGGCTATAGAGGTGAAGTGGAGACGGATAAGGATATTATTGGCCGTGTAAAATATGACATTTTTTATATTGAAAATTGGTCCTTACTTTTGGATCTCAAAATTATTATTCAAACCATAATTAAGGCCATCAAGGGCGACGAAAAAGCATATTAACCAATGAACGTTTTAGTATTAGGATCAGGAGGAAGAGAACATACATTTGCATGGAAAATTGCACAAAGCCCTTTGTGTACCGATTTGTATGTAGCACCAGGCAACTCAGGGACTTTGTCTGTTGCCACAAATTTAGATATTTTAGTAACTGATTTTGAAGGCATCAAATCTGCAGTTTTAAACCACAACATAGAAATGGTTGTTGTGGGCCCAGAGGACCCTTTGGTAAATGGTGTGCATGATTTCTTTTTAAATGATGATGCCTTGAAACATGTTGCCGTAATTGGCCCTCAAAAAGCTGCTGCTACACTAGAAGGAAGTAAAGAATTTGCTAAAGAATTTTTATTTCGCCACAATATTCCCACAGCGGCCTATCAAAGTTTTACAGCCAATGATCTTGAAAAAGGGTTTTCTTTTTTAGAAACACTTTCACCACCTTATGTTTTAAAGGCCGACGGGCTTGCCGCAGGGAAAGGCGTTCTTATTATTGATGATCTTGAAGAAGCAAAAGCTGAACTAAAAAATATGTTAGTTGATTCCAAGTTTGGCGCCGCAAGCACCAAAGTTGTTATCGAAGAATTTTTGGATGGGATTGAATTGAGTTGCTTTGTGCTCACAGACGGATTACACTATAAAATTTTGCCCACAGCAAAAGATTATAAACGTATTGGAGAGGGGGATACAGGGCTTAACACAGGCGGTATGGGTGCTATTTCTCCAGTGCCTTTTACTGATGAAATATTATTATCCAAAATTGAAGAGCGTATTGTAAAACCAACAGTTGAAGGCCTAAAAAAAGACAATACACCATACAAAGGGTTTATATTTATTGGACTCATTGTGGTCAACAACGAGCCATTTGTTATAGAATATAATGTACGTATGGGCGATCCCGAAACAGAAGCTGTTTTACCAAGAATTAATACAGATTTGATGGAGATTTTTATAGCTATAAAAAATCAAACTTTGAATACAATTAATTTAGAAATCAATCCGCAAACAGCAACTACTGTTATGCTTGTTTCAGGGGGTTATCCAGAAGCCTATGAAAAGGGCAAAATAATATCTGGGCTTGAGAATGTCAAAGATGCGCTCGTTTTTCATGCTGGCGCAAAACATAACAATGATGAGGTTGTGACGTCTGGAGGTCGAGTCATGGCTGTTACAGCGTTTGGAGCTGATTATAAAAATGCTTTAGAAAAAGCCTACACTGAGGTTTCAAAAATAAATTTTGAAGGCATGAATTTTAGAAAAGATCTAGGATTTGATCTATAAAAATGAATGTGAGGAAATACTTTTATCCTCTTCATTATTGTCATTAAATGACTTAAGTTGTAGCATCCAGTAGGTAAAGCTTACTATAAGAATAACCAAGAATATCCACGTCACAAGATTGGCAATCCACCAATTTTCGAGTTCCGTTTCTCTTAAGACATTAAAAGGAACGAACAATACGGTTTCAAAAAACTCCTGGATACCTGCAAAAAAATCTTTCATGATGTGTTTTTAAAAAATTTATCATTTTGTGCTTCCGCACAGAATAATCTTATATTTACGTTGCAAATATAAGCAACACATCAAATGATTACAAGCTTTTTTAAAACATCTAAACCATCGCACTATATCATCTTTTTATTTTTGCTTGTGAGTGTTTTTGTTTTTCAACGCTTTGATACGTATCAAACAGACGCATTACCAGTAAGTTATCTTAAAGAATTCTTTGCTTTTATTATATTTTTTATAGCATTATTTGTCTTTGTCTTTGTCATCACAAAAAATGATTTAACTCAAAATAATAGCTTTGCGGCATTTTATTTGTGTTTGTTTTTCGTGTTGCTGCCAAAATCGCTTTCAAATCATTCTATTTTACTTTCAAACCTTTTTATTTTATTGAGTTTTAGACGCATTTTTAGCTTGAAAAGCAACACTAACATTAAACGTAAATTATTTGATTCAGGATTTTGGATTGCGTTAGCCACAATTTTTTATCCTTTAGCGGGACTGTATTTTATTTCCTTAATTTTTTCAATTTTCCTTTTATCTTCAGGTGTTTTAAAGAATATTTTTACTGTTTTTTTTGGGATTATTTCTATTGGGCTTTTGGCATCGATTCACAATATTATTTTTTATGATGAATTAAAGTTTTTACATAGATTATTACCCCATATAAGTTTAGATTTTTCAGCTTTTAATGATGTATTGCTAGTGCTTTCTGTAGCTTTGCTAATCACCTTGGCATTTTGGGCAACGTTTAGTCTTTTCAACATCATGATGCTTAAAGTCAGCAAAACACGTTTTACTTTTATGATGTTGTTTTTTGCAATTCTTCTTGGAATTATAATTCCTATTTTTTCCCCAACTAAAACAGAGGCACCCTTTGTTTTTTTACTTTTCCCATTAGCAATCCTAATGGCAAATTTTACAGAACACGAAAATTCTCAATGGATGTCAAATCTTATGGTTATTGTGATTTTGGGTCTTGCCCTAACCAAAATAGGATTCAATATTCAGAGCTACCTTCAACTATAACAAAAGAATTGCATTATATTTGCAGCATAAATAATATAACTATGTTTTCGAATAAAGCCAATTCAATTTTTCAAGACGTTATTGCTACATACAAGGTCAAAAATACTGTAGACCAACCTTTTGAAAATAAGTATGATAAAAATGAAGATTTAATAGCACATTTGCTCTATAGAAAATGTTGGATTGACACCGTACAATGGGCATACGAAGACATTATTCGTGACCCCAATATTGATCCTGTAGCGGCTTTAAAATTGAAGCGTATGATTGATGCCTCAAATCAAGATCGTACCGATACGGTTGAATACATCGATAGTTATTTCTTGGACCTTCACAAAAATGTACATCCAAAAAGCAATGCCAAAATCAATTCTGAAAGCCCCGCATGGGCCATAGACCGTCTTTCTATTTTAGCTTTAAAAATTTATCATATGCATTTGGAAACCGTTCGTGAAGATGCAACGGATACACATAAAGTAGCATGTCAAAAGAAGTTAGACACATTGCTAGAACAAAGAGAAGACCTTTCTATAGCCATAGACGATCTTTTAAAAGATATTGCAAATGGCGATAAATACATGAAAGTGTACAAACAAATGAAAATGTACAACGACGACGAAATGAACCCTGTTCTAAGAGGCGTAAAATAAAACAGTTATTTGCAAGGCACTGCAAAACACATACTCATCATTCGATTTTCGTCTCTAGGAGATGTTGCAATGATAGTGCCTGTTGTAGCCGCATATACAAAAGCCTATCCAAAGCATAAAGTTTCTGTACTCACCAAAAAACAATTTGCTCCTCTTTTTGCTCACCTGAGCAGTGTTGAGGTTATCCCTGTTGATTTCAACATTGATTATAAAGGAGTTTTTGGACTCATACGCCTTTCAAAAATAATTAAAACATTAAAAATAGATGCCATTGCAGATCTGCACAATGTGTTGAGAACCAAAGTATTGCACTTTTTGCTATCAACGCATAAATGGAGTGTTTTAGACAAAGGGCGTACAGAAAAAAAACAATTAATAAAAGGCACAATTTTTAGACCATTACGTCCAATGGTCGAACGCTATGCCGATGTGATTCGTAAATTAGGATTTGACTTTTCTTTAGAAAATCCTAGTTTCCCAAAAACCAATTCACTTTCAAAAAATATAGAAAAAGTATTAAAAAACAGTGCTCAACCCTATATTGGAATTGCACCGTTTGCAGCATATGCATCAAAAACATATCCATTTAAAAATACAAAAAATTTAGTAAAAATTCTTTCTGAAAAAAGTGGAACTGTAATTTTATTTGGAGGCGGTCAAGATGAGATCAAAAAGCTCAATGTTTTGGCTGAGGCATATGATAATGTGTTATCTGTTGCTGGACAACTCTCAATCGATGAAGAATTGCAATTGATGTCGCACCTAAAAGTTATGTTGGCGATGGATTCAGGGAATGCACATATGGCTGCCATGATGGGCATCAAAGTGCTGACATTGTGGGGAGTTACTCACCCCTATTCTGGGTTTAAACCTTTTAATCAATCCCTAGAAAATTGTTTGTTAGCTGATAAAAAGCAATTTCCAAAAATCCCAACTTCAGTGTATGGAAATCATTATCCGAAGGGCTATGAAAAAGCAATTGCATCAATTTCAGAAGAAGCTATCTTAGAAGCGGTTAAAAAAGCGCTTTAAATATCATCAAAATCAATAAAAATTTTAGAGGATGTTGGCACCGCTTGACAGCTTAGCACCAATCCTTCTGCTACTTCACTATCGGTAAGTACACTATTTTGACGCATTTCTGCAGACCCTTCAGTTATTCTACAAATACAGCTACTACATACACCACCTTGGCAGGAGTATGGGACATCTAAATTTTGCTTCAAGGCCGCTTCCAAAATAGTATGATCAGGGTTCATGGTGAAAACCTCAGTTTCATCGTCAACAAGAATGGTGGTTTCAACCTGTCCATTATTAGAAATAATCTTCTCATCACTTAATGGTGTGGTTGCCGCTGTAAAAAGTTCAAACAAAACTTTACTTTCAGCAACACCATTCTCAATGAGAACCTTTTTAACAGTTTGAATCATAGCCTCTGGACCACATAAATAATAGGCAGAAGATGTTTCTAAATCATTCAGATTTTTTAGAATATAGTTTGTATTTCCTTTGTCAATTCTACCGAAAAGAGCATCATCACTTTGCGTTTGACTGTATACATATTGTAGCAATAATCTATTGGGATACTGCGCTTTAAGCTCTAAAAATGTTTGTAAGAAAATAGTGTCTTTCGGTGTTTTATTTCCATATACAAGAATAAATTTCTGTGTATCACCAGATTCTAAAACAGTTTTAAGAATGCTCATTATTGGAGTTATTCCACTACCAGCAGCAAAAGCAACCACAGTGTTTTGATGGTCTGAATTTGGAATAAATGTAAAGCGACCATTTGGAGGAGCAACCTCTAAAACATCTCCAACTTTTAGGTCCTGATTTGCAAAAGTAGAAAACAAACCTTTTTCAATTTCTTTAATTGTAACTGTCAAATCGCCACTAAAAGGACTTGAACTTATAGAATAATCACGACGTACCTCTTGGCCGTCAATTTTAGTTTTGAGTGTAAGGTATTGACCTGCTACAAAACTAAAAGTAGTTTTTAAATTTTCAGTGACATCAAAACTTATGCTTACAGCTTTTGAAGTTTCGCGATGTATTGATTTTATGGTTAGAGAATAAAATGTTGCCATTTGCTAATTTTAAAAGACAAAAATACTAAAGTTTAGAATGGAAATTTTGTTAATATACCGCCAAAATTTATATTTTCATTTAAATCATCCATGCTGAAATTATACTAAATCCAGATAAAAAATTAGTTTTATTCAAAAAGATGAGTATTTTTACAAACTTTGTATACAATTTACAGAGCATTTTAAGTTATAAATAAACAAAAAAACGTCCCACAATTGAGATGCACATTTAAACATATTCTGAGTTTTGTAATCTTTATTTCGATTTTTTCTAGTTGCTCCCGCAAAAAAGATAAATTCCTCAATCGTAATTGGCATTCTTTAAATACAAAATATAATGTGTTGTATAATGGAAATTTAGCGCTTAAAGCTGGTCTAAAAGAAATAGAAGAATCATACAAAGATAATTATTGGAAGATTTTACCTGTTGAGCGCCTTAGTATTTCTGACGAATTTTCAACAGAAAGAGAAAAGCAAAATCCAAATTTTGATCGTGCAGAAGAAAAAGCGGTCAAGGCCGTTCAGACTCACGGAATGAACATTAAAGGAAAAGAAAAAAACTCTCAAATTGATGAGGCCTATATTCTCTTAGGACAGACACGTTATTTTAGTGGGCGCTTTATTCCAGCTCTTGAAGCTTTTAATTATATTTTATTTAAATACCCTGCAAGCGATAATGTAAATTTAGCCAAAATTTGGCGTGCCAAAACAAACTTACGTTTACAAAACGAGGTGATTGCCATCGAAAATTTGAAAGATATAATTGAAAAAAACGACTTATCTAAAAACGACCAAGCTGAAGCCCAATCTACTTTAGCACAGGCATACATAAATACAGACAAATTGGACTCGGCACTTGTTCATTTAAAAAACGCATATGCAGTTGCAAAAAACAAATTTTTTAAAGGTCGATTGTATTTTATTGAAGGACAAATTTATAACCGCTTAGGCAAAACAGACAGTGCCAGCATGGCTTTCCAGCAGGTGATTAAACTCAACCGAAATGTTCCAATGGCATATAGAGTTAATGCTTTCTTAGAACAAATACATAATTTTGATTATGACAATGAAGACCTAGAGGTTCTAAGTGAATTATTATCAGATATTGAAGAAAACAGAGAACACAGGCCGTATTTAGACCGTATATACCATACGATTGCAAAACACCAATTGAAACTAAATTCTGATTCACTTGCCATTACTTATTTCAATAATTCTTTAAGAACAAATTCTGAAGATAATTATCTTAATGCTTTGAATTATCATAGTATTGCGGATCTTTATTTTGACAAATCTCAATATTCTGTGGCTGGGGTTTATTATGACAGCACACTTCTGAATTATAAACCAAATTCTAAGCCTTATAGAGCAGTAAAAAAGCGGTTAGACAATCTTCAAGATGTTATTTACTACGAATCCATTGCGCAAACCAACGACAGTGTATTGAATCTTGTTGCAATGACAAAGGATGAACAAGAACAATATTTTAATGAACTCATACAAGAATTAAAAGTACAACAAGAGAAAAAATTGGCACAGCAGCAAAAATTTGTCAACTCAACACCTGGTTTTTCAACTGATAAAGTCAAAAATGCGGGCACGTTTTATTTTTATGAAACCGCAACGGTTGCTTATGGCAAAAGTGAATTTGTAAATATTTGGCGAAATCGTCCATTGGAAGATAATTGGCGCTGGTCTAAAAAAACACTTGCTAATGTTGCTCAAAATGATGCAACTACAGAAGCAACCACAGAAAAGATTACAAATACTCTAACAGCTGAGTACTACATTAATCAAATTCCAAAAGAGACCAGTAAAATTGATAGCTTAGCTAAAGACCGAAATTTTGCTTACTATCAACTAGGATTGATTTATAAAAATAAATTTAAAGACTATAAGAGGTCAAAGGAAAAATTAGAAGCCCTTTTACGTCAAAATCCAGAAGAGCGCTTGGTTTTGCCTGCTAAATATAACCTGTATAAAGTGTACACTTTACTTTCAAACGAATCATTAGCAACCTCAATGAAAACGAGTATTATTCAAGATTATCCAACGTCTAGATATGCTCAAATACTGAAAAATCCAGCGGCGGTGTTAGAAAATGACGCTCAAGGACCTGAAGCAAAATACAAATCCCTTTTTGAAAAGTTTGAAGCGAGCAAATATCAAGAGGTCATTGATTTATGTAAAGATGAAATCATCCGATTTGAAGGCGATGAAATAGTACCAAAACTCGAATTGTTGAAAGCAAGTGCAAGGGGACGTCTATATGGATTCAAAGACTACAAAGATGGTCTAAATTACATCGCATTAAATTATCCAAACTCACCTGAAGGAAAGCAAACACAAAATATTATAGATCATGTTTTATCAAGTTTAGAGAATGATTCTTTTGAAGAGTTTTCTGCAGGAAATCATTTCAAAACGATTTTTAGCTTTAACAAAGAAGAAAAAGAGCTTATAAAAGACTTTAAAAAAGAATTAACAAACTTGGTTGAGAATGAAGATGTTCTTCAATTAAGTGTCTCCGAGGATATATACAATATAAATACTACATTTGTAGTTGTTCATGGACTAAAGAGTATAAATGGAGCTAAAGGCCTTACAGCTTTAATTGATGAACAGGAAAATGAAATTTTTAAAAGACCATTTTTTGCAATTTCATCGGAAAATTATAAAACCCTTCAAATCCATAAAAACTTAGAACGTTATTTAGAAGAGTACAAAAATTAAAATACAGGATTATGTTTACAGATGCTAAAAAACCCAGATCTCAGCAAGGCTTATTATCACAGCAAAATACAATTGCACAAGGGACTACTTTTGAAGGAGACCTCAAGAGTGAAGGCGACTTTAGAATTGAAGGTGCTATAATTGGGACACTAACTACAAAGGGTAAAGTAGTCATTGGAAGCACAGGAAAAATTAATGGAAGTCTATCTTGTAAAAATGCAGATATTGAAGGTAGTTTTAAGGGGGAGTTAGTTGTTTCTGAAACACTAAGCTTGCGCGCTACTGCTCGTGTTCAAGGCGAGGTTCAAACAGGAAAACTTGCCGTAGAGCCTGGTGCGTCTTTCAATGCAAATTGTCAAATGAAAGACTCTGTAAAAGAGCTAAAAACACAACCAAAACCAACCATCGAAACAAGTGCCAAACCAGGACAAACCGCTTAAAAATCTTGCCGCACTTTCTGGGCTAGGAATTCAAATGGGGGTAATTGTTTTTGTTTTTGTTCGTTTTGGCAAGTGGCTTGATGTTTATTTCGGGCATACTAAAAAAATATTTATAGCAGTTGGCGCAATTCTTGGAGTTGCAGTTGGGCTATATGTTGTCTTGAAGCAGCTCAAAAAAATTCAAAACAAGTGAACACAATTACAAAAAAGTTTTCTCAATGCATCTTAGTTTTTTTAAGCATTGTATTTGTAATTCATGTTCTTATTAATATATTTTTGAATTTACCTAAATTTCAACATCTTATTACAGAGGCTTATGTTATTAATGCAATGTTGGCCATAGGAATTTTTTGGGGATTAATAGCTTTAAAAGAAAAATATAACAACCAGATTGGCTTTTTGTTTTTGGCTAGTAGTTTTATTAAATTTTTTGTATTTTTTTTGGTGTTTTATGGGCCCTACAAAGCCGATGATCAAATAACTTTTTCTGAATTTGTTTCATTTTTTATTCCTTACACCATTTGCCTTGTTTTAGAAACATTCTACCTCAGTAAACAGCTCAATCAAATGTAGATTATGTATCGTTTTTTAGAACAGATTTTTGAACTTAAAATAAAGTCCTTAAAATTGTTTTTGTTTTTGATAGAAAACCATAACTTTGCACCGATTTTATACAACTATAAAAATCTGCTAATGCGAAGCAAATTAACTTTGAAAGCGATTACACTAATTTTCTTTTTTGTGCCATTCTTTGTGATGGCTGGAGGAGATGCCCCAAAAACAGACAAAAAAGCTGAGATAAAAGCATATATCCAGCACCACCTTCAAGATTCATACGACTTTAGTTTATTTTCGTACACAACAGATGATGGCGAGCACAAGTACATAGGTGCGCCCCTTCCTGTAATTTTATGGGACGAGGGGTTAAAAGTTTTTGCCTCATCCAAGTTTCATCATGGAGAAACTCTAGCAGAGGTTGATGGTAATTATTACAAACTCTATCATAACAAAATCTATAAAACAGACGCTGCGGGAACCATTAGTTATGACGAACATAATCACCCAACCAACGTCAAGCCATTAGATTTTTCCATTTCAAAAAGTGTAGCGATGATTCTAATTACATCACTGCTCATGTTTTTACTTTTCAGAGGATTGGGAAGATCTTATGGAGAAAACAAAGGGGTTGCTAAGGGTATTGGTCGATTTTTTGAGCCTATTGTACTTTACATCAGAGATGATATTGCCATTCCAAATATTGGAGAAAAGAAGCACATGCGCTACATGCCATTTCTACTTACTGTATTTTTCTTCATATGGTTTTTAAATATTTTTGGATTAACCCCACTTGGTGTCAATGTCACAGGAAATATTGCAGTCACTTTCGCTTTGGCATTACTAACCTTCTTAATCACAAATTTAACAGGAACAAAAGATTATTGGAAACACATTTTTGATCCACTAGGAGATTCAATGCCGTGGTATGGCAAAGTTCCTTTATACATCATATTAATCCCTATTGAAGTATTAGGGATATTCATTAAACCATTCTCATTATTGATTCGTTTGTATGCCAACATGCAAGCTGGTCACATTGTATTAATGAGTTTGATTGGTCTAATGTTTTTATTCAAAAGTTGGTTGGGAAGCCCATTATCCTTTGGATTGGCCTTTGCCATTTCACTAATTGAAGTACTTGTAGCATTGTTGCAAGCGTATATTTTCACAATGTTATCGGCTTTATATTTTGGTTTTGCTTCAGAGGAGCACGAGCATCATGATGAAGCACACGCTCACTAGTGTTTGAGCAATTAGAATTGAATGTTTAATTTTTAAATACATATATATGGAAATTCCAGTAATGGTAGGTGCAGGTTTAGTTGTCATCGGAGTAGGATTAGGTATTGGTAAAATCGGTGGTTCCGCAATGGAAGCTATCGCACGTCAGCCAGAAGCTTACGGAAAGATTCAAACAGCTATGCTTATTGCAGCGGCCTTAATTGAAGGTATTGGATTTGCGGCATTATTTGCAGTATAATCTTTATCCAAAAAAACAATCTTGCAACGGTTGGTTGCAAGATTGTTTTAATTAAACTTAAAACATCATCATAATAAAATTATTATGGAAAAATTATTAGAAGAATTCTCACTTGGACTGTTTGTTTGGCAAACACTACTTTTTGTAGGGCTTTTATTGTTGCTGAAAAAATACGCATGGAGCCCAATTTTGAACGCTGTTAATGAGCGTGAAGAAGGCATCAAAAACGCACTAAGCGCTGCAGACGACGCCAAAAAAGAGATGGAAAATCTTCAAGCAGACAATCAAAAGCTTTTGAAAGAAGCCCGTGCAGAGCGTGAAGCCATGCTTAAAGAAGCGCGCGAGCTCAAAAATAAAATGATTGATGACGCCAAAGAAGAAGCCAAGGAAGAAGCCAACAAACTTGTAGCGCAAGCACAAGCTGCCATAGAAACAGAGAAAAAAGCAGCTATTGCAGATTTAAAAGCACAAGTAGCAGACCTTTCAATTTCTATTGCAGAAAAAGTATTGGGAGAAGAATTATCAAACAAAGGAAAGCAAGAAAAATTAGTAGAGTCGATGTTGGACGATGCTAATTTAAATTAAAAATATATGTCAGGGACAAGAGCAGCCATTCGATATGCTAAGGCCATCTTAAGTGTGGCAGAGGACAACAATACATCAGCGAAAATTCATGAAGAAATGAATCAAATTGCTCGTGCTATTGCTTCAAATCCTCAACTGAATGAAGTACTTAAGTCACCAGTGGTTAAACTTACAGAAAAAACAGCCGTTTTGGAAAATGTTTTTTCAACCTCTGGAGCAGAAGTTAAGTCTTTATTCAACACTTTAGCACAGAATAAGCGTGTTGATTTATTAGAGCAAATTGCAATTCAATATAATCGATTGTACGATGAGTATAACAATAAAGAACAAGCCACAGTAACAACAGCTGTACCGATGACTGAAGCTTTAGAAAAGAAGGTGATGGCAAAGCTTAAAACCTTATCTAGTAAAGAAGTAACCTTGACAAAAATTGTAGATGAAACCATCCTCGGAGGATTCATCTTACGCGTTGGAGACCAGCAGTACAATGCAAGTGTTTCTAACCAATTGAATGAAATTAAAAGTAAATTTATAACAAATTAAAAAGAACTCCTTTTGAGTTCAATGAGTTAAAAATAGATTAAAATGGCAGATGTAAAAGCAGCTGAAATTTCAGCAATTTTAAAGCAACAACTTTCAGGATTTGAAGCCACCGCTTCTTTGGACGAAGTAGGAACTGTATTGACTGTTGGTGATGGAATTGTTCGTGCCTACGGACTTTCTAATGCACAATACGGGGAATTAGTTCAATTTGATGGAGGTCTTGAAGGTATCGTTCTAAACCTAGAAGAAGACAATGTTGGTATTGTGCTTTTGGGAGCATCCAAAGTTGTAAGAGAAGGGTCTACAGTAAAGCGTACAGGACGTATTGCTTCCATCAATGTTGGTGAAGGAATTGTAGGACGTGTTGTAGATACTCTTGGAACACCAATTGATGGTAAAGGACCAATTGAAGGTGATGTTTATGAAATGCCATTGGAAAGAAAAGCACCTGGTGTTGTATTCCGGGAGCCCGTAACTGAGCCACTTCAAACAGGTATCAAATCTATTGACGCCATGATCCCTGTAGGACGTGGACAAAGAGAGCTTGTGATAGGCGACCGTCAAACAGGGAAAACAACGGTTTGTATTGACACCATTCTAAACCAAAAAGAATTTTACGATGCTGGTGAACCTGTATATTGTATTTATGTTGCTGTTGGACAAAAAGCTTCTACAGTAGCCAACATTGCAAAAACACTTGAAGACAGAGGCGCTTTGGCCTATACTACAATTGTTGCAGCTAATGCCTCAGATCCTGCACCAATGCAAGTTTATGCACCATTTGCAGGTGCTGCTATTGGAGAATATTTTAGAGATACTGGTCGACCAGCATTAATTATATACGATGACTTGTCAAAACAAGCGGTAGCTTACCGTGAAGTATCACTTTTGCTTCGTCGTCCACCAGGTCGTGAGGCTTACCCTGGGGATGTGTTCTACTTACACTCTCGTTTATTAGAGCGTTCAGCAAAAGTTATTAATGACGATACAATTGCAAAAGACATGAACGACTTGCCAGATTCTCTCAAACCATTAGTAAAAGGGGGTGGATCTTTAACAGCACTTCCAATTATTGAAACACAAGCAGGGGATGTATCAGCTTATATTCCAACAAATGTAATTTCAATTACAGATGGACAGATTTTCTTGGATGGAGATTTATTTAACTCTGGTGTACGTCCAGCAATTAACGTAGGTATTTCGGTATCTCGTGTAGGTGGTAGTGCGCAAATTAAATCCATGAAAAAAGTATCTGGAACATTAAAATTAGATCAAGCACAATTCCGTGAATTGGAAGCGTTTGCTAAGTTTGGGTCTGATCTAGATGCGGTTACACTTAATGTTATTGAAAAAGGTAAGCGTAACGTTGAAATATTAAAACAAGCACAAAACGACCCATATACAGTAGAAGATCAAATTGCGATTATTTATGCAGGATCAAAAAACTTGCTGCGTGATGTGCCTGTAAATAAAGTCAAAGAATTTGAAACTGAATTTATAGAATTCTTGAAAGCCAAACATAGTGATGCTTTGACAACACTAAAATCTGGTAAACTTACCGATGAGGTAACCGATACTTTGACGAAAGTTGCAAAAGATTTATCAGCCAAATACAATTAATTTAAATTAAAGAACTAATTTAAAGTATGGCAAACTTAAAAGAAATAAGAAACAGAATTTCGTCCGTATCGTCTACGATGCAGATTACTAGCGCTATGAAAATGGTGTCTGCAGCCAAGCTCAAAAAGGCCCAAGATGCCATTACAGCGATGCGTCCTTATGCTGATAAACTGACGGAACTTCTTCAAAACTTAAGTGCAACTTTGGACGCCGACAGCGGAAGTAAATTTGCAGATCAGCGTGAAGTCAAAAATGTTCTTATTGTTGCCATAACCTCTAATAGAGGATTATGTGGTGCTTTTAATTCTAACATCATAAAACAAGCTAATTATTTGGCTAACAGCTATGAAGAGAAAAAGGTTTCGGTTGTCGCAATTGGTAAAAAAGCAAACGACGCCCTTTCAAAAGATTACGAAATTTTAGCCAATGAAAGTACTGTTTTTGATGACCTAACTTTTGATAATGTAGCACAAATTGCTGAACTTTTGATGGAGAAATTTGAGGATGGAAGTATTGATAATATTGAATTGGTCTACAACAAGTTCAAAAATGCAGCGACGCAAATTGTAACCACAGAGCAATTTTTACCAATTGTTTCAAGTGCTGAGGGGGCTAATGCCAACCAAGACTATATTTTTGAACCTTCCAAAGTGGAGATTGTAGAAACATTAATTCCAAAATCTTTAAAAACACAATTGTTTAAAGCGATTCGCGATAGTTTTGCCAGTGAACATGGTGCGCGTATGACCGCCATGCACAAAGCAACCGACAATGCTACAGAGCTTAGAGATCAATTGAAATTGACTTATAACAAAGCACGACAAGCCGCCATTACCAACGAAATTTTAGAAATTGTTGGTGGTGCTGAAGCATTGAATAATTAAGAAAAATTTTAAAAATAATTTTAAGGCCTCGCATGTGTGGGGCTTTTTTTATGGAATGAAATTTGATGTAATGAGTTAATGAATTTTAAAAACACATATATAATTTTATTACTTTTTATTTCTCTAGTATTAGGATGTAAAAGTACGCGCTCAATAAATTTTCAATCCGAAATTCCTCTTCAAATAGATTCTCCTTACTTTCAAACTTGGGTTGCTGGTGTTCAAGGCGGAGGAAGTGGCATAGATGTGTTTTTACCTGTAAAAGATCTAAACAGCATAATCCCTGACAGCTTACATTTTCGAGGACAGCGTGTACAAACAGTGTATAAAAACAGTATGATTGTCGGACACTTTTCGACAACAAAAAATCAGCATCAAGATATCATTTTGAGTAATGAACCCTTAGCAGAAGTCGGCAATCAATTGCTTCCAATTCGAAATAATTCGCCATTTGAATTGCTAGATAACGTTTGTGTTTTGAGTTATATAATTGATGATAAGCGTTTCTATTATAAAATCACGGATTTAATTCAGCTCAAATCTAGTCCTTATCCTTAGGGCCAACCACCTCATTAATTATTATATCTGCTCTAAAAAGTGTATTTTTAAACTCAAATAACAATCCTTGAGTACTCTAAAAACGCTTTACAAACAAACATTCGTCTATGGCCTAGCGACAGTAGTGCCAAAAATGATTAGCTTTTTGTTGGTGCGCTTACACACTGACAAGTCAGTGCTTGAAAATGTAGCTGATTACGGCGATGTATCACTTATTTTTGCCTATTTTGTTTTATTCAATGTGCTTTTGGCCTATGGCATGGAAACTGCCTTTTTTAGGTTTTTTAGTAGCGGTGAAAATAAAAAAACGGTTCTCAGTACTTCAGTTATTTCCTTGTTATTGACTTCAACTTTGGTTTTGGCAATAGGCTATTTCTTTAGGCAAGATCTTTCAAACCTTATTCATATTGATGCCGACTATATTGTTTTGGTGCTATGGATTCTATTTTTTGATGCGCTGGTGATTATTCCCTTTGCTTATTTGAGGACATTAGGGAAGCCTATTAAATATACCGTAGTGAAGCTTACAAATGTTATTTTGAATTTAGGGCTAAATATTGTCTTGCTTCTATATTTAAAATCATGGGCAGAGTCATCAATATTTTGGGAACAATTCTATCGACCAAATTTTGAAGTCCACTACATATTTTTAGCCAATCTAATAGCCAGTGGTGTTACCCTTTTGCTGCTGATATCTTTTTATTTTAAATTAAACTATTCTTTTAGTACAACGCTTTGGAAAAAAATGTTACGTTATGCTTTTCCTGTCCTCGTGGCAGGCGTTGCCTTTTCAATTAATGAAACCTTCGATCGCATTTTATTAGAGCGTCTACTTCCAGAAAACTTATCAAAAGATGCCATAGGAACTTACTCGGCGTGTTACAAACTTGCGTTGTTTATGATGCTTTTTGCTACAGCTTATCGACTGGGCGTTGAGCCCTTCTTTTTCAACAATGCAAAAGATACAGATGCCAAAACGAATTATGCTAAAATTTTGGAATTCTTTGTTATTTTTGGCGCTCTAATATTATTATTTGTTGTGGTTTTTGTTGATGTTTTAAAACTGATTTTGATTCCAAACGAGGCCTATTGGGAAGCCATGACAGTGGTTCCTATTTTGTTGCTAGCCTATTTATTTTTAGGCATTTACCACAATCTTTCGGTATGGTACAAAATTACTGACCGCACCAAATTTGGCGCATATATTTCTATTTTTGGAGCACTTATCACACTTTTGATTAATATCATATTTATACCAAAATTTGGATATATGGCTTCTGCAACGGCAACACTTTTTGCCTATGCCACTATGGCTGTGATTTCTTATATTTTGGGCAAAAAACACTACGCCATCCCTTATAATTTAAAAAAAATTGGACTTTATTTAGTGTTGTCTATTGTGTTTTCGGGCCTTTCATTTTATGTTTTTAGAGGACAATATTTTATTGGTATTCTTTTTATTTTAATTTTGACAAGCGTTATATGGATCAAAGAAAAAAACTTTTTAAAACAACTTGTTAAATCTTAGTTATGAAGATTAATATTATCAATAAATCGTCACACCTTTTGCCACATTATGAAACCATTGCCTCTGCAGGCATGGACCTTCGCGCACATATTGTTGATGCTATAGTTTTAAAGCCTCTGGAACGAAAAATCATTCCCACAGGTCTTTTTATGGAACTTCCCGTGGGGTATGAAGCACAAGTTCGCCCACGAAGTGGACTGGCAGCAAAACATGGTATTTCTGTACTTAATAGCCCTGGAACTATTGATGCCGACTATAGAGGAGAAATAGGGGTCATTTTAGTTAATCTTTCGAATGATATTTTTACCGTCAATAACGGGGATCGAGTGGCTCAAATGGTCATTGCCAAACATGAACGTGCCGAATGGAACGAGGTTTTAAGTCTATCGGAGACAAGCCGTGGAGAAAGCGGATTTGGAAGTACTGGGCGAGAATGATAAACATACGTTTTATACTGTCATTTTTTTTCGGGGTTTTAATTGGCCTAAATAGTAACGCTCAAATTCAAAATGATAGTCTTCCAAAACCCATAAAACCACCAACAGAAATTCAGTTTCAAAATTATTTTTATGAAGGCCTGAAACAAAAAGGTATAGAAAACTACATCAAAGCCATTGATGCTTTTGTGAAATGTGCCGAATTGTTTCCAGAGCGTGCTGTTATTTTTTATGAGTTAGGAGATCTCTATTTTAAAACAAAATCCTATCGCCGATCTGAAAGTAATCTGAAAAGAGCCATTGATTTAGAGGCTAATAATTTTTGGTTTAAAGAAAAATTATACCACCTTTATGTGGACCAAAATAATTATGATAAAGCCATTGAAATGGTAAAATCACTGTTGTACAAAGACAAGGATTATGAAGAAGATTTGGTCAATTTGTATGCCAGTGCGGGCCGATTTGACGAAGCTATTGCACAAATAGATGTTATGGATAAACATTATGGGCATCAAGATAAACGTGATCAAACACGAATAGAAATATATAGACGAACACAAAATCAAAACGGACATATCAAGTTCTTAAAAAATCGTTTGAAAGAATTTCCAGAAAATGAACAAAATTTTCTCAACCTTATTTTCACCTTAAGCCAATACAATTTAAAGTTAGAAGCATTTTCTACGGCCAAGTCATTTCTTAAAAATCATCCAAAATCTCATATTGCACATGTGGCGCTTTATAAATTTTATTTGGACGCCAAAGACTATGACAATGCGATTTCATCAATGAAAATAGTTACATCAAGTAATGTTTTAGATCCCTATTTGAAAGTAAAAGTGCTGAGTGATTTTATGCGTTTTGTTCAAAAAAATCCAGAATTCAAAGAGGTTTTATTGCAAGTTCATCCAGCAGAATCATTAGACACTACTAGCCGTTCCAATTTGGAATGGGGGCAATATTTTCAAGAACAAAACAAGTTCGATAAAGCGCTAGAGTTCTACGAAAAAGTATTAGAGGAAACCCCAGAAAACTTAGCAGTAATCAAAACAATTGCAAAACTTTATTTGCAGACAAAACAATACAATCAGGCCGTTGATTTTACCACAGATCAATTGGAATTGTTCCCTACTCAACTGGTGTTATATTTAGTTTATGGCGCATCTAAAATGGCTTTAAATGAAGACAATCAGGCTTTAGAGATGCTCGAAATAGGTCTAGATTATATTTTTGAAGACAATGAAGTTGCACTACATTATTACAACGTATTGGCTAAACTCTACAAAAATCAAAACAATATTAAAAAATCAAAGGCGTTTAGTGATAAAGCCAAATCAATGCAATTGAAATTATGAGAAATTTTTTATTCTATCTAACAATTAGTTTCATTTTTGGCTGCAAAAGCACTCAAACCTTAACGTCTTCATCGTCACTCAATCCAAAGCTTAAAGCAAAGCAAATTATAAAAACTCATAATAAACAAAGGTCCGATTTTACAACTTTACAATCGCGACTAAAAATTGAACTTATTGAGGGCGATAGGTCACAAATTCACACTGTTACGTTGCGTATGGAACGCAATCGAACAATTTGGATTAATGCATTTTTGAATATGGTTCGACTAAAAATTACTCCCGAAAAAGTCCAAATGTATAATAAGCTAGATCGCACCTATTTTGAAGGAGATTTTACTTTGATTAAGGATTTTTTGGGTGTAGAGCTTAATTATTCTCATATCGAAAATTTACTTTTAGGGCATACGATATTTACCTATAAACCATCTGATTTAAAAAAGGAACTTCATCCAAAATCTTATGCACTTTCACCAAAGCAGAAAAATGCTTTATTTCAGGTTTTATATCTCATTAATCCTGGGTATTTTAAGTTGGATGGGCAAATGATCAGTCAACCAAATCAAAATAGAAAATTGAATGTACACTATCATACATTTCAAGAGGTTGAACAAGACATATTTCCCCAACAAATGACCATTACAGTTGTTGAAAATCAAAAGGAAACTACCTTGAAAATGAATTTAAAATCCGTAAGTTTGAATCAGCCATTACGTTTTCCATTTAAAACACCAACAGGATACAAATCGATTGAACTCTAATGCAATATAAAACTCAATATCTTCCCTTTATTTTCCTTGCACTATTGATGTTTAACCATTTTGGGGGTTACGCTCAAAGCAAAAGACAATTGCAGCTGGAAGAACGTCGCCGAGAGTTACAGCAGGAAATAAGACAAATTACAAATTTGCTGTTTGCTGGAAAGCAAGAGAAAAAATCGGTGGTTAGTATTGTAGAGGATTTGAACTATAAAATTAGTGTACGAAAAAATTTAATTCGCATCACAAATCAGCAAGCCAATTTATTGACAAGAGAAATCAACTCCAACCAAAATGAAATTTCTAAGCGCCGTGATAAATTAAAAATTTTAAAAGATGACTACGCCAGTATGATTGTAAAATCGTACAAAAATAGAGCAAACCAAACCCAGCTTATGTTTTTGTTGTCATCTTCCAATTTTCAACAAGCCTACAGACGTTTGCAATACATTAAACAGTATGCAGATTATCAAAAACAACAAGCAGAAATAATAAAAGTAGAAACAGAGAAACTACAAGTTTTGAATAAGGATTTACTGCGTCAAAAGAAGGAAAAACAAACTCTTGTAGCAGAAAACAAATCTGCGAAAGCGGTTTTAGATAAAGAGCTTCAAGATCAACATTCGCTTATAAAATCAATACAGAAAAATTTATCCCAATTTTCTGCTCAAATTAAAGCTAAACAAAAAGAGTCGGATAAGCTAGATCGAGAAATCCAAAAGTTGATTCGAGAAGCTATTGCGGCCTCCAATAAAAAAGCGGGGAAATCTGTAAAATCGGCTACTTTTTCTTTAACTCCCGAACAAAAAATTCTTGCGGCGAACTTTACGTCGAACAAAGGGAAATTGCCTTGGCCGGTGGCTAGCGGCGTGGTAAAATTACGTTTCGGAACTAATCCATCGCCAATTGACCCTACTATTAAAATTAAGAGTAATGGCGTGCGTATTGCAACTAATAAAGGCGAACCAGTTCGTGCTGTTTTTGAGGGTACTGTGCAAGGAATTATGACTCCAAAAAATGGCAATAATGCTATTATGGTTCGTCATGGAAACTACATTACGGTGTACAAAAACCTTTCTAAATTTTATGTTAGTAAAGGCGATAAAGTCAGTACAAAACAAGTGATTGGAGAGGTCATCACAAGCAAGTCCACAGGGGAATCTATTTTAAGTTTTGGAATTTACAAAGACAGTTCTATTCAGAATCCCTCACATTGGATTTATAAACTCTAGTGAGTTATTTTTTTTTAAAAAGTGCTTTAAGCTCACTTGCATCTTCGGCATCCATTTTCCCAGCTAAAACTAAGCTCAATTGACGACGTCTTAGCGCCCCATCAAAGCGCTTTTTCTCCAGTTCACTCTCAGGAATAAGTTCCGGAATTTGTACAGGCTTACCGTTTTCGTCGACGGCGACAAATGTAAAAATAGCTTCGTTGGCTTTGATTGGGGCATTAAAATTATTGTCGGTATACCATACATCCAAATACACTTCCATAGAACTTTTGAATGCACGCGAGACTTTTGCTTCAATAGTAACAATACTACCTAGCGGTATCGCGTGGTTGAATGCCACATGATTTACAGAAGCGGTTACAACAATGCGTTCTGAATGGCGCTGAGCTGTAATGCTTGCCGCACGATCCATACGCGCTAAAAGCTCACCTCCAAAAAGGGTGTGAATAGCATTGGTTTCACTGGGTAAAACCAAATCTGTAACAGTAGTTTTTGAATCCGAAGGATATTTTGCGTTCATAATACTTTAATCTATTAACAAAGGTACAATTATTAGTTTTTAATTTTTAGAAACACAATGATTGAAACTGAAATGCCAAACAATAGAATTCCAATACTTTTTAACAGCAAATCATTGAGATAAAAATAAACACATAAATATATAGCTGCTGAAAGTAAAAGTAATGATTTAATAATTTTAGGTTTCATGTTGTAGATTTAATAGGGGTAAATCAACTGTAATGTTTTAAAAATAATCAAAAAATTAAGCTTAAACAAATAAAAGCAGCAATGCTATTTCTAATGCATTGATAATCATTAGATTTATATAAAATGGATAAAATAAATCTTACGGTAATGCCTTAATAAGAAGCCAGGCAGTAGCGTCTTGTGTGCGCTTAATGTTGAAAAGTGCACGTTGGGCTTCTTGTCGTGTTTGGTAGCTATCGTACACGACTTGATGTAACCCATAGCGATTTTGACCAATCTTTCGAGCATTGTACCCAAGACGTTTTAGTTGACGTAGCTTACGATCACAATTGGCTTCAATTCTAAAAGCACCTGCTACAATATGGAAGTTTCCATATGACTTATTCACATCCAAAGTAATGGCTGGCAAAGGAGTGCTTACTACAAAAGTAGCTTCTTGTATTTTATTGTCTAAAGCAATATTAGCTTTTTCTTGTGCCAAAATATTTTGCTGCTCGATATGTTGCATATATGCATTTGACCCAAAAACTCCACCAAGCCCTAGCATGATAACAGCAATAGCAGCATATTTAAAAACAGATTGTGTTTTTTGTTTTCTTGGGGACAAAGCAATAGGCGCTTTGCCCTCAATGTATTCAACTACTTTTAGGTGTTTAGCTCTAGAAATCGCTGGTGAAACAAATTGTGTTAATCCAAAAGCTTCTGTCAAATAATTTAAATGGTAAGAGGGTTCAAAAAGTAACTGACCATCTTTAGTGTTTTGTAATTCACCAAGATTATGAAGTTCTACAGTTTCATTTTTTTCCAAACGCTGTTTAAGAGTTGTCACTTGTTTAGCAATTTTTGCTAATGCATTTTTGTAAGAAATTTGCTCAATTTCTGAAATATGATTTGCTAAAACACCATCATTAGTTTGCAGCTGAGCATTGAATGACAATCGTTTTGATGGAGGATAAAATGAATTCTTGTTTTCTTGAATTTTAGCAGGAATTTTATGCGCCAAAAACGCTCCAAATTCTGGCACTACTACACAGTCGTAGCGATATAGAAGATTGCTTATGTATTGACTTAGTTGCATGAAATCAAATGTATAAATTTTTTTTGAATTTCCATAAAAGCCAAAAGAAGAAGTTTATCTAACAGTTTTTATATATTTACATGCAAATTTTTCCCAAATGAATCCTACACAATTGCATTATGCTTTGGCTTTATAGGCCGTTCCAAACATTGGTGATATTACCGCCAAAAAACTCATTCAACATTGCGGAAGTCCTGAAGCTGTTTTTAAAACATCAAAACAAGCACTACAGTCCATAGACGGAATTGGCACCGTGATTATCAAAGCATTACAACATTCAAATACCTTAAAAAATTGCAGAAAAAGAACTTGAGTTTGTTCAAAAAAATGACATTAAAGCCTATTATTTTGATAATGAGGATTATCCATATCGATTAAAACATTGTATTGATGGTCCAATCGTTTTGTTCCAAAAAGGAAACATCAAATGGGATACATCTCCAGTAATTAGTATAGTTGGAACTCGAAAACTTACGTCTTATGGCAAAAAGCAGTGCGAGGAGTTAGTGAATTCACTTTCTGTATTTAATCCAATTATAGTATCAGGTTTTGCTTATGGTACAGATATTACGGCTCACAAATCGGCACTAAATCTTAATTTACAAACGGTTGGTTGTATGGCACAAGGACTACAAAATACCTACCCGTCTTTGCATGAGAAATACCGTAGTGCCGTAGAAAAAAATGGAGGATTTGTTACAGACTTTTGGAGCACTGCTGTGTTTGACCCTTCAAATTTTTTAAAAAGAAATAGACTAATTGCTGGCCTAAGTGAAGCGACTATTGTTATTGAATCTGGAGCAAAAGGAGGGAGCTTAGTTACGGCTAATATTGCTTTTGGGTATAATCGTGAAGTTTTTGCTATTCCTGGACGTATTGGCGATTCGCAAAGCGTTGGCTGCAATACATTAATTAAAACTAAAAGTGCTCATTTGTTATCTACTCCAGCAGATGTGCCATACATTCTTAATTGGAACTTAGAAACAAAACCCAAACCCATTCAAAAAGTACTATTTATAGACTTAGAACCGGACGAACAAATTGTGTATGATTTTTTAAAAAAAGAAGGAAAAACTCTTTTAGATTTAATTGCCTTGAATTGTGAAATACCAACTTCAAAAGCAGCCTATTTACTTTTAAATTTAGAACTCAAAGGAGTGGTACGTCCTTTGCCTGGAAAAGAATTTGAATTGATTTAGTACCCTAACTTTTTACGAACACGATTCAAAACATTATTTGCAACTGCAGTTGCTTTTTTTGCCCCAACTGCTAACGCTTTTTCTACTTCTTCGGGCTGTGACATATAGTGGCTGTAGCAACTGCGTTCTTCAGAAAAAGTCTTACATATCAGATCAAATAACGCTTGTTTGGCATGACCATAACCATAGCCTCCAGCTTCATAGTTTGATTTCATAATTTTCACCTCTTCTTCTGAAGCAAGAAGGGAATAAATTGCAAAACAGTTGCATGTTTTCCAATCTTTAGGTGCTTCTAATGGCGTGCTATCTGTTTGAATAGACATAATTTGTTTGCGTAAAGCTTTATCATTTTGAAAAATATTTATAACATTATTTTTGCTTTTACTCATTTTTTGCCCATCAATTCCAGGGATAAGTTTAGTTTGTTCTTGAATTTTAGCTTCAGGTAAAACAAAGGTTTCTCCCATTTTGGCATGAAATCTAGAAGCAACATCTCTGGTCATTTCAATGTGTTGCAATTGGTCCTTTCCAACAGGAATGATATTGGCATCATACAATAAAATATCGGCAGCCATAAGCATAGGATAGGAAAACAACCCTCCATTGACGTCTTCTAATCGACTGGCTTTATCTTTAAAGCTATGGGCTAATTCTAATCTAGAAAAAGGGAAAAAACAACTAAGGTACCACGCAAGTTCTGTTGCTTGAGGCACATCGCTTTGTTTGTAAAAAACAGTTTTTTCGATATCCAATCCAAAAGCAAGCCATGTTGCTGCAGTGGATAATGTATTTTGACGCAGAATTTCTGCGTTTTTAATTTGTGTTAACGAATGTAAATCGGCAATAAATAAAAAAGAATCGTTCTTACTGTCATTACTCATTTTGATTGCAGGTAAGATTGCTCCTAAAATATTCCCCAAATGTGGCGTTCCGGTGCTTTGTACGCCTGTTAAAATTCTGGCCATGTGGCTTTTGTTTCTTTGATTTCTCTACAAAGGTACTTTTTTTGAGCAAAAGGCTCAATATTTTTACTAGTTTTGATGTTGATGAAGCTAATACAACACCCACTTTGGATACTCTATAGAATTTGGTTCTATGTTTTAGTAGGGATTACTATAGTTATTTTATTTCCTTTACTGTTCGTTTCAATTTTAAAGTCATCTTGGTATCCTTTCTTTTTCAAATTGGCACGAGTGTGGGCAAAGTGCATTTTGATAGGAATGGGATTTTATTGGAGCATAAAATGGGCTCAAAAATTAGAAAAAGGTCAGAGCTACATTTTTGTGGCTAACCACACTTCAATGACTGACATTATGTTGATGTTTGCCATTATAAAAGACCATCCATTTGTCTTTGTTGGGAAAAAAGAATTAGCACGAATTCCATTATTTGGTTTTTTCTATAAACGCAGCTGTATTTTGGTTGATCGTGGTAATGCCAAAAGTAGACAAGCTGTTTTCAAAAGTGCACAAAAGCGCATTGAAAGTGGGCTCAGTATTTGTATTTTTCCAGAGGGTGGAGTGCCAGAAGAATCCATCACTTTAGATCGTTTTAAAATGGGGGCATTTCGTTTGGCTGTTGACCACAAATTACCATTGGTCCCAATTACTTTTTTTGACAATAAAAAACGCTTATCATATACTTTTTTTAGCGGAAGTCCAGGAAAAATGAGAGCCATTGGGCATTCATTTTTAAATCCTGAAAAGTATAAAAAAGACGCTGCAAAAAAAATGAGCAATGAGGTTTATAACCTATTGCTCAATTCCTTAGAAAGCAGTAAGACTAAATAATCTATTTATTCAGCACTTCCTTTTATCGCTGCTTTAATTTTTTCTTCTAATTCATCCATAAGGTCTGGATTGTCTTTGATCATTTGTTTAACGGCATCACGACCTTGACCAAGTTTTGTTTCGTCATAGCTAAACCAAGAACCACTTTTCTTTACAATATCAAAATCAACAGCAAGATCTAATACTTCTCCAACTTTTGAAACCCCTTCTCCATACATGATGTCAAATTCTGCGAGTTTGAATGGCGGAGCAACTTTGTTTTTCACCACTTTTACTCGAGTTTTATTACCACGAACAGTTCCATCACTATCCTTAATTTGTGTAGAACGTCTGATATCTAATCGAACAGAGGCATAAAATTTTAGAGCATTTCCACCAGTTGTTGTTTCAGGATTTCCAAACATTACTCCAATTTTTTCGCGCAACTGGTTTATAAAAACCATTGTGCAATTTGTTTTGCTAATAGATCCTGTTAGTTTTCTTAGGGCTTGAGACATTAAACGTGCATGTAGTCCCATTTTTGAGTCGCCCATTTCACCTTCAATTTCACTTTTTGGGGTCAATGCTGCAACGGAATCAATCACAATCATATCAATGGCACCAGAACGTACAAGGTTATCAGCAATTTCAAGAGCTTGCTCTCCATTATCGGGCTGAGAGATGATGAGGTTATCAATATCTACACCTAAGTTTTGGGCATAAAAACGATCAAAAGCATGTTCAGCATCAATAAATGCGGCAATTCCGCCCGCTTTTTGAGTTTCAGCAATAGCATGAAGTGTTAGAGTTGTTTTACCCGAAGATTCAGGGCCATAAATTTCTACAACTCTTCCTTTTGGATACCCCCCGACTCCTAAGGCAAGATCCAATCCAAGAGACCCCGATGAGATGACGTCTACGTCAATAACTGGAGCATCACTCATTTTCATTACTGTACCTTTTCCATAGGCTTTATCTAATTTGTCAAGCGTTAATTTTAAGGCTTTGAGTTTTGCTTCTTTTTCGTTGCTCATTTTATAAATTTTTTAGGATTGATTTAGCCATGCTAAAATACTATTTCTTTCTAAAATCCATACAAATAAAAACCGCTTTTTGTACAATTTTAACGTTCATCAGTCTATTTTTTTAAAATTATATTCTCCAAATAAGTTGACGGATTATTCTAAACAATAAAAAATATTACATTTGTAGCTCAAATATTCATTAACTTAACACTAGTATAGCATGCAACTGTACAACAACTTAAGCAATAATGAAAGAGCAGAACTTATAAAAAAAGCCGGTAAAGACCGTCTTACAATCTCTTTCTACAAGTATGCCAAAATAGGCAATCCTGAACTACTCAGAAACCATTTATTTTTGTTTTGGAACGACATTGATGTTCTTGGGCGAATTTATGTTGCTCACGAAGGTATTAATACACAATTGTCTGTGCCAGCCGAAAATTTTGGTGTTTTTAAAACGCATTTGGACACCATTTCATTTTTAGAAAATGTCCGACTAAATATTGCCATTGAGCAAGACATGTATTCATTTTTAAAACTCAAAGTAAAAGTGAGAGATAAAATTGTTGCAGATGGCTTAAACGACAATACTTTTGATGTTACAGATATTGGAACCCACGTCAATGCGGTTAAATTTAATGAACTTATAGAGGACGAAAGCGCTGTTTTGGTTGATATGAGAAATCATTATGAAAGTGAAATAGGGCACTTCAAAAACGCAGTAACACCAGACGTTGATACATTTAGAGATTCTTTAGATTTGATTGAAGATCAACTTAAAGAACACAAAGAAAACAAAAAGCTAGTCATGTATTGTACGGGAGGGATTCGTTGTGAAAAAGCGAGTGCCTATTACAAACACAAAGGATTTAAAAATGTATACCAACTAGAAGGTGGGATTATAAATTATGCCCGACAAGTCAATGCATTAGGCATAGAAAATAAATTTCTGGGCAAAAACTTTGTTTTTGACCAAAGACGTGCAGAAAAAATATCTGATGAAGTTATTGCAAAATGTCATCAATGCGGATCTCCTGCAGATATTCATGTCAATTGCGCTAATGAAGCTTGTCATTTGCTTTTTATTCAATGCGATAGCTGTAAAGAAACTATGGAGAATTGTTGCTCCACACAATGTATGGAAATCAATCGCTTACCTTACGAAGAACAAAAAGCTTTGCGTAAAGGACAAGGGAACAGTAATGACATTTTTAAGAAAGGTAGAGCAAACCATTTACCGTACAAAAAAGACCTTAGAAACATTTTTGAAACACTTAAAAAAAAGTCGAAAACTAAGTCAGATGTATCTTTGTAAGTGCTGAATCTTTTTTTAAGTTATTAAATAAGTTTATATTTACGTACAAATTTAATACAAACAATTGCCTGTGTTCTGCATAAGCAAATTCAAGAGAAAAGTATGGGGTGTGCAAGTTGTGCAACAAATAAAAGCGGTCAGCCAAAAGGATGCAAAAATAATGGAACTTGTGGTACAGATTCATGCAATAAATTGACTGTTTTTGATTGGTTGTCCAATATGAGCCTACCCAATGACGTTATACCTTTTAATTGGGTGGAGGTGCGCTTTAAAAATGGCCGTAAGTATTATTATGAGAACACAGAAAATCTATCGCTAAGTATAGGAGATATCGTAGCTACTCAAGCGGAATCTGGACACGATATAGGAATGGTTACACTTACAGGGGAGCTTGTAAAGGTTCAGATGAAACGCAAGAAAATCTCCGAAAATTCAGATAAAATTTTTAAGATTTATCGCAAAGCCTCTCAAAGAGATATTGATATATGGATTGAATCTAGAGACAAAGAAGAAGCCATGCAAGTCAAGGCGCGCCAATTTGCAATAGATTTGAGGCTTGATATGAAAATCTCAGATATTGAGTTTCAAGGTGATGGTAGTAAAGCAACCTTTTATTATACTGCTGATAGGCGTGTTGATTTTCGGGAACTCATCAAACTATACGCAAGAGAATTTAGAATTCGTATTGAAATGAAACAAGTTGGATTGCGTCAAGAAGCTGCTCGACTCGGAGGTATTGGTTCTTGTGGGCGAGAATTATGCTGCTCTACATGGCTTACAGATTTTAGATCTGTAAGTACCTCTGCGGCACGCTATCAGCAATTGTCTTTAAATCCATTAAAATTGGCGGGCCAATGTGGAAAACTAAAATGCTGTTTGAATTATGAGTTAGATGCTTATTTGGATGCTCTAAAATCATTTCCAAAAACAAATATTAAACTCAAAACAGAAAAAGGTATTGCCGTATGCCAGAAAACAGACATATTTAAAGGAATAATGTGGTACGCCTACGAGGGTGAATGGATGAATTGGTTTAAGTTAACAACAGAACAATCCAACGCCATTATCGCATTGAATAAGTCTGGAGAAAAAGCAAATAGCTTAGAAGATTATGCTGCTGAACTTTCTGATACAATGGATACTAAAATAGATTTTGAAAACGTTGTGGGACAAGACAGTTTAACGCGTTTTGATAAGCCGAAAAAAAATAAAAGGCAAAGAAATAAAAAGCGCCATTTCAATCGAAAACCCCGAAATGAAAACAACCAAAGCAACAAAAAACCTAAAGTTCAAAAAAATGCAAACTAGATTTGTGTTTGGATTTTTAGTTGTCTTTTTGATGACATCGTGTCATCAAAATAGTTCATTCGATCGCTACACCTCAGTTGATAATGTATGGGATAAAAATCAAATTATTTCATATAATTTTGTGATTGAGGACTCGCTACAAAATCAAAACTTATACATAAAAATAAGAACGTCTGAAGACTATAAATACAGTAATTTATTTCTTATTGTTGATTTAGAATATCCGAATGGGAAAATTGAAAAAGACACTTTAGAATATACCATGGCTCTGCCAAACGGTGCTATGTTAGGTAGAGGGCTTATGTCTATAAAAGAACACAAACTATGGTATAAAGGACATACAACACCTTTTGTGTTTTCGGAAGTTGGAGAATACACCATAACAATAAACCATGCCATGCGTGCACTCGACGAAGTTTCTGGGATAAGTACATTAGAGGGCGTTTTGGACGTGGGGTTTTGCATAGAAGACTTGGAATAGTAAATAATTTATTATGGCTAAGAAAAAAACAACATCAAAAACAGATTTTTCAAAACCAAAACGTTGGTTTTGGATATCATTTCTATTAGGGATTTTATTTATTCCATTCATTTTACTTTTAGCCTCATTTGGTGCTTTTGGATTTATGCCCGACCATACAGTTTTAGAGAATCCTCGAACAAATTTAGCCACTGAAGTTATTTCATCAGATGGCGAAACTTTAGGCAAGTTTTATTATGAAGACAACCGCACCCCCATAGGGTTTGATGAACTTCCAAAACATTTGGTTGACGCCTTAATTGCCACAGAAGATATTCGTTATTTTGACCACGCAGGCATTGATGCAAGAGGGACATTAAGAGCGCTTTTTAAACTTGGAAAAGGTGGCGGAGCAAGTACTATATCTCAGCAATTGGCGAAACAACTTTTTCATGGTGAAGGCTCTAGAAATACACTTGGCCGAATTACTCAAAAAATAAAAGAGTGGGTGATTGCTACGCGCTTGGAAAAACAATACACTAAAGAAGAAATTATTGCCCAATATTTTAATATCTATGATTTTGGAAATAACGCCGATGGTATCCGAAGTGCAGCGCGTATTTATTTTGGGAAAGAACCTTCTGCTTTAGATCTTAAAGAATCGGCAATGTTAGTAGGGATGTTCAAAAACTCATCCTTATACAATCCAAGACCAAAACGCAATCCGGTGGGGACAAAAAACCGTAGAAATGTAGTGCTAGCACAAATGGCTAAATACGATTTTATTTCAGAACAAGTTAAAGATTCATTACAGCAAACCCCCTTGGATTTAAACTATACTCCAGAGTCCCACAGAGAGGGTATTGCTACATATTTTAGGGCTTATTTAAAAACATTTTTAAAAGAATGGAGAAATCAACCAGAAAATAGAAAACCCAATGGCGAAAAGTATAATATCTATAAAGATGGTTTAAAAGTCTATACAACTCTTGATTCACGAATGCAGTCTATTGCAGAAGTAGCAGTTACAGACCACATGAAAGCACTTCAAGCAGAATTTTTTGTTCAAAACACCCCACGAAGAAATAGAACAGCACCATTTTTGGATTTAGAAAAAGAAGAGATAGACCAATTATTAAAAATTGGAATGAAGCGATCGGAACGTTGGCGAAAAATGCGTTACGATTTAAAGAAGCCTGTAGAGGAAATTGTAGCGTCATTTAAAACCCCAACAAAAATGAAAATATTTTCTTGGACGGCAGAAAATAATGAAATTGACACTGTAATGACCCCAATGGATTCTATGCGTTATTACAAATCATTTTTAAGATCGGGGATGATGTCTATGGAACCTCAAACTGGTTTTGTAAAAGCTTGGGTTGGCGGTTTTAACTATAAACATTTTCAGTACGATATGGTTAAACAAGGCAAACGACAGGTTGGTTCGACGTTTAAGCCATTTGTATATGCTGCAGCCATAGATCAACTTCATTTGTCGCCATGTGATACTTTTCCAAAAGCACAAATTACAATCCCGGCCAATAAATTTGGGAATGTGAAACCATGGGCACCAAGAAACTCAAATAAAAATTACTCTGGATTTGAAACGCTAAAGTCTGCCTTAGCAAATTCAAGAAATACAATTACTGCTAGATTGATGAATGAAATTGGCCCTCAACCTGTTATCAATTTAGCAAAAAGCTTGGGAGTAGAACAAAATCTTCCTGCTGTTCCATCTATTGCTCTTGGAACACCAGATTTGAGCGTCTATGAAATGGTTGCAGCCTATTCAACTTTTGCTAATAAAGGGGTATATACAAAGCCTGTAATGGTTACTCATATTGAAGACAAAAACGGCACATTATTGTATCAGTTCTCTCCAGAAACCAAAGATGTTTTAAGCGAAGAAATTGCTTATGTGGTTGTTAATTTAATGGAAGGTGTAACCCAATTTGGCTCTGGACAACGTTTACGCCATAGTTTTGCTAAAAATCAAGCCGTATATAAAGAAATCATAACAGGTTATCCCTATGAGTTTGATAATCCCATTGCTGGAAAAACAGGAACAACACAAAACCATAGTGACGGATGGTTTATGGGAATGGTTCCAAATTTGGTCACTGGCGTATGGGTTGGTGGCGAAGATCGGGCAACACATTTTAAAACAATAACTTATGGGCAAGGTGCTTCTATGGCACTTCCTATTTGGGCCAATTATATGAAAGGCTGTTATGAAAATGAAGATTTAGAAATTTCAAAAGAAGAATTTGAAAAACCAGAACAACTAACCATAATTACAGAATGTGAAAATATGACATCAAACGATGATGGCAATGTTTTAGAACAACAAGAAATTTCACCAGATATTGACTTTTAGATTACAACTAAATTTTTATTAACTTATAATCTCAAAATAGTATTATGATAAATAAACAAGTAGATAATGTACAAGCAGCCTTAAAGGGTGTTGAAAGTGGCATGACTTTACTATTGGGCGGGTTTGGATTGTGTGGTATTCCAGAAAATGCAATCTCCGAACTTGTTGCTATGAATGTCAATAATTTAACATGTATTTCTAACAATGCTGGGGTTGATGATTTTGGACTTGGGCTTTTACTACAAAAGCATCAAATCAAAAAAATGGTGTCATCCTATGTTGGGGAAAATGATGAATTTGAACGTCAAATGCTTTCTGGCGAGTTGGATGTAGAGCTTATTCCTCAGGGGACTTTGGCCGAACGCTGTAGAGCGGCTCAAGCTGGATTTCCAGCAATTTATACACCTGCAGGTTTTGGAACAGAAGTGGCAGAAGGAAAAGAAACTCGAGAGTTTGATGGAAAAATGTATGTTCTTGAACATGCGTTTAAGGCTGACTTTTCATTCGTTAAAGCATGGAAAGGAGATGCTGCTGGGAATTTAATTTTTAAAGGAACCGCAAGAAATTTTAATCCAAATATGTGTGGCGCTGCCAAAATCACTGTAGCAGAAGTGGAGGAGTTGGTACCCGTTGGTGCTTTAGACCCCAATCAAATTCATATCCCAGGAATTTTTGTACAGCGTATTTTTCAAGGGAAAGATTATGAAAAGCGTATTGAACAACGAACCATTACTCCAAAAAACTAAAAACAAAACGCTATGTTAGATAAAAATGGAATTGCAAAACGTATCGCAAAAGAAGTCAAAAACGGATATTATGTCAATCTAGGTATTGGAATACCAACTCTTGTAGCCAATTTTGTTAGAGAAGATATAGAGGTCGAATTTCAAAGTGAAAATGGAATTTTAGGGATGGGACCTTTTCCTTATGAGGGCGAGGAAGATGCAGATTTGATCAACGCAGGGAAACAAACCATAACCGCTTTGGACGGTGCAAGTTATTTTGACTCGGCCATGAGTTTTTCTATGATAAGAGGTCAGCATGTCGATTTAACTATTTTGGGCGCTATGGAAGTTGCTGAAAATGGAGACATTGCCAATTGGAAAATACCAGGACGCTTGGTCAAAGGCATGGGTGGCGCAATGGATTTGGTGGCTAGTGCAGACAATATTATTGTGGCCATGATGCATACCAACAAAAAAGGCGCGTCTAAACTTTTGAAGCGCTGTAGTTTACCCCTCACTGGAGTCAATTGTGTCAAAAAAATAGTCACAAATTTAGCCGTTATAGAAGTTACAAATCAAGGGTTTAAATTATTAGAACATGCACCAGGAGTAACTGTGGAGGAAATTAAAGCAGCAACGGAAGGGGAGCTTATTGTTCAAGGGGATATCCCAGAAATGGTTTTATAAACCTTTTGGAATTGCGTTGATAAGTCGTTTTGTATACGCATTTTTTGGTGCTTTATAAATATCATCAGCTTCACCGCTTTCTACAATTTTTCCTTGATTCATAATCAACAACTGGTCTGCCATATATTTTACGACTGCTAAGTCGTGAGAAATAAAAATATAAGTAAATTTAAATTCCTCTTTTAAAGCATTTAAAAGGTTTAAAACTTGTGCTTGAACCGAAATATCCAGCGCAGAAACAGATTCGTCACATACAATTAGTTTTGGTTGTAAGGCAATAGTTCTTGCAATGCCAATACGCTGACGCTGCCCTCCAGAAAATTCATGAGGGTAACGATCAAAAGAAGAAGTGTCTAAACCCACTTTTTTAAGAAGATCTTTTACTTTTTGTATGCGTTCAGTAGTATTGTTATAAAGGCTATGTACTACCATTGGCTCTAAAATCGCTTCACCAACAGTTAACCTTGGATTGAGTGATGCAAATGGATCTTGAAAGATGATTTGAATTTCTTTACGCAGTTTTCTAATTTCTCTTTTGGACATTTTTTGCAAGTCATGACCTCTATAAAATATAGTTCCTGAAGTTGCTTTATCAAGTTGTAAAATAGCTTTCCCTAAAGTAGACTTTCCGCACCCCGATTCACCAACTAGTCCTAGTGTTTCTCCTTCATAAAGTTTGAAACTAATATTACTAATGGCTTTAAAATCGTTTTGTTTACTAAAAACACCAACTTTAGAGTAGTAGATTTTTTCTAAATCAATCACTTCTAAAAGTGGCGGATTACAATATAATTCTATATGTTTTTCTTTACGGGTTTTTTTTGAAACTTTTTCTAAAGACATTGTTTTGGATAAAACATCTTCAACTGTTGGGAGCTTTTTCAAGCGCACATTAAGAGAGGGTCGCGCAGCAATAAGGGCTTTTGTATAATCGTTTTTAGGAGTTTTGAAAATTGATATTGTTGTACCTTGTTCCACAATTTTGCCTTTGTACATGACCACTGTTCTGTGTGCAATTTCAGAAACTAATGCTAAATCGTGACTGATAAAAATAACACTCATTTGTGTTTCCTTTTGCAACTCTTGAATCAGTTCAATAATTTCATTTTGAACAGTTACATCTAAAGCTGTAGTGGGCTCATCTGCAATCAAGATATTGGGTTTGCAGGCAATCGCCATAGCAATCATTACGCGTTGTTGTTGCCCTCCTGAAAGTTCATGAGGGTATTTATTAAAAGCATGTTCGGGGTTTGGGATTTTTACACTTTTAAACAATCTGAAAATTTCTGAATAGACCTCTTTTTTAGGCACAATATTGTGCTGTAATAGCACCTCTTTAACTTGAACTCCACAACGCATTGAAGGGTTCAAAGCACTCATCGGTTCTTGAAAAATCATACTGATTTTACGGCCCCGAATACGTTCCATTTTTTTTAAAGGTAGGGTGTTTAGATTCATGTCATCATAAATAATTTCCCCCTCAATCTGTGTTGTTTTTAGAAGTCGCATAATGGATAATGCTGTGATGGACTTTCCACTTCCAGACTCTCCTACAACGCCTAATATTTCGTTTTTAAAAACATCAAAACTTATGCTATGAAGTATGCGTTTTATTATCGCATTTTTTTTAAAAGCAACAGATAAGTTTTCTATACGAAGTAGTGGATGATTTTTCATTGCTTAAATATAAGCAATTTCGTTTTTGTTTAACAAGTCATCACCGCGAAGCCTAAGTAAAATTTGCGCCACAGCCAAGGTGTCTTTTTCACAATAAGAAATAATGCGCTCGATATCATTGTCTTCATAAAACACACGATAAATTTCGCTGCCATCAATATCGTCTTTGGGTGAGGGGATGCCCAACACATTGGTCATTAATTTAAGGGATGTGTAGTGTTTATAATCACCAAATTTCCACAATTCGAGGGTGTCTAGATGTGGAACCTCCCATGGTTTTTTCCCAAATAGATTAAGCTTCGAGGGGAGTTTTATGTGGTGAATCAGCATCCTGCGTGCAATGTACGGAAAGTCAAATTCTTTGCCATTGTGTGCACAAAGCAAGTGTTTTGAGTGATTGAAATGTGTTTCGAGTAATGTTTTAAATTGCTTTAAAATAGAGATTTCATCTCCAGAAAATGTGGTAATTCTAAATGCTCTAGCATCTTCTCTCGACGCAAAATAACCGACAGAAATACAGATAATTTTTCCAAATTCGGCCCAAATCCCCGCACGGGGATAAAATTCTTCAGCTGTAAATTCATCTTTACGCTGGTACTGTGATTTTTGCGTCCAAAGTTCTTGCTTATCAGCGCTTAAATCTGTAAAATTTTGAACTTCTGGAACAGTTTCAATATCTAAAAATACAATATGTTCAAGGTTGAGTTTGGAGAGCATTGTTTAACATTTTATAGGCCTCTTCGATGTAGATTGAGATGTCATCCGAAAAAATTTGGCTTGCTGCATCAGGCGATTTTTGATGGCCAAGACGTACAATAATGATATTATCTTCTGGTTCAACAATGACATACTGACCAAGATGGCCTCTCATCATAAAAAAGGATTTTCCATCTCGTTTTTGCATCCAAAAGCCATAACCATATTGTGGGCTTTCGGCAAAGCGTGGCGTTATTGATTTTGCAACGAAAGTGGAGTCTAAAATTTGTTTACCGTTCCATTTCCCATGGTCTTTGTAGAGTTTACCAAAGCGGGCAAAATCTTTGGCATTGCTGGCAATACAGCAGTAGGCCTTTACCAAATCGTGTGCTTCGCTATCGACTTGCCAAAGGGTTGGGTTTTCACTGCCCAAAGGTTTCCAAAAACTTTCGGTGAGGTAATTATACAGCTTTTCCCCTGTTGCTTTTTCAATGACCATGGCCAAGAGTTGTGTGTCGCCACTAGAGTATTTATACGCTTGACCAGGTTCCTTAACAACTTTAAGCCCAAGAATAACTTTCTCTAAATCATCATCAAAATAGGCACGAGTGGTGATGGACAGAGGCGAGTAATATTTCTCATCCCAATTGGTCCCCGAAGCCATAGAGGACAAATCGCCAACGGTCATTTTTGCGGCTAGTCCTTCGCTAAATTCAGGAAAAAAATCACTTACGGGCTGATCCAAACTTTTTATATACCCCTCTTCGATGGCTTTGCCCATAAGCCCAGACACATAGCTTTTGGCCATTGAAAAAGAGTTGGTTTTTGAATCTTCACCATAACCATTATAATAATTTTCAAACCAAATGCTGTCATTTTTAATGATGACATAGGCGATGGTGCCATAAGCATCATTGTATTTTTGAAGGCGTTCTGTTTCAGTAATGCTGTTGTAGTCTTTATGATTTGGCCAGGGTTGAGCAGTGTTGTTTTGAATTTCAGCATTGTCAAACTCTTTATAATCCTCAAGAAAAGCGGTGGTATAGCCCTTTGCATAAATGGTCCTAACGGCTTTGAGGAGGTAGTCTGTATCCGTAATATAAAGCATAGCGATAAGACCAATAACGGTCAGTAGGCCCCATTTTAGCGTACGCTTTAGTGTGTTCATGTTGTTTGTAATTTGATCTAAAGATAATTAAAAAATATTCTTTATAAGCTTCACCCCAAAAGCTTTACCACCTCTTTCGCAAAATAACTCGCAATAAGATCTGCTCCAGCGCGCTTAAACGCCATGGTGGTTTCTAGCATTGCTTGGTCGTGGTCCAACCATCCTTTTTCGCTTGCCGCTTTGATCATGGCGTATTCGCCACTCACTTGATAGGCCGCTACAGGGACATCAAATTCATTTTTTACCTCTCTAATGATATCCAAATAGGGTAAGCCAGGTTTGACCATCACAATATCGGCACCTTCATCAATATCCATTTCGGTTTCGCGCAGGGCTTCAAAGCGGTTGGCATAGTCCATTTGGTAGGTTTTTTTGTCTTTTGGTATGTTGTCTTGTTCTGCTGGTGCAGAATCCAGTGCATCTCTAAACGGGCCATAAAAAGATGAGGCATATTTGGCACTATAACTCATAATGCCTGTATTTAAAAATCCATCGTCTTCCAGCGCTTCTCTTATGCTTAAAATGCGGCCATCCATCATGTCGCTAGGCGCGACAAAATTGGCCCCTGCTTCGGCATGAGACAAACTCATTTGTGCCAAAACATCAACGGTAGGGTCGTTAACGATTTTTCCGTTTTCTATAATGCCATCATGGCCATAAATGGAATAGGGGTCCAAGGCCACATCGGTCATAACCAACATATCCGGACAGGTATTTTTGATGGTTTTAATGGCACGTTGCATCAGCCCATTGGGATTTAGCGCCTCAGTTCCACGGTTGTCTTTCAAGTTATCGTCAACTTTGACAAACAACAAAACGGCTTTAAGTCCCAAAGACCACAAAAGTTTTACCTCCGCTTGAAGCGTATCCAAACTAAAGCGGAAATAATTGGGCATCGATGGAATTTCGTATTTAATCCCTTTGCCTTCAACAACAAAAAGAGGGACTAAAAAGTCATTTGGTGTAATGCTGTTTTCACGCACTAAACTTCGAATGGATGCGTTGGTGCGTAAACGTCTGTTTCTTCTTAGTGGATACATAATATTAGTTTTAAGCTTTAAGCCAAAAGTTTAAAGTGATTTTATAATGGTTTTGATTAATGAAAATAACATTTTTTTAAGTTCATCTATTTTTTTCAAAAGTGTTTTAGAGTCTTTTGTAGAGACTATCAAGCACAAGTTTATGAGCCCTTTGCCATACTTTGTAATTTTTATAATCGACCATAACTTTTAGCTTTAAACTTTTAACTTATAGCTTTATGCTTTGAGCTTACTAAACCCATTCAACAGGGTTTTTTAACACTTCAATTAATTTTTCTTCTTCGCTACCTTTTTCAGGCTGATGATCATACACCCACTGCACGTGTGCTGGGAGACTCATCAAAATACTTTCAATTCTACCGTTTGTTTTTAGTCCAAACAAGGTGCCTTTGTCATGCACCAAATTAAATTCTACATAACGCCCTCGTCTGATTTCTTGCCAATCGCGTTGAGCTTCTGTGTATGTTAGGGTTTTTCTTTTCTCGACAATGGGGGTGTAAGCTTCCAAGAAACTATCGCCAACTTCAGTTACAAAATCGTACCATTGTTGCATATCTATACTGTCATTGGCTTTACAATAATCGAAAAACAAACCGCCAATACCTCGACCTTCATTTCTGTGGCTGTTGTAGAAATACTCGTCGCAACGTTTTTTGTAGTCTTCGTAAAAGTTTTTGTCGTGCTTGTCACAGGCAATTTTACAGACGCTATGAAAATGCTTTGCGTCTTCTTCAAACAAATAATATGGGGTTAAATCTTGTCCACCGCCAAACCACTGATCTACAATAGCTCCATCTTTATCATACATTTCAAAATAACGCCAATTGGCATGCACTGTGGGGACCATGGGGCTTTTTGGATGAATAACCAGACTCAAACCGCAAGCAAAAAAATCCACTTCATCAACATTAAAATAGCTTTGCATGGCTGGGGGGAGTGGCCCATGGACTTTAGAAATATTTACACCGCCTTTTTCAAAAACGTTTCCGTTTTGAATGACTCGCGTGCGGCCACCACCACCTTCATTACGTTTCCATAGGTCTTCTTTAAATGTTGCTTTACCATCAATAGTCTCCAATTTGGAGGTAATTTGGTCTTGTAATTGTTCAATGTAATTATAAAATTGATTTTTCATAATATGTAGATTTTAGGGGGGTTATGAATTATGTGATTTTACAGCATCAATAAATGCTTTGGCATGATCTACTGGGATGTTGGGGAGTATACCATGGCCAAGATTTACGATGTATTTATCTTTACCAAAAGCATCAATCATTTGATGTACCATTGTTTTGATTTCAGACGGTGAAGAAAGTAATCTTGAAGGGTCAAAATTACCTTGAAGTGTGATGTTTCCACCCGTTAAATATCTTGCATTTCTAGCTGAACAAGTCCAATCGACACCCAAGGCAGACGCATTAGATTTTGCCATTTCACCCAAAGCAAACCAACACCCTTTACCAAAGGCAATCACAGGAGCATCGTCTTTTAGGGCTTCAATAATTTGATTGATATATTGCCATGAAAATTCTTGATAATCTGTAGGCGAAAGCATACCGCCCCATGAATCAAAAATTTGAACTGCATTTACACCAGCTTTTACTTTTTCTTTTAAATATGCAATAGTAGTGTCTGTGATTTTTTGTAGTAGTTGATGTGCGGCAACTGGATTTGAAAAACAAAATGCTTTTGCTTTGTCAAAATTTTTACTGCCTTGGCCTTGTACACAATAACACAAAATGGTCCATGGAGATCCTGCAAAACCAATCAATGGGATTTCATCATTGAGCAATTCTTTGGTGGCCTTTATGGCTTTGTACACATAATCTAGTTCAGTTTTTACGTCCGGTACAATTACATTGTCCACATCTTTTTGGGTTCGGACAGGATGCGGTAAATAGGGACCAAAATTTGGTTTCATTTCAACCTCAATATTCATGGCTTGTGGGATGACAAGAATATCACAAAACAAAATCGCAGCGTCCATTCCAAAACGGCGGATGGGTTGAACGGTAATTTCGCTTGCGAGTTCTGGAGTTCGGCATCGTGTAAAAAAATCATATTTTTCTCGAATGGCCATAAATTCTGGCAAGTAGCGCCCCGCTTGACGCATCATCCATACTGGTGGACGTTGTACGGTTTCGCCTTTTAATGCACGTAAAAATAAATCGTTTTTAATCATTGTTTTTGTCTTTAGCAATGTAGTGTTCATTGACCATCTCGATGACGCTTTCTATGGTTGGAATTTTTGCAATACGCACATCTTTAAAGTGTTTTTCGGCTTCTTTGGCTGTGGTTTCGCCAATGCAAAAGGCCACACAATTTGGCGTGTTATTTTTCAAAAAACTCTGCACAGTCGATGGGCTATATAACATTACGCCCTCTATATATTCAGGTAATTTTGGTGCTTCGAGTTTTGTGCTGTAGGCCGATATTTCGTTTACAGTAATATTATTTTTTGTTAAAATTGTTGGGAGGTCGTCCATTCTGATATCACTACAGAAATAGGAAACCTCCGTTCCGTCCAGAAACTCAACTAAATGTTCTGCAAGTAGTTTTGCATTTTTAGCGCTATGCTTAACAGTGCCAATTTTTTGTTCAATCAATTTTTTGGTGCGCCGTCCTACACAATAGATGGTTTTAAAGTTTAGATCTTCAGCGACACAATTATTTAAAAGCGCTTCAACACCATTTTTACTAGTTATGATGACGTTTTCATGAGTTTTTTTCAGAACCGAAGTTTTAATTCTGTTGGGTGTAGTTTTTATGAAATCTGAACTTTCAACTTTAATAGCATCAGCAAGCAAATCTTTTTGTCCTTCGCTAAGTGTTTTTGAAGAAAAGATATTGGTTTTTTGTGGCTTTAAGGCTGTTTTACTCACCAAGTTTTTTCCACCTCTTTCAACAATAAATTCCACACACTCATCTACAATCGACGAGTGTTTTCCTAAGGGTGCACTGCGTTTTGCTTCAATTTTTTTTGTGCCGTCTTCACTTAATATGATGCCATGGAAATGAACTTCTCCGTCTTTTATGAAAGCCAAAGCTCCAATCGGGGCACTACACCCACCTTCTAATTTGTTTAGGAAAGCACGCTCCATTTGTGTGCAAATTTCAGTTTCTTCGTGATTTAATGCCGAACAGATTTCCAAGGTTTCTTTATCGGACTCTAAACAGGCAATCATGATAGCGCCTTGTGCTGGTGCAGGAACCATCCACTCTAAATTGACAGCATTTTCAGGTGTAAGACCAATTCTTCCCAGTCCAGCTGCGGCAAAAACGGCACCATTCCAGTCTTTGTTGTCTTCTAGTTTTTTCAGCCTTGTATTAACGTTTCCTCTAAGACCAACAATCGTGTGTGTTGGATAGCGATTCAGCCATTGTGCCTTTCTTCTGAGACTTCCAGTTGCTACAATTGCATCTTTTTGAGCCAAAAATTCTTCATTATTTTTAAAAACTAGGGTGTCTCTTACATTTCCACGTTTTAAAACTGCTGCTTGTATGATGCCTTTTGGGAGTATTGTAGGAACATCTTTGAAGGAGTGTACGGCAATATCAATCTCCTCGTTAAGCAGAGCGATATCAAGTGTGCGTGTAAAAACTCCTGTGATTCCAAGCTCATAAATTGGTTGATTAAGCACCAAATCTCCAGTTGATTTTACAGGAATAATCTCTGTTTTATACCCTAAATGTTCTAATTGTTCCTGAACAGTTTTTGCTTGCCAAAGCGCAAGTTGACTATCTCTTGTTCCTATGCGAATGGTTTTGGGCATATTTTATTTATCTAATTGAAAAATTTTTTGAATCAATTCTAAACTAGTGTTAATAGAATTGTTTTCTTCTTTGAGGTGGTGTGCAAAATGATTAGTAATTTTTTGAACAATTTGTGTACTCAATAGGTCTGCTTGAGGTTTATTGAAGTTTTCAAGCTTCTTGCGTTGAGTTTCAATTTCAGCTTCTGCAAAAACATTTAATTTTTCTTTTAGCGCTTTAATGGTAGGGGCAAATTTTCTGTAACCTAACCATTCTAAAAACTCACTTTTAATGTCCTTAATTATAGCCTCTGCTACAGGAATAAATTCTTTTCTTTTTTCTAGAGTTTCATCTGTAATATTGGACAATTCATCTAAGTGTGTTAGAGAAACATTGGGTAAACTTCTAACATTTTCATCAACATTTTTTGGTATTGATAAATCAAGGATTAAAAGTTCTTTTTTATTTTGAATAATTTGCTTATCAATAGTAGGATTTTGTGCGCTAGTGGCTACAATTAAAATATCTGCTTTTTCAATTTCTTCTTGAAGTTGACTGTAATCTTTAACTAAAACTTTAAATTTTCCCGCAATTTTTTCAGCACGTTCTCTAGTTCTATTGATAAGAGTAATGTGTTCATTTTTAGTGTGTTTGATGAGGTTTTCACAAGTATTTCTTCCAATTTTTCCCGTTCCAAATAGAAGAATATTTTTAGAATTTACATTCTCTATAGAATTAAGAATATACTGAACCGAAGCAAAAGAAACAGAAGTCGCTCCTGTGGAAAGCTTGGTTTCTGTTTTGATGCGTTTACTAGCCTGAATAACTGAATTTATGAGTCGTTCTAAATAGGCATCAAGTAAGTTGTATTTTTTTGAAACACGAGCGCTAGATTTCAATTGACTTATGATTTCAAAGTCGCCAAGAATTTGACTATCAAGTCCTGCTCCTACGCGAAACATATGCTCAACCGCAGCATTACCTTTTAGAGTGTAGGCTACAGATTTAAAAATATCTACCGTGCCAGTAGTGTTTTCGCAAAGCAGATGAATTAATTCGGAAGGATGTTGCACAAAACCATAAACTTCTGTACGATTACAAGTCGAGGTTGCCACAATACTTTCTATGCCTTTTGTTTTTGCTTGATCGAGTAGTGTGGCTTTTTTAGTAGGACTCAAGCTAAACTCTCCACGTAATTTGGCATCTGCTTTTTTGTGGCTGATACCAATAACATAAAAAGAAGTTTTTTTGTCGCCTTTGTGTTGCTCCATTTATTTGGGATAATAACTGCGGTTGCGTGCAAAAATAGCATGTATGTTAACCAAAAAATAACGCTAGAGGAACTTTATTTGTCGTTTCGGGTTTACTCCCTAATAATTTCTTATTTTTGTAACTTAAACAAAATTATCAGGTTAAAATTGAAAACTAATTCATTTTTTATTTATAATGAATCTAAATAAAAAAAATTCAAATATTTCAGAAGTTGCAGATAAAAATGTCGCTACAGGAACTTTTTTGGAAACTTTTATCGAATCAGGGTTTTTGGTAATGACTTATCAAAATGAATTTGATACTCCAAAGGTTTTAGAAAAAGCAATTGATAATTCATTTATACAGTTTCACTTTTGTCTAAAAGGGACTACTCAATTTTGTTTCAATAATAACACTTATACTCTAGACATTTCAGAAGAAAATTCTCTTTTGTTGTATAACCCTCAAAGAGATTTACCAATACACATGATTGTTCAACCAAATACTTGGGTGGTTTCTGTTTTGATATCTATCAAAAAATTTCATGCATTATTTTCCCACGAAGCGAATTATATAACTTTTTTGAACGATGATAACAAGTTAAAAAAATATTATAAAGATGGCTTCATTTCACCGTCAATGGCGATTGTTCTCAATCAAATTATCAATTATAATTTGAATTCAAATCTTCGTGAGTTGTATTGCAAAGCAAAAGTCTATGAGTTACTAAGTTTGTATTTCAATAGAGTAGAAGAGGCCAATGTAGAACAATGTCCTTTCTTGGCCGATGAATCGAATGTTATAAAAATAAAACAAGCCAAAGATATCATCATTAAGCGAATGGCCGAACCTCCAACTTTGGCAGAATTAGCTACCGAAATAGATATTAGTTTGAAAAAACTAAAAGAAGGGTTTAAACAAATATACGGCACCACTGTATATGGTTTTCTGTTCGATTATAAAATGGAGGTTGCTCGAAAATTATTAGAATCAGGGACGAACAATGTCAATGAAGTTGGGCTAAAAGTAGGTTACAGCACAGCGAGCCATTTTATTGCTGCTTTTAAAAAACAATATGGAACAACTCCAAAAAAATATATCCAATCCTTAAATTAATCAATAACTAAAAATGAAAGGTGTTTTATTAGTCAATTTAGGTTCTCCAGATAGTCCAAACCCAAAAGATGTTAAGAAATATCTTGGAGAATTTCTTATGGATGAACGTGTCATTGATGTTCCAAAGTGGGCAAGAACATTATTAGTCAAAGGTATTATTTTGAATACACGCCCAAAGGCATCAGCAAAAGCATACAAAAAAATTTGGTGGGAAGAAGGCTCGCCACTAATTGTTCTTTCAGAACGATTAAAAGAAAAATTACAAAAAGAAATTGATTTGCCTCTTGCTTTGGCGATGCGTTACGGAAGCATGTCGATAAAAAAAGGGCTTCAAGAATTGAATGACAAAGGCGTTACAGAGGTTTTCATGATTCCTTTATATCCTCAATTTGCGATGGCTACTACCGAAACTATTTTGGTTTTAGCAGATCAATTACAAAAGGAATTTTTTCCAAAAATAACTCTTGAAAGTTTGCCTCCTTTTTATAATAATCTAGAGTACATCAAAATTCTTTCGGAGTCCATCAAGTCACATTTGAGAGGAAAAGATTATGAGCATTTGCTTTTTTCTTACCATGGTATTCCAGAACGCCACATTCGAAAAAGTGATATTACTAAGTCACATTGTAAAATTGACAAATCATGTTGCAACACACCGTCAGAGGCTCATGCATATTGCTACAAGCACCAATGTGTTGAGGTTACAAGACTGGTTGGGGAATATCTCAAACTTGAACCAGAAACTTTTTCTACATCATTTCAATCGCGTTTAGGGTTTGATCCTTGGTTGCGTCCCTATACTGATCGCACCATAGAGCGTTTGGGTAAAGAAGGCATAAAAAATATGGCTATTGCAACCCCTGCATTTGTAAGTGATTGTTTGGAAACATTAGAAGAGATTGCTATGGAAGGCGAAGAAATTTTTCATGAAGCTGGTGGCGATAATTTCACCACAATCCCTTGTTTGAATGACGATCCACAATGGGTTTCGTTGCTTGTAAAATGGATTCGTGAATGGGAAACAAAAGCAATAACTTTAAGCTAGATGACCAAACCATTAGTTTCAGATTTTGGAACAGAACCCATAGGAAAATTACTTGTTCGGCAAGCAGTTCCTGCGGCTATTGGGATTTTAGTGATGTCTCTCAATATTCTTATTGATACAATTTTTGTGGGGCATTGGATTGGTTCTCAGGCTATTGCAGCTATTAATGTTGTTTTACCTGTTTCTTTTTTTATTGCTGCACTTGGGATGTCCATTGGGGTTGGAGGGTCATCAATTATTTCTAGAGCATTGGGCTCAAAATCAAAGTCTAAAGCACTGAAAACTTTTGGTAATCAGATTACACTTACCCTTTCTCTAACACTTACGTTTATTGCTTTTGGCCTATTTTTTATTGATGAAATTATTCCAGTTTTTGGAGGTAAAGGTGCTATTTATGAACCTGCAAAAATCTATTATAGAATTGTTTTGTATGGTGTTCCTCTTTTGGCACTTTGCATGATGGGAAACACTGTTATTCGTGCAGAAGGAAAGCCAAAATTTGCGATGTATGCGATGATGATTCCATCAGTTTCAAATTTAATTTTAGATATTTTTCTTATTAAATTTTTAGATTTAGGGATGACAGGAGCTGCTTGGGCAACGACCTTTTCTTATGCATTTTGCTTTGCTTTTGTTTTTTGGTTTTTTATTTCAAAACATTCTGAAATGAAAATTAATTGGACTCATTTGAAATTAAAGAAAACGATTGTTTCTGAAATCAGTAGTTTGGGTTCGGTTACGCTTACTCGTCAAGCCGTTGTGAGTGTTACATATCTATTTATGAATAATATTTTATTTGATTTTGGAGGCGAAACATCGGTAACGGCCTATGCCATTGTTTCGAGAATGCTGATGTTTGCTTTGTTTCCAATTTTTGGAATTACGCAAGGTTTTATCCCTATTGCAGGGTTTAATTATGGCGCAAAAAACTACAATCGTGTAAAGCAAACTATTGGAATAGCGATTCGATATTCTATTATTTTGGCGACATTAATATTTGTTCTGCTTTTTGGTTTTCCAGAATTGATTACGAAGGCATTTACAACAGATACTTCTGTAATTGAGAAAACACCAAATGCGATGCGATGGGTTTTTGCTGCAACGCCAATTATTGCTATTCAATTGATTGGAGCAGCGTATTTTCAAGCAGTGGGGAAAGCAACTCCAGCACTATTGCTTACACTTTCTCGACAAGCATTTTTCTTTATTCCTCTAATTTTTATATTACCTTTATGGTATGGAGAGTTGGGGGTTTGGATGGCGTTTCCAGCCTCCGATGTGCTTTCAACATTAGTAACAGCTTATTTTTTACAGAAGGAAATCAAAAATAATTTAAAAGAATCCTAATGGAATATTACAACTATATTAAATCATTTCATTTAATTTTTGTCATTACATGGTTTGCAGGATTATTTTATATCCCCCGTTTGTTTATTTATCATATTGAGGCCAATAGCAAACCTTCTCCAGAAAAAGAAATTCTATCGAAACAACTGAAGTTGATGGCAAAACGATTATGGTATATTATTACATGGCCATCGGCGATTTTGGCTACAATTTTTGCATTATGGCTTTTGCATATTGCTCCCTATTGGCTTGAACAACCTTGGATGCATGCAAAACTCGCTTTTGTTGTTTTGCTTTTTACGTACCACATTAAAACACACATGATGTTTAAAGCATTTCAACGTGATAAAATTAATTATTCCTCAAACTTTATGCGCATATGGAATGAAGGAGCAACATTAATTTTATTTGCTATTGTATTTTTAGTTATTCTAAAAAATACTTTAAATATGGTTTATGGTCTTATGGGGCTTATTGGGCTAGGTGTTGTTTTGATGCTTGGTATTCGCCTTTATAAGAAGACCAGAAAAAATTAATATCTCGACTCCTACATTTTCATTATATTTATAGAAAAGAAATCCACTATGACAAAACGCAATCTGTCATTAAGCTCCAGAATATTTTTCTACATGATTCTTTTGGTTGTATTGGCCTCAATTTTGATTGCTGCAGTTACGGTGTATCAGTATAATGAGCAATCTCAAGACTATCACCGCAAGCGTTTAGAACGAAAAGAAGCACAACTAATTTCGAGTATAAATTATGTTCTAAAAGAATCAAGTTGGGAAATTAAAACAGAAAATTTAGCACTAATTTTCAAAGACAAAATCTATGAAATAGCTAACATTCATAATGTTACTTTTAACCTTTATGATTTAAAAGGGGATTTGATAAAATCTTCTAAACCAAGGTTAAAAAATGACCCTATTCCAGAACAATTGCCTAATTATATTTTAGACACTTTAAGTCAAATTAGTTCTAAACGGTTTGTGGAAAAGAATAAATTATTAGATGGCAATTATAGGTCATCCTATTTGATTTTAAACAATCCGACTTCAAAGCCTCTAGGAATTTTAAACGTCCCATATTTTGATGACGATTCTTTAAACTCAGGAGAATTAAAAGAGTTTTTGATTCGTCTTGGTTATGCCTATATAATAATGATGCTAGTGGCTATAACTTTTGCCTATTTTATGTCAAAATTAATCACTAAATCTATTAAAACAATAAGTGATAAAATGTATGCAACCCGTTTCGAAAAGCAAAATAAAAAAATTGCTTTGGAAGGTGCAACAACAGAAATCAAATTACTTGTAGAGTCCTATAACAATATGATTGATGCGTTAGAGGAAAGCGCCCAAAAATTGGCCTCTAGTGAACGCGAACAAGCATGGCGAGAGATGGCAAAACAAGTTGCTCACGAGGTCAAAAATCCATTAACACCTATGCGTTTAAGTGTTCAAAGTTTCCAGCGCATGTTTGACCCAAAAGACCCTGAAATTCATAAAAAGGTAGACGAGTATAGTAAAACACTTATTCAACAAATTGACACTATGAGTAAAATTGCAGAAGCCTTTTCTAATTTTGCAAAAATGCCTGCACAGAATTTAGAGCAATTAGATATTGTTGAAGTTGTTGAACGCGCATTAGAAATTTTTCCGTCCAACATTGTTAAGTTTAATGCATCACCAAAGGAAATCATTGCAACCGTTGATAAAGATCAATTTATAAGAATTGTAACCAATTTAGTTAAAAATGCAATTCAATCTGTTCCAGAACAGAGAACCCCTATTGTAAAGGTCAATTTATCAAAAAACTCACACAAAATACATTTACAAGTATCGGATAACGGAAGTGGAATTGATGCTGCCATTGGCGAGAAAATTTTTGAACCAAAGTTTACCACTAAAACTAGTGGAATGGGCTTAGGACTACCTATGATAAAAAATATAATTGAGACCTATAATGGTAGTATAAGTTATGACACAACCAAAGGAGAAGGAACTGTATTTGTAGTCTCTTTTCCAAGAAAATAATAATAACATCATGCGATTTAAAACTCTTTTAGTACACTTAGAAAATGATATTTCAATCATTACAATTGATCGTCCAAAGAAGCTCAATGCACTTAATAAGGAAACAATTTCTGAACTCCATCACGCCATAAAAGAATCTGATGCAAACAAAAATGTAAGAGCTATTATTCTTACAGGGAATGGTGAAAAAGCATTTGTTGCTGGTGCAGATATCAGTGAATTTTCAGATTTTGACGTTCAGCAAGCGGCTCAACTTTCAAGAGAAGGTCAAATGCTTTTATTTGATTTTATAGAAAATTTATCGACACCCGTTATTGCTGCGGTCAATGGATTTGCGTTGGGAGGTGGCTTGGAGCTCGCTATGGCTGCACATTTTAGAGTAGCAAGTGACAATGCTCGTATGGGACTTCCTGAAGTAAGCTTAGGCGTCATACCTGGTTATGGTGGAACTCAACGTTTAGCTCAATTAATAGGTAAAGGTCGCGCTCTTGAAATGATTATGACGGCTCAAATGATTGATGCTTCAAAGGCCGAACAATGGGGCTTAGTTAATGCAATAACTCTTCAAGAAGAGCTTTTAGCTTATTGTATTTCATTGGCTGAAAAGATGAAACGCAATGGACCATTGGCAATTTCTGCAGCAATCAAGTCAGTTAACGCAAATTTTGATAAAAGCATCAATGGATATGATATTGAAATTTCTGAGTTTGCAAAGTGTTTTGGAAGCAAAGACTTTAAAGAAGGAACAACGGCTTTTCTAGAAAAGCGAAAGTCAAATTTTTTAGGCGAATAACATTTAAAAAACAAAAAACCCTATAACATTTGCTATAGGGTTAATATATTTTTTAAGTTTAAAAACTTAATCCGCAAGAACGATAATTTTATTGGCATTCATTTCAATTGTTCCAGAGTTGATAGCAAGCCAGAATCCTTTATCTTTTTGCTCAAACTTAGAAACATTTTCTTTATCAATACTAATGTTACCACTTATTTTCACAAACCCTTCTTTCAAAATAGAAACAATAGGTGCATGATTGTTTAGCATTTCAAAATCTCCATTTACACCTGGAACGGAAACGCTATCAACTTCGCCTTTAAAAAGGGTTGTTTCTGGGGATACAATTTCTAAATACATAACTATTAAACTTAAGCTTCAGCTAACATTTTTTCTCCTGCCTCGATAGCCTCTTCAATGGTTCCTTTAAGGTTGAATGCTGCTTCTGGCAAGTTGTCCAATTCACCATCCATAATCATATTGAATCCTTTGATGGTTTCTTTAATGTCTACAAGTACACCAGGAATTCCTGTAAATTGCTCAGCAACATGGAACGGTTGAGATAAGAAACGTTGTACACGACGTGCACGTCCAACGGCCAACTTATCTTCTTCTGAAAGCTCTTCCATCCCAAGAATTGCAATAATGTCTTGTAGTTCTTTGTAGCGTTGTAATAACTCTTTTACACGTTGTGCACAATCGTAATGCTCTGCACCAAGAATATCTGCAGTCAAAATTCTAGAGGTTGAATCTAGAGGATCCACGGCTGGATAAATACCAAGTTCTGCAATTTTACGTGACAATACCGTTGTTGCATCCAAGTGTGCAAATGTCGTTGCTGGTGCTGGATCCGTAAGGTCATCTGCAGGGACATACACCGCTTGTACTGAAGTAATCGATCCTTTCTTTGTTGATGTAATACGTTCTTGCATTGCTCCCATTTCTGTGGCCAATGTTGGTTGGTATCCTACTGCTGATGGCATACGTCCTAGAAGGGCCGATACCTCAGAACCTGCTTGTGTAAATCGGAAAATATTATCGACGAAGAATAATACATCTTTTCCTTGACCGTCGCCAGCACCATCTCGGAAATATTCTGCAATGGTAAGTCCAGAAAGTGCAACTCGAGCACGTGCTCCAGGTGGCTCATTCATTTGTCCAAAAACAAAAGTGGCTTTGGATTCTTTCATAGCCGACTTGTCTACTTTTTTAAGATCCCATCCTCCGTCTTCCATAGAGTGCATAAAATCTTCTCCATATTTTATAATTCCTGATTCTAACATTTCACGAAGTAAATCATTTCCTTCACGAGTACGTTCTCCAACACCTGCAAATACTGAAAGTCCACCGTGTCCTTTAGCGATATTGTTAATTAACTCCTGAATCAATACTGTTTTACCTACACCTGCACCTCCAAAGAGTCCAATTTTTCCACCTTTAGCATAAGGCTCAATAAGATCTATAACCTTGATTCCTGTAAAAAGAACTTCGGTTGACGTTGAAAGATCTTCAAATTTTGGCGCTTCCCTGTGGATTGGCAATCCGTCTTTTCCAGCTTTTGGCAAGTTTCCTAGACCATCAATAGCATCTCCAATAACATTAAAAAGACGCCCGTATATTTCATCTCCGATAGGCACTTGAATCGGTGCGCCAGTAGCATTGACTTCTGTTCCACGACTTAATCCATCGGATGAGTCCATGGCAATGGTGCGTACAGAATTCTCGCCAATGTGAGATTGAACTTCGAGTACGAGTGTTGAACCGTCTGGACGATTGATTTCTAGAGAATCATAAATTTTTGGAAGATCTGCTCCAGAATCAAATTCTACATCAATAACTGGGCCTACAATTTGAGAAACTTTACCTGTAACTTTTGACATTACTTCTATTCGTTTTATTTATAGCTAAAATTATATTTGAAAAACTAAAGTTTTTGCGCTGCAAAGATAATTAATATAATTAAAAAACCCAGAGCAAATGTCTGGGTTTTTTTAATTGATTTGTTATTCTTTTTTATTGCAATAGTGGAGAATAATTTGTTGGGTAATCTCCTATATCAACTAGATTTCCTGATGCTTCAAAATTTGAACCATATCTTTCGTCAATGGCTTTCATAATTTCATTAGCAATAACTGCATACCCTCTAGAAGTTGGGTGAACACCATCTAAACTCATCATTCCTCCAAATACTAAACTTGCATTTGGATTAAAGCTGTTATAGGTAATATCTCCGCTGAAAATCTGTTGGAACATATTATTAGCGTCAAAATGAGCATAACCGAGCTGTGTCGCCATTGATGAAATTTTTCCATTTATATGGTCTATCATTTCCGTAACTTCAACAATTTCTGTTTTTGTTAGAACCCAATTGTCAGCAAGAGGCACGCCAACTCCGTTAACAGTGGCTGGATTATTAGGGTCTGCTAGAGTACCAATAAATGACGCTCCTAAGAGAACAACTAAATCATCTTCTGTAGCTTGTCTGATACTTGGTATTCCGTAAGCAGATAAATCAGTAAGATTTTCATCTTCTATAACCACGGCGTTTGGACCTTCAGCAAAACTAATGGTTCTCATGGCAGCTTCTTCAGCTGAAAGAGCACCACCAAGTGGATTTTGAATCTGGTCATTAGGCAGCTGAGTTGCACCCATTGCTTGATTATAACCTGCATATCCACCGTTAACTGCAGCAGCAGTTGCCGCATCAAGTGGAACAGGATTATGAGGGACTGTTGTAAAAAATGGAATATCAGTCACATAGGGGATATTAGCCATCACGCCTTGAGCACCACTTGTTGAAAGTGCCCCTGCAATAGCATCCATTGCTCCATCAAAGGTTGCTGTAGGAGTCAATGCACCATTTGACCCACCAGAAGTTGCATAACTTAATACATCATTAGCACCAATCCATAAACTTACAAATGTTGGAGATTGCACTAGAGCTAGCTCCATTATTGATGCATCTGGTGTTGATCCTGTTAACCGGACTGCATATGGGTTGGCCTGACCTAAAGCAAGATTTGCTAAATTTCCATAACCAGGCGCAACTAGATGAAAACTTCTTGCCCCAGGAACCCCTAAGTTGTTAAATGGTCCAGTTGGATTATCTAATAAATTCGTTCCAACAGTTACTGGGCCAATCACACTTTCTAGTCCTGCAGGGCCAGAACCGTTAAAGACTAATCTTGGCCCAAAAATTCTAGTTCCTCCTGGTGTGCTGATTGGCACACCATTATCAGGTCCTAAAGATAAACCACCATAATTATCAGCGGTCATTGCTTGAACAAATTCGCCGCCACCTACTGATGAAAACTGACCAGCCAAAATGTTTGGATAAGAATTTGTTTGTGTTGCTCTAAAAACGCTATTATCAGTTACTCCGATTGTAAGCGAATTTCCTATCGCCACATAGTTAGAGAAATCTGCAGATCCCGCACTCAGCACTGGAAGATCATCAGGTGTAGAAACACCATTATCCTCTAACACATCTTCAACTTCGTTACAGGAGTATAATCCAATAAGAAGAAACGAGAAAAATAAATATTTTAAGTTTTTCATTGTATTAATTTTATAAGTTATTAATTGTCCATCCTATATAGTACATCGACCCAATAAATCCTGTACCAAAAGCAGTAAAGTATTCATCACCCAAAAGGTTTGTAGCCCCTGCTTTGAATGTAGATTTAAAGCTAGGTACTTTTAAGCTCACTTGAGCATCTAGCACATGATATTCTGGCACTATACCATTTCCAAAAGTGGCTTCCCAGTAATAATCATCGCTATATCTGTAAGCAATATTAAAACCGAGGTTTTTAACGACTTCAGTATTTCCAAAAGAAGCTTTAAACTTATGCTCTGGTGTGTTGAAGTTTGTTGTAAAATCAGGATAAGTATCACGATCAAAATCTAATTTTGCATAAGTATAACTACCTCCTAAATCATAATTTCCAAAAACTTTAGTTGAAACCCCTAAAGATGCACCATAAGATTTAACAGGTGCTTTAGAGTTAGTGTAGGTGCTATACGCTTGGTAGTCACCGCTAGCAATTGCTAACTGAGAAAGAGTAAGTCCACTAGAAACTACTGTGTTATCAGAAACATTTCCATAAAATGGAGCCAAAACAACTTCCTGAGAAATAAAGTCTTCATAAGTGTTGTGGTATGCACTGAAATCGATAATGGTTTTTCCAAATTTACCACGGTAACCCACTTCAATAGATGTTACTTGCTCTGGTTTTACCACATTTGGATTTCCTATTTGCAAGGCATTAGGATTACTAGTTGCTCCAAAGGCTTCAACTGATGAAAGGGTGTATGAGTTATTATACGCCGCAGCACCTGTTTGTGTGATTGATGAACCTTGACCGAGCGCTTGACCTGTCGCAGAAACATCATAATCTCTACTCCAGCGATCAAGATTTGATGGTGCAGACCCTACCAAAATAGCACGTCCAGCATCTAAACCAATAAATAAATCTTGAGTGGTTGGATTTCTAAATCCAGTTTGTATAGATGCTCTTATGTTATGATCTTTATTAACTGTCAAACCGGCAGAAAGACGTGGCGAAAAGAAACCATCAAAAAATTCAGACTTATCATAGCGTACAGACCCCGTTAGTTTTAATTCCATACTTGAAGAAAGGTCTAATTCTTTTTGAACTTGTGTATACACCCCATATTCTGAATAATTAATTTCTCCGTCATAATCGGTGTAAATTGTACCTGAAGAATTTAAGCTGTATTGTCTAGCAGATCCTCCAACTTGAATATCAGCAACATCAATAAGATGACTAAAGTTATAGTTAAAATCTCCATGATAATACTTAGATTCATCTTGGAATTTAGAACCTGTAGTCAAATCAGGATCATTTATACTTCTATTATATGCAGCTTCATATTCTGGAGTTCCAGGCATAAACATCCCTATATCAGCAACAGCTCTTGCAGCAGCATGCGCTTGGGCGTTTGTTGCACCTCCTAGTGATTGTTGGACATAAGTTCCGGCGTATTCTCCAAACCAAGTATTGTCATCTTTCCACGCTCTGTTGATGTTAATTCCTGTAAAGACCATATCATAGGAGTCTCCAGCATTATCACTTACAACATATCCACGGACAAAGAAATTATCATTACGCAATTCTAGTTTATGTTGTTGTTGGAAGAAGTTTTTAATGTTGTAACGGTTTGTTCCTTGATAAATGGTATTACCAGTCCCTACTTTTCCTACGTAAGATATTTCAAAATCATTTTCAAATGGGCGGTAGTATAATCCCCAATCGGCTTTAATGCTTTCTGCATTATAGTTTGTAAGGTGTCTTTCATTATATCCTGTTCTACTGACATCTACACTAGGAAGAAGTGCACTTGCTCCTGCGGGTAAAATAGGTTGTCCTGTGACAGGATCAATAGTGTTTTCTAAAATTTCACCTACGCCTTTAATATTTGTGAAAACCTCATCTCCGTAGACATTAATTCCGTTGTAGTTTGGATTAGTAGCACGAGTACCACCAATCATGTCACTATCAACTTCACTCGTAGCTGCCCAATCTGTTCCTTTTAAGTAGCCAAAGTTAACTTTAGCCGCAAATTTATCATTGAACTTATGCGCCATTCTAATACCAAGGTCTGTATATGCATTGTCACCAGCAGCTTCTTGAGAAGTCATACCGCGCTTTAAGCTGACACTAATACCTTCGTGATCAAAAGGATTTTTACTACGCATAAATAAAATACCATTAAATGCATTTGCACCATAAAGCGCTGAAGATGCTCCAGGTAGTAATTCTACACTTTGAACATCTGTTTCAATCATACCGACTAAGTTTCCAATTGGGAAGTTAAGTGCTGGCGTAGAGTTGTCCATACCATCAACTAATTGCATAAAACGTGTGTTTGCAAATGTGGCAAATCCTCTAGTGTTGACGGATTGGAACGTCAAACTGTTAGTGTTAACATCAACACCTTTTAGGTTTTCAAGTCCCCCATAGAAGTCAGCTGATGCTGTATTTTTGATTTCTTTAATCCCGAAACGCTCAACGGTTACTGGAGATTCAAAAATTCGCTCTGGAGTTCTTGAAGCAGAAATCACAACTTCGTCTAAAACACTACCTTCTACTAAAGCAACTGTAATATCTTGATTGTTAGAGGTAATCTCTTGTGTTGAAGTTTCAAAACCAACACTACTCACTTGAATTGTGAATGGTGGATTTTGACTTACTTTAAGTGTGAATTTTCCATCAAAATCTGAAATGGCTCCAGATGATGTGCCTACAACAATAACATTTGCTCCAGGTAGTGGCAACCCACTTTCGTCATTGACAGTTCCTGTTACGGTTGTCTGAGCAAAAGATAGTACACTAAACAGTAAGGTAAAAATTTTAAAAAATGTTTTCATTTGTAATAATTTTTGGTTTGCTGAGTTTTGTTTAATTAATAATTAATAAATATATACAATAAATTTAATATTTCATATTTTTATGTGTAATTAAGTGCTAATAATAACATTAGTTGCCAATATTTTGAACAATTTTTTTTGATTTAGTAATTTGATAAAGAAATCCTAGTTAACTATGAAGATAAATTGAACACCCCTCTCACCCTCCACAAATTACTCCACGGTCACAGATTTTGCTAAGTTTCTAGGCTGATCAACGTTTTTGTTTAACAAAACTGCAATGTAATAAGACAGTAGTTGCAATGGTATCGTTGTTAAAAGTGGTGATAACAGCTCCGAAGTTTCAGGAATTTCGATAACATGGTCGGCTATGGCTTTTACTTCTGTATCGCCTTTAGTTACAATACCAATAATCTTTCCTTTTCTAGATTTAATTTCTTGAATGTTACTTACAATTTTTTCGTAATGCCCATATTTTGTAGCAATCACTACGATTGGCATGTTTTCGTCAATTAATGCAATCGGGCCATGTTTCATTTCTGCAGCAGGATAACCTTCGGCATGAATGTATGAGATTTCTTTTAGTTTAAGAGCGCCTTCTAAAGCCACAGGAAAATTGAACCCTCGGCCTAAGTATAAAAAGTTTGATACGTCTTTATAAATATCCGCAATTTGTTTACTTAATGTGTCAGATTTTAAGACTTCTTCAACTTTTTCTGGAATCGTTTCGAGTTCTATCAAATAGCGCTTGAAATCAGAGTTTGATATTGATCCTTTTGCTTTTGCAAGCCTTAGGGCAATTAGCGAAAGCAGAGTGATTTGAGTTGTAAATGCTTTGGTTGATGCAACACCAATTTCTGGTCCTGCGTGGGTATATGCTCCTGCGTGTGTTTCTCTTGAAATTGAGGATCCTACCACATTACAAACTCCAAAAACAAATGCGCCTTTTTCTTTTGCCAACTTTATAGCTGCAAGCGTATCAGCTGTTTCTCCAGATTGAGATATAGCAATAACAATATCTTTGTTAGAAATCACAGGGTTTCTGTATCGGAATTCTGAAGCATATTCAACTTCAACAGGGATACGTGCTAAATTCTCAAAAACATATTCGGCAACCAATCCTGCATGCCAAGAAGTACCGCAAGCAACAATAGTGATTTTTTGAGCATTAAGAAATTTCTCTAAGTTGTCCTCTACGCCAGCCATCTTAATAATGCCTTTATTGACATTCAATCGCCCTCTGTAGGTGTCTTTTATCGCACTAGGTTGTTCAAAAATTTCTTTAAGCATAAAATGCTCATATCCTCCCTTTTCTATTTGCTCAATATTAAGTTTAAGGGCCTGGATATATGGATCAACAAGTTTGTCGTCCTTTATTTTTCGAATTTTAGTATCTTTATGTATACGAATAATAGCCATTTCTTCGTCTTCTAAATAAATAGCATTGTTTGTATATTCAATAAACGGTGAAGCATCACTAGCAATAAAAAATTCCCCATCACCTACGCCAACAGCTAGCGGACTTCCTAATCGTGCAGCTACAATTTCGTTTGGCTTTTTGACATCAAAAACAGCAATAGCATAGGCGCCAACCACCTGATTTAGAGCTATTTGAACTGCTTTTCCAAGTTTGTAATTTCCATTTTTTTGAACATCTTCAATGAGATTTACTAAGACTTCAGTATCAGTGTCCGATTGAAATGTATATCCTCTATTGGACAACTCTTTTTTAATGGACACATAATTTTCAATGATTCCATTGTGTATAATAACGAGATTCCCTGAATTTGAATAATGTGGGTGTGAGTTAATATCATTTGGCACACCATGTGTTGCCCAGCGTGTGTGTCCAATGCCAATATTCCCAACCGTATTGTGGTCAGAATTTATTTTATCTTGAAGGTCACTTACTTTTCCTTTGGTTTTTGTTACGTTGATGTCTTTTCCATCAAAAAGTGCTATTCCTGCGCTATCATAACCTCTATACTCAAGGCGTTGAAGGCCTTTCATGATAATTGAGTGAGCATCTCTGTGACCAATATATCCTACAATTCCACACATATATTTAGTTGGTTGGTTCGGTATAATACACCTTAAGCTTCACTTTTTTATGTTCATCACTGGAATTACTACCATGCACTACAACACTCTTTGGAGAAAGAATATTCCCAGAAGGGATGCCCTTAATATCTTGGTCATATTGCTGAAGTTCTTTCATTTCAACAGCACCTACATTAGAGGACACCATTAGACCAATTTTTACATTTGTAGAATCTTTAGTTACAATGTTATTAAGATGGCCCGTAATACGAACTTTATATTTTTTGTGTTCAACGCCTTGTTCATCAGTTTCAGAACTTACAGGAACAAGATGTGTGTATTTTGAATCAGATGTTGCCGTGTTAACCGTATTGTCTAAATAATAATCCACAAGAGGAACATTATTGTTCAAATCATATACAAATATGCGGTTTGGATGATCTGCATCTGTACCTGTGATTGATTCATCAATGTAAAATTCTAAATAAGCTTCATTGATTAATCTCTTAATTGTGGTCTCTTCTCCATCATTTTCTCTAAAGTCTGTGATAAAATCATCAAAATCATTTCCATCTTCATCTTCTGAAAATAGTTCTACAACAGCCATCGATCCTTCGCCGCCTTTCAAATACAAGTGTTCATCACCGTCTTGTTCATTGGCGTTTGCAATAGATTGAAGTATGTTAGCATCAAAGGTATTTTCATAAATGCTAATGCGGTTGCCGTTAAATCCCATATCGTAGGTGCTGTTTCTGGTTGTTACTCCACCATCAGATCCAGTGTTATCATATTTATAATGTAATTTTAAATGTGCATTGCTAGATACAAAATTTAATTGAATTAGGTTGCCATTATTTGGATCTACAGCCTCTACTTTGAAGTATAACCCTCGAAAGTGATTATAAAAATTATTACTATTTGATAGCTCATCGCTATCTTCTCTTTCAAGAATCAATTCTTCCCAAAAATTGTTAGGTAATGAGGCTATTTCATCAAGCTTAATACGAAGACTTGGGGTCAACGTTGCTGATGTTTCCATTTCTCCCTCATCATTTTCTTCTGTTAGTACAATTTCTTCATTACTTGGAAAGAATTCAGTTGTGGTATAAAGTAGTTCCCCTTCCATATCCGAAGTATTGAGTTGTTCTGTGCTAGAAAGACTCCCGTCCGAAAAATAGCGTTGACTTTCGTCTAAGTCGCTATTGGGATCAAAATCACGTAATAGAAAATTATTTTTAAAAATAGATAGCTTGACAGGGTGCTCGCCATAAAGCGAATCTATGGTATAGATGTCGTCAGATTTTTTAACGGAATAAGGAATTGTTAAAACGACAGAATCTAGAACAGGGTTGTCGCCAAAGCTTATATTATAATTTTTTGGTGTAAGTTGCGCCAGAAAATGAACAGATGTTGATCCAAATAAAGGATCATTGTAATACCCTAAAAAGTTTTTTGGAAGGCCATTTGATTGAAACGGTGCAATACGTTTATTGTAAGTTTTTGTTGGATAAACTTGGTATTTTATTTCGATATTTGGGTCACCAACAATTCCAGAACCTATCTCAGAAAATTCTTTTTCGCAAGCAAAGAAAAGAGATGTTACTAAACCCAGGGTGAATAATTTTGATAAATTATGCTTCATTTGTTTCATAAAATATTGGGATATTGGGACTAACTTAAAATTTTAGTTGTATAAAAATCGGTGTATGCTTCTGCAAATTCTTCAGGATACTGGTACTCCAAAACAGGCTTTTCAAAGCCATCAATATATGTTTCTAGTTCTTTAGGAAGATCCTTCGAACCTTTGATAAGTCCATCAGAAAAATCAATAGCAGTTTTCATTAGGTTGATATAATTTGGGGGATTTAAATTTTCAAGGTGATTGTCTTCAATTTCATCAAACTTAATCTTGTTAATTAATTCATTATTAAGTTCTTCATCAAAGCTTTGCTCGTATATAGAAGTTACAATTTTGCTTTCACTAAAAAGGGGTTCATCTTTGTAATATTCTTTCAAATATAGGGGTAATAATGATGCCAGCCATCCATGAACATGTATGATATCTGGTGCCCAATTGAGTTTTTTCACGGTTTCAATGACACCCTTTGCGAAGAAAATGGCACGCTCGTCATTGTCTTCAAACAATTTTCCATCTTCATCTGTAAAAGTTGCTTTTCTTTTAAAGTATTCTTCATTGTCAATAAAATAAACTTGAATTCTTTCTTTTGGGATTGATGCAACTTTGATAATAAGTGGCATATCTAAATCATTGACAACTAAATTAATTCCAGACAAACGAATCACCTCATGAAGTTGATGACGGCGTTCATTGATGTTACCATAGCGCGGCATGAATATTCGTATTTGCCCCCCTTGTTTGTTTACCATTCTTGGAGCTTCAAAGGACATAGAAGAAATCTCTGTTTCTGGTAAATAGGGGATTACTTCTGATGATACATATAATATTCTCTTGTCTTTCATAAATTCTTCTTCTTAGTTGTTATCAACAAAAATCATGCAAAAGTACAAAATTTTATGCAGATTAACGCTAATAGCTTAAGTTTGCAAGCCGTTAATTTTCAAAAAATGAAAGTTTTTGCAACAAAACATGCGCTCAATACTATGTTAGCGCCATTTAGAGAAGAACATTTTAGTCTTGGTTTTGTGCCAACTATGGGTGCTTTGCATCAAGGGCATTTGTCATTAATACAAAGCGCTTTAAAAGACAATGACTGTGTTGTAGTTAGTATTTTTGTCAATCCAACCCAATTTAATAATGCTTCCGATTTGGATCATTACCCTAGAGCTTTAAAAGCAGATTTAGAAAAACTCAAAACATTATCATCATCCAAAATTGTCGTTTATGCTCCTGAATCAAAAGATATTTATGGAGAAACTGTTTCAAAACAATCTTTTAATTTTGATGGCCTAGAACATCAAATGGAAGGAAAATTTAGACCAGGTCATTTTGATGGTGTGGGTACGGTTGTCCAACGTTTATTTGAAATTGTTCAGCCCAATAATGCTTACTTTGGAGAGAAAGATTTTCAGCAATTGGCTATTATCAGAAAATTGGTAGAGCTTACAAAATTTCCAGTAAAAATAGTGGGCTGTCCAATTGCAAGAGAAAAAAATGGTTTGGCAATGAGTTCAAGAAATGTGCGTCTAACAGAAAAAGAACAAGTGCATGTGACCAAAATTTTTAGAACATTGAAAGCTTCTAAAGAAAAATTTGGCACAGAAGATGCCACTAAAATTAAAGAATGGGTTGTTCGACAGTTTGAAAAAGATCCAATTTTAACATTAGAATATTTTGAAATATCAAATGAATTGACACTTGAACCAATGGGCCAAAAACAAGACAAAATGAAGTATCGCGCCTTTATAGCAGCCTATGTTCGAGAGGTTCGATTGATTGATAATATCGCATTAAATTAATTACATTTGCAGTATGCTAATACACGTTGTTAAATCAAAAATTCACCGCGTCAAAGTTACTGGCGCTGACTTAAATTATATTGGAAGTATCACTATCGATGAAGATTTGATGGATGCCGCTAATATTGTTCAGGGTGAAAAAATTCAAGTTGTTAATAATAACAATGGCGAACGCTTAGAAACTTATGTTATACCAGGTCCAAGAAAATCTGGAGAAATTACACTTAATGGAGCTGCCGCCCACAAAGTAAATATTGGAGATGTTCTGATTTTAATCACTTATGCAATGATGAGTCAAGAAGAAGCCAAAACATTCAAACCTTCCTTAGTTTTTCCTGATGAAGCTACAAACCTTTTGAAATAATTCTATTGAATACAATCGTTAAGTCCATCCTAAAAACTGTATTACCACTTTTGCTAGGAGGGATTTTGGTATGGTATTCACTGCAAAAAACACCCATTGAAACACTTATAGTATATTTCAAAAATGTCAATTATTTATGGATTGGTTTAGGTGTTTTTCTTGGTATTTTAAGTCATATATCTCGTGCCTATCGTTGGAAGTTTATGATAGAGCCCATGGGATATACCTTACGTTTTCCAAATAGTTTAATGGCCGTGTTTTCAGCCTATTTGATCAATTATACAATACCTCGCGCAGGTGAGGTCTCTCGGGCTACAATTCTAACAAATTATGAAGGAGTTCCTTTCGAAAAAGGCTTTGGAACTATTGTCGCCGAACGTGTAGCAGATGCTCTTGTAATGTTTTTGATTGTTATTATAACGTTTTTCTTGGAATTTGACTTTATTTACAACTTTCTGTTTGCAGATGTAAACTTTAAAAAGCAATGGTTGTTTTTGATGTTATTTGTCACAATCCTTTTTGGACTTTATGTGTTGTTCAAAAAAGGAGAACATCCACTTATACTCAAATTAAAAGCCTTTTTTATGGGATTTCTGGAGGGCGCTTTAAGCATTTTTAAAATGAAAAAGAAATGGTCATTTATTGCTCACACACTTTTTATTTGGGTAATGTATGTAATGATGTTTTATGTGACCACATTTTCTCTTGATGCAATTTCAAACCTCCCATTTTCGGCAGTTCTAATAGGATTTATTGCAGCAGGGTTTAGTATTGCTCTTACAAACGGAGGTATAGGAGCCTATCCACTAGCTATTTATGCTGCATTTTCAATTTTTGGTGTTGCCGAAGCTCCCAGTCTTGCTTTTGGTTGGATCATGTGGACTTCACAAACTATTATGCTTGTTGTTTTAGGGGGAGTATCTCTAATATTATTGCCTTTTTTTAATAAATTCAACCCAAAGCACTAAGCAAAACAAACTTTTATTTAACTTCTTTTTTTTAACTGATTTCATTAACTTGGCAGTTCAAATTAATGCCAATTTAATGAGACGATTAATCCTTTTTGCAATGTTTTGCACAACATCTTTATTTGCACAAACTCAGTACGAATACATCGAATCAGATCGGCTAGGATCTCGAGAACTAAAGATACAATTTCCAAGAAACTATGAGGAAAACGCTGAAAAGTTTTACCCATTAATATTAGTTTTAGATGGCGATTTTCTCTTTGAAATTGTAGTGGGTAATGTGGATTATACTTCCTATTGGGATGATATGCCAGAAGCGATAGTCGTAGGGGTTAATCAAGATGGGACAAGGTCCGATGATTTGTTTGTTTCCGACGCTACTTTTTTTCCCACCCAAGAGGGGGCAAAATTTTATGAATTTTTAGGTGCAGAGCTAGTACCATTTTTAGAAGAAAATTATCGAGTTGGAGGTTTTAAAGTTGCAGTAGGACATGGTAAATCTGCAAATTTCATTAATTTCTTTAGTTTTCGAAAAGCACCACTATTCCAGGCCTATATCGCTTTAAGCCCAAGCATGTCGCCATATATGGATACAAACCTTACAAAACGATTAAAAGATTTAAAATCTCCTGTTTTTTATTATATGTCAACTGCCAGTGAAGATTTTAGAGAACAACGCAAAGAGATTTCTGAGTTAAACATTAATTTAGAGGCTATTGAATCTGATAATTTATTTTATGAGTTTGATGATTTTGATGGCGCAGATCATTATGGGCTAGTCAATATTTCTTTACCAAAAGCCCTACAACACATCTTTTTAATTTATCAACCAATTTCACGCTCTGAATACAAAAATTATATTCTTACATTGGAAACTTCTCCAGTAGATTATTTAATCGAAAAATATGAAAAAATAAAAACCCTTTTTGGTATTGAAAAGCAAATCCTTCTCAATGATTTTCGAGCCATAGCTACTGCCATTAATAAAAATGAACGGTTTGAATATTTTAAGGATTTAGGAAAATTGGCACGCGACTCTTATCCAGAATCCCTTTTACACAATTATTACATGGGGCGCTTCTATGAAGCTACAGGGAATCCAAAAAAAGCCATGAAAACCTATCGAGAAGCCTATATTTATCAAGAAATTGATGGCATTACAAAAGACGATTTATTGGATAGAGCCGATCGAATACAAGCAGAATTTGGGTACTAATGGCAAAGGTAAAAACAACATTTTTTTGTCAGAATTGTGGCGCTCAATATGCGAAATGGCAGGGGCAATGTACGTCCTGTAAATCGTGGAATTCAATTGTTGAGGAAGTTGTACAAAAACCAAATAAAAGTGACTGGAAATCTTCGACTTCTCTTTCTAAGGAACGCGTGTCAAAACCATTAAAAATTTCTGAAATTGATACGAGTAAAACACCAAGACTAAACACCACAGACAATGAACTCAATAGAGTTTTGGGCGGAGGAATTGTTCCTGGGTCGTTGATACTACTGGGAGGAGAGCCAGGTATTGGGAAAAGCACACTTATGCTTCAGCTATCATTAAAATTACCTTATAAGACTTTATATGTTTCTGGAGAAGAAAGTCAGAAACAAATCAAACTCCGCGCAGAACGTATTCATCCAAATGGCGAACAATGCTATATTTTAACTGAAACCAAAACCCAACATATTTTTAAGCAAATTGAAAGTCTAGAGCCAGATATTTTAGTCATAGATTCTATTCAAACACTACAAAGCGAGTTTATAGAAGCATCAGCCGGTAGTGTTTCTCAAATAAAACAATGCACTTCTGAATTGATGAAATTTGCTAAAGAAACCGCCACACCAGTTATTCTCATTGGTCATATTACAAAAGATGGAAGTATTGCTGGGCCAAAAATTTTAGAGCATATGGTGGATACCGTTTTACAATTTGAAGGCGATAGAAATCATGTCTTTAGAATATTACGAGCACACAAAAACCGTTTTGGATCCACACACGAGTTAGGAATTTATGAAATGCAAGGGAGCGGGCTTAGGGAAGTTCAAAACCCTTCGGAGATTTTAATTTCTAAGAAAGATAGTTCACTTTCTGGCAATGCTATTGCAGTTACATTAGAAGGGATGCGGCCACTCTTAGTTGAGGTGCAAGCCTTGGTGAGTTCTGCAGTTTATGGAACGCCTCAACGAAGTGCAACAGGATTTAATGCTAAACGCCTTAATATGTTGTTGGCAGTATTGGAAAAACGAGCAGGTTTTCGACTTGGCGCAAAAGATGTTTTTCTAAACATTACGGGTGGAATTACTGTTGATGATCCCGCTATAGACTTGGCTGTTGTTGCCGCAATTCTGTCCTCAAATAATGACGATGCGATAACAGAAAATTTTTGTTTTGCAGCAGAAGTAGGTTTATCAGGCGAAATACGTCCTGTGCAACGTGTAGACCAGCGCATTATGGAGGCCGAAAAGCTTGGTTTTGAGACCATTTTTATTGCAAAGCACAACAAGTTTAGTCTAAAATCGACAAAAATTCAAATTCAATTGTTGTCAAAAATAGAAGATTTGTTGAATTTTATTTAGGAATGCTAAAGAACTAAAAAAAGCCCTGAAAATTTCATGGCTTTTTTAATTTAACAAAACTCGTTATAAGCATTGATTAAATTTTCTGCAATCAGTTCTGCTGGGCGTCCTTCAATATGATGACGCTCTAGCATGTGTACCAATTCGCCGTCCTTAAATAATGCCATACATGGCGAGCTTGGAGGGAAAGGAATCATATGTTCACGGGCTTTATCTACAGCTTCTTTATCAACGCCTGCAAAAACAGTTACTGTTTGTGTTGGGCGTTTTTCATTTTGCAAACTTTGTATGGCTCCTGGGCGTGCATTGGCAGCAGCACATCCACATACAGAATTAACAACAACAAGTGTTGTCCCTGGTTTTGCCAAAGCATTATTAACGGCTTCAGCACTATATAATTCTTCAAATCCTACTTGCGTAAGGTGTTCACGCATGGGTTTTACTAACTCAGCTGGATACATAAATTTATTTTTAATATTTAAAGCACAAAGATACATAAATGCATTTCAAGTTGTATGGCTTCAAACGAGATATAAATGTTAAATTCAATTTAAAAAACAAACTTATTTGCGTAGGTTTGGATGTTGAATTTTTAATTTAATTTATGAGTTTTGCAAAATGGATTGGAGCTTCTGTAGGGTGGTCTTTTGGCGGCCCCATAGGGGCAATTATTGGATTAGCTTTGGGAAGCTTAATTGATGGTTCTTCATCAAAAACAAATAGATATACCAGATCAAAGGCGCCAACACAATCTACCAAGTAGATTTTTATTGAGTAAATTAATCTCATAGTCATATTTGTACAGTAGTTATATTATACTGTATTTGTTGTAAACAATTTATGACTTAAGATTTTTCTTGATTTATGAGAAAAATTTCGTATTTTGGGATTGTATATTATGTAATTATCCAACCTTCAAACTTAAAAAATATGATTTGTAAACAGACTAAAAAAAAATTAAACAATTTTAATGGTGAACTAGAAATTGATGCTAGATTTTCATATGCTACTAGATACTTTATTTATAAAAACATTTCCCTTGTTTTTAATGAAGGCGAGTTAGATATTGAAAAATCATTCCCTGATGGGTCTATTGAAGACTTTGAGATAAATGAATTTTTCCCTCAAATTACAGTATCCATAAAGTCACCTTTTTCAAATGAAATTGGAGACGAAATTATTCTTAAAAACCAAGAATTATATGACGATATGGAGGGATCATTTAATTCAGAACTTGGTATTATAGATAGTGATGTTATAATGGAAGTTGTTGATTTCAATGAAACAACAACAATACAATTTGATGAACTGTGGATTCCATCTAATCAAGGTAAATATAGAGGATATATGAAGATTGATTTTAAGGATGTAGGCAATGAAGAAGATTTAGTTGAAAAGGTTATTACAGATGCATTAGAAAATTATGAGTGGTACGATGGAAGTCCTGTAGAAATGCTTGAAAGTGGTGATTTAGGTTATATAAATATACCTGTAATTTTAAAATCTTAAAAGTAGATGTATGGGGAAATAATGCCTCAGCTTAATCAAAAAATAGCATATATTTGTCCCTGTTTGCAGTCATATGTCAGGCATTGTTGTAAACATTGAAAACAGCAAGGTTGAAAAAAAGGCTTGTTAACAGACTAATGGCTTCGTAGCTTAACTGAATAGAGCATCTGATTACGGCTCAGAAGGTTGGGGGTTTGAATCCCTCCGAGGTCACAAAAAGGAATAGCATGATTAGCGCGGTCTTTACCATACATTTGAACAAATTGACGACGTACAAAATCTAATTCTCGTTGGTCTTGTTTGCCATCCGCTTTGATCACTAATGAAGACAAAATCAGCAAACTCACTTCAAAATCACCGGAATAACTCAAAAGAGCCTTTAGATTGTTTAAAGAAATAAATAAACAGTCCAATATTTCCCTACGTCAAGTTTGTTTACAAATTCAGCAAATGATGGATCATGCTTCGCGTTTACAATTGCTTCATTTTTTGTTTGGAATCGCTAAGTCTGATGGCCATGTTGCTGTGAGCGAAGTTTTTGTTATAGAGCGTATTGCTAATTATCTTCGAATAAATCATAGAGATTATGAGAGTATAAAAGCGATGTTTTATAGCGCTAGTAATAATGCCTATAAAATACTAGAACTCGAAAAAGGCGCAACTCCACAAGATATTAAAAAAGCCTATAGACGAATGGCCAAAAAGTATCATCCAGACAAAGTTCAACATCTAGGGCCTGAGCATCAAAAAGGCGCTGAAGAAAAATTCAGAAAGGTACAAGAAGCTTATGAACAACTTCAAAAAGAGGTGGGGTTTTAATCTCAATAAAAGCTTATAAAAATTATCTCATTGTGTACCTTAATCCAAAAAACAAACGTCTTCCTTGGTTAGGTGCATAAATATAGGTTGGATCAAACGTAAGTCCATATGGATTGTCTGGAGTAGCAACAGCATTTCCATTGTTGTCGAAAGTAACATTTTTGTCAAAAGGATCACTGGCTCTAGCGATTATAAAAGGGTTTCCTCTGTTTGGAGTCCAATTCAATATATTCTTTACTCCTGTATATAATTCAATATTTTGTAGCCCTTTGAACGTAAACTGTATGTTTTGAATGCTCCACAATGGTGACTTGTCTTTTCTAGGGTCTAGCGTATTCAGCACCGGTAACCTCATAGGGCCATACATATTCCCTGTATAATCGATACTAAAATTGTTTTTTATATTTAAATATGAAATAGACCATGTTCCAGAAAATTTTTCGGTTAATATTTGTTGTTCTGTTACGTCATTTTCCTTTTTAGAAACTTCTTGCAAGGTAAGTCCAACGCCCCCTTTAAAATTTTGTGAGAGTACTGCATCAAAATTAATACTTGCGCCAAAACTAGTTGCCAACCCATTTAAGTTGTCGTAAATAACTTGATTGGGGTTGGTGTCATAATCGGGGAGGATAGCGTTTGTAAAATAGGTGTACCAGGCAGAGATATCCCATCCTAAAATATGGCCTTTTTTGGTGTATAATTTTTTTAAATAGTTGATATTGATGTTGTAAGACTGTTCAGGATTCAATTTATTTTGAACAACCACCTCTCGAGCACCATTAAGTGCTGCGTGCTCTTCTGTAAAAAGGTTGACGACTCTAAAACCTGTACCCGCATTTATTCTAAACACATCGTCTTTTGTAGGGGAGTATTTATAGGCCACACGCGGAGAGAAGATAGATCCATGTCTGCTGTCATAATCATATCGCCCACCCAAAAGAAGTTTCTGCTTTTTGCTTAAAGTGATTTCGTTTTGAATGAATAACGAGGGGATAAAAACTTCATCGGCAGTCTTTGTGACTGATGTATTGTCATCATAGAAATTATATCTTATGCTGAGTCCAAAAAGCCAATCGTTTTTTTGAGTAGAATGGTCCCATGTTAGTTGTCCAAAACCAATTCGTTGTTGGGCAAGATATTCGGTGTCTCCATAAACAGAATTTTGATCGTGATCTGAATAGGAGAATTGAACAAACATTTTTTTATCAATAGGAAGCTGGTAGTTTCCAATAATTTCAAAACGAGAGGTATAAATACTTTCTCCATACACTTCATCACCACCTCGATTTTTGGGCGTCCATTGTAATTCTCCGCCCCAACGGTCTTCGTAAAAGTATCGTCCAGCTAAAGAAAATACACGGTTCAGGCTTCTTTTAAAATCCCATTTTTGAAATACTGATATTCGATCTTGTAGGGTGACATCTGTAAAGTTATCGTTGTTGTTGTCAATAGGGTTGCTATAGTTGTAATAATTAACACCTAACAACATGCTGGTTTTGTCATTCACTTTTGCCTTTAGACCCAAGTTTAAATTGTATTCTTCCCAATTTGTTCCAAAAGAATCAAAAAACAATAGCGGGGCGTTGTCAGGATGTTTTGTTACCACATTAATGAGGCCGCCTACTGCTTCGCTACCATACAAACTGGATGCAGGGCCTTTCACAACCTCTACTTGGTCAATTAAAGAACTTGGGATGCCAGACAACCCGTAGACAGAAGATAAGCCACTTACAATGGGCATACCATCGATAAGCACAAGCGTATAGGGACCTTCCAATCCGTTGATGTGGATGTCACCAGTATTGCATACACTACAATTTATTTGAGGGCGAACACCATTTACGTTTTGAAGTGCTTCAAAGATGTTTGGTGCTGGGTTTTTTTTCAAAAATGTAGCGGAATAAACATCTACAGGAATGGGACTTTCTAATCGTTTTACAGGTTTTTGCGTTCCTGTAATGACTACCTCATTCAATAGCTCTATTTCCTCAAGAGAAATATTTATGGTGATGTTTTGGTCAACTATAAGTTGTTTTTTTACAGCTTTGTACCCTGTAATAGAAGCGATTAGAGAATAACTTCCCTTTTGGACACTTTCGATTACAAAAGTTCCATCAATATCAGTCATAACGCCTTTTGAAGTCCCCTTTAGATAAATGCTAGCATAAGGAATGCCATCTCCGTTTTCTCTGGTTACAGTGCCAGAAATAGTAAAAGTGTTTGTGGCATTTGTTATGGCACTAAAAAAAAGGAAAATAAATAATATTTTGTTCATGGTTTGGGATTTAAAACTATAGCACAAACATACTTATGTTTATTAAATCTATATAAAAATTTTATTTATAAAAAAACACCAAAGAGTGGCGTATTAACAACTAGTTTTTGCAAATATAATTATAAATTTAGACATGACTAAAAATTTATTTATATTTGTATAAATTTAGAGATCAATGGTAACTTTTTCTGAAGAAAATTATTTAAAAGCAATTTATCACTTGGCCATGCGCAATGACGCGATTGTAAGCACGAATGCCATCGCCAAAAAAATGCATACCAAAGCCTCTTCTGCAACAGACATGATAAAAAAACTTTCAGAAAAAGGTCTTGTTAATTATCAAAAATATAAAGGTGTTCATTTGACAGAAAAAGGTCGATTGGCTGCTGTATCTGTAATAAGAAAACACCGATTGTGGGAAGTATTTTTGGTTAAAAAACTAAATTTTTCTTGGGATGAGGTTCATGAAGTTGCAGAACAATTGGAGCATATCAAATCGGAAAAGCTGACTCAACAATTGGATGTATTTTTAGAGTATCCAACAAAAGACCCTCATGGTGACCCAATTCCCGATTGTAACGGGAATATGCCCTCTACTAAAAAGTTATTATTATCCAAAATTGAACCCAATAATAGTTGTATTTGTATTGGTGTGAAGGACTCATCATCAAATTTTTTACAATTTTTGGATAAGCATAACATCGCCTTAGGAACAAAAATAATAGTCATCTCAAAAGAAGTTTTTGACGAATCGATGACTATAGAAATTAATAAAATACAATTGGTTATTTCGAAAGAAGTAACCCATAATTTATTTGTAAAAACCAATTAATATGTTAGATGAAATTATTCAATATCTTGAATCAATAGATCCTGTTTTAGCAGCATTTTATGCTTCTCTTTTTACATGGATTTTAACCGCACTTGGGGCATCGCTTGTTTTTTTTCTAAAAAAAATGAAAAGAGGATTACTTGATGGCATGCTAGGATTTACGGGAGGTGTTATGGTAGCAGCGAGCTTTTGGAGTTTGCTTGCGCCAGGAATAGAAATGAGTCCAGGAGAGGGGTTTATAAAAGTTATTCCAGCAGCTGTAGGGTTTGGTCTCGGAGCTCTATTTTTGTTTGGCTTGGATAAAGTACTTCCCCATTTACATATCAATTTTAAAGAAAGTGAAAAAGAGGGCGTTAAATCGCCATGGCATAGAACAACGCTTTTGGTTTTGGCCATTACCATGCACAATATTCCAGAGGGGTTGGCTGTTGGGGTTTTATTTGGTGGAGTTGCTGCAGGAATTCCTGAAGCTACAATTGGTGGCGCAGTCGCATTAGCTTTGGGTATTGGCATTCAAAATTTTCCTGAGGGGATTGCAGTATCCATGCCACTTAGACGGCAAGGTGTTAGTCGTTTTAAAAGTTTTTGGTATGGTCAATTATCAGCTATTGTGGAGCCCATTGCAGCTGTAGTTGGTGCATTGGCCGTTACATTTTTTACTCCTATTTTACCTTATGCTTTGGCTTTCGCTGCCGGTGCAATGATATTTGTAGTAGTAGAGGAGGTGATTCCTGAAACGCAACGTGATAAATATACTGATGTTGCTACTCTTGGATTTATTGGAGGTTTTATTGTAATGATGACACTCGATGTGGCCTTGGGCTAGCACTTACAGTTACCGCCTCCACAATTTTTATCATGATTTTTGGAGCTTATTTTCTTTCGAAAAAGAAAGAAAAAAGCACATAAGACTAATACACTAATAATAATTGTTTCGACAATTGTATTCAAAATATTATTTTAAAACTTGAAAGGTAATAAGTCCACAAATATAAGCAATTGTACTCATGCCAATGAGTTGTAAAATTGGCCATTTCCAACTCTTTGTTTCTCTTTTCACAATCGCTAAGGTACTCATGCACTGCATGGCAAAAGCATAAAAAAGGAGTAGTGAAATACCAGAAGCAAATGTAAATACCTTGCTACCATCGTCGTAGGTTTCATTAGACATTTTTGTTTTTATGGTATCAATACTTTCATTTTCGTTGGCGCTACCAACACTATAAATGGTGGCCAAAGTCCCAACAAACACTTCTCTTGCAGCAAAAGATGCAACAAGCCCAATCCCAATTTTCCAATCGTAACCAAGAGGCTTAATAACAGGTTCAATTGTTTTTCCAATAATTCCAATATATGAGTGCTCCAAGCGGTATGCAGCAACTTTATCCTCTAATTCAGTTTCTGAACTGTAGACATACTCTTTTGCTACAATTGATTCGGCATTTTTAAATTGTTGACCAGGTCCATAAGATGCTAAAACCCACAAAATTATAGAAATAGCCAAAATAATTTTACCTGCCTCAAAAACAAAAGTTTTAGTTTTTTCAAATACTGTAATGAGGACATTTTTCAACAGAGGTAGTTTATAGTTTGGCATTTCAACCACAAAGAAGGTTTTACGATTTGTTTTCATAATCCTGTCTAAAACATATGCTGAAAATACAGCCATTCCAAACCCAATAAGATACAACAACATAAGGGTTAATGCTTGGTAGCTTAACCCAAAAATATAGCCTTCTGGGATAACCAAGGCAATAATTATAAGGTACACTGGGAGTCGTGCAGAACAGGTTGTAAATGGTGTAACCAAAATGGTAATAAGGCGTTCTTTCCAGTTTTCAATATTTCTGGTGGCCATAACAGCAGGTATTGCACAAGCTGTTCCAGAAATTAATGGGACCAAGCTCTTTCCACTCAATCCAAATCGACGCATAATACGATCCATCAAAAAGACAACACGACTCATATATCCACTTTCTTCTAAAATGGAAATGAATAGAAATAAAAAGGCAATTTGTGGGATAAAAATCACAATGCCACCAATTCCCGATACAATTCCTTCTGCAAACAAATCGGTAACTTTTCCTCCGTTTGGAAAAGTATTTTTAATCCATTCTGCAAGTCCTGCAAAGGTAGTATCAATCAAATCCATGGGGATGGTTGCCCAATCATAAATGGCTTGAAAAATGATAAGTAATATGACAAAGAAAATGACATATCCCCATATTTTGTGTGTCAAAACTCTGTCGAATTTACTTCTTAAATCACGTGCTTTTGAACGGTCAATATTTTGCCCTTCCTTAAGAACATTATTTATGAATTGATACCGCTTAATGGCTTCTTTTTGTTGGAGTCTTTTAAGTTCTGAAAATGATTTTGTTTTAAACTTCGAAACATCAGGTTCTTGTCGGGTGATTTTGCCAAAATTTACATCTTGAGTAATGACTAGCCAAAGTTTGTATAAATCTTGATTTGGGAATGCTATTTTTAGGCGCTCAAAATAAACAGGATCAATAGTGGAGGCGTCTAAACATTGTTGTGTAGGTAAACTCTTGTAGTTTTCGATGAGTATTTTTAATTCTTTTATCCCTGTATTTTTTCGAGTACTAACCAAAGCAATTTTGGTGTGCAATTGTTTTTCTAAAACTTCAATATCTAAAGATATACCTTTTCGACCCATAACATCACTCATATTGATAACGAGTATGGTTGGAATTTTCAAATCTTTTACTTGTGTAAAAAGGAGGAGATTTCGTTTTAAATTTTCTACATCACTTACAATTACTGCGACATCGGGGTAATCTTTGTCATTTTTGTTGAGTAATAATTCAATTACCACATTTTCATCCAATGAAGAAGCATTTAAGCTGTAGGTTCCAGGAAGATCCAAAACATGTGCTTTAACGCCTCTTGACAATCTGCAAACTCCCTGTTTTTTATCGACAGTAATTCCAGGGTAATTTCCCACTTTTTGATTCAGTCCAGTGAGGGCATTGAATACAGAAGTTTTTCCTGTATTTGGATTTCCAATAAGTGCAACATTTAATTGTTTACTCATTGGTTTTTTCTATAATTATTAGTGCTGCAGTTTCTTTACGAATGGCCAAATAGCTGTCATTTATATTGAGGTACATAGGATCTGAAAATGGCGCCAGCTGAAGAAGTTTTACCTTATTACCGGGCAAGCAACCCATCTCCAAAAGTTTAAGAGGGATGTCTTTTGAAGAACTATCAGTAATAATTCCTTGTTCACCTTTTTTTAAATCGGCAATGGTTGTGCTCATGCTTATTTAGATTCGTTTTAAAGAAGCAAAAGTAAAAAAAGATTAGTTATTGTAGCTTGCTTTTAACACTTTTATATCATCTAAAAGTTTTTTGATGGCCTTTGGATCGGTGCCATCATAAAATCCTCGTATTTGTTTTTTTTTGTCAATAAGCATAAAATTTTCTGTGTGGATCATGTCATAAGGGCCGCCATCCCCATTGGTTTTTACAGCCAAATAGGACGTTCTTGCAAGACTATAAATTTGCTTTTTATCGCCAGTAACCAAATTCCATTTGCTCGAATTTACCAATTTCTTTTTGGCGTAGCGTTTTAATTGTGCAACGCTATCAATTTCTGGTGTAACCGTATGTGATAATAACAAAACTTCTGGATCAGAAATGGTTTGTTTTTGAATCTCATACATATGGTCTGTCATAATGGGACAAATGGTTTGACAGGTTGTAAAAAAGAAATCGGCCACATAAATTTTATTTTTATAAAATTCTTGAATTATTGTATCTCCATTTTGATTAATCAATTTAAAATTGGCAATGGTATGATACTTTTTTTTGTGTTGAATTGTACTGTCTACCAATTCAAAATTAACTTGTTCAGGCTGATATATTGGAAGTACTTTGTTGGGTTTCAATATGTTGTAAAAAGTGGTGATAATGATTGCCGATAGCACTACCATTGTAGTTACAAAAAGCTTATATTTTTTAAGAAATGAAGTCATACTTTTTAAGTCAATTACAAAGATACAACAGAATCTGTAAAATGTAATTATAGCCTATCAAAAATGTGATATTGACAAGGTTTTGTTACTAACACGAAAACCGCTACATTTGTTCCCCTAATAATATCATACAACCATGGAATTTGTAATCAAAATCTCTCAGTTTTTATTAAGCCTTTCTTTTCTTATTGTTTTGCATGAATTGGGGCATTTTATCCCTGCTAAATTATTCAAGACTAGAGTTGAAAAATTTTACTTATTCTTTGATGTAAAATATTCATTATTTAAAAAGAAAATAGGCGAGACAGTATATGGAATTGGGTGGTTACCTTTGGGCGGTTATGTCAAAATTGCTGGAATGATAGATGAAAGCATGGACACCGAGCAAATGCAGCAAGAACCTCAACCTTGGGAGTTTCGATCCAAACCCTCTTGGCAACGTTTAATCATTATGTTAGGTGGTGTGACGGTAAATTTTATTTTGGCTGCTGTAATTTATATTTTGATGGCATTTGTTTATGGTTCTGTAGACATAAACGCCAACAGCATACGTGGGGGATATGCAATTTCCAATGATGTTCTTCAAGACATCGGGCTAGAGAATGGCGATAAAATCTTAGCTATAAATGATCATAAAATTGAATATTTTTCTGATATACGAAAATATATTTTGGAGACTCAAACCATGACGATTGAGCGTAACAGTTCTCAGCAAACCATTGATTTTCCAGTCGATTTTTTAGGGCAATTAAGCGCCAGTAAATCAAAAGGGCTTGTAGATTTAAGAGAACCTTTTATTTTTAGCTCATTTCTAGACAATTCAATTAATGTTGGTGCAGATCTTCAAAAAGGCGATGTTTTAAAAACGATTGATGGACAAAAAGCAGAATTTTTTGATGAGTTTGTGCCATTACTAGAAAATTATAAAAATCAAAATGTAAGTGTAGAGTTGGAGCGCAACGGCGTTTTAATATCTCGTGAACTTCTTGTTTCAGACGAAGGTACATTTGGAATAGTTCCTGTTAAATCAATGAAAGCTTACGACTCTGCAGGGTATTTTGATATCATTCAAAAAAAATATGGTTTTGGAGAAAGTATAGGCGTTGGTTTGGATCGCTTTGTATCTCAAATTTCGTCGTATTGGATGCAGTTGAAACTTATTTTTTCACCAAGCACAGGCGCCTACAAAGGGGTTGGGGGTTTTAAAGCGATTTTTGACATTTTTCCAGATACATGGAGTTGGGAGACCTTTTGGAATATTACTGCCTTTTTATCCATTATGTTGGGGGTTTTAAATTTATTGCCTATCCCTGCACTCGATGGAGGTCATGTCATGTTTTTGCTATATGAAATGGTTACTGGGCGTAAGCCAGGCGATAAGTTTATGGAGTATGCCCAGACGGCTGGATTTTTTATCTTAATCGCCTTGGTGTTGTTTGCCAACGGGAATGATATATTTAAGGCGATATTCGGATAATTATTTTTAGTTTTCTATTTGTGTAAACTAAAAAATGCTATATATTTGCGCTCGCGCAAGCGAAAAAACAGTCCTCCTTAGCTCAGTTGGTTAGAGCATCTGACTGTTAATCAGAGGGTCCTTGGTTCGAGCCCAAGAGGAGGAGCCATATTAGACAAGAGGTCATTTTTGACCTCTTGTCTTTTTTTACCACTTTTTAAAACCTTGCTGGCCAACATAATAGACTTTATCTCTGGAGTGAAAATGTTGTTGCAACTCTCGAAATCAAAATTTTCAAATTTTTCAGTAAAGATGCAACCAAGAATCTTTTGTTTGATCTTTCCATCCGCCTTATCCCAGTAGAAACTTAGGTTTTCAATCATTGGGAGAGTTTTATTCAAATACACTTTAAAAGGACTCTTCGTGGACTTCAACCGTTCCAACTTAATCTGTACTCTAATAATTGTCTTCTTATATCTTCAACGTCGCCTTCAAAAGATCCGTTTACCATTGAGAGAAAGGTATTGGATGCTGTACCTCCTTCTTTGATCTCAAGATCATTGTATGAGAGTTCAGGAACAAGTGCGGGTAAAACGTACTTTATTGAATAACTTCCTTTCATTTCGGGGGTATAATACCATTTCTGTTGAAAAGGAATCATAAGGTCTTTTAAACGATTTACAATCCCTAACAACTCATTAGAATACTCAGGGAATACATCGATTAGATCATTGATTTTCCCTCTCTCAAAACCAATATTATAGACCAATATATCACCACTGGTACCACAGTCCTCAATGAGTTGTTCTATGAACCCAATTCTTGGATCAGTCCAAGACAATTGGTCCGACAAACGAATGTCCGAAAAGTCTCTAATCGATTATATGCAAAGGCGTATTAATGTTAAGGATTAAAATCAAATCCTCCCCAAAACAGTTCGACTTCGCTCACTTTGGCTCCAAAATTATATTTGAAAATAATTTTTTATCTTTATAGATGATTTTTTGTTACATTAGATACGACAGAACCGTATTGTAAAACTATTAAAAAAATTTGAAAATTTGTTAAATTTAAAAAAATGACACAACATCCTTATGAAATCAAAGAAGAATATGTTAATCCTCTTTGTGAACTAATCAAAATGAATAATATTGTACCAATATACCCTTTCATTTTAAGAGAATTGAGAGAGGAAGATTTAATACTGGAAAATAAGACTTGTTGGTTTTATGCTCAGAATATCCGATGGGCTGGGCAAGAACAGTATTGGAATTTATTAATTGATCACAATGGTTTCTATTCTTCAAAAGGAGATATGGAATTCGAGCTGCTCTTCCCATGGGATAGCGTAGCTGAAATAAAAACACGCATTGCAGATGATAAATCTGAGATGACTATTGGTTTATTTCAAGCAGATGGACAACACTTAACCTTGACCCAATCTGGGTCAGTATCCCTTCTTGTTGTTTATTGGCTCTATAAAAAAATTATGGTTGAAATTAATGAGGCTTTTAAGGATCAGCCAATAATTAATTGGACTTCAGTTGAAAATGACCTTGGTATTCAATTAAAATCTTTTGATTCTTATAAGGAGTTATATGATGTCATTCCAAAATAGTTAATGAATAAAAATTATGTTTGATAAACTAGAAGATATACCGTTTAATCTAGATCCATTTGTTTTGGACATTTCATATGATCATGGGGAAATTCCTGTAGAAATAAAATCATATATTGATGGGTCGTTTTTCGTAGAATTAGCTAAGAATAATCACGAAAATTTTAACATTGAATTCTTAACATTTTTTGATGCACGAACTTTTTTTATTTATGATTGGGATGGAGAAACTCTGACTAAGATTGAAGTTGAAGTTGCAAGTATGTGGGAGGATGAAGCTGATGGTATCTGTTCCAAATTTGATTCTGAAGATGAAATTTGGGACGAAGCAATAGATTATGAGGAAGCTCCTCAAGAAGCCTTGGATTATGCAAAAAAAGAAAATTTGGAAAATGTAATTTATAAAAAATAATATTGAAAAAAGTTTAGATAATGGTTACATTATTATATAATAAATATACTAATTAAATTTCTATTAAAAATGTTTGACCTTCAGATTTTTTAAGTTTGTAACTATTTGTAAATAAATTGATTACAATCTCGGTTCGAAACTCTCAGGCTCCCATTTTTTAATTCAAAGAAATGACTGTCTTCAACTATTGCTCTAAGTTTTTTCTTCATCACTTTACTTTATTAAATAACTCTACATATTCAAGTGGATCGTCAAAAGAAGAAATTGTGCTGCAACTTTGAATAATAGGAGGAGCAAAAGCTTTACAGAGATGTAGGGCTTTTTTTATTGGCTCTCACCATCTCTAACCACGTTTCGAAAAGCACCTAAAAGCACTTCACGACTTTCATTTTAAACATCTCAAAGAACGCTTCAAATGTACTAAAAACTGACAGACATTTGATAGACATTGGCTTTTAGTTGTTTTCTCAACACGCTTTGTTCCAAAGCTACTGCGCTAAGATTTATCAAACTTGGACTAATATTTTAAATTATTTTTATTAAATTTAACTAATAAATTTACTAACTAAAAAAAATTATTATGTCAAGTGAAAAATCAAGTGTACCATTAATTATGGGGATAATTGGGGGTGTAATCGGATTACCTTCTGCTTTATGTGCTGGGGCTTGTACTGCAGGTCTAATGTCATTGAGTGAATCTGCTGCAGATGCTGGAGAAATCGGCTCTTTTTATTTATGGATGGGAGTAATTGGCGCAGTTATTGGTCTGTATGCTGGAATTATTGGTAAGTCAAAGTCAAAATTGTCTGGGGGCTTATTTATTCTTGGAGCATTAATGACTGGAATTACTATGATTGCAGGCAATATGATTGCAATGATTGTTTTAATCCTATTTATGATTGGTGCTGGATTCTCTTTTAAAAATGCCAAATCAAACTAAATTTTTTGTTAGATAGGCTTGAGCTTTTAGACCTCATTTCGATTCCGTCCTACAATCTTTTAGCTGGGATTGGACTCGTTTTGGGGTTTTTATATTTTGAAAATACAAATAAAATTCAAGCTTCAGAGACATTTAAGATTTATAACATTGTCTTTATTTCGATAATTTTTGCCTTTTTAGGATCACGGATATATGACATATTGTTTTCAAATATCAGCATAAACTTAAATGCGATAATTTACGGTAGCTCTGCTTTTTTAGGGGGGTTTATTTTTTTTTCAATATCCTTTTTAGTACTAAGTTATTTTTTCAAATTCAAACCACTATCTCTTTTCAGTCAAGCCATAGAACCTATATTAATAATTCATTTTTTTGGTAGAATTGGATGTTTTTTAGCTGGATGCTGTTTTGGTAAATTATGCCCTGAAAGCTTCCCATTTGGAGTCACCTTTCCGCATAATTCAATTCCCTATAATTTATATGGTGCAAGCCATACAATTCACCCAACTCAGTTGTATGAAGCTTTTGGTATCATATTAATCTTTTTATTGATTAAAAAAACATTTTACTACAAAATCCCACTTTATTTAATATTATATGGCACAATTCGTTTTTTTGTTGAAATTTTCAGGAACGACGAGAGGGGTGTCTTTCTGTTTGACATAATTAGCCCATCTCAACTAACTTCTATTTTACTCATTCTTTTAGGTTCAGGTTTAGTCGTGGTTATACATAAAAGTCCAGTGCTAATTAGCAGTAAAATTTCAATAAATTAATAATTTTTCACGTCCATTTTATCTTTTCTAATTGTAATTTCAAAATACCCCTTTTTCTTAGAATTATTTTTTTTTAAATCCCTGAAAGAATTACTTCTTTTAATAAGATATGATTTTGACTTTTCTTCTTCCAATTTGAATAAAATTAATTTATTTCAAACTTTATATATTATTTACTAATCAGAGCCATGCATTATAATCACTTGATTCCATCCCCGGTTTTAACTTATTTTCCCTCGCAAACTCGACATCCTCTTTCATTTGTTTTTTGAATTCGTCAAATTCAATACGGGATTCCAAGTCCCATAATTGCGAAGCACAATACAACGAATAAACATTCTCCCATTCTATTTTATTCCATTCCGATACCTGTTTATTATGGTAAGCCCAATCATTATCATCCCATTGTGATGGGTCTGCTGATTTTTTCATGTTATTAAATTTATTTTTTGCGAATCTTCAACAAATTTAGTTTTGTGTTTTGGAAAGATTATTAGTTTTTCAAAATTAGTTCTCTCCGGAGTATCTGCAAGTTGATTAAATGCTTTTTCAGATATTAATTTTAAAAACCCTTTCTCATCTCTTAATGGACTTATTTTCTTGATTTTTCTATCCGTAAGTTTCGTTGAGAAAAGTTTTTAAACTACTTAGATCTTTAAACTTTTGATTTAATAATGATAATGTTGGATAATCCTCGTTTTCATTTAGCTTACTGATCCAAGAATGAGATTCAATCATATATGCACCATCCCAAAATTCATAACTTCCATCATCATGCTTTTTTATTTCGATTGCAGAACCTACGGAAACTAAATAATTTTCATATTCTGCATCTTCGTCAAGATCTAATATATTTTTATCAAAATCATAATCTTGAATTAATATTTCTACTTCCCATCGAAGTGGAAATTTTTCTATTTCTAAAATTGGTGTTGGATCGAAATCTGATACTAAATCATCAACAATTTTTATAAGTTGGTTTAAGTCTGAAATATCATAAAATTATAAAAATTCATTAAAAGAGTTGAATATAACTAAAAAAATTTAATCTCAGTCTTTTCAAGCTACTTCCTTCACAATTAAAGGAAGTTTATACTAGTAAATTAATTGCTAGCTATTATTCAGGTGGGGTTTCTTCTGTTGCTTTGTCTTTGATTCCCCAAAGAATAAAAAATGAGTTAAAAATACCTGTAGGTGTTGCACCTGTAGATATATATTTGATGCCCAATGAAAATATTAATTTAAGGAAATTTAGAGATAAAGTTACGTTTAATTTTTATAAGATTGGTTCAACTGAAAATTCAAAAAATGGAAAAATCATTGTTCCTGATTATTTAGCTAAGGTGGGGTTTTGTATTGGGATCATTAATCCATCATCATATAATGCGGTTAATTTAAGTATTGAAGCTTTTGGGTTGTACAAAGAAAAGGTTGAATTTAACGAAGATGAAATAGTTGAAAAATTAAAAAATTTAAAAAAATACTTTGATATGGGTATTATCAGCGAAGACGAATATAATAGTAAAGCTACTCCATTAAAACAACAATTAATTGATAAGCTATAAATGAAAAAACTACTCTTACTCTCCGCTTTATTCATCTTCGATTGTACTCGCTTTGTTCCAAAGCTACTGCGCTAAGATGTATCAAACTTGGACTAATACTTTGAAATGTTTTTTTTAGATTTGGATAAAATTAAACACTATGAAGAAATTACTTTCATTAACTTTTGCATTGTCACTTTTCGCTTGTGATGGCGGTGATGATAATGATAACTCCAATTCCTCATCAATAGAAGGAAGATGGAATTTAACCTATATGTCTTTTCAAGGGGTTGAACAAGATTTAAATAGTTGTGACTTAGAAACCTACATTGAACTAAATAATAGTGGTACAGGTATTTACTACCTTTATTATACTGATTGGCCTGATAACCCTGAAATTGAACCTTGTGGATTGGATGAAATGTATGATATAACGTTTGCCAACACGTCAAGCAATACATATTCAATGGATGTGGATTATGAGGAGAGTGTTTCAAGCGGAACAGCCACTATAAATAATAATGTTCTAACATTTAGTGGACTTACATTTGAAGATTTACCTTTCACAGAAGTATTTACAAAACAACAATAAATGAAAAAACTACTCTTACTCTCCGCTTTATTTATCTTCGCTTGTAGTAGTGATGATAGTTCGCCCTCAACATCCGCAAGTATTGAAGGAACATATGTTGGAACTTTTGAAATACCTGTAGGGCCTTATACACCTAATGGTGACAGCGGTTCATTCACAGTGACTACCATAGGCTCATTTGATGACTTTTACCCTCTTGAAGGTACAATTACATCAAGTGTTTTTGGTTCATCTGAGGTTAACGGAAGTTATATCGAACTTGATGAAAGTAATGAATTAATATTTTCCATTTCTGTTCTTAGCTTAGGAAATGAATGGCCTAATGTTGAGGTTTACGGATTTGACGGCGTAATTGTAAATGGCCAAATAACAAACGGTGTAGTAACTACAGCTCATACACAAGATGGAACTTTTACAGGGTTTAGACAATAAATAGAACTAAATGAAAAAATTACTTTTATTAACTTTTGCATTGTTCCTTTTCGCTTGTGATGGCGGTGGAGATGGTGACAATAATTCTAATGATGGCTGCCCAATTGATTTTGAATGTAGCACAGCTACAGCTAATGATTTTTTAAGCCTAGAACAAGTGGGAGAAGATTATCAATCAACCGTTGATGTATTAGGCGAACCAATTTCAGAGGGTTTGTATCAAGATATGGATGGTGGTTACTATTGGAGATGGGTATGGATTAATGCAAATGGTGATGAGGTATGTATTAACGTATCTTGTAGTGATTGTTCATATGGGATAATCGATGGATGTGATTAAAAAAATTTAAATCCTAAAACCATTTAATATGGCAATCCTAACTAATATGAAAAGAATTTTAATACTTACCACCATTCTCGTCTTCGCTTGTAGTAGCGATGATAGTTCGGATACGAATGATAACTCTAATCAGAACTTTTTAGAAAAATACGATGGTGTGATTTGGAAAGACGTTGATGATCTTTTCTTGTAGTAGTGAAGATGGGGTTATTTGCCAAATCGATTAAAATTACCCATACCGTCCATATCGACATTATCTACTTCTTGTCTATAATTGTTTTCTTCTCTTTGTTTTTTGGTGCTATTGAAGATATTCCAAATTAAAAAATACACATAAAAACTAAAAATTATAAACCCTATTATAAAAAAACTTAAATCCATTATTTTCTTCTTTGTCTTATGGCTATTGCAAATAATAAAATTGTCCCCGGCCAATGAGCTGAATACTGAGCCTCCTCAACTTTACCTAAGTACCCTAATGAAACCGAGTAAACAAGACATATAAATGCAAGAATAACAGGATACCACTTGTATATAAAATCTTTAACCATAATTTATTTTATTTAAATATTATACAATAATAAAGTTAAAATATTTGTAATTTGTTAAATTATAACTAAATTCTTTATTCAAGATTAAATACTTGGGTAATAATTTTGAACTGTTTGCTATATTAACCTGCTAAATCCTTGAACTTAAAGTTGTCTAAACTTTTTCTGTTTACTTTTTCATTTCAGTTACTATCTATAATAGTTATTTGAATACCCTGAGGGGTGTCTTCAATTATATGTTATTCTATGAATTGCTTAGGCAATGAGTGCTTTAAGGCTGTATCTATTAGCTTTAGTTTTTGTGAGTTGTTTAATGTATTGTAATCAAGGTCTTTTAAGGTCGTTTCTTAAGTCTCTATTTAATGATTTACCTCTTTTAATAATCTTACCTGCATTACTTCCTGTTTTACTGTTAAAGGGCATATTTATTTTATTTGTTGTAACTTGAAAGAAATTATTGTCTATGGATGCTTGTCATATTGTATGTTTATTTTCAATTTTTATTAGCATCTGTGTCTTTATATGGATGTTTGCAATGATTAAAGAAATCAATTCTTAATCACATTTCTACACTACATTATTTTATATTTAAGCTGTATCCGTTAATAATAGGTGGAGGGACATAACCTTTCAAGCACTCTATTATATGTACTAAACTGAACCATAGTTTTTAATGTTTTTTTTATATTTGGTGTATAACCAATTTATACTTAAAATGAGAAAATTACTTTTAGTCACTCTTTTACTTAGCTTTTTTAGCCAAGCACAAACTAAGCTTTATGTTCATCCTGATGGAAAAACCTATGCCTCAAACACAAAAACTATAGCTATACTGCCTTTAAAAGTACAGGTAAAACTAAGACCAAAACAGCTTAAAGACTTTACAACTGAACAAATCATTCAACTGCAGAAGGATGAAGCAATTGACATTCAAAAGGCAATGCACACTTGGTTTTTAACGAGAAAGAAAAGAGGATCTTTTGATGCTAACGTAATTACACCCGCACGAGCAAATGCGCTTTTGAAAAAGGCCGATATTGATGTTCACGAGTTAGACGCATATTTACCTAGTGAGCTAGGAGAAATTCTAGGTGTTGACTGTGTAGTTATGGGAACTTTTGAGACTTCTAAACCAATGTCAAATGCTGCATCAATTGCTCTAGGAGCACTGTTTGGAGCTTTTGGAACAACTCAAACGGCTGTATGTAATATTGATTTTTATAATACCGCAGATGATGAACTTGTAGTGAACTACTTTAAAAAAATCAGGGGGAGCATTGGCTCTGATGCCCAGGATATGATAAATGTTTTAATGAGAAAGGTCACAAGAAGAATTCCTTACACTAATTAATATGAAAAAACTCCTATTACTCTCCGCTTTATTCGTATTTGCTTGTAGTGGTGATAATAGTTCGGATTCCTCTAATCAGACTTTTTTTTAAAAATACGACGGTGTGGTTTGGCAAGAAGAAACTCTGGAAGATTATTTAAGTCGGATCCAAATTAATAATGGCAATACCATAACTCGGAAATCTTATTTTGTTGAAGATGGTGATGTATATTGTAACATCAGTACACTTTTAGGTTCAAATTTTATTGAAGTTAACGAAAATAGTTTTAGTTGGAATGAGCAAGCTGAATACAATGGCGTTATTGAAACTTGGATAACGACAGTAACTGCTACAAATAATGGAAATAATTTGATTATTGAGTATTCTGATGATCCAGATTACCCAGAATATTACTCAAGAACAACCCTAACAGACCCTTGTGAATAATGAAAAATAAAGTAAAATAAACAAAAACTTTAGTTAAAAATCCTTCCCATTTTCTATTTTTATACTAATCATCAAAGTAATTAATACAATACTCTTCATCAAAAAGGGGATAATTTAGAGGTTGTACCAATTTCATATAGGCCTTAAGCTTTGTCTTTTTTTGCTTTGAATTATGGTAGTCCAAAACACTAATAAATATATCAACAAAGTCTCTGTGACTGTTCCTAAATAACGTATTTTCCTTTAAATTAACAAGTTCTTTATTAATGTTTTTGCCAGAATCCACTTTCAAAATAGCATCTCTAAGTTCAAATAGGCTGTAATGGTATTCTTGATAATAGGGTTTAGAAATTTTGTAGTGCGCAGTTGTTTGTACAATAAACTTCATGAGGTCAATTTCCTTAGCCAATATACAAGAAAACAAAAATTCATAGAGATAGTCAATCTTATTTTTTCTGTGAGCAATCCTGCTAAGATACTTTTGTGTGTGTTTTACCTTTTGTGGGTTGTTATGAATTAAAACATCAATACTCATTAGTCGTCCATATAAAATAGGATGAATGTTTTTTATGGTTAAAGATGTTTTTACAGGCTTTACATTTTTTTTATTCAAATAGTTTCGCAACTCTAAAATACAGCTACTAAAAAGCAGGTGCTCTTTGTTGGATGTGGTTTTATTTAATTCTTCGGTATAATTTCCATAATTTCCATTAAGGCTAGAAATATCAACAAATGAGCTATAAATGGTTGATGAAAAAAACTTTGTTTTTTGAAGTTGACCAATGTCAGTTTTCATTTGTTTTAACATTGGACCAATACAATTTCCAAAATATAAAAGTTCAGAATAACTAAATCGACGCGTGTCTAAAAGAGGAGAATTAAACACATTTTTAAGAGAATCTAAATTGTTTGTAACTGTAAGCCCACCTATAATGGTGATTAATAATTCTATGTATTCTTCAGGATTTTGGAATTCTATTTCTATCAATCTTAATGCAAAATCTGGGTCAACAACAATGCTGTTAAATACTTTTTGATAAATATCCCAATTTTTCTTTTGAGGATATGCTGCACAAAATTCAATATAATTTTTGTAACCTACATATTTAGAAAGTGTATCGAGAGTGCTTTTGGATGGGCTTGTACCCCTTACAATACCATAAAATCGCCTTAAAGTATTGTAACTCAAATCAATATTGGTTTCAACAAAAATAAGTCTTGATAATCTAACGCAGTCGCCTCGATTTCGAATATAAAAACCACATTTTTTAGAAACTTTATTTTTTAGCTGATATAGCATTTATCAAATTTAGCATAAAAAATAAAGTATCAGCAAATCTATTTTAAGTTTTTACACCAACTTTAAATTTCAATTAAATCAAATACAACCAAAGAATTGTGGTTTAGCTTACATTTTCATTTGATCAGGAACTAGAGGGTTTATAATTTTAAACCATAATGGCGGGATAAAACTCAGCAAAAGTGAAGCTGGATACCCCAAAGGTAATGTTGGGCTTTCTTTGTAACTATTTAAAATTTGATATTTTTTTGAGGCCTTATAATGATGATCGCTGTGTCTAGTAAGCTCATATAAAACAATTCGACCAACATTAAAATTTGAATTCCAAGAGTGATGAGGTTGAACACGTTCATAACGTCCAGAGGGAGTTTTAAAACGTTTTAAACCATAGTGCTCAATATAATTTATACTTTCCAAAAACAGAAAAGAAATGACACCAATAGCAAACGCAAACATCACCACTTCAAATGAAAAAAAATAATATACCATAAACAGATATAAAGGTTGAATAAAATGATACCAAAGCATATCATTTTTAATGGTAATAAATAAAGAATTATTTGTTTTTAAGAGATGTATTTGCCGTTTCCAAGCATCTAAATATTGTTTTGACACAGATGTTATCCAAAAAGAATATACCGTTTGATTATATTTTGCCGTAGCCCCATCTTCTGCAGTAGCAACATGCAAATGATGGCCAAAATTGTGTTCTATATAAAAATGCATATACAAGCATGGCATGTATAATAATTTACTCATAAAGCGCTCAAAGTAAGGTTTTCTATGACCGAGCTCATGTGCTACATTAATGGCATTTGTAGCCAATAAAATTCCAGCTGAAAGCCCCATTCCAATCAATTCGTAAATAGCATAATCATTTGTCTGAATTTTTGAGAATGCTAAAAATAAAAGACCAAAAACAATTGGAACATTTAAATATAACATCAAATCAAATATCCATTTGTTTTTTTTATTCAATGCCTCATCTTTAGAAAAATTATTAGAATCTTGCCCTGTCAATAGATCTAAAAATGGCAAAACAACAAAAGCATAAATTACTGTAGAGTAGGTGCCAAGGCCATAAGAAACAAAAGAAATATAGGCTGAAATAGGGACAGTATATGCAAATAAATATTTTAAATCTTTCATAAGACAATTACATTTAAGACTCAATTTGGAAATTTTAAACTCACAAAATTTATTATATTTAACTAATTAATAATGAACAAATTACTAATTATTTTTTTGTTTTTACTTTTTGCTTGTAGCAAAAATGAAACTACCACCACGCCACCTACTGTTGTGTACAACGAATTTTGCACCTCTGACGCACGTTTTACTGAGGTTGAATTTTTTAATGAAAATCAAATAGATTCTGAAAAAGACATCCTCTATGCTTCAGCAGAAAATTGGTTTGGTATTATGCAAGATTTAGAACTTGACATTTATCAACCCAATCAAAACATAGATCCTATGGAAAAAAGACCATTGGTTGTTTTGATTCATGGGGGTGGTTTTATGGGTGGAAACAAACTTTTTTTGGAGGATCTTTGTCTTGAGTTTTCAAAAAGAGGATTTGTTTGTGCTTCTATTGAATATAGACTTGGTCGTTTTGAATTACCCGAAAGCACACAAAAAGCAATATATAGAGCTCAACAAGATGCCAACGCAGCTTTACGTTTTTTAGCCAATAAAGCAGAGGAATATAAAATTGACACAGCGCATGTTTTTGTTGGCGGACAAAGCGCTGGAGCCGTTACCGCTTTGTATGTAAATTATGCTAGCGAAGATGAATGGGGATTTATTAACCCAACTTTAGAATCTGAACTTGGGCCATTGTACCAAAATGGGAATAATTACACTGAAAATGTTACAATTCTTGGACTTTTTAATAATTGGGGAAGTGTACCAAATTTGATTTTTAGCACAGACGAAATGATTCCTACAATTGCCTTTCATGGTGCATTGGATATTGTTGTTCCAATTGATGCTTACAATCAACTTGGATTTAGTTTATTAGGGTCAAGAAGCATTCACAATGCTATGCAATCAGCAGGGGGTTGTAGTGATTTAACTGTTGAGCCGCAAGGTGGACATGGTATATACACAAACACTGAAGGTCTTAAGTTTAGAGCAAGTCGTGCCAGTTGTTTTTTTAAAAGTGTTATGTGTAACCAATGCCAATCCGTTTATTTTGAGCACCAAGAGCCCCCAATGTGTTCTATGTAAAAATAACACCCACTTATTAAATAACTCATATACCAACTAATATTTTTTTTAAATAAACAATATTAATTTTTTTTTGCAAGTATTAATTTTTACTTTTGTTTAGCAACCAATTTAAAATTATTATGAAAAAATCGATTATTATATTGTTGGCACTTTTCTTATATACATGCCAAAAGCCCTTCGCAAAACTTACCACAAATGATGAAAAATCTGAAGCCATCAAAACTTTATTTGAAAAAGTTGGAGAGGAAAACATTGATTACTTAAAAGAAGTTTTCTCTGACAGTATGCAGTTTGTAGATCCAATGGGGAATAAATTGGATAAAACAGGCTTTATTGCGGCAGTGCAAAATCTTTATGATTTATTTGATGACATTTCTGTAGAGGAAATGAACGGAGACGCTCTTGGATCTGAAGTAGAAACGGTAACCTACAGTAATGGTGTAGTATGGACTAACATTTGGAATACATTTTCTGCCAAAGGGAAGTATACGGGTCAAAAAGTAACTTTTCCATTCCACTTATCATATCAATGGGAAGACGATAAAATTATCAAAGAAGTACAGTTTTTTGACACCTCAGTATTTGCAAAAGAAATGAATGCCAAAGCTGCAGCAAACAACACTTCACCAAAGGTGGTAATTACTATTGATATGGCTGTAAATTCAGGGTATTCAAAAGAGGATGTAAAAGCATTTACAAAAAAACTAAATCAATTTATAAGAGACAACGAACCCAACACATACGATTATAGTTATTTTATTTCCGAAGATGGGAAAAGAGTAACGCTTATTGAGAAATTTAGAACCTCAGAAGATTTTATATTCCATGCCGACAAATTTGAAAATGGGCCTAATATTGAAACATTTATGAAAATGTTCTCATTTAAGTCACTTATTGTTGGAGGAAATGTTACTGAAGCATTAAAAGAACGTATTAAGGCCTATCCTGCAGAATACAGAGGAAATGTAGGCGGCTGGATTAATTAAAAACCAAAAAAACATGAGTAATTCAGAAAGAGATATCATAAAAGTAAGAGTCCATGATGGAATTGTTGGAATTTTATATATATCATCAATAATTTTAGCAAGTCAGTTTGGATTGAACTGGATTTATGTTGCCGTTGGCGTTGCTGTTTTGCAAATTCTAAGTCCATTTACAAAATTCTGTCCTGTGTATACGATTTTAAATAAAATTATGCCAGACACTACCCCAATACAAAACGGGAAATAAATAATTATTAATCAAAAGAAAAAAATTAAAAATTAAAAAATTACAATTATTACTAGGACTACTTTTAATGACAACAGTTTCACTAAACGCCCAATGTGAAGACCGTTTTGTGTATGAGCTACATTTTGAAGTAGCTCAAACAGCATCTGTTTTAGATGCTGAAAAGATGTTTTTTATCTTTTATGACGGATTTAAACAAAGTGAAAAGTGCACAAGTGTTCGTGCATTACAACATCATACTGGCGCTGGATTCCAATATAAAATTTTAGCTTACGCTAATAGTTGGGATGATCTAGATGACATGACTGTTGAAGCGCAAACTTATTTTGCATCTAAATATCCAGAAATGATGACTTCGGCATGGCCTATGGTTCATACAGGTGATGCTGTTTATGCTGTTAGAACATCTTTTGAGCAAGGATTTGTATCACAATAACCAAATAACTAATAATTTAATAAAAAAAAATGAAAAATTTAACTACACTATTTTGCCTCTTTATTGGGGTTTCACTTTTTGCACAAGTTGCAAATATTACTTACGTAACCGTTCCTAGAGAAGAAGCAGATCAATTTTTGAAACTTCACGAAAAATTTTCAAATCTTTCTATTTCAGACGAAAGAACACTTCAAGGTGGTGGAGTATTTGCACATGCTTTTGCAGGAGATTATAGCTTTGCTCTTTACGATTTTTATGCCTCTGCAGAAGATTTAGTAAAGGATTCAGATTATGCCAACAAGGCACTACAAGCCAATATAGAAGCAATGAATCTTGACGAAGAAGGTCAGAAGCAAATGACTTCTGACTATAGAACATATACAAGGATGTATGCCGATAACCATTCCGACCAAGTACGTATTAGCGAAGGTCTTGAAGATTTAGTTTATGAGTCAGAAGCATTAGATTGGTCTACAAAAAAAGTTGTTGTAGTAAGTACATATGAAGTTAAATGGGGGAAAAACAAAGACTTTCTTGAAGGTATAACAAATGGAAGTTTAAAAAATCTAAAAGAAAGCGGTCATGCTGTAGCACATTATGCAAGCCGTCACCTTTATGGATCTGGCGCAGATTGGCATACCTATCAATTTTTTGAGACTTGGGCCGATTTTGCTGCTTTTGAACAGGCCAATATTAGTGTAGAAATGAATGAGGCTGGGAAAAAATTCTGGTCTGCTATCGAAGGACATGATGATGAAATATTAGTACTTATTGGAGGTCATGATCCAGAAACAAAGAAATTTGGACTGGCTAAATAGTAACATCTAATTTTAAAAAAAGCTTCAACATTGTTGAGGCTTTTTTTATTTTTGAGTAAAATTAAAATTCTATGAAATTGCTGAAAGAATTTAAAGACTTTGCAGTAAAAGGCAATATGTTGGATATGGCTATTGGAATCATTATTGGTGCGTCTTTCAATGCGATAGTCAATGTTTTGGTAAAGAATGTAATACTTCCACCTTTATCCTTACTTTCTGATGGAGTTAATTTTGGCGAGAAGAAAATTATCTTAAGAGAAGCAACCAGCGAGGCAACCCAAGTATCTATTGATTACGGTTTGCTTATTGAAACTGTAATAGATTTCTTAATTGTTGGGTTTACTATTTTTATAGTCGTAAAATTCATTAATAGGTTGAGAAATCAAGCGAATAATGTCAAAGATACCACGGTTCCAACACCTGCTGATATTGAGTTGTTATCAAAAATTAAGGACTTGCTAGAAGAACAAAATGAAGCACTAATTAAGAAAGAGAAGTCTTAGTATGCAGCCTGGAAACATATTTTCCAATCACATCAAACTCTAAATTAACAACAGTGCCTTCTTTAAAAGTGTGAAAATTTGTATGTTCATAAGTGTAAGGGATAATAGCAACACTAAAACCATTATCCTTTGAGTTGACAACAGTTAGACTCACCCCATTTACGGTAACAGACCCTTTCTCAATAGTGATATTTCCTAGCTTTGAGTTGTATTCGAATGTATAAATCCAACTCCCATTTTGAGCTTCAACATTTATACAAGTTCCCACTTGATCTACATGCCCTTGCACCATATGACCATCCAAACGATCTCCGAGTTTTAAACCACGCTCTAAGTTTACGCGATCTCCTACTTTTAAACTATTGAGGTTTGTTTTATCTAAGGTTTCTTTTATTGCAGTAACAGTATAACTGGACGGAGAAAGGTCTATAACTGTAAGGCATACGCCATTATGCGAAACACTTTGGTCAATTTTTAGCTCTGAAGCCAATTTACTATTTATGGTAAGGTGTAAGTTTGTGTTTTCTTGCTCTAATGCTTCAACTACCCCTAAATCTTCAATTATGCCTGTAAACATGCTTTTTATTCGTTAAATTTGTAATGTAAAATTACAAACATTAGACATCATTTTTGATGAGAAAAGAAAAAAAAATAAAAATTGGAATTTCAATAGGAGATTTGAATGGCATTGGTGGTGAGTTGATTGTTAGAACATTTTCAGACAATAGACTTTTAGAGTTTTGTACTCCAGTAGTGTTTGCGTCTACCAAAATAATGTCATTTTTAAAGAAACATTTTCAAAGTTCTATTTCTATTCATGGGATTAATGATGCTAGTCATGCTGTTGATGGGAAACTAAATGTTGTAAATGTTTGGAAACATGATGTTAATATTGACTTTGGCAAAGAAACCCTAGAGGCAGGGCAGCATGCTCTTGAATCTCTGAAAGCAGCAGTTGCAAGTATTAAAGCAAATGAAGTAGATGTGTTAGTGACAGCACCAATCAATAAACATAATATTCAATCTGAAGACTTTAAATTTCCAGGTCATACTGATTTTTTAAATCAAGAACTAGAAGGCGATAGCTTGATGTTTATGGTTTCAAACACCCTAAGA
>Ga0233397_1000015_pt1 | contig 102519 bp, 91 predicted proteins | sample 35DmetaG_FD_189957 | JGI IMG/M metagenome (GOLD analysis project Ga0233397, IMG submission 189957) | Seawater microbial communities from Monterey Bay, California, United States - 35D | ecosystem: Environmental > Aquatic > Marine > Coastal | place: USA: California | collected 2016-10-20
CGAAAGAGTACGGACAGTAGTGGGATTAGATAAATTATCTTGGTTTTAAAGTGAACATCAAGCATGGATGGAAAAGTGCTTATTGAATTTTGGCAGTAATAACAATGAACCATTGGGGTATTATCCCTTTATTCGCAAGCTAGGATAATTTCAAAAAGGAGGATGGATAAATACTAAAGGAGAAAAATCAGAATTCTTGATCAGCAGGAACTTTTGCGAATATCTTCACGCTTCAGTTAATTAAATAACAAAAAACAAAGGAATTCATTTATCTTTGATTTGATGAACGAATACTTAGATCCTACCGACGACCAATTTTCTCCCGAGGAACAGGATATTGATCGTGCTTTAAGGCCTTTAAACTTTGATGATTTTGCCGGGCAGGATGCCATTCTTGAAAACCTTAAGATATTTGTTCAAGCAGCCAAACAGCGAGGCGAAGCTTTGGATCACACCTTATTTCACGGTCCTCCAGGTCTTGGGAAAACCACCTTGGCACATATTTTAGCAAACGAACTCGAAGTTGGAATAAAAATGACCTCAGGGCCTGTACTTGATAAACCAGGTGATTTAGCAGGTTTATTGACCAACCTTCAAGCTCAGGATATTTTATTCATCGATGAAATTCACCGTTTGAGTCCTATCGTAGAAGAATATCTTTATTCAGCCATGGAGGATTATAAAATTGATATTATGATTGAGTCTGGTCCTAATGCCAGAACCGTTCAAATTAATTTAGAACCATTTACCTTAGTAGGTGCCACTACTCGATCAGGTTTACTCACTGCTCCCATGCGCGCTCGATTTGGGATCAGCAATCGATTGCAGTATTATTCCACCGAATTATTATCAACCATAGTGACTAGAAGTGCAGAAATTCTAAATGTCCCTATTAATGAGAATGCAGCTATTGAAATTGCTGGAAGAAGCCGGGGGACGCCTCGAATTTCTAATGGCTTGTTAAGACGTGTTCGTGATTTTGCTCAAATCAAAGGTAACGGATCCATAGATATTAAAATTACTCAATTTGCGCTCCAAGCGCTCCAAGTTGACGCACACGGTCTAGACGAAATGGATAATAAAATTTTAACTACACTCATAGATAAATTTAAAGGAGGACCAGTAGGTATAACCACACTTGCTACTGCGGTATCTGAAAATTCCGAAACCATAGAAGAGGTTTATGAACCCTTTTTGATTCAGCAGGGATTTATTGTTCGAACCCCTCGGGGTAGAGAAGTAACTGCCCGAGCTTATAGTCATTTAGGCAGAATCAAAAATAATCAAGAAGGTTTATTTTAATGGCTTACTCATGAGTTTAAAATCAGAGGACACTGCCAAAATAAAATCAGCTGCTAAAACTTTAGGTTTTCTTTCTTGTGGAATATCAAAAGCAGATTTTTTAGAGGCTGAGGCTCCACTTTTAGAACAATGGCTCAACCATGGACATAATGGAAGTATGAGCTATATGGAGCGGCATTTTGATAAAAGATTGGATCCAAGGTTACTTGTTCCTGGCGCTAAAAGCGTGGTCTCTCTTTTGTTGAATTATCATACCAATAAAAAACAAACTGATACCAAAGCTCCCAAAATTTCGAGATATGCATATGGTACGGACTACCATTTTGTGATTAAAGAAAAGCTGAAAGAATTGATGCAAATTATTCACCGAGAAATAGGTGAAGTCAATGGACGTATTTTTGTGGATTCAGCTCCTGTAATGGATAAAGCTTGGGCTGCAAAAAGTGGTTTGGGCTGGCTTGGAAAAAACACCAATCTGATTTCAAAAAAAGTGGGTTCCTTTTTCTTTATTGCAGAATTGATCATTGATTTAGAATTAGACTATGACGCACCCATCACAGATCACTGTGGAAGTTGTAATGCTTGTATTGACGCTTGTCCTACAGACGCTTTACTTCAGCCCTATCAAATTGACGGGAGCAAATGTATATCCTATTTGACCATTGAACTTAAAGAAAATATTCCCACTGAGTTTAAAGGGCAAATGGACAATTGGATTTTTGGCTGTGATGTTTGTCAAACGGTATGCCCATGGAACCGATTTGCAAAGCCACATAACGAACCTGCTTTTGAGCCTCACGAGGAATTACTCAACCTAACTAATAGTGAGTGGCAAGAAATGACGACTTCAGTTTTTGACAAGGTATTTAAAAACAGTGCTGTAAAAAGAACAAAATTTGATGGTTTGAAAAGGAATATTAAGTTTATATCCTAAGAGTATTAGATTCTCTTGGAATGATTCTTCTCATGACTTTTTTATTTATCGTTGATAAAAAGTTGGAATACTATTTTCCCATGAGGTAGTCATTTAGCTGAAAGTTAAGTAGCTTTTTTGGTTTCTAATACACGCTTAGTTTTTCCAGATCATTCATTCATCTAAAAATACTACTTTTGTCTTAGTTTCTCAAAATGTGAAAGTAGGAGAAGGTTAAAATGAGATTATTATAAACCCCTTATTGAACCAAAAGCGGATAGAAATGAATATGAAAATGAGAACGATCTTTTATGCGATTTTAATACTATTGCTTTTTTGCTGCTCAAGCGAAAAAAACACAGTTTATTTGAAAAAGGTTCAAGACCCTGAGCTTTTTCGAAATGCCATGCAAAACTTGACGGACATCGTAGTATATGACATTTTTTCACCACCAGTTGCCTCACGAGTATATCTCTACCCGATTGTTGCCGCCTATGAGATCATGGCATTGGGGTATCCAGACAAATACAATTCCTTAGTAGGTCAGGTCAAAGAACTGATGACAATTCCAGGAGCTAGTAATGATTATGTCAACCATCACTTGGCCTCATTATTTGCATTCAACACTGTGGGAAAGGCGTTGATATTTTCAGAAGATAAAATGGATAAATTTCAGGAGGGGTTTAAGGAAAAGTTAGATGAATTTGATGTTCCAAGTCGCGTTGTGAAGGCATCAAAAATTTATGCTGATGAAGTCGCTGCTTTTATTTTAGAATGGGCATCAAAAGATATGTACAATCAAACCAGAACCTTTCCAAAATATACCATTAAAGAGGAGGATCGTTATTGGAAACCTACCCCGCCTGATTATATGGATGGTATCGAACCCCATTGGAAAGAAATCAGAACGATGGTAATTGATTCATCAAACCAATTTGCGCCAAAAGATCCTTTACCTTTTAATTTGACAAAAGGGAGCCTTTTTCAAAAGCAATTGATGGAAGTATTTGAGGTAACCAACCAATTGAATGAAGAACAAGTAGAGATCGCTAAATTTTGGGATTGCAATCCCTATGTTACCCACCACAGGGGTCATGCGATGTTTGCTACAAAAAAAATTACCCCTGGTGGACATTGGATAGGAATTACAGCCATAGCAACAAGGCAAGCAAAAAGTACTTTTGATGAAACTGTTAATGCCTATGCCAATGTTTCAATTGCTTTGTTTGACGGATTTATCAGTTGTTGGGATGAAAAGTGGGATACTTTGATTGTTCGACCTGAAACCTTGATTAATCAATATTACGATGAGGAATGGTTACCGCTTCTGCAAACACCTCCTTTTCCTGAATACACCAGTGGTCATTCCGTAATTTCAAGAGCAGCGGCAGTTACATTAACAGATTTATACGGCGATAACTTTGCGTTTACCGATACAACAGAATTACTCTATGGACTACCCGAACGTAAATACAATTCATTTTTTCATGCTTCAGAGGAAGCAGCAATTTCTAGACTCTATGGAGGTATCCATTATATGATGGCAATAGAGGAGGGAGTAAATCAAGGTCATGCAGTTGGAAGCTATGTGGTTGATCGTTTGCAGACAATGAGGCCCTCCACGGCTTCAACAAACTAAATTTATGGAGAAAAAGCGGCTGAATTTTTGGCAAATCTTAACGATGAATTTTGGGTTTTTTGGAGTCCAATTCAGTTTCGGTTTACAACAGAGTAATATGAGCGCCATTTATAAATATTTAGGGGCTGAAGAAGCAGAATTACCTTTATTGTGGCTTGCTGGACCTGTGACAGGACTTATTGTGCAACCGATTATTGGTGCCATTAGTGACGGGACCTGGTCTCCGAAATTTGGCCGTAGAAAGCCCTTTTTTCTAATTGGGGCGATAATAGCTAGTATCAGTTTGGTTATCATGCCCTATTCGAGTTCAATTTGGATGGCAGCAGGGTTGTTATGGATTTTAGATGCGGCGAATAATATAGCCTTAGAGCCCTATCGAGCATTTATTTCGGATAAGCTCCCGGAAAAGCAATATTCTTTTGGGTTTTTAGTACAAAGTTTTTTTACTGGCTTAGGAACGACTTTAGCTAATTTTACCCCAGCAATTTTAGTTTCCTTAGGTATATTGGCTCTTTCCGATAAGATGGATAATGGTATTCCAGTATCTACCTATTGGGCATTTGGTATCGGTGCAGCAGCATCTATCATTACCATATTGATTTCGGTATTTACCACTTCTGAATATCCACCAAGTCCAAAAGAGTTGGAAGAAATTAAAAAGTTAAAAGAAGAAAGGAATTTAGTATCTAGAACGCTCGAAGACATTACCGAGGCTTTTAAAGTGATGCCTCTGCCGATGAAGCAACTTATACCCGTAATGTTTTTTCCTTGGTATGCCATGTTTTGCTATTGGCAATATCTTACTTCCGCTTTATCTCTTTCTTTATACGATACATTGGACCAGAGTACCGTATATTTTAATCAGGCTCAATTGTTGACGGGTAATTTAAATGGGACATATAATATTATTTGTTTTGTTATTGCTTTTGCATTAATTCCAATAGCCAGAAAATTGGGTGCAAAAAGACTTCATTTTATCAGCCTTGCAATAGGAGGGATAGCTTTACTTTGCATGCCTATGCTGAATGATACAAAAGTGTTGTTTACCATACCCATTGGCAGTGGAATAGTGGTGTCACAGATCTATTTGTTTTCTTTTGGATTGGGAATCACTTGGGCGTCGATGATGGCAATGCCCTATGAAATGCTTGCTTTCTCCATACCAAAAGGAAAAACTGGGGTGTATATGGGGATCTTTAACATGTTTATTGTTATTCCAATGATCATCCAGATTTTTACTGTACAGTACTTTGTTTATGATTTGCTAGGGCAAAACCCAATCAATATCATAAGACTGGCAGGAGCTTTTCTGATTATTGGAGGAATCTTTTCACTTTTTGTCAGTCAACCCAAGGATAAAACCCAAGAGTGATTCAGAAAAAAACCATTTCTTTGTATTAGGTAAATATTTTTATGAGTAGTGAACGACAAAGGAGAGCAGCTTTAGTATATCATGCGAAGCCAAGACCTGGGAAAACTAAGGTTGTACCGACTAAAAGCTATGATACTCAAAGAGATTTGGCACTGGCCTACTCACCTGGGGTTGCCATACCTTGTAAGGAAATAGAGGAGGACATATCAAATCTTTATAAATATACCAACAAGGGAAATTTAGTAGCAGTAATTTCTAATGGAACTGCAGTTCTTGGTTTAGGTAATATTGGTCCTGAAGCATCCAAGCCTGTAATGGAAGGGAAAGCACTACTTTTTAAAATATTTGCTGATATTGATGTATTTGATATAGAAGTAGACGCCAAAGATCCTGATAAATTTATCGAAGCGGTTAAAGCCATAGCTCCGACTTTTGGCGGAATCAATTTAGAGGACATCAAATCTCCGGAGGCTTTTGAAATAGAGCGCAGGTTGAAGGAAGAATTAGACATTCCCGTTATGCATGACGATCAGCACGGGACCGCAATCATTTCGGCAGCAGCTTTGTTAAATGCACTCGAGTTGGCTGATAAAAAAATTGAGGATGTAAAAATTGTGGTCTCTGGTGCTGGGGCAGCTGCAATTTCCTGTACAAAATTATACCGAGCCTTTGGAGCAAATATTAAAAACATAGTGATGCTGGATAGCAAAGGGGTAATTCGAAAAGATCGTGATTCCCTCAGTCCAGAAAAAGAGGAGTTTGCTACAATACTGGATATCAATACTTTAGATGAATCAATCAAAGGGGCAGATGTGTTTATTGGACTATCACTTGCGGATATACTTAGCCAAGAAATGCTTTTATCGATGGCAAAAAATCCAATTGTCTTTGCGATGGCCAATCCCAATCCTGAAATAGAATACAGTTTAGCTTGCAAAACCAGAGACGATGTGATTATGGCTACAGGACGCTCAGATCATCCCAATCAGGTAAATAATGTCCTGGGTTTTCCTTTTATTTTTAGAGGGGCATTAGATGTGAGAGCAACAACTATTAACGAAGCTATGAAAATGGCAGCTGTAAAATCGCTTGCAGATTTAGCAAAAGAATCGGTGCCTGAAAAGGTCAACCTTGTTTACGACCAAACAAGATTAACATTTGGGAGAGAATACATAATTCCAAAACCTTTTGATCCCCGGTTGATTTCAACTATACCTGTTGCTGTAGCAAAAGCTGCTATAGAATCAGGAGTTGCAACAGAACCAATTGAAGATTGGGAGCGTTATACCGAAGAACTTTCAGGCCGACTTGGAAACAGTCAAAAAATGGTTCGACTTCTCCACGATCGTGCAAAGGCAGCTCCTAAGCGATTGGTATTTGCAGAGGCAGATCAAATGGACGTTTTAAAGGCAGCTCAAATTGTGTATGAAGAAGGAATTGCAATTCCAATTTTATTGGGAAATAGAACAACCATTGACGACCTTAGAGTTGCTATAGATTTTGACAATGAAGTTGAAATTATTGATCCAAAAGAAGAAACTTATAAAGCCCAAAGAAATGTTTATGCTGATCTTTTTTGGAAAGATCAAAGAAGAAATGGGTATACCCTCTACGACTCTCAAAGGTTAATGCGTGAACGTAATTACTACGCCTCAATGATGATTAAAAACGGAGATGCAGATGCCATGATCTCTGGTTATTCAAGAAATTATCGTTCTGTAGTTAAACCAATCTTAGAAACCATTTCAAAGGCGAAAGGAGTCTCAAGAGTTGCTGCGACCAACTTGATGTTGACTAAATCAGGACCTCTTTTACTTTCTGATACTACAATCAATGTTGATCCTACTGCAAAAGAGCTGGCAAAAATCGCTCAAATGACAGCAAATACTTCTAAACTTTTCGGTTTAGAACCGGTCATCGCTTTATTGTCTTTTTCAAATTTTGGATCTTCCCGTTTCCCTCAAGCTAAAAAAGTAAGTCAGGCAGTATCTATGTTGCATAGAAGCAATCCAGAATTGATGGTAGACGGTCCAGTCCAGTCTGATTTTGCCTTAAATAAGGAAATGCTTCAAAAAGGTTTTCCTTTTTCTAGTTTGAGTAAAATGAAGGTAAATGTTTTAGTTTTCCCCAATCTTGATGCTGCTAATATCACCTATAAACTGATGAAAGAGTTGAAAGAAGCCCTTTCCATAGGCCCCATACTAATGGGGTTGAGTGAACCCATTCACGTATTGCAACTGGGTGCTTCTGTTGAAGAAATTGTCAATATGTCTGCCATAGCAGTTATAGACGCCCAATCCAAAAACAAATAGAAAAATGATTACACAGCTTATCGGTCGTTTAGTAGAAAAATCTCCAACTGAAGTAGTCATCGATTGCAATGGGGTAGGCTATTTGGTCCATATTTCACTTCACACCTACTCTCAATTGAGTAGTGACGAAAACATTAAGCTATTTACCCACCTTCAAGTTAAAGAGGATTCCCATACCTTATTTGGTTTTTTCACCACTATTGAAAGGGCCGTTTTTCAGCAGTTGATTTCAGTCTCAGGCATAGGAGCAAGCACGGCTCGAACCATGCTCTCCTCTCTTGAGCCTCAACAAATTCAACGTGCTATAGTTTCAGAAGATTTAGCTACCATAAAATCCATAAAAGGAATTGGTTTAAAAACAGCTCAAAGGGTATTAATCGAATTAAAAGACAAAATGTTAAACCTCTTTGAAGGTGAACAAATTCAAGCATTTCCAAACAATACAATTAAAGAAGAAGCGTTATCAGCTTTAGAGGTTCTTGGTTATTCAAGAAAGCAGTCTGAGAAAGTAATAGATAACGTGATTCAAAGCATTCCAGATATTACAGTGGAAGCGCTTATTAAAGCGGCTTTGAATAAATTGTAAAACCATTTGTTTGAAAAGACTCATAAAGTAGTTTTAAAATCATATCAGGTCTTCATCCACCTTCTTGTATGGATGATTTTTAGTTGTGGGCTTGTTATGGCACAAGACAGTGCAGATTTAGGAACTATTGAACTCCCTAACCCGAACAGTGTCAAGAGTCAGTATAACTACGATCCTACTACAGACCGATATATCTTTTCTCAAGAAATCGGAGGATATCCCATTAGTGTTCCTTTAGTTTTAACGGTCAAGGAATACGAAGGTTTGGTGCTTAAGGAGAAGATGCAAAACTATTTCCAAGAAAAAGTTCAAGCATTAAGTGGTAGAGGAGCTAATGTGGAAGAGACTCAAAAAAACTTACTTCCCGAATTGTATATAAACAACAAGTTTTTTGAGTCTATTTTTGGGAGTAATGCCATAGATATATCCCCTCAAGGCTCCATAGGAATTGATTTGGGGTACAGGTACCAGAGGAATGACAATCCTATTGCCTCTGTCATCAATCGCAGATCTCCAGGCTTTGAATTTGATCAGAGAATTAGTTTGAGTTTGTTGGGGAGAATAGGAGAACGCCTGCAGATAACAGCCAATTACGATACTGAATCTACCTTTGATTTCCAAAACCTTGTTAAAATACAATTCAATCCTCCGCAATTGTCTGAGCTTCAAGATGTGATTCCAGGTATGCTTCCTGGAAGATTGGGTTCTGCATTTGATGATGTACAAAATAAAATTGGAGATGTTCAGCAGAAAGTAGATGAGGTTAAAGGGCTGATTAATGAGGGAAAAAATACTCTAAATCAGGCACGTCAAAAAATTAAAAGTTTACAACAAACTGCGAATCAATTGGCGACAAACCCACTAGCTGCTGGAAATCGAGTTTCTGAATATCTCAACGGGAAGGTGACTGAGGATGCGATTCTTCAAAATATTGACATTGGAAATATCAGTATGCCCATTAATAGTAATTTGATTCAAGGAGCGCAAAGTCTGTTTGGAGTCCGTGCAGACTTAAAATTTGGAAATACTACAATTTCGGGAGTTTTTTCTGAACAGCGATCTCAATCACAAAATATCACTACACAGGGTGGAGGGAAATTGCAAGAATTTGATTTGTACGCTTCAGATTATGAGGAGGATAGGCACTATTTTATCAGTCAATATTTTAGGGATAATTACGACAAATTTTTAGAAACCTATCCGTACATCAATTCGCCTGTTCAGATCACACGGATTGAAGTTTGGGTAACCAATAGGGGGTATCAAACTCAAAATGTACGGAATATCGTTGCCCTTCAAGATTTAGGAGAAGCTAACCCAGAGCGAACTACTCTAGACGATAGAGTTTCAAATTTTATAAGTGTAAGTGACCCAAACTATCCTCCTACAAATGAAGTCAATAGACTTGATCCTGATGAGATAGGCTTTGATGGTATTTTGACCAATGATATACGGGATATTGCTACTGTAAAAAATGGATTTGGTCCAACTCGAGTTAGTGAAGGTTATGATTATACTATACTCGAAAGTGCGAGAAAATTAAATGAACAGGAATTTTCCTTTCATCCTCAGCTAGGATATATCTCTTTAAATCAAAGGCTTAGTAATGATGAGATTTTGGGAATCGCCTATCAATACAGTTTCCAAGGCAGAATTTATCAAGTAGGAGAATTTGCAAATGGAGATATACCGGGAACATCTCTGATCCAGGGAAATAGCGGTCAGCAAAACCCCCAACAAGAAGTGGTACAAACAAATAATTTAATTGTCAAAATGTTGAAGAGTAGTGTGACAGACGTACGTCAACCGGTATGGGATTTGATGATGAAAAATATTTATAATACAGGAGCCTTTCAATTATCAGAAGAAGATTTCAGATTGAGTATTTTATATACTGACCCCTCCCCAATCAATTACATGACTCCAGTTGATGCCTCTATTTGGCCTGAATACTTAGACCAGGAAGTATTGTTAAATACCATGGATTTAGATCGACTGAATGCCTACCAAGACTTGGTCCCTAATGGGGACGGTTTTTTTGATTATATCCCTGGAATAACCATTGACCCCAGATACGGTAGAATAATATTCCCTAAAGTAGAGCCTTTTGGAGAATTCTTATTTCAATTATTAGATAATCCAGAATCCGAAAAAGAAAATTATACAGAAGAAAACTCCTACAACAAAAACCAAAAGCGATACGTTTTTAGAGAAATATACAGTTTGACCAAGGCCGCTGCACTAGAGTTTTCAGAGAAAAATAAATTTCAACTTAAAGGTCGTTACAAATCAGAAGGGGGAGATGGAATTAATATTGGGGCATTTAATGTTCCCAGAGGCTCGGTTCGAGTTACTGCAGGGGGAAGAGTTTTGAGAGAAGGATTAGATTATATAGTCAATTATGAAATCGGTCGGGTAAAAATTTTGGATGAGGGACTAAAAGCCTCCAACATCCCCATTGATATATCTGTGGAAAACAATTCTTTTTTCAATCAGCAAAATAAGCGTTTCTCTGGATTTAATATCAATCATAGTGTTTCGGATAAAATTAATGTAGGAGGGACCTTAATTAATCTCAGTGAAAATCCGCTTACCCAAAAAGCAAATTATGGAACAGAACCTGTCAATAATACCATGATGGGTCTCAACACTAATTTCTCTACTGAAATTCCATTTTTGACTCGAATCGTAAATAAATGGCCAACCATAAAAACCAATACACCTTCTCAACTATCATTTAGAGGAGAGGTGGCTAATCTTGTAGCGAATGACCCAAGAAACACCCAATTAAATGGAGAAACCAATGTCTATATTGATGACTTTGAGGGCGCACAGACTAATATCGACATCAAAGGTTTTACAGCTTGGAACCTTTCTAGTGTACCAATAAATGGTGTGCCTGGGGCAAATGCAGAAGGACTTGAAAGCGGATACGGAAGGTCAAAATTAGCATGGTATTCAATAGATCAGGTTTTCTATTCTAGACAACCAAACGGTATAAATAATGACGATATCTCCTCTAATGAAACAAGACGAATTTTCATAGATGAATTGTTTCCCGAACAAGATTTAGTTCAAGGAACACCAAGAACACTACCCACCTTTGATTTAGCATATTATCCTAATGAAAGAGGACCCTATAACAATGCTCCGAACAGCACATATGCCTCTAATATAAAAGATAAATGGGCAGGAATCAGTCGTTCGTTGAATGCAACAAATTTTGAACAATCCAATGTAGAGTTTATTGAATTCTGGTTATTGGACACTTTTTCAGAAAATGAGGCAGCTTCTGATGATTTAGGAGAGTTGGTTTTTCATTTGGGAAATATTTCAGAGGATATTCTCCGTGATGGAAGAAAGCAATTTGAAAATGGGCTTCCAAGTACAAGTGAACAAACTCCAACTTATGAGACCCCTTGGGGTAAAGTTCCAGCAAATCAATCATTAGTTTATGCATTTAATGCTATAGAAGAGGATCGTATCTTACAAGATGTTGGTTTAGATGGCCTATCTGATGAAGAAGAAAGAGCAATTTTTACTAATGGACCAGCTAATGATCCTGCTGGAGATAATTACGAGTATTTTCTTCAAGCTGATGGAGGAATTTTAGATCGATACAAGCGATATAATGGTTTTGAAAATAATACGCCCGTCGCGTTTAACGATACCGATAGAGGAAATACAACCGAGCCAGACACAGAAGATATCAACAGGGATCAAAGCATGAACACAATCGATAGTTATTTTGAATATAGAGTTCCAATAGCTAGAAATATGCAGGTAGGCAATCACCCTTTTGTAACAGACGTTAGGGAAAGTATTAAAGTCAATACACCCAATGGGGATGAGTATACCACCCGCTGGATCCAGTTTAAAGTACCCATTCAAAAAAGCTATTATGAAAATACTTCTTTTGATCCGTTCTTCGATAAAGTAAATGCCATAGATGATTTACGCTCCATCCGCTTTATGCGAATGCTATTGACCGGTTTTGAAGAAAAAGTTGTGTTTCGTTTCGGCACATTAGATTTAGTACGAGGAGATTGGAGAAGATACAATAAGCCCCTTAATGATGAAGTTTTGGCAAATAATAATACCACGGTGGACATCAGTACGGTCAATATATTGGAAAATGAAAACAGAATTCCAATTAATTATGTGCTCCCTCCTGAAATTCAAAGAGAGCAGATCAACAACAACAATACCATAATACGTCAAAACGAGCAATCCCTTTCATTTAGAGTATGCGATCTACAGCCCTCAGATTCTCGTGGCATATTTAAAGGGTTGGATTTAGACATGCGACAGTATAGCAAGTTGAGAATGTTTTTGCATGCGGAATCACTTCCTGGACAAGAAGCTCTACCAGGTGAGGGTTCAGAAGATGAATTTGACAAACGTTTAGTTGCATTTATTCGATTAGGAACCGATTATCAAGACAATTATTACCAGATTGAAATTCCTCTTAAGCCTACAGCATATAGTGAAAATACTTCCAACCGATACAGTGCTGAAGAGGTTTGGAATCCGGAATCCAACTCCATAGAAGTTTCTATTGATCTATTGGCTAAACTTAAAGCTAAAGCACTTCAACAATTGGGATTGGGTGAAACACTATACTTTGATGAAGAGTTGAATTTTATACAGGAATTTTCATCTATTAGCAAACTCCCAGGACAAAAGAAATACAAGTTTGCGATTCGCGGTAACCCTTCTTTGGGGAATATTAAAACCTTGATGATTGGAGTTAAAAACCCTTCAACCAAACTAGGGGATGCCTTGTGTGGTGAAGTATGGTTTAATGAGTTGAGAATTTCGGGTATTGACAGTCAAGATGGGTGGGCTGCTGTAGGTGCTTTAGATGGTAATATTGCAAATTTTGCAACGTTCTCTGCAACCGGACGCTATTCCAGTATTGGCTTTGGAAGTATTGACATGACTCCTAATGAACGCACTAGGGAAGAGCTACTCCAATATGACATTATTTCAAATGTTAATGTGGGGCAATTGGCTCCTCAAGAATGGGGACTGCAGATTCCATTGAATTTTGCCACTGGTGAAACGCTTATTACACCTGAGTATGATCCTTTTTATCAGGATATTAAATTAGAAGATCGCCTAGACACTGCTGAGCGTCAATCTCAACGAGACTCTATACGAAATCAATCCATTGACTACACCAAAAGAAAAAGTGTCAGTCTGATAGGAGTTCATAAAAAAAGAAGTGGAGGGGGTAAGCGTCGATTTTACAGTCCTGAAAATTTTGATTTTTCCTACGCTTACAATGAAACCATTCATCGGGATTACGAAATTGAAAAGCAGGAAGAGTTTAATTTATTATTGGGTACAAATTACGGTCACGCTTTTTTATCTAAACCCATTGAACCCTTTAAAAAAGTAAAGTCTTTTGATCGAAAAAAATACCTCCAATGGCTTCAGCAGCTTAATTTTAATTTATTACCCAGTTCTATAGAGGCTTCAGTCAATGTGAATAGGATATTGAATAATCAAAAATTTAGGCAAGTTTATCTCGAAGGGGTAGATGCTTCTTTACAACGGAGTTTGCCTAATTTACAGCAGCGAAATTTTTTATTTGATTACAATTATGCATTAAATCATAATTTTTCTAAGTCTCTTCGTCTTAACTTCATTGCTGCAACAAGTAGCATCATACGTAACAACGGTTTATCAGAGGCAGGAATAATGAATCCATTTCAGCAGGATAAAAATACACTTTGGCAAGGCATATTAAATACTGGCGAACCCAACAACCATATTCAAACTTTTTCATTGAATTACAAACTGCCTTTTCAATACATTCCCTTTTTGAGTTTTGTGGATGCAACTTATAATTATACTGGTAATTTTAACTGGCAAAGAGGTTCTGAAGCCTTGTCTAAGGTAGTTAACGACGATGGAATACCATTGGGTATTGTCAATACCGTTCAAAATAATAATACCAAAACGCTTACAACAGCATTTTCTTTTTCAAAACTATATTCAGCACTGGGATTAAAATCCAATTTTATTAACTCATTTAACAGGAGGGTTCAAGCTACCAGAGAGACAAATGACAGCCTTTCTAAGAAGAAAAACTCCTTGTTAAAAGTTGGATTGACCAAATTGGTTGATTTAATGACCTTAGTTAAAAGGGTGCAAGCAAGTTACAGTGAAAACAACGGTTCTGTGCTTCCAGGTTATTTGCCATCTGTAGGTTTTGCAGGTGGATTACAGCCAACTTTAGGATATACCTTGGGTAGCCAAGCCGACATTCGCTATGAAGCAGCCAGACAAGGATGGTTAACTGGTTTTCCAAACTTTAACCAGTCCTTTTCACAAATGCATTCAAGTAAATTTAAAGCAAGTGCACAGTTGATTCCCATGAAAGGATTGATAATTGATTTTAATGCTGATCGTGATTATATGGAAAACCGATTGGAGAATTTTAGAGTTGAGGATCAAAGTTATGTACCCAGGAACTCAAATGTCTTTGGAAACTTTGGGATGTCAACTATTCTGCTTAGGACAGCATTTAATCCATCTAGGGGTTCGATAAGTAGTAATTTTGAAAACTTTAGATCCAGCCGTCTTAAAATTGCTGAGCGCCTAGCACTAAACAGCCCTTTTGATGGAATGGGAGTCAACGATGAGGGTTATCCCTTAGGCTATGGCAAGAGTCAACAAGAGGTTTTACTCAATTCTTTTCTCTCAGCATACACGGGCCAAAGTCCAGATAAAATTAATCTTAGCCCAGTGCGTGGTGCACCCTTACCCAATTGGAATCTAAAGTTTACTGGACTCACCGATATCAAATCCCTTTCAAAAATATTTTCTCGTTTATCGATCAATCATGCTTATCGGGCCAGCTACACCGTAACAAATTTCCAATCCAACTTTGAATTTGATCCAAATCAGCCTAATAGAATAGATAAATTGGGGAATGTGATTACCGAACGATTATACTCAAACGTCAATCTAGTAGAACAATTCAATCCGCTACTACGCTTGGATGTGGAGATGAATAACTCCTTAAAGTTGCTTGCTGAATTGAGGAAAGAGCGTGCAATTTCCTTGAGTTTAGACAATAATTTGATAACTGAATCAAGTGGTGACGAATATGTTGCTGGTTTAGGATATCGGGTCAAAGATATTCGATTCAGGACTAATTTTGGAGGAAGGAGAGTGATACTCAAGGGCGATTTGAATATCAGGGCAGACATTTCGTACAGAGATAATGTAACTGTATTGAGGAACTTAGAGTACGATAACAATCAAGTTACCGCAGGACAACGTATCCTCGCTATTAAAATTAACGCGGATTATGCCCTATCCAGAAACCTTACCGCCCTGTTTTTCTACGATCATAATTTCTCTGAGTTTGCTATCTCAACTGCTTTCCCTCAGACGAGTATTCGTTCTGGTTTTACAGTTCGTTATAACTTTGGAAACTAAAGTCATTAGTAATTCCAGATTTCTTTTACATTTGTGTATTAAGACGACTAAAATGAATGTACCAGAAGATTTAAAATACACCAAAGACCACGAATGGGTTAGGATTGAAGGCGATGAAGCAACTATTGGAATTACTGATTTTGCCCAAGGAGAACTTGGCGATATTGTTTATGTTGAAGTAGAAACATTGGATGAAAAATTAGAGGCTGAGTCTATTTTTGGTACAGTAGAAGCAGTAAAAACTGTTTCTGATCTTTTTATGCCCCTTTCTGGAACAATTATTGCCTTTAACAAAGACTTGGAAGATACCCCTGAAACCATAAATGAAGACGCTTATGGTTCTGGGTGGATGATAAAAATTAAACTCTGTGATACAGCTGAGATTCAAAATCTTCTTGATGCAGAAGCCTATACATCGCTGGTTACAGGCTGATCGATTTTTCAAATCACTTGCCATTTTTGCAACCCTAGTAGTTGTATATTTTAGTTTAAAGCCTCCCTCACCGGAAATTGATCCATGGAGTTTCTTATGGTTTAGAGGCGATCTTATTCTTCATTTCATTTGCTATTCTGGCTTGACTTTATTGTATTTTTTCGCGTTATACACTTTGACTAATCCAATGACTAAATCTTTGGTCTATGCTATTGTCCTTGGTGCCTTTTTGGAGACCTTACAATTGGTTCCATTATTTCAGCGCTATTTTGACTGGCAAGATCTTAAAGCTAATTTACTAGGTGGGCTTGTCTCATGGCTCATTATCAAAGGAGTTTTATATTATTCTATTAAAGAATAAGTTGTTTGTTTTAGTTTTATTTTTATTTTAGCTATCTAAATATTGGTTTATTATGCAACCCAAAAAAAGTGAAAAAGCAGATTTAAGCAAAAATAGCAGTCTTTATTTTGTTATCGGCTTATCTTTGATTTTATTGATTTCATGGCAGGCTATAGAGTGGAGAACTTATGAAAAAGTATATGCCTACGAAGCATTAAACGTTGAGGATGAAGACGATGAAGAAATTCCAATCACAGAGCAATTAAAGACTCCACCTCCACCTCCACCACCTCCACCACCAGCTCCAGAAGTGATTGAAGTGGTAGAAGATGAAGAAGAAGTTGAGGAAACAGTAATTGAATCTACTGAAACCAATGAAGATGAAATTATCGAGGTTGAAGAAGTTGAAATAGAGGAAGAATTCGATGATGTAGATGTACCTTTTGCTGTGATTGAAGACGTGCCAATCTTTCCTGGTTGTGAAAAAGTGGCTAAGTCTGAACGCAGAAAATGTTTTCAGGAGCAAATGAACAAACACATCCGTAGAAACTTTAGATATCCTGAAATTGCTCAAGAAATGGGAATCCAAGGACGTGTCTATGTAAACTTTATCATTTCTAAAGACGGGAGTATTTCGAATATTCGAATGCGAGGTCCAGACAAAAACTTGGAAAAAGAGGCGCAACGCATTATCTCCAAGTTGCCAAGTATGATCCCCGGAAAACAAAGAGGTCGTGCGGTTCGTGTTCCTTTTAGTATTCCAATTACTTTTAGGCTACAATAGCAGACGATTTTAAAAAATTTAAAACCCACCATTTTTGTGGGTTTTTTTATTTCTAAATATTTAGGCGACATTATTTTTGTTGTATTAAAGTAATTTCTATCTCCATGGAAATAAAAAATACCAGAGTTGATCTGAGTAAAAATTTAGGACTTTATTTTATAAATGTCCTTTACCTAATGCTTTTTATCTCTTGGAGGCAAATTAAGTTAAAAACCTATGAAAAAATCAATGTGACTATGAATCAATTCTAGTTGAATAATATAAAGAAGAATCTGAAGAAACTATTATTTAATCAACAGAAACGGATCATGATGAAATTATTGAATTAGAAGACGTTACAATTGAAGAAGAAGAAATGATCAATATTCCTTTTGCAGTTATTAAAGATTTACCTGTTTCTCCGGGTTGTGAAAATGTAGATAAAAACCAATTGAGAAATTGTTTTCAAGAGTAAATGAACAGGCAGATTAGAAGGAACTTTCTATATCCGAGATTGCCCAAGAAATGGGTTTCCAAGGGCGTGTTTTTTGTAAATTTTATTATCTCTGAACAAGGAAATATCACCAATGTAAGAATGCGAGGACCAGATAAAAACCTTTAAGGTAAAGCTAAAAGAATAATATCCTAATTGCCTACAATGATTCCCGGATAGCAAGGGGTGGGGATAGACCTGCAAAGCACCCTTTAGCATTCCTATAGTCTTCAGACTGCAGTAAATGATTAGATTTTCCTTGAAGTTTTATAGTTTTTTAATAAAAGCAAAATAGATTGGACGTTGGCTATTTCTCAATTATCTTTGCCAAATGAAGATGCCGAGAGATGAGCCAAAATAAAATGACCTTGCTTTCAAATACAGGCTTGAGCTTAACCGATTTTTCTGAAATAACTAAGTTTAGGCTATCCGTTACTGTTGTTATTTCATCCATTGCTGGTTATTTTTTAGCAGTTGATAAAGTTCACTATCCAACACTATTATTACTAGTAATCGGGGGCTATGCTATGGTTGGAGCTTCAAACGTTTTTAATCAGGTTTTCGAAAAGGATCTGGATGGACTCATGGAACGTACAATGAACAGACCTTTGCCAAGAGAGCGTATCCACCCCAATACAGCACTCTTAATCGGTGTAGTCTTAACGCTTATTGGAATTGCTGCACTTTACATCATCAACATCAAAACGGCTTTTTTTGCAAGTATATCAATTTTCTTGTATGCTTGTTTGTATACTCCCCTAAAGCAAAAGACCTCTTTATCTGTATTTGTTGGAGCTTTTCCAGGTGCTATCCCTTTTATGCTGGGTTGGGTGGCAGCAACTAACGAATTTGGTATTGAACCAGGGGTATTGTTTATGGTACAATTTTTTTGGCAATTCCCTCATTTTTGGGCAATCGGTTGGGTAATGCACGATCAATATGAAAATGCAGGATTTAAAATGCTACCCTCAGGAAAGCCAGATCAAATTACAGCTTTTCAGATTGTTTTTTACACTTTCTGGACCGTATTGATTTCTTTAATACCTGCTTTTCAATACACAGGAAAACTTTACTTAACACTTTCAGCAGCCTGCTTGGTAGGATTTTTAGGAGTGTTTTTTCTCTACGCTGGAATACAACTTATGTATCTAAAAACGGATAAGGCAGCGCGATTTTTAATTCGAGCAAGTATTATCTACATTACTGGAATACAATTGGTATACGTTCTCGATAAATTTATATTACAATGAATACAAACGATTCTTTACAAGTAAAAAGTAACCGAGCCAAAAAAATGATGCTTTGGTTTGGTATGATCAGTATGAGTATGACTTTTGCTGGTCTTACCAGCGCTTATGTGGTAAGTAGTTCACGCTCCGATTGGATAGAACAAATTAACCTTCCTTTTGCCTTTACCATCAGTACGATACTCTTAATTTTAAGTAGTGGAACGTTTTACTTGGCTTTAAAGAGTGTCAAAACCGCCTTAATAAAAAGAGCTCAATCATTGCTTTTAGTCACATTGGGATTGGCCCTGGCATTTATTTATTTCCAGTTTCAAGGATTTGGTGAATTCATTGAACAAGGGTATTATTTTACAGGAGCAGAAAGTTCAATAACCACTTCCTATTTGTATGTTCTTATTTTACTCCACCTAGCCCATCTAACAGGGGGTATCATCGTAGTTTTGTATGTATTATATAAAACTTTTAGAGGCAAGTATTTAAAAGGAAATACCTTGGGTTTTGAAATGGCAGTCACTTTTTGGCATTTTCTGGATATTCTATGGCTATATTTATTTTTATTCGTTTCATTCTACGGTTAAAAATTAATAAATTTGTAATGAATTTAATACGATAATATGGAAGTAACAGCCAACTCAGCTGCTGAAAATGAAGAAGTATGGGGGGGAGGAAACAGACCTCTTAATGCCAGCTATGGAAAAATAATGATGTGGTTCTTCATCGTATCTGATGCCCTGACATTTACAGGATTTTTGGTCTCTTATGGTTTTTCAAGATTTAAAAACATCAATTCGTGGCCAATAGCCGACGAGGTTTTTACCCACTTTCCTTTTCTTCACGGTATAGACGCACCGATGTACTATGTGGCCTTGATGACCTTTATATTAATTTTTTCCTCTGTAACTATGGTACTAGCAGTTGATGCGGGACATCATATGAAAAAACATAAGGTTACCTTTTATATGCTGTTGACCATTATTGGTGGAGCAATTTTTGTCGGCTCACAAGCATGGGAATGGAAAAACTTTATCAAAGGAGAATACGGCGCCCTAGAAACTCGTGGTGGTCAAATACTTCAATTTGTTGATACCTCCTCAGGAAAACGCGCTGCCATTCAAGAATTTGTAATTGGAATAGAAACAGACCGTTCAACTCATCAATCCAATAATGGAATTTGGTACAGCTCAGAAAAAGCTTTACCCACAGTTACTTTAGAAGAGGTGAAAAAAGGATTTATAGCTGATGAAAATCTCGTTATTCGTACGCAGCAATTAAATGAAAAAGGTAAAAAAACTGTACTCAGTAGAGCGGCCTCTATGGGAAAACTCAACGAAGCTATCGGTGTTGTTGAAGGAGCGAACCTAATCCATAATGAATACGGTAACAGGCTTTTTGCTGACTTCTTCTTCTTTATCACAGGTTTTCACGGATTCCACGTATTTTCAGGTGTGGTGATTAACATCATCATCTTTTTTAATGTCATCTTAGGAACTTATGAACGAAGAGGACATTATGAAATGGTTGAAAAAGTTGGACTCTATTGGCACTTTGTCGATTTGGTATGGGTATTTGTATTCACCTTTTTCTATTTAGTATAAACCAATTAAACTTTAAAAAATGGCTGCAGAAGGACATAAGCTTGCGATTTTCAGAGGACTTTTAAAGTTCAAATCCAATCAACAAAAAATTTGGGGGGTATTGATTTTTCTCTCTATAGTGACCACTATTGAGGTTGCATTAGGAATCATCAAGCCAGAAATTTTAATGGTACCTTTTCTAAGAATGAAAATCCTGAATTGGATTTTTATCATATTAACCATAGTGAAGGCCTATTATATTGCTTGGGATTTTATGCACATACGCGACGAAACTAGTGGTTTAAAAAACTCAATTGTACTTCCACTACTCATATTAATTCCTTATTTGGCATTTATTTTAATCATAGAGGCGGATTATATTTTTGATGTTATGGATACAGGCTTTATGTCTTGGAACTTCTAATCTTCATAATTAAAAAATAGAAGCGGTGTTATGCCGCTTTTTTATATTGTATGAGCATAAATGATACACTTAATCAGTGTATCTTGGTCATTAAAGACGAAAATCGTAAGTCAATTTTTGAAAGAGAAGATATTAGTAGTTACTTCATTTTCAGTAAACCACGAAATTTCAAAAAGATGAAAAAGAATGATTTAAATAAAAAGATTGTTTTGGGAATTCTATTCTTATTTCCCCTTGTCGTCTATCTCTTTTTTGCTTCTGGAAAAAACAACTTTGCTAAACTTCCTGTTCTTACGGCTGGAGTAACTGAAATTAGTGATTTAGACTCCACAAATTCGATACAGTTTAAAGATAAAATTACCATCTTAGGGTATTGGGGAGGAAGCTTAGAAGAAAAACAAGCTGAGGCTTTAAATCTCAACGAGAAAATTTACAAACGTTTTTATGAATTTGAAGACTTCCAATTTGTATTCCTTGTCAATAAAGCTTATGCAGCAGAAGTAGATCAACTCAAAAATGCACTACGCGAGGGTGTAGGAACAGACTTGTCAAAATGGAACTTTGTAACAGCTTCTAAAGAAACCATGAATAAACATTTTAGTTCTCTTAAAACCCCGTTAGAGCTCAATGAAGTTGGAAGCACCCCTTTTGTTTTTATTATTGATAAAGACGCTAATTTGAGAGGGAGAAACGATGATGAAGATCAAGGAATTGTTTTTGGATTTGATGCACGCTCTGTTGCGCAAATTAACAAGAAGATGATTGACGATGTCAAAGTTATTTTAGCTGAATACCGCCTTGCTTTGAAAATATATAATACAGAAAGAGAAAAGTAGTCGATATGTCTAAACTCAAATATGTGGGTCTTTTTTTAGTGGTTTTAATATTTGGAATATTATTCATCCCCAAAATCATTGATCGAGTCAAAAATGATACTATCGTTCAGGATGGGAGATCAAAATCGGGAGAACCATTACAATACATAGCCCTCAACGGAGAGGCTAAAAGGGTCCCAGAATTTACCTTTCTCAATCAAGACAGCTTATTCATTTCTAATGAAGATTTTAAGGGAAAGGTCTATGTCGCGGAGTTTTTCTTTACTTCTTGTCCTAGCATCTGTCCAATCATGAATAAAAACATGAAAAAAATTGAAACTCAATTTGGCTCTCGTAATGATTTTGGAATTGCTTCTTTTACCATAGATCCCAAACATGACACCCCTTCCATTTTAAAAGAATACGCTGAGGGCTATGATGTATTTTCACAAAATTGGCATTTCCTTACTGGAGATAAAGAAAAAATATACACTCTTGCAAATCAAGGATTTAATATCTTTGCATCGGTCAATCCAAGAGTAGATGGAGGCTTTGAGCATCAAGGTTATTTTGCTTTGATAGACAAAGACGGTTATATCCGCTCTCGTGCAGACCAATTTGATAATCCCATAGTTTATTATATGGGAATTGATCAAGAGCATGTTGAGGTTCAAGAAGTCGATCTACTTATAGAGGATATTGAAAAATTATTAAAAGAATAAAGTATGAGTGCAAAAGCTGTTAATTACGAAAAGAAATACAAAACTTGGATATGGATTGTTTCAATTCTAATCCCAGTAGTAGTTGCTTTGTTGTTTATGGTCCGTATACCTGATGTAGCACCATTGACTTTTCTGCCACCCATTTATGCAGCGATCAATGGAATTACCGCTATAATTCTAATGATTGCTTATTGGGCAATCAAGCAAAAAAACATCAGCTTACACGAACAACTGATGAAGACCTCTATTGGTCTTTCCTTGATTTTTTTAGTCATGTATGTTGCCTATCATATGACTTCTGACCCTACGCCATATGGAGGAGATGGGATTATCAGATACGTATATTATTTTATATTGATCAGCCATATTTTTCTATCTATAGGTATCATTCCAATGGTACTCATTACCTATGTAAGGGCTATCTCAAATTTATTTTTTGAGCATAAAAAAATTGCCCGATACACGTTTCCTATCTGGATGTATATTGCGGTAACTGGTGTGATTGTCTATCTAATGATTTCTCCTTATTATGCGTAAACCAGAACTGATTATTGTTTTCTTTTTAATATTCTTCCTATTGAGTATAGACATTGGGTATTCTCAGTGCTCAATGTGTAGAGCGGTGCTTCAATCAGAAGAAGGGCAATCAACTGCAAAAGGAATAAATAATGGAATTTTATACCTGATGGCGATCCCTTACTTACTAGTAGGACTTGTGGGTTGGAAAGTTTTTCAAATTATAAAAAAATAATCAGGGTATAAGTTTAACATTTTGTAATTCTTGTAGTCTAAACATAAAATAACTAATACAAATATGTTATTTTTGTGAAATTTTAAGCGAAATTCTAGATGATTCAGATCAAAAGCCTACATAAGTCATATAAAATGGGACCATCTTCACTGCATGTACTCAAAGGAATCAATTTTAACATAGAAGAAGGTGAATTGGTAGCGATAATGGGATCCTCTGGATCTGGGAAATCTACTCTACTCAATATTTTAGGCATGTTAGATGTTGCCGATGAAGGAGAATACATTCTTGATCAGGTTCCCATCAAGGATTTAAACGAAACTAAAGCTGCCAAATACCGAAATAAATTTTTAGGATTTGTTTTCCAATCATTCAATTTAATTAATTATAAATCTGCACTAGAAAATGTTTCACTTCCTTTGTATTACCAAAGGATTCCAAGGAAAGAAAGGCAGCATATGGCCTTGGAATACTTAGAAAAAGTAGGGCTCAAAGATTGGGCAACCCATTTGCCTAGTGAATTATCTGGAGGGCAAAAGCAACGAGTTGCTATAGCTAGAGCTATGGCATCACGTCCCAAAGTTTTGCTAGCAGATGAGCCCACAGGAGCTTTAGATTCTAAAACATCTTATGAAGTTATGGATCTCATTCAAAAGATCAATAAGGAGGGAAAAACGATTTTAGTGGTCACCCATGAACCTGATATTGCCCAAATGTGTAAGCGGATTGTTCAGCTTAAGGACGGAGTAATTATTGAAGATAAAAAAGTAGACCAAGTTTTAGCTTCTTCATATGTTAAATAGAGACCGTTGGAGGGAAATATTTGAAACCATAGGCAAAAACAAACTAAGAACCTTTTTGTCTGGATTTACTGTCGCACTTGGAATCTTTATTTTCATTATTCTGTTTGGTTTGGGGAACGGTCTTAAAAATACGTTTCAAGAGTTTTTTTTAGACGATGCAAGTAATGCTATTTTTCTCTATCCAGGTAAAACATCCATGCCTTACAAAGGGTTTAAAGCAAATCGTAGAATAGAATTTGAAAATGATGATTTGGAGGACATCAGACAAAACTTTGCCATGTTGACCGAATTTGTTACCCCGAGAATTAGCAGAAGCGCTCTTACACGATATAAAAACGAAAGCAATACTTACACTACAAGAGCCGTTGCACCCGGTCATCAGTTGGTTGAAAAAACCATTTTGATGAAAGGAAGGTATATCAATGAAAATGATATTAATGAAAAAACTAAGAACGCAGTAATAGGAAGATTGGTTGCTAAAGATTTATTTAAAACAGAGGATCCGCTAGGGAAGTATATCAATGTTGGATCTACCGCTTTTAAAGTGGTAGGCGTGTTTCAAGACGACGGTGGAGATAGAGAAGAACGCTATATTTATATTTCATACACTACACGTCAATTGTTAGAAAAAAGCAATAATAAAGTAGATCAACTTATTGTAACCTTTCCCAAGGAGTTGGGTCATGCAGGAGCAATTGCTTTAGAATCCTCTCTTAAAAAATATTTTAAAGATAAAAAGTCGATAGATCCACGTGATCCTAATGGAATTTATTTTCAGAATCTTACAGATGAATTAAAACAGAGTCAGCAATTTGCTGTAGTCTTACAGCTCATTGTAAGTTTTGTTGGCTTAGGGACTTTGATTGCTGGGATTATTGGAATTTCCAACATCATGGTTTTTGTTGTAAAAGAACGCACTAAGGAACTTGGAATTCGAAAAGCCCTAGGTGCAACCCCAAAGTCAGTTATCCAGATGATTTTGCAGGAGTCTGTATTCATTACTGCGATTTCTGGTTATGTAGGACTATTCTTAGGAATTGCAGTATTAAAAAATATTGGACTTAAACTAGAAGAATATTTTATCAAAGATCCATATATCGATTTAGGAACTGCTCTTACTGCAACTCTTATTTTGATTCTTTTTGGAGCCATTGCAGGATATATTCCAGCAAAAAGAGCTTCGAGTATAAAACCCATAGTTGCCCTAAGAGATGAATAGTTTAAAAGTACTCTTTGACCGTGACACTTGGCAAGAAATTTTTGGATCAATCTCCAAAAATAAAACAAGAACAATCATCACTGTAATTGGTGTTTTGTGGGGAATTTTTATTTACATCGCTCTGTCAGGAGCTGCAAAAGGTTTGGACAACGGATTTGAACGTCAATTTGAAAATATTGCAATGAACTCCATGTTTATTTGGGCACAACGAACAAGTATTCCATATGAAGGCTTTAAAATAGGTAGGAGAGTACAACTTAAATTATCTGATATTGAAGTTTTAAAAAAACAAGTGCCAGAAATTGAATTTATTGCACCAAGAAATGCAAGAGGTGTTTTTGGCGGTTCAAGTCCTCAAGTGGTTAGAAAGAATAAATCAAGTAATTACAATGTTTACGGTGACTTTCCTGTCTATACTAAAATTGCAACTAAAAAAATATACGAAGGTGGTCGCTTTATCAATGAAGAAGACATTAAATACAAACGAAATGTATGTGTGATAGGAGAGCGGACTCAAACTGAATTATTTGAAAAGGATGAAGTTCCTATTGGACAATACATTCGTATAAATGATATTTATTTTCAAGTCATAGGGGTTCACAAGTTTGTTCCGGGGGGAGGATTTGAAAGTGACGGAGACATTTTTATTCCCTTTGAAACCTATCGTCAAATTTACAATTCAGGTAATAATGTACAATGGTTCACTATTGCAGCCTACGATGATGCTGATGTAGTCAGGGTTGAAAAAGACATTAAAGCTACCCTTAAACGAATTCATAGGGTATCCCCAGAAGATGAACGCGCTTTTGGTGGATTTAATTTGGGCGAAATATTTAATAAAATTGTAGGGTTTTCTAAAGGCATGACCCTTTTGTCACTCATTGTGGGTATTGCAACAATTATTGCAGGAGTTATTGGAATCGGAAATATATTATTGATCTCCGTTAAAGAGCGAACTAAAGAGCTTGGAGTTCGCAGGGCTTTAGGTGCCACTCCTTCAGAAGTGCGTAATCAGATCATCGTTGAATCTGTTTTTTTAACAGTTATCGCAGGAATTTTAGGGATTATTTTAGGAGCTTTTGCACTAGCAGGAATCAATGCTGCAACTGCTGATTTAACTGATTTTCCCTACACTAATCCTACAGTACCAATTCCATTTATTTTGGCAGCCTTATTTATCATGGTCTTTTTAGGAACACTAATCGGATTGATACCAGCTCAAAGAGCAGTTAGTATAAAACCCATAGACGCATTAAGAGAAGAATAACAAAATTATTATATACCCAACATTATGAAGATTTTAAAATACATAGGAATTTCAGCAATCATTTTAGGCGCTTTATTTGCAACGGCTTATTTTATCAAAACCAATAATAAGTCAGTGATCGAATACGATACCGAATCTGCCACGATTACTAATATTGAAAAGAAGACCGTGGTAACAGGTAAGGTTATACCGGAAGATGAGGTTGAGATCAAACCCCAAATACAAGGAATCATAGAGGGGCTTTTTGTTGAGGAGGGAGATCTAGTTCAAACAGGAGACCTCTTGGCTAAAATCAAAGTTGTGCCCAATGAGCAAAATTTAAACAGCGCTAAAGGAAGACTTCAAAACTCAAAAATTGTACTGAACAATGCTAAAATCGAGTTTGATAGAAATCGAGATCTATTTGAAAAAGGGATTATCTCCAGACAACAATTCCAAAACGTAGAATTACAGTATAACCAAGCTTTACAAAGTGTGAGTAATGCAGAATCTGATTTAGAGATTATTCGTTCCGGTTCTGCAGGAGGTGCAGCTTCAGCCAACACTAATATTAGAGCTACCGTGCCCGGTACTATTTTGGAAATTCCTGTTGAAGAAGGGTTTCAGGTTATTGCCAGTAATAGTTTTAACGCGGGGACTACTATTGCAACCATAGCCGATATGAAGAAAATGATCTTTGAGGGTAAGGTCGATGAAGCTGAAGTAGGAAAACTACGCGTAGGAATGCCGCTTGAAGTCAATTTAGGAGCCATTGAAGATCAATCTTTGGATGCTGAATTAAAATTTATTGCTCCCAAGGGAAATGAAGAGCAAGGTGCTGTTCAATTTATTATCGAGGCAGATTTATTTTTAAATGATTCAATATTTATCCGTGCGGGCTATAGTGCAAACGCTTCTTTAGTGCTTGAGAGAAAAGATAGCATCATGGCCATTTCTGAGGCGTTATTACAATTTGATCGAGAAACAGAAAAGCCCTATGTACAAGTATTAATTGGAGAGCAAGAATTTGAAAGACGTGATGTTGAGATAGGAATCTCTGATGGAGTCAATGTCGAAGTCCTTTCAGGAATTACAATGGAAGATAAGATCAAGGTTTGGAATAAAACAGAACCCATCAAAAAAGGAGACGAAGAATCAGAAGAGGATAACGACTAATACTCAATCTTTAAGACAAAGAATAATGAACATTGAAAAACCTCAATTTCAAAATATGAATAATAGAAGCCTAATTATAAGCACTGTTTTATTTCTTTTCACTTTTGCATTAACTGCCCAAATACGGGAGTATACGTTGGAAGAGTGCATCCTAATTGCCTTGGATAAAAATATTAGGATCAAACAATCTGAGCTTGACTTAGAATCAGCAGAGATTGATAAAGCTGATGCCATAGGTAATTTTCTTCCCAGACTTAATGCCCAATCACAACAAATTTGGAATAACGGTTTGAGTCAGAACATTACCAATGGTTTGATTGAAAATCTTACCACTCAATTCTCCTCTTTTGGAGGGAATATTGGAGTCACACTATTTAACGGTAGGCAAAATGTCAATCAGTTGTCTCGAGCGAATTTAAACATATTGGCACGTCAGTATCAGTTAGAGGATATGAAAGACGACATTAGTCTGTTTGTTGCAAATGCTTATTTACAAGTGATGTTTAGCAAAGAGTTAGAGCAGGTACAACGATATCAACTCGAATTGGCAAAGCAAGAACTGGAACGCACCCAATTGAGTATCGATGCGGGAATTTTAACAGCAGCTGAAATCTACGAGATTGAAGCAAATGTAGCTACTCAGGAGCAAGCTGTAATTCAAGCTGAAAATGCCTATCGCCTTTCTAGAATAAGTCTGGCCCAGTTACTTCTTATTACTGACTATGAAAATTTTGATATTGCACAAGAGGAATTTGATATTCCATTTTCTGAAATCTTAGGTGAAACTCCAAAAGCAATTTATGAGAAAGCATTGACATTTAGAAATGACATCAAACTGGGAATTACAAATCTAGAGCTGGCTGAAAAAGAAATTGATTTGGCTAAAGGGGCTTTAATGCCCACTTTGTCCGCCTTTTACAATTACAATACACGAATTTCATATTCAGATCGACTTGTAGAAACTGGAGAATTTATAAAGGCTCCCATTGGTTTTGTTCAAGACAATGGAGCTGTAGTAGTAAGTCAATTTCCGCAAAGAGATGTAGCTAAGGCATTACCTTTTGGTACTCAGTTTACTCAAAACGACGGTCAGAGCTATGGCCTTTCTTTAAACATTCCCATCTTTAATGGACTTGCTGCAAAAAACAATATCAAAAGACGAAAGCTGAATTTAGAGCGGATTGAAAACCAATTGGAACAAACCAAATTAGACTTGGAAAATACCATAAATCAAGCCTATAACGACGCAGAAGGAGCGTATAAATTTTACGACGCTTCAGAAAAAACACTCCTCGCTCGCCAGCAAGCATTTGAAATTGCAAAGCAACGTTTTGACGCTGGGGTATTGAATTCATTTGATTATGTCCAAGCAAGACAACGCTATCAAATTGCCGCTTCAGACATTATCCGCGCTAAGTTTGATTATATTTTTAAACTTAAGGTATTGGAATTTTATTTCGGCCTCGAGATGTAGACGATACGTTCTTTTTGATTTTCATGTACCAATGACGGTTTAAAAAGCATAAAAAAAGAAGTATTTTTACGCACTAACAGCAAGAAAATGAATCTCAAACTCAAAGATAAATCTGTTTTAATTACAGGGTCAACTTCAGGTATTGGCTATTCAATTGCAAAAATATTTTTAAAAGAAAGATCAGTCGTCTACATCAATGGCCGTAGTGAGGATAAGGTAGCTAAAGCTATAGCAAGTCTAAAAGAAGAAGTACCCAATGCAGTAGTAAAAGGTTTTGTACTTAATTTCCTCAATGCTCAAGAGATTCAAATCCAACTGAAAAAACTCCCCAAAATAGATATCCTTATTAACAATGTAGGAGTCTACACTTCAAAGTCCTTTTTTGATACTTCAGCTCAGGATTGGCAAACCCAGTTTCAGGTAAATGTAATGAGTGGGGTTGAACTTTCAAAGCATGTAATGCCTGGTATGCTCAAACAGAATTGGGGTCGTATTTTATTTATTTCTAGTGAATGTACCTATTTAGTTCCTCCAGATATGATTTCTTATAGTGCTACCAAAGCTGCCCTTCACGCAACAGCACGAGGGCTTTCACATCTAACAAAGTCAACGGCAGTAACCGTAAACACAGTAGTTCCAGGATCAACACTCACAGAAGGGGCTCAAGTTTTTTTAAATGATAAAGCCAAAGCAGAAAACAAAGCTATAGAGGAGGTTGAACAGTCATTTTTTAAAGAAGAAAGATTCAATTCGCTTCTGCAAAGATTTGCGAAGGTAGAAGAGGTTGCTTCAACAGTTGCTTATCTTTGCAGTCCGTTATCCAGTGCGACTAACGGTTCTGTTATTAAAGTAGATGGTGGGAGCTCTGGTGGGATTTTATAGTTAAACCGATGGCATATATACTTCATCTTGAAACATCCACGAGGCAATGTTCAGTTGCTCTTGCCTATAAAGGTAAATTATTAGCATCGCGCATTGTTCTCAACGAAAGCTTTAGTCACAGCGAAAAATTACATTTATTTATTTCAGAAGTTTTGGAGGAGGCTAAGCTTAAAACTACTGATTTAAACGCGGTAGCAGTAAGCAAGGGTCCAGGTTCCTACACAGGTCTTAGAATAGGGGTTGCTGCTGCAAAAGGACTGTGCTTTGGATTGGACATTCCTCTTCTTGCCATAAACGCTTTAGAGATTCTTGTGCAAGCTTCTACCGAAGAAAATACAGACTACATCATTCCAATGATGGACGCCAGACGAATGGAAGTTTATACTGCTGTTTTTGACTCGAGTAAGCACTGGGTTGAAGCTACTTCAGCGCTGATTTTAAGTCAGGATTCTTTTAAAGAATTTATCAAAGATCAAACTGCATTTGTGTTGGGTGATGGAGCTCAAAAATTCAAGGAATTAACCCCTGAAATCAATGCGGTTTTCCCCTCAGAGACCTTTTATCCTAAGGCTATAGATATGATTGGCTTAGTTTGGGAAAAATTCAATAGTCAATCTTTTGAATCATTGGCTTATTTTGAGCCTTTCTATCTTAAAGATTTTCAAACAACCCCACCAAAAAAAAACTTGGGGGTTTAGCCATTGAGGGCAACAACACTCTTTATTTTACCAGGCATCATTTCTTTAAGCATATTTTCGATACCATTCTTTAAGGTAAAAGTTGAGGAAGGACACCCACTACAGGCACCTTGTAATATCACTTGAACAGTTTTGTCTATTTCGTTATAGGAATCAAATTGAATATTTCCTCCGTCTGATGCTACTGCTGGCTTGATGTATTCATCTAAAATTGAAATAATTTGAGATTCAGTTTTACTGAGATTTTCGGCAGTAGACTCATCTGTAGTCTCTTGTTGTTGAGGGATTTCTTTTAAAATCAGTTTGCCTTCTTCTATGTACTTTCGGATAAACTCTCGAACCTCCATAACTATATTATCCCATTCAGCAACTTCGTATTTTGTAATCGAAACATAATTTGCATCGATAAAGACTTCCTTTACAAAAGGGAAGTGAAAAAGCTGTTGGGCCATAGGCGCATTATTGGCCTCATCAATATTTTTAAATTCAATAGTTTGTGTTACCAATGGTTTATTAGCAACGAACTTCATTACTGCTGGATTTGGAGTACTTTCAGCGTAAACACTTACTGGAATTTTATCATTAGATGTCATTTCGATGACTACACCTCCGTCATTGAGATACTGTTGTAGCTGTTCTTGAACCTCTTCGATAACCTCAGCCCATTCCAATATGTCAAATCGTTCAACTTCTAGTTGACTTTCAAATAATCGAACAGACTTTACGAAGGGTAAATAAAACAGCTGTTGAATCAAAGGAGCTCCTTTTGCTTCATCAATGTTTTGATAGTGAATTTCTTCCTTAGGTCCAACGGGTTGATTGAATTTAAATTTTGCCCAAGGATTTCCCTTTTCTGTCAGTGTATTTATTTGATAGCCTTTCATTTTATCTTTTTCATTGGTTAAGCATACTTTGGTGTCAAAAATAGTCAATGCCTGGGGAAATTTAGAATACAATTCCTTCTAATTAAGGAATTTTCTTTTTTGTAAATTTAGAATTCAAATTTCAAGAGATGTTGATCAAATCTGTTAGGGGGAATACTCCAGTATTTGGGGAAGATTGTTTTTTTGCAGAAAACGCTACTCTGATCGGTGATATCAAAATGGGGGATCATTGTTCGGTATGGTATCAGGCAGTTGTCAGAGGAGATGTTAATAACATTGTTATTGGTGATTATGTAAATATTCAAGATGGAGCAGTGATACATGCTACGTATAAAAAATCTTCAACCACTATTGGAAATAATGTTTCTATCGGGCACAATGCCATAGTCCACGGTTGTAAGATAGAGGATAATGTATTGATAGGGATGGGTAGTATAGTAATGGACCACTGCAATATAGGATCTAACAGTATTATAGCCGCAGGAGCTGTCTTAACTCAAGGGACAACAGTCCCCCCAGGATCAGTTTACGGGGGTGTTCCAGCTAAAAAAATTAAAAGCCTGAGCAATGAGCTTCAGAAAAATGAAATTGAGCGTATAGCAAAGAATTATCTTCTATACGCTTCTTGGTTTAAAACTGAGGAATAAAAAAGCCATCCGAAGATGGTTTTTTAAATTTTAAAAATGGATTTTTTTAAAATCCTAAATCGGTTTTGACATCTGCCATTAAATCTTTTCCAGCTGCCATAATCACACTACCCCCTGGGCTAGAATCTAAAACATAATTAAATCCCTGAGCAGCAGCAACTTTTTCTATTGCTTCTCTGGCTTTATCATACAAAGGACGCATCATGTCTGCAGAACGCTTTTGAAGTTCTTGAGCAGCGGTTTCTCTAAACTCTTGAATGCGCTGTTGCATTTCCTGTAGTTCAACCTGTCTTTGCTGATTGATCAAGTCAGTTTGATTTTGTGCATCTCCCTGATAGGTTTGTGCTTTGGTTTGAAATTCTTTGACAGAATTTTCCATCTCTTTTGCGTATTGATCTTCTAATTTCTTCAATTCACCTTGAGCGGCAATAACCTCAGGCATCTCACTGATGAGTTGCTGAGTATTGATGTGTGCTACTTTTGACTGAGCTGTTAGCGTCAAAGGCGCAATAGAAAGAGTCAAACTGAGAATAAGTGTAGATAAGAGTTTCATAAATGTTTGGATATTAATTCTTTATACTTGAAGCTTTTGATTTTATCGCTTCTATTTGTTCTTTTCTTTGTTGTATTTTTTGCTGTCGATTAATACGTTTTACAACCAGTTCGCTAATATCGTAATTTTTTGCGGAATACAACATGGTAGCGGTAGAAGATCGATCAAAAATGAAGTCGTATTTATTTTCTTCGGCTACTTGCTTGACTATACTCATGACTTGATCTTGGAGGGGCTGGATCAATTTAGATCGCTGAATAATCATATCGCCGTTTGGACCGAATCGTTTTTCTTGCAAACGGATAATATCAGTAGCAAAGTCTTCAATTTCAAGTTCTCTATCGTTGATGAGTTCGGGTGTCAAAATAATTCGTTCAGCATTGAGCTGGTCTTGATATTGCTGAAGTTCTAGTTTTTTTAGTTCAATTTCTTTTTTCCAGTTTTCAATATTTTTGTCTAAAAGGGTACTCGCCTTGTTGTATTCATCTACTCTTTCAAGGATGTAATCCATATCGATATATCCAACACGTGTCCCACGCTGGCTATAGCTTTTCAAACTAAACGCCACAAAAAGCACAAAAAAAAGACTTGTTTTTAGTGTGTATTTCATCACTTTTATAACGATTGAAAGTACTAGATAGTATAGAACAGTATAATTATATATCCTTAATTTATGTTAAAAGCGTTGACCTATAATAAAGTGGGTCTCCCATCCATTAGGAGTAGTAGAGTTTGGATTTGTATTGTCAAAACCATACGCAAAATCAATCCCAAGCAAACCGAAGGCAGGCATAAAGATTCTAACACCTAATCCTGCTGAGCGTTTAGAGTTAAAAGGATCGAACTCTCTAAAACTATTATACCCATTCCCTGCCTCTAAAAAGGTAAGTGCATAAATTGATGCGCTGGGTTTTAGCGTGATAGGATAACGCAACTCTAAAGAGAATTTATTGTATATCACTGATCCATCATTACCCGATAAGGATTGATTTGGGTATCCTCTTAATGCAATGGTTTCACGACCGTCTAGAGCATAACTTATCATGCCGTCTCCTCCTAAAAAGAAACGTTCAAACGGGATATTACCACGATCTTTGTTGTAAGCCCCTATAAAACCAAAGTCAGCTTGGGTTTTGAGAATTAAATCATCAAATACTCTGGTGTACCACGTACCGTTAAATTTGACTTTATAAAACTCCAACCAGCGAAAACGCTCTTGGTCGATTTTATCGAAAAGCGGATTTCCATTTTCATCTTGAAACTCAGGTTGATTTTCCAAGTCTGAAAAGTCTCTTCCTGAGAGGAGTGAATAGGGTGGGGTGAGTTTAGCACTTACCGTAAAGGTAGATCCTCCAGTAGGGAATATTGGATTCACTCTTGTATTGTTTCGAAGCAGACTTATAGTGTAAGCTAAGTTTTTAGCTTCTCCATCTCCGAAGGTAAAAAGACCGGTATAATAGTTTTTTAGATTGTAATACTGATAAGAGAGTGCCTGTGATAATTGGAAAAAATCATCAGGTACTTGAAGCCTTTTAGCTAAGCCTACTGTTAGTCCACTAATTTGGAATGATTGGCTCCTGTCCGCAAGTCCGGTGAAAAAGTCATAACGGTATTGGATGGTGTGTTGTAATGAAGTTGAGAATTGAACAGGTTGTTCGCCTCCTAGCCAGGGCTCAGAAAAATTAAAGCTGTAAGTATTATAAAACTGACTCGCCTGCAGTCTTAAAGCAAGAGTTTGACCGTCTCCCATTGGTAAGGGTTTGTATGATTTCCCATCAAAAATATTCCGCATGGAGAAATTGTTGAATGAAAGGCCTAAAGTTCCAATAAAACCTCCTTGTCCGTAACCTCCCTGGAGTTCAATTTGACTTGCCCCAGACTCAACCAAATCAAATTTAACGTCTATAGTACCGTCATTAGGATTTACATTTTCTAATTCAGGACTGATTTGTTCTGCATCAAAAAATCCTAATTGACCCAATTCACGAACAGTTCTAACCAGTCTGTCTTTGCTGTAAAGTTCACCGGGTTTAGTTCTCAATTCTCTGTATATAACGTGATCGTTAGTTTTGGTATTCCCTTCTACGTAGATCTTGTTAAAATTGGCTTGTTTTCCTTCAGTAATCCTAATTTCAAAATTGATAGTATCATTTACGGCACTTACTTCTACAGCATTAATATTGGAAAATAAATAACCGCTGTTTTGATATAAATTAGTGATGTCATTACCATCTGGTTTAGAGGTGTCAGCAATTCTCTTTTTAAGAAGAACTCCATTGTAAGTATCTCCTTTATCTAATCCTAGAATTTGTTGGATGGTATTGTCACCATAGACAGTATTTCCTATAAAATTTATGTCTCCGAAATAGTATTTTTTCCCTTCTTCTATTTGGAGGTTAAGGGAAATAGAATTTGAATCATTTTCATCTCTGATCAAACTGTCGGAAATGATTCGAGCATCTCTATAACCTTCTTCTTTGTAAAAATTTACTAAACCAACAAGATCTTCTTGGAAGTCATTTTCTGTATATTTTGACTTTTTCCAAAACCGTATGGATCTCTTGTGTTTAGTTTTTTTCAGCTTTGAGCGTAATTTAGGGGACTTAAAAATTTCATTCCCCTCGAAGTTTATTTTATCAATTTTGACCCTAGGACCCCGGTCTACGTTAACAACCATTTTATAGGTATTTTTACCTACCGTGTCTAAAATTGTATTAAGGTTTACTTTAGTATTTAAGAATCCATCTTTTTTGTACTTGTTTTCAATGTAATTTTTGGTATTAGTTAAAAAACTTTCAGATAGTTTTTTCCCCGCTGAAAGTTCAGTGTCTTTAATGATAGTCTCTATCTTCCCTTTTTTAAGACCATTTACTTTTACCTCGGTTAAGGTTGGAAGTTCTTCAATTTCAATTTCAAGGTCGATCTTCTCTCCATCAACTTTAATTACATAGAAATTGATATCGCTAAAGAGCTCAAGCCCCCATAATTTATTGATTATTTCACTTACCTGCTCTCCGGGAACACTTATTTTTTGTCCCTTTCTAAGTCCACTGTAAGAAATTACTGTTTGGGCGTTAAAACTCTTGAGTCCAGTGACCTTTATGGAGTCAACGACATAAGTTCTTCCCTTGGCAAAACCCTGATTTTGAGCGTAGTTGAAGTACCCTAGTAAAAGAAACAATCCTGTAAGGAAATAACTGTAGTACAATTTATGATGTGAGTTGTTCGCTCGTTTTTCCAAATCTTCTTTCTCGTTTAGCGTAATCCACAAGTGCTTTTTGTAAATCCTCTTTTTTGAAATCGGGCCAAAGCGTCTTCGTGAAATACAATTCTGCATAGGCAATATGCCAAAGCAAAAAATTACTTATTCGTTCTTCACCGCTGGTTCTTATCAGTAAATCAACGGCGGGTAAATTATGCGTGTAAAGATGCTCAATTATGGTGGATTGGTCAACTTTTTCGGGGGAAATTATACTATTTTTTACTTTAAATGCGATGGCTTTTACGGCGGCTGTAAGTTCATCTTTAGCTCCATAGTTTAGTGCCAAAGTAAGGACCATCCCAGTGTTATTTTTAGTTTTTTCAATCACATAACTCAATTCCTCCTTGACAGGATTAGGAAGTTCGTCCTTATTTCCTATAGACTGAAGGCGAATGTTATTTTTGATCAGTCTTTTAAATTCCTTTTTTAAAGAATTCACCAACAATTTCATCAATAAACTTACCTCCTCCACGGGGCGACTCCAATTATCAGTAGAAAAAGCATATAAAGTAAGAAACTCAATTTCCATTTTGACAGCTTCTTCGACTACTTCTCTTACAGATTTTGCGCCTTGTTGATGACCAGAAACACGGTTTTTACCTTGCATGTTTGCCCATCGGCCATTACCGTCCATTATAATCGCGACATGTTTGGGTAGTTTGTTCATTTATTCTTTACAATAACACGGAAGATCGCCAAAGGTAAATGAAATTGTGAAACCCATAAAAATATACCAGTCATTATTCGCAATATTACCAAATTTGTAATCCAATTCATTAGCAAATTGGTTTTCAGGATTACTTCCGTCTAGGTTGTCAGTTAAAGCATATCGCGCTCCGACCTCAAATCCCAATATAAATAATGGATTAGGGTTTAATTTTACACCGAGAATAAAGGGGATTGCGATTTTTTCATCTTTTCCGTAATTGGTATATGTGGGTGGATTGAATTGACCGTTAGGTAAAATGTAATATTGATCATAACGAAAATAACTCAGTCCGTAAAAAAGATAAGGTGTAAAGTTAAAGTCAGCTTCGTGTAGATTAAATTCTTTGAAATTAAATTCTATACCAACCGTTGCCTCTTGTATATTGTTATCTGCTTTATAGGATCTTCTGAATCGGTTTAAGTCATTGTTGTTGTATTCAGTCTCCGTTAATTTTGTAAATGTAAAACCTCCTCGAAGAGAATATCGATCTGTCATATTCCATTTATATACCAGACCTAAAGCAGGTGAGTTTGGATCTATATATTGATCGGTTCCAATATCTCCAATGTAATTACTACCTCCCAAAAAAAGCCCAAGCTCATGGAATTGGCTGTAACCACTTGTGGCAAAAACACAGAGAAAAAAAAGGATTGATTTTGTAAACATGAAGTTGGTTAATCTACAAAGCGTAATCGATTTAACGATAGTCTAAATTATAACCCTAAAACCACGTATTTATTGTGTGTTTCGCCTGTCTTGACCCCAGAAAAGTTTTTCTCTTAGCGTACTAAAGAAGTCGGATCCATTAAGTTGAACAGTACGTACTGCAAAAGGGGCTTTTTTTATGTAAATATCATTTCCATTTTCTAGGGTTACTATTCTAGAATCAAGTGATAGCAGATGATACTTACTTCTTCCTTCTACAGAGATTTTAATTTCCATATTATCCGGGACTATTAACGAACGCATATTGATATTATGAGGAGCAATCGGATTGAGAATCCAGCATTGAGCTGTTGGGCTAACTATGGGGCCTCCACTGCTTAGAGAATAACCTGTAGATCCAGTTGGGGTTGATATAATAAGCCCGTCAGACCAATAGGTTGTTAGAGGTTTACCATTTAACTCTGTACGGATAGACAACATTGATGTGGTGTTCTTTCTATTCACGCTAACTTCGTTTAATGCAATTCCGCTTTCTTCTAAAATGGATATTGAATCTTTTGTCTGTACTTGAAGTAGCGAACGTGAAATAAAAGTAAATTTTTTATCAAAGAATAAATCCAAACCTTCAGTGAGCGCATCACGGTGAAGGGAGGTAAGGAACCCCAATCGACCCGTATTGATGCCCAGTATAGGTATTTTAGAGTCTTGAATAAGAGTAACAGCTCGTAATATGGTCCCGTCTCCACCAATTGAAAAAAGAAAATCTACATCTGCTTCAAGTTTATTTTCTTCATCAAAATAGGAGTAATTGGAAGATTCAGTTCCAAGATGTTTTCTAAATCGCTTGACTAAAGTAAATTGATGACCATGACTTTTTAAATAGGTCACAGTGGCTTTTGCATATTGAAGTGTTTCTTCAGAAAAAAAAGCACTATAAAGAGCGATATTCATAACCGTAAACTTAATTCAAAGGTACGAAACTCCAATAAATGGAATTGTTTGCAACTGGAAAATAGCAAAAGCTATAAAAAGGCCATATTTTATTTTAAATTAAGTCAGAAGCGAATACTTTTACAAAAAAAAGATGACAGCCCTTAGCGTTAATATAAATAAAGTTGCTACCCTAAGAAATGCTCGAGGTGGTAACGTTCCCGATTTGCTTCAGGTGGCCACAGACCTACAAAGATTTGGAGCACAAGGGATTACCATTCATCCAAGGCCAGACCAGAGGCATATTCGTTATGAAGATGCTAGAAAGATTCCAAAGGTAGTGACAACGGAATTCAATATTGAAGGAAACCCAATGCCTGATTTTATGAAGCTAGTACTTTCAATAAAACCGACACAGGTTACTTTAGTCCCTGATAGTGTAGATACCTTAACATCTAATGCGGGTTGGGATACGATAAAAAATAAAGATTATTTAAAGCATATCATCGAGCAGTTTAAAGGTGCAGGGATTCGAACCTCAATATTTGTAGATCCCAACATCAAAATGATTGAAGGGGCTAAGGAGGTAGGAGCTGATCGAATAGAGCTCTATACCGAATCCTATGCTAATGGCTATCCCAAAAACCCTGAACAGGCCATTACACCTTTTGTTAAAGCAGCAGAAAAAGCAGTGGAGTTAGACCTAGGAATCAATGCTGGTCATGATTTAAGCCTTGAAAATATTAACTACTTTTCCAAGTATATGCCAAGTTTGTTGGAAGTCTCTATTGGGCACGCCTTAATATGTGAAAGTTTGTATTTAGGTTTCGAAAATGTCATACCAATGTATTTAGAACGGATCAAATTTTGAATTTACTTCACAGCAACATTATTGGCTACTCTGGTCACGATCTGTTGATATTGCATGGTTTTTTAGGGATGAGCGACAATTGGAAGACTCATGCTAAAAACTGGTCTTCTTCGGGTTTCAGAGTTCATCTCATTGATCAAAGAAATCATGGGAGAAGTTTTTGGAGTACAGCTTTTTCCTACGAGCTTATGGCTGATGATATTGCTCACTACTGTAAGGCTCATCAATTACAAGATATCCTTATTTTGGGCCACTCAATGGGTGGGAAAACAGCAATGCATTTCGCTTGTAAATATCCCCATTTTTTAAAAGCCTTGGTGGTAGCAGATATTGCTCCTAAACAGTACGCCCCTCATCATCAAAAAATACTACAAGGCCTTTCTAACTTAGATTTTAACAAGGTAAAAAGCAGAACAGAGGCCGATACCTTTTTGTCTTCATATGTCACTGAACCTGGACTTCGGATGTTTTTATTGAAAAACCTCTATTGGGTTGAGCCAGGAAAATTAGGCTTAAGAATCAATATCGAGGTATTAAAAGATGCGAGTGATGCTATTGGAAAAAATTTAAGTACTGATGCCCAATCTTTACTTCCGTGCCTTTTTGTAAAAGGTGAATTATCAGATTATATTTTAGAATCGGACACTCCTTTGATCCAATATTATTTTCCCAATGCAGAACAAGTCACCATAGCTCAAGCAGGACATTGGCTACATGCTGAAAATTCAAAAGTTTTCTTTGATACTGTGAGTGATTGGTTGAGTGTTCAAATTTAATTTTTAACATTTTTCTTTAATTCGTGATATTTAATTGAACTTGTGGCATTCCAATATTCTTGTCTTATTTTTACGCCTCAATACAAATTCATGAAAGCGACAATAAGGCAAGCTAAGGTTGAAGACAGTTCAGCCATTTTAAGTCTGATTAATGAGTTGGCTGTATTTGAAAAAGAGCCTGAAAGTGTAAACTTAAATGTTTCTGATATCGAACAATTTGGCTTTTGTGAAAATCCTTTGTTTCAATGTTTAGTTGCTGAGGTTGAAAATAAGGTAATTGGTATGGCATTATATTACCAACGCTTTTCCACCTGGAAAGGACCCACTTATCACCTAGAAGATTTGATTGTGACTGAAACCTCCAAAGGGAAGGGCTTTGGCACACAGTTATATGAAGCCTTTATTGAGAAAGCATATGAGAGTGGTGTAGAACGGATTGAGTGGAATGTGTTGGATTGGAATACCCTAGCAATTAGATTTTACGAAAAAAGCGGTGCAACAATATTGCAAGATTGGTCCACAGTCCAAATGCATAAAGCCGAGATGGAGGCATTCCTAAAAATCTAAAAAACATGAAAGTATTTAAATTCGGTGGCGCATCGGTTAAAGATGCTTCTGGGGTAAAAAATTTAGTTCTTGTATTAAATTCAGTTGGGCATAAAGATACCTTGGTTGTTGTTTCCGCTATGGGTAAGACGACAAATGCATTGGAAAAAGTTATCGAAGCTTATTTTGAAGACAAATCAAGATTAAGCCATGAACTTTTAGCACTTAAAGAATTCCATCTAAAAATAGTAGAAGAACTTTTTGAAAAGCAAGGCGCCAAGATAGCTGAAGAAGTTCATGGCTATTTTGAAGAATTACAGGCTTTTTTGAAAAGAAACAAGGCCCCAAATTACAGTTTTGTTTACGATCAAGTAGTCTCTTATGGTGAACTACTATCAACTACAATAATTCATCGTTATTTTGAACTCCAAGGATGGAAAAGCTTTTGGTTAGATGCTCGTGAATGCATAAAAACAGATGATTATTATCGAGCAGCAAATTTAAATTGGGAGGAAACTCAAGCCTTAATTAAATCCAAAACCCAAAGTCGTGAATTAATCATTGCACAAGGTTTTATTGGCAGTAATGCCAATAATTTTACAACTACCCTAGGTCGAGAAGGTTCGGATTATAGTGCAGCTATTTTTGCATACGCACTAAATGCAGAATCTGTGACCATTTGGAAAGATGTGCCTGGTGTTTTGAATGGTGATCCTAGAGTGTTTAACAATACCGAATTGCTGCATCAGATTTCGTATAGAGAAGCCATCGAATTGGCTTTTTATGGAGCTTCTATAATTCATCCAAAAACTCTTCAACCCCTTCAAAGAAAAGAAATTCCACTTTATGTTAAGTCTTTTGAAAATCCTGAAGGAATTGGTACGGCAATTTCCAAAGGAAAAGCACTTGACCCTTTAATTCCTTGTTATATCGTAAAAAAGGATCAAGTTTTGATTCGCCTATCATCTATTGATTTCTCATTTATAGTTGAAGAAAACATTAGTTATATTTTTGGACTCTTACACGAATATCAAATGCCTGTTGAAATGACACAAAATTCAGCCATCAGTTTTTCAGTTTGTGTAAATAACAAATACAAACGTTTAGAAGAATTGGTCTTGGTATTGAGATCAAGATTTAATGTTGAAGTAAAAGAGCAGGTTGATTTATTCACCGTTCGTCATTTTAACGATGAGGCGCTGCAATCAATTCGAAATAACGGAAAACAAATCTTACTTGAGCAACGAACTGAAGAAACAGCTCAGTTTGTCTTGTTTTAAAGATTAAGGACTGTAATCTTGTCCACAATCGTTTGAGAGAGTTTAATATGACTTTCAAAAGTCCAGCCAGCAACATGTGGGCTCATCAATACATTTTCTGAATTTAATAGATATTCCAATGTTTTAGGTCGGTTTTTATCTCCGAAGATTGAGTGAAATGAACTTGATTCATATTCCAATACATCCAAACCTGCACCTAAAATCTTTTTAGAGCGGAGCCCTTCAACTAAGTCAGCAGTACATACAGCCTTTCCTCTTGCACTATTTAGAAACCAAAATGGATTTTTTACTCTATCGATAAAATTTTTATCAATCATTCCATTTGTCTCTGTGGTTTGTGGAACATGAAGACTGATTACCTTTGCGCGATCCTGAAGTTCTTCCAGAGAGACTTGCTTTGCATTTTGATCTGCGACCCCTGCCTTGATGTCGTAACAAATCAATTCAACTTCAAACCCTTGTAGTTTTTTGGCAAAACTTTTTCCTGTATTGCCATAACCTATTATCCCAATGGTTTTTCCTTCCAATTCAAACCCACGGTGGTCTTCTCTTAGCCATGCTCCTTTTTGAATATTAGCATGTGCTTGACGCAATTTATTCATCAGACCGAGCAGCATACCCAAAACATGTTCTCCTACAGCATTTCTATTACCCTCTGGGGCGGCGATAAGAGCTATTTTCTTGGATTGTGCATAGGATTCATCTATATTTTCTAAACCTGCACCTACTCTTGCGATGAATTTTAAGTTAGTAGCGCTGTCTATAAAATTTTTATCTATTGGGAAGCGACTTCGAATCACTACACCTGAGTATTTTGGCAATAGTTCAATTACTTCTTTGAGAGGAGTAGTATATGCAATATGATTTTCATATCCCAGTTTTTCAAGACCTTTGATAAGAAGTGGATGATTTTCGTCTATATGGAGAATCAACTTTGAATTCATCTAAAATCCCAATACAAGTTTGGCAATGTAGAAAAACAAGAAAATCCCAAAAATATCATTTGCTGTAGTAATAAAAGGGCCAGTAGCAATGGCAGGATCAATACCTTTTTTGTCCAAAATTATCGGTATAAAGGTGCCTACCAGTGCAGCTACAACAATGACCAACATCATGGAGCCAGCAATTGTTAGACTAACATTAAATTCTTGTTGAGAGATAAGACCAAAAATTATAATTACTATAGCTAGAGCGAAACCATTGATCAGACTTAACCCAATTTCTTTTACGAGTCGATTAAAAAGCGAACCTTTTACAACGTCGTTTGCTAAACCTTGAACAATAATTGCTGAGGATTGAACTCCTACATTACCTGCCATAGCCGCAATTAATGGCGTGTAAAAAAATAAATTTCTCAGTTGGGGTTCGTTCATAATGTCCTCAAAATCTTGAAGGATAAATACACTTCCCAAACCGCCTAAGAGCCCTAAAAAGAGCCATGGAAGTCGTGCTCTTACCAATTCGAAAATGGTATCATCGGCTTCTACATCATTTGAAATACCTGCTGCTAACTGATAATCTTTTTCAGCTTCTTCTTTAATTACATCAATGATATCATCAATAGTGATACGCCCTAATAATTCCTTTTTTTGATTGACTACTGGGATGGCTTCCAAATCGTATTTAGACATGATTTTAGCCACTTCCTCTTTTTCTTGATCAACGGAAACAAAATCGACCTTTGGAATAAAAATATCCTTCACTTTGTCTTTTGAATTGGCAGTGATGAGGTCCTTAAGGGAAAGTCTTCCTTTTAATCTATTTTTTTCGTCAACTACATAAATGGAATGAACTCGAGTGACATATTCTGCTTGTGCTCTCATTTCGTTCAAGCATTTTAGTACACTTAAATCTTCTTTTACTTTGACTAATTCTTTTGCCATAAGACCCCCTGCAGTATTCTCATCGTATTTAAGAAGTTCTCGAATGTCTTGGGCATGCTCTTCATCTTCAATTTGAGACATGACCTTTTCTTGTCGATCTTCAGGCAATTCAAGGATAAGATCAGCAGCATCATCTGTATCTAGCTCAGTAACTTCAAGTGCAATCTCTTTGGCAGAAAGATTGTCTAAAATGGATTCGCGTATATCGGGATCAACTTCTGCAAGTGCATCGGCAGTAGTTTCACTGTCTAAAAGTTTGACAACATAGGTTGCTTCATCTTGAGAGAGGAGTTGGATGATTTCAGCAACATCTGCATAGTGTATGGGCTTAAATTTCCTTTTTAGTTTGGAATCTTCTTTCTCTCGAATTAAACCCTTAAGAGTTTCTAAAAAGGGGGTATCAATTTGAAATGTCGCCATAGTCAATCCTTTTTGTAAGCTGGATGAAGTCATCCCCTGAGAGCTTCTCAGGTCTGAGATCAAAGATACTATCTTCTCTTAAATTATCGGGAAGATTCAAGGTTTTTAAGCTATTACGCAGTGTTTTACGCCTTTGTTGAAAGCTCAATTTCACTATTTTTTTTAAAAGAGCTTCATTACAGCCCAGATTGAATTCTTTTTTTCTAGTCATCTGGATTACTGCTGAGTCCACTTTAGGGGGTGGGTTGAAAACTCCTGGAGGGACAGTAAATAGATATTCAGTTTCATAATACAATTGAGCAAGAACTGATAGAATACCGTATTTTTTTGATCCTGGTGGTTCGCAAATACGTTCTGCAACTTCTTTTTGGAACATGCCTGCAAAAAAGGGAATCTGAGATTTATTTTCAAGCACTTTAAATACTATTTGAGATGAGATATTGTAAGGAAAATTACCAATGATCGCAAAATCATCACTTCCAAAAATCGAATTTAGATCAAGTTTTAAAAAGTCTCCTTTTATCAGATTGAGTTGCTCTTCAGTATAGGTCTTTTCTAAAAATAGGATGGACTCTTCATCGATTTCCACCAAATGTAGAGCGGTTGTTTCTGAAACTAAAAATTGTGTTAAAACTCCTGTTCCAGGCCCAATTTCCAATAGATTTTGATATTGTTCGAACTGGAGTAAATCAGCTATTTTTTGGGCAATATTGAGATCAGTTAAAAAGTGTTGCCCTAATTTTTTCTTCGGGCGTACCTTTTTCATGGATATTCATGGATTAATTGTAACTCTGTTCTAAAAAATAAAATTTGATTCCCAAACTTGGCATGTACGCTTTGCCGAAGTTGATCTGCATTTTTGCTGAAATATGCCTCGAGTTTAGCTTTATTTTCGCAGTAGTACTGAACGGCATAGCTTATTCCTCCTGTATCTTGATCTGTGATGATTTTAAAAATTTTAGTATTAGTAAATTTTTGAGTTGCATGCATCTCAGGAATATGGTGCTGCTCCATCCATTCCAACCAGATTTTTTCTACTGAGGGTTCAACATGTGCAGTGACGTTGTAGATTAGCATTTCAGTCGATTTTATCAAATCCTGTATAGGATACCAAAGCCTTTGGAATGATGATTCCATCATCTGTTTGGCAGTTTTCAAGCATTCCTGCCACCACTCTAGGTAAGGCTAATGAACTTCCATTAAGAGTATAGACACTTTGCTTTTTTCCTTCCTTTGTTTTGTACCTCAATTGCAAACGCTCAGACTGAAAACTGTTAAACGTAGACACTGAACTGATTTCCAACCAGCGTTTTTGCGCAGTGGAGTAAATTTCAAAATCATAGGTCAGTGCAGAGGTAAACCCAAGATCTCCACCGCAAAGTCTTAATATTCTATAGGGAAGTTCTAATTCTTGAAGGATGGTTTTTACGTGATTTACCATTTTATCTAAAGCTTTTATCGCATTTTGAGGCTCTTCAATACGGACAATTTCTACTTTGTCAAATTGATGCAAGCGGTTTAAGCCTCGAACATGAGCACCGTAACTTCCGGCCTCTCTTCTAAAACAAGGGGTGTAGGCTGTAAGGCAAACTGGAAGGTCTTTTTCCTCTAAAATGGTATCTCGATATAGGTTGGTAAGTGGTACCTCAGCAGTTGGAATTAGGTATAAGTCGTCATTTTGAATATGGTACATTTGTCCCTCTTTATCAGGAAGTTGTCCAGTACCAAAACCAGAGGCTTCGTTTACTAGGTGCGGAACTTGAACTTCTTTGTATCCAGCCGCAGTATTTTTATCCAAAAAATAATTGATTAATGCTCTTTGAAGACGTGCCCCTTTTCCTTTAAACACAGGAAAACCAGCTCCTGTAATTTTGTTTCCCAATTCAAAATCTATCAGATCGTACTTTTGCGCTAATTCCCAGTGAGGAAGGGGATTTTCACCCAATTCAGGAATACTGCCAGAGTGAAATACTTCTTCATTATCTTGCTCTGAGTTTCCTGTTGGAACCAACTCATGTGGGACATTTGGAATTTGAGTTCTCAACTCATTTAACCTAGTAGTAGTAAGTTGTAATTCTTCTTGAAGTTTTTTTGTTAGTTCCTTGAGACTAGCAGTTTGTTCTTTGATTTCATTTGCTTTTGCTGTTTCACCACTTTTGAAAAGCACCCCGATCTCTTTAGCTAAAGAATTGGCTTTAGCCAAATGCTGGTCAAGTTCCGCTTGTTGAGTTCTTCGTTTTTGATCTAAGGAAATAATCTCATCTATTTTTTCAGTTGATTGAAAATTTCGTTTTTTGAGTCCTGCTAAAAGTGCTTCTTTATTTTCTCTGATGTACTGCAATGCCAGCATAAAAAATGTTTTTGCAAAAATAAAGGAATTTTAATGCAAGCCCTTATTGATTAAGATTCTTTTGCAAATTTCTTTATCCTTTTTGAGTTGAATTTTTAAGGCGTCTAAGGATTCAAATCTTTGTTCATCCCTAATTTTTTCTAGAAAAGAGATTTTTAATTTTTGACTGTAAAGGTCTTTCTCACAATCAAATAGATGTGCTTCAAGCGTTTGGTGTTCCCCGTCAAGAGTTGGACGGGTTCCAATATTCATCATTCCGTTGTAGCAAAGATTGTCGTTTTGCACTGTCACAAGATATACTCCAATTGAAGGAATGAGCTTATATGACTCAGCGACGGAAATATTGGCTGTTGGAAAATTTATTGTTCGACCAAGACCTTCTCCACGATTGACTGTTCCTGTCAACTCAAAATAACGACCTAAAAAGTCATGGACAAGTTCAAACGCTCCAGTAGCAATGGCTTTTCTCACTTTGGTAGAGCTTACAGTAATTGATTCAATATCCTTAGCTGGAATAATAATCACATCAAAATTATAAATTTTTCCTAAGGAGATTAAGTCCGCAGCTGTAGCCTCTCTATTTCTTCCAAACCGATGGTCATAACCTATAAAAAGACTGTCAATCTGCAACTGATTTGCTAAAATATCTCTACTGAATTCAACTGCAGAAAGCCTTGAAAAGGTCTTTGAAAAGGGATGGATGATAAGGTTGTCAACCCCCAGCTTTTTCAAAACACTTTTTTTTTCCTCTAGGGTGTCAATGAGTTTTATGTCTGATTCTTTTTGTAAAACCATCCTCGGGTGAGGGAAAAAAGTAAGTATGGTTGATTGAAGATTTCGCTTTTGAGCCAACTCAACTAAGCTCTTTATTATTTCTTGATGTCCAATATGAACCCCATCAAAGGTGCCTATAGTCAATATGCATTTTGATTTTGGATTGTAATTTTCAATGTTTTGAAAAACATTCATAAGTGATAACTAAATCGAATTGCTTGACAAAAGTACTGCAATATCCTCCAAAACTAAATTAGTTTTCTATTTTTAAGCTTTTTAGTTAAAAAACTCTAGTGGGACATGTTCTTAAAATAAAAAAAATAATTTTATCCCTTGTAATGGGCTGTTATTTTATTGGACCATTAGCATGGAGTCAAAACTCTTGGAAAAAAATTGAAAACTTAAAATTTACTCAATTTCCACAGCCTCTGGTAAAGGAGCAATTTTATAGATACTTGCCTAGTTTAAAAGACAAAAATCTATCATCCTTAAAAGTATTACCGATGGACCGTATTCTTTTGCTAAATGAAAAAGGGGAGGAGGAGTTATTTATGTTAAAGCCAGTTCCAGTTCTGTCTCCTAAACTTTCAGCCACGCATCCCAATATAAAAACGTATAGGGGTTATAGTAAAAAAAGGCCAGAAGTAAAGGTTCGATTAAGTACTCACCCCACAGGACTCAACGCTTGGATTCAGCTACCAAACCAAGGCGATTTATTCATCCAACCCAAAAAAAATAGCAGTGGTATTCATTTTGTCTATCAAAAAATAAACAACGACAGATTTCAAGATTTTGTGTGTAAAACGGTACAGCTTATTGACTCAAAGCGAAAAACAAGAAGGAGTTCTAACGAAACCATGAAAGTCAATAACGAAATTCACATTTTTAGAATAGCCATTGCAGCTACTGCAGAATACACTACCTATTGGGGAGACAACGATTTGAGTAATGGGACCAATGTTGAGGATGCTTATGCCGCTTTGGTAAGTACACTAAATCGAATCAATCAAATTTTTGAGGATGAACTATCGGTCCGTTTAGAGTTGGTTTCAGACGAATCATTGGTATACGAAGATTCGGAAACAGATCCTTTTACAGGGGATTATGCAACCGAACTACAATCGACTATTGATGAAGTATTAGGGGATGACGCATACGATGTGGGTCATCTATTTGATTTTGGTGAGCCGAATGGAGATGCTGGCTGTATTGGTTGTGTTTGTCAATCTGGAATAAAAGCTCAAGGATTTAGCGCACACCCTTTTGTAGATATTTATGGAGGGGAATATCGCAATGATTATTTTGATTTAGATTATGCTGCACATGAAATAGGGCATCAATTTGGGGCTTATCATACTTTTTCATATTTCACGGAGGGACAAGGTGTGAATGCTGAACCCGGTAGTGGATCCACTATTATGGGATATGCTGGAATTACCGGTCCAGATGATGTCCAATTACACGGAGATCCTTATTTTCATTACTATAGTATTCAAAATATTAGAACCACTGTTGACACTCTTGAATGTGCTGTTGTCGAACCTTTGTCAACTGAATCTTTTGCGGTTAATGCAGGAACTGATTACTTTATCCCTATCGGTACGGCTTATGAATTGTCAATTGCTGAAATCGCTGGTGAGGGGCTGACCTATTGTTGGGAGCAATTGGATGACGGAGAAATTACAGCTGACAATTTTGGTCCCTATAATAAGTCTGGAAGTATTGCCCGATCTCTCCCACCAAAAACAGTATCCTCTCGTTTTATTCCAAATATCAGGGATGTGTTGTCGAATAACTTAATTCAACAAAATCCAACAGTTGGTGACAGCTGGGAAACTGTTTCTTTGGTTGGTAGAGATTTGAATTGGGGACTTACTGTTAGAAAAGATCAAGGAGATTATGTGCAACTGGCTCAGGATAGAATGGAAATTACGGTTGTTTCAACCTCAACCCCCTTTGCGATAAATTCTCAAGATCAAGATTCATTAGTCTGGAAAGGGGGAGGCTTTCAAAAAATTGAATGGGATGTAGCTGAAACGAATACTGCACCATTCAATGTTGAACAAGTTGAAATACTCCTTTCGCTAGACGGAGGAGCTGAGTTTGATCACGTTTTATCTGCAAATGCTCCCAATACTGGGGAAGCATCAATCTATGTCCCAAATACTATAGACACAGATCAAGCACGACTTAAAGTCAAAGCAAAAGACGGAATCTTTTTTGCGGTCAATAAAGTAAATTTCACCATAGCATCTCGTGATGTAATTCTCCAATTTGATAGTTATTCCTTTGAGAATTGTGACGACAATACTATACAACTCGATTTTGAAATTGAACGAAAAGAGAATTTCACCTTACCTTTTTCAGTTGAAATCACCAATTTACCCAGTACAGTTGCGGCTTCTTTCTCAAAAGTGAGTTATCCCTCGAATGACATTAATGGTTCAATTACATTAAGTGGATTAAACGATCTTGATGCAGCAGACTACGAGCTTAACATTCTTGCTCAATTTGGAACAGCTTCTGAAATTTTTTCTATAGAATTGAATCAAAGAGAATCTTCTTTTGAGATTCCAAGACTATTATCACCTCCTGATGACACCGAAAGAGAAAGTCTCACGCCTGAACTTTCATGGGAGAATAATGCCAATTCAAATCAAACTAAAGTTCAAGTAGCTCTTGATGATTCATTTCAAAATATAGTCTTAGATACCCTAGTTATTCGTAACACGCTTTTATTATCCAAGCTAAATTCAAATACTAACTATTTTTGGCGAATCCAAGAGTCAAACAATTGCGGAATATCATCTTTCTCAGAGCCATTTAACTTTTCAACTACGGTAATCTCTTGTTTGGAAGTTACTTCCACTGTTATTCCTAAAAATATTCAAGATGCTGAAGATAATACAACCAGGGGAATTACGACAGCATCCATAAATGTCAATTACGATTTGATAATCCAAGATTTGGATATTTACCTTGATATTGAACATACTTATTTGGAAGACTTAACATTTTATCTAGAATCACCTGAGGGTACTCGATATCTCCTTGCTCGTCAATTGGGTCAGGATGAAAATGATTATTCAGAAACAATCTTTGATGAGGAGGCAGCTATTTCTATTGATCAAGGGGCTCCACCTTTTACGGGGAGGTTTTCTCCCAAAGAAAGTATTGCTGATCTTTATGGAACGTCAGCTTTTGGAAGATGGACCTTGATTATTGAAGACAATTATATGGAGGATACTGGCCGTTTGTTAGATTTTACTCTTGCTTTTTGTCTCGAAGGAACTCCACAACCCAATAGTGATGGCGATAGTATAAATGACGATGAAGACAATTGTCCTGAAATTACAAATGAAGATCAGTCAGATATAGATAATAATGGAATTGGTGATGTTTGTGATATCTTCTCTGCTCAAAATATTAGCATATCAAAAAAAGACACTAGTTGTGCTAATAAGTCAAATGGAACTATCTCTTTTAGTGCCTTGGCTGATTATCTGTATAGGGCTGAGATTTCGGGAGACAACGGATACTCAAAAACTCTTACGTTTTCTATTCAAGGAAATGGAGTCTCAAATTTAGCTGAAGGAATCTATACTGTATGTGTAACCTCCGCATCATTTCAAGAATTTGAATACTGTTTTGAAACCCAAATCAACGCTCCTGAACCACTTGAAGTGATTAGTTCAATTAATGTATTAAATTCAGAATTGAATTTGTCTCTTGCTGGAAGCGAACGTTATTTTGTTTCTTTAAATAACCAAGATTTTGAAATTGTTTCTCAAAATAAAATTACTCTTCCCTTAAGCCAAAAACTGAATAGAATCGAGGTGAAAACATCCAAGAGTTGCCAAGGTATTTATCAGGAGTGGATCAATACTAGTGGAGCTGTCTCGGTTTTTCCTAATCCGATTATTGACAATGCAAACTTGATTTTACCCCACAATACTAAAGTCGATCTTCTACTTTTATCAGGCGCTGGAACCCCTATGTGGCAAAGTAATGCAGTCCAAACATCTGGAGAAGCTATTCAAATCCCAATGGGTGCATTGAATCCAGGGCTTTATTTACTTCAAGTAATTTACTCCGAACGTACAGAAACTTTAAAATTATTGAAACGATGAGGTTGTGTATTTACTTTTTAAGTCTTATTCTTATTTGGAGTTGCGGATCCGAACCCATACCTGAACCTCAAGCTACAGTTCTTATCGCTCCAGCAGATTTAAATGAGTGTACTACAGCTTTGGTTTTAAGCGAAACTGAACGTCAAGTTAAGTTTCAATGGACACTTGCACTAAATACTGATAGTTATGAGTTGGTGGTTGTCAACACCCTGACAAATGCTAGATACGAAAAGACGTCTTCCTTGTTGACCGAGTCAATTGTGCTAACCAGTGGTGCGTCTTACCGCTGGTATGTAAATTCAAAATCTTTATTATCTTCGGCTGTGGGTAAAAGCAGTGTACGGCAATTTTACTTAGAAGGGAGCCAAGATGAAAGTTACCTCCCTTTTCCAGCGGTTTTACTTCGGCCTGAAAATCAATCAATAGTCGATCTCGAAAGTTCAGGAGATTTTTTATTTGATTGGGAAGGTTACGATTTGGATGAAGATATTGTGAGTTATGCTGTTTATTTGGGAAAAACAGAGGATAATTTGGACTTAGTTCAAGAAGGTTTAACAGTTTCTCAGCTGAGTTTAAGCTTGGATACTGGGGAGCGTTATTTTTGGCAAATTATCACCCTTGATTCAGAGGGTAATACATCCAAATCAGAGGTGTATAGTTTTCAAACTGCGGACTGATATTACTTTCCGTTAAACAGATTCATAGTTTTTTGAAGGCCTTGAAGTCCAAAACTTTCAACAGCCTCTATACACTGCTTAAGCCGTTCGGGAAGTAGAGTATCTTCTTGTTGTGTCCATTGATCTAAAACAAATTTTACTTGATTAAAAGGTTTTGTTTCTGCTCCTATGCCAAATCGAAGACGAGCGTAATTAGGAGTATTCAATTCAGCTTCAATATCTTTAAGACCATTGTGTCCTGCTGGACTTCCTTTGGATTTTATTCGGATGGTCCCAAAAGGAAGATGCAGTTCGTCGGTCAATATAAGAATGTTCTGAAGAGCAATTTTTTCTTTTAATGCCCAATGTCTTACCGCTTTGCCACTCCGATTCATAAAAGTGCTGGGTTTGATCAAAATAAATTGTCTTCCCTTCTTTTTAAATGAAGTGTATGAAGCTAATTTTTTAGTTTCCCATGTACACGCATAGTTTATTGCGAGAAGATCAAGTATTCGAAAACCTATATTGTGCCTGGTGTTTTCGTATTCTGATCCAATGTTTCCCAATCCTACAATTAAGAATTTGTTCATTGCTAAAGTTCGATCTTTTTTAAAAAAGCGTTTAAATGAAAACATTTACTAAAATAAAAAAAGCATGTGATACCTCACATGCTTTTATATCCTTAGAAAGAATAAATTAATTTTCAGCTGCTGCTTCAGGAGTTTCTCCTCCTTCTGTGATTTCAGCTCCTTCCTCAGTTCCTTCAGAAGCCTCATCCAGCTCATCAATTTCTAATTGCATTGATGCTCTTGAAGTACGTACTTGACATACAACTGTATTGTCTGGGTGAAGAATAATGTAATCTTCAGTTTCAAGTTGAGAGGTATAAAGTTTATTTCCTAATTCAAGCTCTGAAACATTTGCTGTGATAAAATCAGGTAAATTTTTGGGTAATGCCTTAATACGCAATTTACGTTTATTAAGAATTAAAACTCCTCCACCAATCAAAACTCCAGGTGCTGCACCTTCAATTTGAACAGGGATATTCATGGAAATTTCTTTATCGTCAAATAGACGATAAAAGTCAACATGAAGTATTTTGTCTGTTAGTGGGTGAAATTGAATGTCCTGAATAATGGCGTTTGTTTTGTCACCTCCTTCTAGTTCAATTGCCACTGTGTGAGCATTGGGGGTGTACACTAGTTTACTGAAACCCAGTTCCGGTGCAGCAAAGTGAAGGGGTTCTCCTCCACCATACAGAACACAGGGAACTTGTCCAGCATTACGTAAGGCCTTAGTAGCTACTTTGCCTACGCTTTCTCTTTTAGATCCTTTAATTGTAATCGATTTCATTAAATTGTTTTTACATTATAAATTTTGAACTTATTGACTCGTTGGAATGCACATTACGCATTACCTCGGCGAATAATGGGGCGCAAGATAATACTTTTACTTTAGGGTGACTAACTTTTGGTGGAATTGAATCCGTCACGATCAGTTCTTCGAGTTGCGACTTTTCTATTTTTTCATAAGCATCACCGGAAAGTAAGGCGTGAGTACATATTGCGCGAACAGAAAGAGCACCTCTCTCTTTCATTAAATCAGCAGCTTTGGCAAGGGTTCCGGCAGTATCGACCATGTCATCAACCAAGATTACATTTTTACCTTCAACATTACCGATGAGTTCCATATGAGAAATTACATTTGCTTTTTCTCGCTGTTTATAACAGATTACAACATCACTACTGAGAAATTTAGAATAAGCATAGGCACGTTTGGAACCTCCCATATCAGGTGAAGCAATTGTTAAATCAGATAAATTTAAAGAATTGATATAAGGTAAAAAGATGGTTGAAGCAAACAGGTGATCAACAGGTTTTTCAAAGAATCCTTGAATTTGATCAGCGTGTAAATCCATGGTGATGATTCTTGTAGCACCAGCAGATTCTAAAAGTTTTGCGATTAATTTCGCGCCTATAGGAACTCGAGGCTTGTCTTTTCTGTCCTGTCTAGCCCAACCAAAGTAGGGCATAACGGCTGTTATATGCCTTGCGGAAGCACGTTTTGCAGCATCTAACATTAATAGCATTTCCATTAAGTTTTCAGAAGATGGGTGGGTAGATCCAATAATAAATATCCGAGCACCCCTCACAGACTCTTCGAAGGAGGGCTGAAATTCACCATCACTATAGCGTGAAAAGTTCACCTTTCCTGCTTCAATTCCAAAATGATCTGCGATTGCTTTACCTAATATTGTACTTTGAGTACAAGCGAAAATTTTTGCGGGAGTTTCCATAGAGAATAGTTCTTTACAAATGTAAAAATAAATTAATGCTAATCCTTATCGAAAATTTTAAATACTGGCCTTAATTATTTTGTTATTTTTGTGGCTACTTTAAAAATACCACCTGCCTCGGTGGCGGAACTGGTAGACGCGCTGGATTCAAAATCCAGTTCTTTCGGGAGTGTGGGTTCGATTCCCACCCGAGGTACTCTAAGAATCCGTAACATATTGTTTTACATGATGTTGCGGATTTTTTTACTAATTTATGAGAACATATTGCCAACAAATCATCATGTTTTTTTACTATTAAAAAGCTAAACTTTAAAGGAACCTCTAATCCAAAAAAAAGTGCATGAGTATTAGAAAACGGTTTTTTTATTGGAACAGGAGGATGATATTTGATATGTAACCCAATCTCTGTAAATTGCATGGAAAGCTTTGTCTTAATGGAAAAAAATATATTTGGCGAACCTCTTGAAATTTGTTGTACAAGCCCAAGGACAGGATATTTCAGGGATGGTTTATGTAGAACAGTATCACAAGACACTGGTACTCATACTGTATGTGCAGTCATGACGGATGAATTTCTGAAGTTTTCTGCTTCGATGGGTAATGACTTAATAACTCCAATGCCTTACTATCAGTTTCCTGGACTTAAAGCTGGTGATAAATGGTGCTTGTGTGTTAGTAGATGGATTCAGGCTTATAAAGCAGGCAAAGCGCCTATGCTTATACTTGAGGCTACACATGAGAAAACTCTTAATTATACTGAGCTTAATACTCTTGTGAAATATGCTTATAAATATGAATAATAATTCTGTATGTTCTCACAAGGAAGATTTTTTCTTTTACACCAATGGACACAATCCAAATCCTTTCTAATCCATTAATGTCATTGACCTAGCTTAAGATTTTTGTTAGTATTTTTAGGGAGAGTTGTTTAGGGAATGTTTGTAATGTGTTTTGAAATAAACCCCATTCTCTATAAATTAGAGGTATTATAAATTAATTAAAATGAAAAAAACAATATTAATAATAGTGCTTAGTACAGGGTTAATCTCCTGCCAGATGATCACAAATTCCTCTGGAATTGTCCTCAAAAATGACGAAAAATCAAATTTGGTTAAAAGTCATATGGAAGCCTACATGGAAAATGATTCAAGTGTAGCCGAAATTCTATTTAGTGAAGATTTAATGCTTTATGATCAGTTTGCTAATAATCAAGTTGACAATGCTACAGTTTCTAATCCAGGTGGAAGACAAGGGTTAATAGATGCAGATAGATTTACTCATACCCTCTTTAACGAGGTTGAATTAACAACTGACATGATAAGTACTTACCAAATGGAAGACGGTAATACATATACTGCATTCTGGTCTATGTGGTCTGGTACTGGGAAATTTACAGGACAAAAAATGACACTTCCGTTTTATTGTATAAGTCTTTGGGAGGGAAATCAAGTTTCCAAGATATGGCGCTATATGGACCCTTCAGGACTAAACAAAGAAATAACTGCTTTTGAAGGAATCAACAAGAACTCAAAAAAAGTTATTGGATTAGCTGAACTCAATGTAAATAAAGGTTTCAATAAAGAGGATGTAGAGGAGTTTTTAGTCCGCTTCAGCAAATTTGTTAGAGATACAGAGCCCAACACATACGATTTTGGTTATTTTATTTCATCCAATGGGAAAAAAGTTAACCTGATAGAGAAATACATTTCATCAGCAGACTTTGTTTACCACTTAAATAATTTCGAACAAAGTGATTATGCTAAGGAATTTTTAACCCTTTTTGCACTCAAAAAAGTTATTATTGCAGGTGACGCTTCTGATGAATTAAAAAGTAAAGCGAAAGCCTATGGAGCAGAATTGAGACCGCAGATAGGAGGATGGATCAATTAAAAGTTTAATCTTGACGACTCATTTAACCCTCCCAAGCGTATGGTTTTTCTTTTACACCAAAGGATACAACTCAAATCCCTTATAATCCATTAATATTATTTACTTAGCTTAAGATTCTCTTATGGTGGCTTTAAGGGTTGTGTTGTTTTGGGGAAAGTTTGTAATGTTTTGTAAAAACATCTATTCTCCATAACTTAGAAGTATTATTAATCATAAATCAATTAAAAATGAATTCAGCTAAAAATATTAAAAAAGTAAGAGCACATGACGCAATATGCGGACTGTTATATCTTGCTAGCGTCGGATTAACAATTCAAACAGGTAATTTGGATTTCCTTTATATTGCTATTGCTGTAGGGATTTTACAAGTGATTAGTCCTTTTACAAAATTTTGCCCCGTATACTTTACCCTTAATAAGGTTATGAGTGATACTGACCCCATGCAAAACGGAAAATAAGACTGAATGATCATACAATAACCCTCCGAAATGGAGGGTTTTTATTTGGAAATTATGGTTGGGTCAATTCCAAACGAATTCTGAACAAAATCGTTAAACGTTAGCAATATTTATTTGATTTAAGCTAAAATGACTAAGTTGGATTAAATAACTTTAATCAACTCAATATATCAATCAACTCAATAAAAATTTAATTTTTCTGCTTTTTTGTGTTGTGGATTATTTGCCCAACAGCTTTATATCAAGAAGATAAGTGGAAATATTACTGATGAAAGCGGAGTGTCGCTACCCATGGCCAAGTCATTATAGAGGGAACAGCAACAGGAGTTTCTACCAATTTTGATGGCAATTACTAAATTCAAGCTGAACAGGGTCAAGTACTTCAGTTTAGCTGTATTGGATATACTACTCAGAGTGTTGCGGTAGGAAGTCAAGATATAATTAATGTTTCTTTACAACCAGATAATCAATTAGAGGAAGTAGTAATAACTTCACTCGGTTTTACTGTGGTTAAAGACCGACAAGGGTAACTTCTTCAGTAGTCAACACCCACCGTCTTAAGATCAGGTTAGCCAACTATAACAAATACCCTTAGTGGAAAAACTAGGGGGTAGGGGTTCGAAAATATTTTAGTACTTCTTAAAAAGGGTTTGTAACTTGCTTGCAAATCCTTTTTTTATGTCCAGATCAGTCTTTATTTCAGTTGTTGTCTTTATATTTTTTAGTTGTCAAACATCTGATACATCACCATTTAAGAATAATACTATTGCTGCAGCTCATCCACTAGCTTCATTGGCCGGTAAAAAAATGTATGAGCAAGGAGGCAATGCATTTGATGCAGCTGTTGCAGCTGGATTTACACTGGCTGTTGTTGAACCTAGTATGAGTGGAATAGGAGGGCGATTACAGGCTATTTTTCGAAAAGTTTCTGGTGATATTGGAGGAGTAGATGCCTCAACTCAAGTTCCAATCAATTACAAACCATCGAAAGAGAAATTCTCTTCAGGCTATCGAACTATAGGGATCCCCGGAGTAGTAGCTGGTTTACTCAAGCTTCATGAGGAGCACGGTATTTTGCCATTACAACAGGTAATGGAGCCAGCGATTCATTATGCTGAAAATGGATTTGAAATTTTAGCAGGAGAAGCCAGAAGGCAACAAATGACTAAAGAAGTTTTTGAGCAATTTGAAGGTACTAAAAAACATTTTTTAAATGCAGAAGGAGAATCGTTTCAAAAAGGGGATTGGGTAATTCAAAAGACACTAGCGTCAACTTTAAAATCGATTGCTTTAAAAGGTAAAGCTGGATTTTATGACGGAGAGGTCGCTCAAAAAATGGTAAACGATATACAATCGAATGGAGGGTTACTCACATTAGAGGATTTAAAAAACTATAATGCCCTAAATGCCGAAGTACTAGAAGGGTCGTTTCAAGGTCTTACTGTAAAAGCTTTAAATTTACCTTCCTACGGAGCAATTACCATACAGATTTTACAGATATTAGATCAACTATCGCCAGCACAAACTGAGGAAGACTGGGCAATTGATCTAGGCGAGGTTACTAAATTAGCTTACACCTATCGTAAGCATCAAAAAAATAGAGACTCATTAAAGCAGATACTTTCTTGTCAAAAAGCTTTAAGATGGGCAGAGCAAATTTCGGAAAATCAGTTAGATCTTATGACTGAAAATCATAAACAAATGCCAGTATCTTGGATTGCATCAATTGGCCATACTACTCATCTTACAACAGCAGATCAAGAGGGTAATGTTGTCAGTCTTACACAAACCATTGGTCCCAATATGGGATCAAAAGTCGCTTCAGCAGAATTGGGCTTTCTTTATGCAGTTACCTTAGGAGGGTATTTAGGGGAATACAAGCCAGGAGAAAGATCAAATTCTCATATTACACCTACTCTGTTTTTGGATGGAGATCAAGTCACTTTAGCCATAGGTGCTGCTGGTGGTAGCAGAATAGTCACTGCTGTAACTCAAGTTGCACAGCGTTATTTTGTCCAAAAACACAACTTAAATAAAGCCTTACTTTTACCAAGGGTATACCCTTTTCAAGACTCATTGTGGATAGAAGATCACCAAGGAGTTAAAGATTTGAATGCCGATTTAAGTCCAACTTCTTATCCTGTAAAGATGATAGATCAAAGAGCACGTTTTGGTCGTGTTCATGCCATAGCATATGATTCTATCAATAAGTCTTGGATTGGTGCTGCTGATCCAGATTGGGAGGGTACAGTTGAAAACTACAGTTCCAAATGAGGGTTTTTATATTTTTATTTATTCTTTTTTCAAATGTTCTAATTGCAAAAACCAAGAAAAATTCTTTTTGTTGGAAATAGTTTTACATTCTACTGGAACTTACCCAATCGAGTTTAGAAAATGTTACAACAACAAAATATGCAGTGGGATGTAAGTCAAACTACTGCAGGAGGGGCAACACTTAGGAATCATTGGCAGGGGAATAAGAATTTAAAAACCATAGAGATTTTATCTGAAACTTTTTATGATCGAATTATCTTTCAAGATCAAATTACTTACCCCATGTAGTTTAAGTATGACACTGAACTCTACTTCTCTAGGTTAAAATCATTGTTGCCTTCACAAACAAAAGTTTATCTCAGTGCCACCTGGATGTACCCAAACTTTCCAATTGATGAAAAGGTTTCAAGCGATTCTAAAGAGATAGAATCCAACTAAGAGCTTATTGGAAATCGGTATAAAGATATTGAAACCATTCCTGTTGTTAGAGCGTTTGATTTGTTTTCTTCTATATACCCAGCGATTCGTTTATTAACTGATTTATGAGTCCAACGCATTTTTACAGTATTCAATACTTTTTTTTACTTCCTCTATGACAGAAGAGTCCTTTGGTGTACGATATTCGTACTCCACAGTTGCAGGAAAATTATAGTTTTGATCTCTCATCAGCTTTAAGACTTCTTTGATTGGGGTATCTCCTTGACCAAAGGGTAAATTTTTCTTTCCGTTTTCAGGATTTTGTCTGTCTTTAACATGCATACTTAGTATAGTTTTATGCTGCTTTTGTATGAATTCCAGACTGTCTGTATTTCCAGCAGCAGTATAGTGTCCAAGGTCAAGATTTATTGCATTGTGAGAAGATTGTTCGAGTGCAGTATCCCACCAGTGCGCATGTTGTTGTTCGTGCCCGTGATAAGCAACTTTAATTCCATTTTTTTGGGCTAATTTACCCAATCTAAGTGAATGTAAAGGGTCGTTTGGAAGTTCAAGTGTAACATGATTTGCGCCTAACATTTTTCCTGCTTGCATAGCATAATTGATGTCAGCATCTGAATTTCCTTTACTCAATAAATAATCGGGTTTGAAGGCATAAATTTCAACACCAGCAGCCCGATACATTTGTTTAAGTTTACTAAAACCATCAATCGATCGTGTTTTTTTCCAGTTCTCAATTTCTTTATCAAAGGATTTTTGCTGTTTTTTAAATTCGGCAAGTTGCTTAGTTTCATCCTTAGTTAATGTTTTTTTTCGCTCTTTTCTCATAAGGCGATAGAACATTCGGCCGTCTACTTTGCTCTCAGGACGGCCGATGTATGATTCTGCAGTTCGCCCCATTAATTCAACTGAATTCGCCCCACTGTCTAATATATATTGTAGCGTGGCTTCAGCGCTTTGGTCCTTCAAAGATCGAAAGGAATATGTGATTAGTCCAATTTGAACCCCTTTTAAAGAAGCTTTGTTCTGGAGTAAGTTGGGTATATAAGCGGGGGCACCCCATAGTTTTGAACCACCTACTGTTAAACCAGCAGTCAGTGTTGCAATATTGTTTATAAATTTTCTTCTTGAATTTTGATTTCCCTTTGTTTTCATCCTTTTTGGTTATTTTAAGCTTTACTAAATTAAACTTTTTTTCAAATAAGTTTCTCTTTTCGACATCAGTTTAAGCTTCACTTTTCTTTATATTTAGGTATGAAAAAAAAATTCAATGACAAATACCCTTCAATAGCTGATTTACGTAATAGAGCTAAATCTAAAATGCCAAAATTCGCTTTTGAATATTTAGATGGTGGTTGCAACGATGATCATAATCTTAGAAAAAATACTACTGATCTTCGAGAGATTGAGTTAGTCCCTCAATATTTAAAAAGTACAGTAAATGTCAGTTTAAAAACAAGTCTTTTTGATACGGAATACGATGCTCCATTTGGTATAGCACCCATAGGTCTTCAAGGGTTGATGTGGCCAAAAGCTCCAGAAATTTTGGCAAAGGCTGCCTTTGAAAACAACATTCCTTTTATTTTAAGCACGGTGACCACTTCCAATATTGAAAAAATTGGAGAAATTACGGAAGGAAATGCCTGGTTTCAGTTGTATTATCCCGCAAAAGAGGAGGTAAGAACAGACATTATCAATAGAGCTGCAGTTGCGGGTTATCCGGTTTTAGTTCTACTGAGCGATGTACCTAGTTTTGGATTTCGACCCAGAGATATTCGAAACGGTCTGGCGATGCCACCTAAAATGTCAATTCGAAATTTTTATCAGATTTTTAAACGCCCTGAATGGGCAATGAAAACGCTAATTCACGGCCAGCCTGAATTTGAGACTTTAAAGCCCTACATGCCTAAAGGATTGAATTTAAGTCAGTTGGGAAAGTTTATGGATGAAACTTTTGACGGGCGTTTAAACGAGGAAAAAATAAAACCTATTAGAGAGAAGTGGAAAGGGAAAATAGTTCTTAAGGGAGTAGCTAGTGAAGCAGATATGGACAAAGCCATTCGCTTAGGTATTGATGGGGTAATAATATCCAACCACGGGGGGCGTCAATTGGATGCTGGTCAATCCACCATCCATACGTTGGAAAAATTAAAAGATAAGTACCAAGATAAAATAACCATCATGATGGACAGTGGTCTGCGTAATGGACCTGATGTTGCTCGAACATTAGCACAAGGAGCCTCTTTTTCTTTTTTGGGGAGGTCTTTTATGTACGGTGTTGGTGCGTTGGGAAACCAAGGTGCGTATCATACGATTGATTTAATTAAAACAGAATTAACCCAAGTCATGGAGCAAGTTGGTTGTGAAAAAACAATAGATTTACCCAAATTTATTAGTAGCAAATGAAATATACCATTGGGTATGATATAGGTAGTTCCTCTGTGAAAATAGCTTTAGTTGAGGCCGATACGAACAAGAGCATTGCAGTTGTTACAGAACCTCAAGATGAAATGCCAATTCACGCGGAGAAAGCACATTGGGCTGAACAAAATCCACAAATGTGGTGGGATCATTTGTGTACGGGAACCCAAAGAATTTTAAAGGAAAATTCACTCCATTCGAGTCAAATTTTAGCTGTAGGAATCTCATACCAAATGCACGGACTGGTCGTACTCGATAAGCATAAGGAGATACTTCGGGATTCAATAATCTGGTGTGACAGTAGGGCGGTGAATATAGGCGAAAAGGCCGCAGAAGAAATTGGTGAAGCAAAATTCGGAGCTCATTTGTTTAATGCACCAGGGAATTTTACTGCATCAAAACTAAAATGGGTAAAAGAAAACGAACCAGAACTCTATTCCAAAGTCGCGTACTATATGCTTCCAGGAGATTATATTGCTTTTAAATTAACAGGTGAAATAGCCACTACCATCAACGGATTGTCTGAAGGGATGCTCTGGGATTTTAAGGAGAAAAAGGTTGCCAATTGGTTGTTGAAACATTATGGCATAGACCCCGATTTGACTCCTCCACTTGTCAATAATTTTGAAAATCAAGGGAAGGTCACCGATGAGGGTGCAGCTCAAAGTGGACTTCCTAAAGGGATTCCTATCAGATATCGTGCTGGTGATCAGCCCAATAACGCTCTGGCACTTAATATTCTTAAACCTGGAGAAGTTGCTGCTACTGGTGGAACTTCAGGGGTTTTGTTTGCTGTTTCAGACCGAAATTCTTCTAAGGAATTCTACAGGGTAAACCACTTTGCACACGTGAATTACACTGCTCAAAATTCGTTGATAGGTACCCTACTTTGCGTAAATGGAGCAGGGATTCAATACAGCTGGTTGCGAAGAATGGCAAACCATACAGATTTCAACACCATGAATGATCTCGCTGAAAAAGTAGCTGTTGGAAGTGAAGGTCTGATTAATCTCCCCTTTGGAAATGGAGCCGAACGCATGCTTTACAACAAGACTCCTGGGGCTCAGTTTTCAAATTTAAATTTAAACCAGCATCAACAAGGACATCTATTTCGCTCCGCTTTAGAAGGGATTGCTTTTGCCTTTGCATATGGTATGGAAATCATGCAAGAGGATGCATTAAATATTAAAGTTGTTCGGACTGGAAATGACAATCTTTTCCGCTCCTCAATTTTTGCGAACACTGTTTCAAGTTTGATTGGTCAGCCAATCGAAATTTACAACACAACGGGAGCAGTTGGTGCAGCACGAGCTGCAGTTATAGAACATGGAGGATTAGAGGATTACAGTCAAAGTATTTCATCAATTGACCGCATTAGTGAGGTCAAACCGATCAAAGAAAATGAAGTCTATAAACTGGCATACCAAAAATGGAAAATCGAATTGCAAAATAAACTAGATAAATTAAACTAAACATTATGATTACTGCAGGAGATAAAGAATATTATAAAGGTATTGGGGGAATCCAATACGAAGGTAAAGATTCTGATAACCCCTTTGCTTACAAATATTATAACCCAGACCAAGTTGTTGCTGGTAAAACCATGCGTGAACATTTTAAATTTGCAATTGCTTACTGGCATAGCTTTTGTGGTCAGGGAGGGGATCCTTTCGGACCAGGAACTCAACAATTTTCGTGGGACCAAGCCGCTGATCCAATACAGAGAGCTAAAGATAAAGCAGATGCAGCATTTGAATTAATTACCAAACTGGGCTTTGATTATTTTTGCTTTCACGATGTTGATTTAATCGACGAAGCACCAACTCTAGCTGAAAATGAAAATCGCTTACAAATTATTTCAGATTATGTAGCCCAAAAGCAACAGGCTTCAGGAGTTAAATTGCTTTGGGGGACTGCAAATTGCTTTTCCAACCCTGTCTATATGAATGGGGCAGCAACCAATCCAGATTTCAATGTAGTTGCTCGAGCAGGAGCTCAAATTAAAATGGCATTGGATGTTACCATTAAACTGGACGGTGAAAATTATGTATTCTGGGGTGGAAGAGAAGGTTATATGTCCTTGTTAAATACCGATATGGGAAGAGAATTAGAACATATGGGACAAATGTTAACCATGGCTAGAGATTACGCTCGATCTAAGGGTTTCAAAGGAAGCTTTTTTATAGAACCTAAACCTGCAGAACCAATGAAGCACCAATACGATTTTGATGCAGCTACTGCAATTGGATTTCTTAGAGAATACGGTTTGGATCAAGACTTTAAACTGAATATTGAGGTAAATCACGCTACCCTTGCTCAACATACTTTTGAACATGAATTAGCCGTTGCAGCAAATGCAGGAATGTTAGGCAGTGTAGATGCAAATCGAGGAGATAACCAAAATGGTTGGGATACTGACCAGTTTCCGGTAAATATTTATGAGGTAACTGAAGCCATGCTAGTATTTCTTAGATCAGGAGGACTCCAGGGAGGAGGTATCAATTTTGATGCTAAAATTAGAAGAAATTCTACTGATTTGGAAGATGTATTTCATGCGCATATTGGTGGGGCAGATGTGTTTGCTCGTGCTTTAATCACGGCTGAAAAAGTAATGAATGACGGAGGTCTTGAAAAACTAAGAAATGCGCGTTATGCTTCTTTCGATAAGGGGGATGGGCAGCGCTTCGAAAAAGGAAATCTAGGTTTGGATGAATTGTCAAAAATTGCACTAGGGGGGAAAGCCCCCGATCGAATAAGTGGAAAACAAGAATTGTATGAGAATATACTTAATCAATACATTTAAAAACAAAGGCTTAGGTTTTTTTATAGGAATTTTAGCCCCCTTTTTTATGATCAAATGTGGTGATGAGGCAAAGACCAGTTCACCGCCTGTTGTTAAAGACGGCATGGTTTTGATTCCAGCTGGAGAATTTCAAATGGGCAGTGAGGGTGATCAAGCCAGAGATGACGAATCCCCCATTCATCGCGTTGGTGTAGATGCTTTTTGGATGGATCAAACCGAAGTTACCAATGCTGAATTTAAAGCATTTGTCGATGCAACGGCTTATATAACTACCGCAGAGAAAAAGCCCAACTGGGAAGAACTCAAAAAAGAATTACCTCCTGATACACCTAAACCAAACGATTCTTTACTTCAAGCAGCTTCTTTGGTCTTTGAGTCAACAGACGATCCTGTGAATTTAAACGACTTTGGCGCTTGGTGGCAATGGAAGCCGAAAGCCAGTTGGCGGCACCCAATAGGTGAGGGAAGTTCTTTAGAAGGTAAAATGAATCATCCAGTAGTGCATATTTCTTGGTATGACGCCCAAGCCTATGCAGCTTGGGTTGGGAAAAGATTGCCAACAGAAGCCGAATGGGAATGGGCTGCTAGTGGAGGAAAAAAGAAAGCCAAGTATCCTTGGGGAAATGAATCCGTTTCGGAAGGAGCACCTAAAGCCAATTCTTGGGAGGGCAGTTTTCCTTACCAAAATACCTTGAGAGATCAGTTTTTTTATACTGCTCCTGTAGCCTCGTTTGAACCGAATCCTTTTGGACTATTCGACATGGCTGGTAATGTTTGGGAGTGGTGTTCTGATTGGTATGATTACACTTACTATGAGTCTTTGGAGCCAAAAAAAGCAATCAATCCACAAGGTCCTGAAGTTCCTTACGACCCCTATCAACCCTATCTGAAACAAAAAGTAATGCGTGGAGGTTCATTTCTCTGCAATGATACTTATTGCTCGGGTTATAGGGTTGCATCTAGGATGAAGTCAACCCCTGATACTGGCTTGCAACACACTGGTTTTAGATTGGTAAAATCAGCTGATCTTTAGAAATCTATTTTTTTCTTTTTTAAAAAAATGACACCGTGTCACTTTTTTTATTAGCTTCGTATAAAATACCCTGTATATGAAAATCTTAGTTTGTATAAGTAATGTGCCAGATACTACTTCTAAAATCAACTTTACTGATGAAAATCGTACTTTAAATACTCAGGGAGTTACTTATATCATCAATCCAAACGACGAGTTTGGATTGACTAGAGCTATTTGGTTGCAGCAGCAAGAGGGGGCTTCGGTAACTGTTGCCACAGTTGGAGATATTTCTTGTGAGCCAATTTTACGCAAATGTCTGGCTATTGGAGCAGACAATGCTGTACGAATAGACGCCTTTGCTGAAGATGGTTTTTACGTTGCATCTCAACTTGCAGCTTATGCAGAAAAAGAAGCTTTTGATTTGGTCATTACTGGAAGAGAGTCCATTGATTACAATGGTGGAATGGTTGGTGCTATGCTGGCTAATTATTTAGAAATGCCTTATTTGGCAAACTGTATTAAGCTTGACAAAGAGGGAGATAGCATCCATTTGCAAAGAGAGATTGATGGAGGGAAAGAGAATCTTAAGGGAAAACTTCCTTTAGTAATAGGAGCACAGAAGGGCTTGGTTGAAGAAAAGGATTTGATTATTCCCAATATGAGAGGAATTATGCAGGCAAGACAAAAGCCACTAGAGGTATTGACTCCAATAGAGTATGAGGCTTCTAGTTCAATTAAGTCATACAAAAAGCCACCAGCAAAAGGACCCGTAAAACTTGTTGATGCAGGGGATATAGATCAGTTGATTGATCTGTTACAAAATGAAGCTAACGCCATATAAATATTAGAAATAATGTCTGTTTTAGTATACATAGAAACACAAAATAAAGAAATAAAAAAGTCAAGCTTAGAGGTAGCATCTTATGGCCGTGCTATTGCCGATGCTAAGTCTACTTCGTTAATTGCGGTTTGTTTTGGTTTAGAGGACAGTTTGCACCTGGCTGGGTATGGAGTTGACAAGGTATTTGTTATCCCCACAGCTGGAGATATTTATTTTAATGCAGAACGCTACAGCAGTACTATGGTAGATATAGCTATGGCTGAAGCCGCTGACTTACTGATTGTAAGTGGGTCTGCAAACGGTCGTTTTATAGGCCCTCTAACCGCTATAAAATTTGAAGCTACCTATTTTTCAAATGTCGTTGGACTCCCCACAGCTTATGGTCCTGTTGAAGTAAAACGTTCCTGTTTTAGCAATAAAGCGTTCAATCACAGTATTTCAAAAAAAGATAAAGTTGTTATTTCACTCTCCTCTAATTCCTTTGGAATACACGAAAAAGTAGTCGAGGCAGCACAATTTGAAGGAACGTACTCATCTTCTACCTCTTCATTAGAAGTGATGACAGTAGAGCAAGCTTCGGATAAGGTAAGTATTGCGGATGCCGATATTGTTGTTTCAGGTGGAAGAGGTTTAAAGGGGCCTGAAAACTGGCATTTAATAGAAGATTTGGCGAATGTGCTAGGAGCAGCTACTGCCTGTTCCAAGCCTGTTTCCGACATGGGTTGGCGTCCTCATAGTGAGCATGTAGGTCAAACAGGTAAGCCAGTTGCTTCAAATTTATATATAGCAATAGGTGTATCGGGAGCCATACAGCATTTAGCAGGTATAAATTCCTCTAAAGTTAAAGTTGTGATTAATAGTGATCCTGAGGCTCCATTTTTTAAAGCTGCTGACTACGGAGTAGTGGGCGATGCTTTTGAAGTTGTGCCAGAACTCACGACGAAATTAAAAGCTTTAAAAGGAGCCTGATTTAAGGGTAGTTCACTTTAAATATCCCTAAATTTTCATACATTTAATAAATTTATTGCATCATGTATAGAAAGTTTATATTCCTTAGTCTTTGTGTATCAGTTTTGACATTGAGTTGTCAAAACACCCCAAAAAAAGATATAGAAAAAAGTCCAGAGGTAACTGAAGTTCAAAAAAACGAATGGATGAGCCTTAGCAGCTCAAACTCACTGAGTGGATGGCATATTTTTCAAAACGAATCTGGTGAAAAATCAGGTTGGTCAGTAGCCGATGGTGTATTTACTTTTAATTCTGAAGCAGCAAAAGGTAAAGGAAATAAAAGCTTAATCACCGATGAGAAATTCCGTAATTTTGAAATTATGTTTGAATGGAAATTATCTCCTAATTCAAATAGCGGATTCATGTGGGGGGTTAGTGAAAATTATAAATATGAACATCCCTACGTAACAGGACCAGAAATTCAAATCATAGATGCGGAGATATATAAAGGTGATACTAAAAATCAAATACATACAACTGCATCACTGTATGACATGATTGCTCCAGATCGAGTAATGGCAAAAAAAGCTGGAGAGTGGAATTCTTATCATATCACTATCAATCAGGATGATAACAAAGGAACGGTAATTCACAATGGAGAGGAAATTAATCGATTTCCTTTACACGGACCAGATTGGGATACTATGGTGGAAAACAGTAAATTTGCCAATATGGAAGGCTTTGGAAAATATCAAGAAGGACATCTTTGTCTTCAAGATCATCCAGGGGTTATATCCTACAGAAATATTAAAATCCGAAGATTACAATAGTGAATTTTTACAATAAAATAGCACCGCTGCATTACAGGTTATTAGCCTTGGGCTTGCTGTTATTTTTTGTGATACCTCCGGTACTAAAGACACTACACAGCTATGAGTTCCACTCTAGTCAAAAGGACTGTGAACACAGCACAACACATCTTCACTCTAGTTCAATTCACAACGATGTACTAGATTACTATTTTCAGCCTTTGATTGAATATTGCAAAAACTATTCTACATTTTTCATAAAGATAAGTTTTAAGACTGCATACGATAATTACAGACTTTGTTTAGAAAAACAAAGATTTTACAAGTTAAGATTAAGGGGACCGCCTTCATTTTTATTAAAATTTCTCTCGACATAAGAAACTTATGTCACTAATTAATAAAAGTAATTTATCAACCTTAATTTTTATACAATGAAAAAATATTTATTATTATTATTTGCCTTCACATCATTAGCTGTTGTTTCATGCGAAAAAGAAGATGATCATGATGATCATGACGGACATGACCATTCAGCAATTTTAATTGATGATAGTCAAAATTTGGCTTAAATCCAAATAACTTTAAGCATTTAAATTAACTGCCAAGGGCCATGAAAGCTTTACGTTTACATGGCCCTCCGGCTTTATTAAAATAAATTAAAAAAATCAAATGAAAAATATTCAGATTTTATTTAAAATTAAATTTATTGTCTTAGCCATGATTTTAATCCACTCATGCAGCAAAGATGATCCAGCTGAAATAAATCAACAAGAATACATATCGAATGTCATTATGGAAATTCAATCATCTGATGGATCAAGTCAAACTATAGATTGGGATGTAAGTGAACAAAATACAGAATCAATAAATCTTATAGCTAACAATGATTATACTGTTGAGATTTCATTTTTGAATTCAAGTGACCCTAATGATATAGAAAATGTTACTTTAGAAGTAATTGAAGAAGCTGACGAACATCAAGTCTTTTATGATTTTGCAGATGTATCAGTTAATGTTAGTTCAGCTAGCGATGATATCAAAGTCGGTAGTAGAGGTGTTCTCATAAAAAGTATTTGGAATGCTAGTTCAACTGGATCTGGAATTTCTCGTGTCTACTTAATTCATCAACCTACCAACTTTGATGCTACAACTAGAGAGGCAATGGGAGGATTTAACGATGTAGCGATTGATATACCAATAGTAGTCACCGATTAATGTTTCGATTTTTTTTTCAAATTAACTGTCTTTTTTTAAGTTGTTTAAATTTGATTAATGCACAATCGTGTTTTCTATCCATAGATGGAAAAATTAGTGACCTACATGATGGTTCACAAATTATTGGTGCTCTCGTGAAAATTGAGGGCACCAATTTTTTTTCACAAACTGATTTTAATGGTAAATACAAAATAAATGGGCTCTGCCCTGGTAATTATGAATTAACCATTCAACACCCGCTTTGCGAGACAATTAAAAAAAAGATTAAAATTGAAACGAGCCTTACAAGCAATTTTAATTTAGAACATCACATTAATGAGCTGGAAGAAATTATCCTCTCTGAAAAAAAAATCTTTAAACTAAGAAAGTCCGTTCAAGAAGTTAGTTTTGATATAAGTCAAATAAATAAATACGGAAGCAATACCATGGTTGAAGCTTTGAATTATATTTCAGGGGCTTCAGTTTTAAAAACAGGAAATGGTATAGCCAAACCAGTAATTCATGGAATGTATGGAAGTAGGGTTGGGATCGTAACCGATAATTTTAGACAATATGATCAAGAGTGGGGTCCTGATCATGCTCCAAATATCGATTTCAATTCTTTTGAAACCATTCAACTAATTAAAGGTGCTGCCGCGCTTAAATATGGAGGAGATACTCCTGGAGGATTAATTATTTTAAGTTCGAGCAGGAAAAAGCAAAAAGATTCACTTTTTGGGAATTCAAGTTTGATTTTAGAATCTAACGGGAAAGGAGGAAAAATTTCATCCAGATTAGAAAAAACATATTCAAACGGATTCAATATTAATGGTCAACTTACAGTAAAACGCTTTGGAGATTTTCATGCACCCAACTATATACTTTCTAATACAGGACTAGAAGAAGCTGATTTCTCAATAAAGTTGGGAAAAGATAAAATTACCCATGGATGGAATCTAAACTATTCTAATTATAATATTGAAACCGCAATTTTGAAATCAGCTCATATAGGAAATATTGAGGATTTATTTTTTGCTTTAAATTCAAATGAACCAAGATTAATAGAAAGCTTTACATATTTTATTAATGCCCCTAAACAAAAGGGGAAACATCAAAAAATATTATTTAATTATTTCAAATTATTTAAAAACCAAACCAAGCTAGAATTTGGATATAACTTTCAAGCTAACAGAAGAAAAGAGTTTGACATTCGAAGAGGGGGTCGAACAGAAATTCCAGCTATTGATTTGTTACTAAAAACGCATAATATAGCAGGGAGTTTGTCTGGAATTAATTTAAATGAGTGGAATTTTGAATTTGGCATCAATAGTCTAATTCAAGATAACTTTTCTAATCCAAACACTGGTATAAAAAGGTTGATTCCAGACTATTTAAAATACGAAACAGGTTTGTATTTTTTGGGAAATTTTCAAATGAATAACTCTTTCTTGTGGGAATATGGATTACGAATAGACCATATCCATATTGATGCCAAAAAATTTTATGATTTGTCCGTTTGGGAAGAAAAAAATTATGCTACACAATATAGTAGTTTTGAGATGCAAAATTATGGAAATCAAATATTAACAAATCCAAGATTGAATTATTTAAATTTTTCTGCTCAAACTGGAATCTCTTCAAAAATAAACGATCATTTTAAAATTAATGCCTCTTATATCCTATCCCAACGAGCTCCTAATGCTTCAGAATTATTTAGTGATGGATTACACCACAGTATAGCAGCAATTGAATACGGAAGTCTTTCTTTACAAAAAGAAATTAGTCACAAATTATTGTTTAGCTTTTTAAAAGAAGAAGGCAATTTAATTTGGAGTTTCGAGCCTTTTGTTTCCAAGTCATTCAATTATATATATATAGAGCCAACAGGTCTTAAACAAACAATTAGAGGAGCTTTCCCAGTTTGGGAGTATAACGCCACAGATGTTTTTTTAGTTGGAACTGATTTTAGTTCATCGTATAATATTAATAGCCAATTAAAATTTGATTTTGGAATTTCTTATACTTATGCGCAGGACCTTTTAAAAAATAATCCTTTGATCTTAATACCTCCGTTAAATACTTTCCAAAAATTAAAGTTTATTCCCAAGAGGGGAAAATGGGATATCGAAATTGTTAATCATTTAAATGCTACTCAAAATAGATATCCAGATTCAAATTTTCAGTTTGATTTAATACAAGAAGGTCAGATTGTGAGTCAACCTATTGATATTAGCACTCCACCTCCTGGATTTCAAAGATTAGACATCTACTTATCAATAAATTTGAAAACCAACAAAAATACAAAAAGTCAAATCCGAATGATTGTTCAAAACCTCACAAACACTGAATTCCGTGACTATCTAAACAGAATGAGATTTTATTCAGCAGACCTTGGCAGAAACTTGCAAATACAATTGAATTTTAAATATTAATTTTTTTAATTCAATTTAAGTTAAAGTTTGAAGTAAAATATAAATTATTTGTTTCAAAAAAATACTCAATCTAGGTTCACTAACTATAAATAATTTTATCTTTCACAAAATCATCTCACCTATATTAACATCAAATTAAATCCCTTTTTGATAGAAATTTTTAAATTATTACTAGCTTAAATATTTTTTTGTTAATGAGATTTATTGCTCTTGATAGGATTTAAACCGTTTATTTAATGTAAATAACCCTTATCTATTACTGTATTCTTAAGGATATATTTAGAATACTGAAAATGAAATTAATTTAAGCTATAATCATTAATAAATTATTTTATAAAGATAAATTTTCAGGCTTTGAAAGTTTGAATTTTAACAATAGATGAAAAAGGATGCCTGTGAGTATATGTTTATGTCCTCAATTTGTATCTTTAAATAAGTAATTTTAACCTTATGGAGACTTTGTTAAATTTTATTTAAGGTAGTGTATCGAATTGAATCAAGGTTTTATATTTTATTAAAATTGAAAACGCTTTATATTAACTTATTTTTCCTAATCTTAACTTTTAAAGCATTTTCCCAAGAGGCGGAGTCGCTCATTGAGAATTATGAACTTTATTCCGACTCCTCTTTGGAAACTCAATACTCATTTGTTCAGGAACTATTGTATGTTGCAGGCTATGTGCCAGAAAAAATAACTGTTTATCAAACACTACCCAATAATGCTCATGTGTATCGTATCACCCTTGATTCAGTTAACGGTGGTTTTCTTTTTGTACGCTGGAATAAAAAAGACAAAAAGCATTATGTGGCCAATAAAATGATCGATGCAGGAATGTATTACAACCTGAAAGCGGCTGAAGAAATTATGCGAAAGCAAACAGAAAATGCTTCTTTTTCAGCAGATGATATCAGTATACAAGCTGGAGATCAATTCAAAATTTCAGGAAAAGATATCAATGGGCTTAGAAGTGAATTCGATAAAAAAATTGAGGCTCAGAAAAAGGTTCAGTCAAATTTGCACCAATACCACCTTGAAAAAGCCAGAAGAAAAGTGGAACGTAAACGTTCTAAAAATTAGAATTCAACTGTTAGGATATTTTCCTCCAAAGTGGCTTCATAACATCTTAGTGAGCCACTGCAAGATGCAGAATAGGAATTGTTGTGATTACTACAAGTGAAATTACTTCCATCAAATGACCAAAGATTGCGTGCGCCTTGATGAGGACATGCATTATCAAATACTCTAATTTCAGATTCACTGATTCTAACAAGAAGTATGTTTTCAGATGTGAAGTTTAACCAACCACCAATTTGTTTTAAATCCTTAAATCTGTCATCATCTAAATTAATTTCAAGCTGATTTCTACTTGAATTCTGTCCGGATTGATTATTTACAGGGGAATCAATACTTGAAGAATCATCTTCTTTAGAACAGGCTTCTATAATTGGTATTCCGAGTGTTGCCAAAACAATTGGTTTACAGGCTGTTTTTAAAAAATTTCTTCGATTATTCATTTTATTAATTTTTGTTTAAATATAACTTAAAATAATTAAACAGAAATTAAATTAATGCTTTAAAATGAAGTATTTTTGTGTTATGAAAAAGAATATAATTGCCCTGTTTTTTGTTATCACTGGTATAGTTACCGGTCAGAACACAGGCTCCTTAAATGGACGAATTGTTGATGCGAAAAATCAATTTCCTCTTGAAGGTGCTACTGTTTTTATACTTGGGACAAGTATTGGTGTTGTTTCTGGTGAAGGCGGATACTTTACTATTGATGACATACCAACTCAGACTTATAATATCGAGGTAAGTTATTTGGGATACGAAACACAAACCTTATTCAATGTGATCGTAAAATCTGTCGGGAATATTCCCCTCTTTTTTGAATTAATGGAAATTGCAGAAAACTTAGATGAGGTTGTTTTGATACAGAGCCCTTTTAAAACGAGTAGTGAGACTCCTTTATCTACACAGACTTTTTCAGCTGTAGAGATCGAAACCTATCCTGGTGGGAATAATGATATTACAAAGGTGGTTCAAAGCATGCCTGGCATCTCACCTTCGATTGGCGGATTCCGAAATGATATCATCATTCGTGGTGGAGCCCCCAATGAAACGGTTTATTATTTAGACGGTATTGAGATTCCAAATATCAATCACTTCAGCACTCAAGGAAGTGCAGGAGGTCCAGTAGGAATGGTTAATGTGTCTTTTATACGTGAAGTTACCTTGGCGAGCTCTTCTTTTGGAGCAGAATATGACAATCCGCTTTCAGGTGTTTTGGCTTTTGAACAACGGGAAGGAGATGTTAATAAATTTGGAGGAAATTTCCGCGTAGGAGCTAGCGAAACTGCACTTACTTTAGAGGGTCCACTTTTAAGAAAAAATAAAGATGAACCTGCAAAAACGAATTTTCTTCTCTCTGTTCGAAGAAGTTATTTACAGTTTTTGTTTGAATTAATAGGACTTCCTATACGACCAGATTATTGGGATTATCAATGGAAAATTAAGCATGAAATTGACGCATATAATTCGCTTACTTTCATCGGAATAGGAGCCATTGACGATTTTTCAGTAAAAGCTCCAGACGAGTTTGATGCTGGGCAACAAGCGGACTTAGAGCAGGTGCCTATTATAGATCAGAGAAGTACAACAGTTGGATTATCATGGAAGCGTAACTATAAAAATGGAAATGGTTTTATGAGTACCGTGGTGAGTACCAACAGACTCGAAAATATCTTTGCACGTTATGAAGATAATACTACCAAAACAGGAACGATCTTTCAAAACGATTCTTTTGAATGGGAGACAAAACTTCGTTTTCAAGCGACTCAGTTTACAGAAAATTGGAAATGGTCAACGGGATTTAATGTTCAAAACTCATCTTATCAAAACAATACTCGTTTTGTCTATTATGACATTGCTTACCAAACCGATCTTAACTTTGCTAAATACGGCTTGTTCTTCAAAGCATCCCGTTCTTTTTTAAACGATCGTTTAGATTTTTCATGGGGTATACGTTCAGATGCTGATAGTTTTTCTACAACTTCTAATCTGTTAAATAACATATCACCCCGAGCTGCAATTTCTTATGACTTAACCAAAAATCAGAAATGGAAATTTAACGCATCAATTGGGCGCTATTTTAAAATACCAACCTATACCATGCTGGGTTTTCAAAATCAAACCGAGGCTTTTGTTAATCAAAACGCAGCGTACACACGTAGTGATCATTTGGTTATGGGTTTGGAATACAACTTTACTCCAGCATCGCGTTTTACAGTAGAAGCGTTTAGTAAAAATTACGCCAATTACCCTATTTCAGTAATTGATGGTGTTTCTTTGGCAAACAAGGGGGGTGGTTTTGAAGTTCTTGGGAATGAGGCTATTGTTTCTGATGGTAAAGGTCAAAGTTCTGGGATAGAACTCTTATTTCAGCAAAAACTATCCAACAATTTTTATGGAGTCTTTGCATACACCTATTTTTCGAGCGAATTTACAGGAGCTGATGGTGTATTGAGACCTTCTGTATGGGATAGTCGACACCTTATTTCTTTTACGGGAGGATATAAATTAAAACGCAACTGGGAGCTCAGTGCAAGATGGCGATTTGCGGGAAAGAATCCTTACGTTCCCGTAGATTTGTCAGCCAGTATTAATTCTTACCCTGAACTCGTGTTAGATTATGATCGTTTGGGTGAGATCAAACTCAACAGTTTCAATTTGGCAGATATCAGAATTGATAAAAAATGGAATTTTAAGTCACTCTCTTTTAACTTATATTTTGAGGTACAAAATTTCTTAGCCCAACCTAATCCTACACCTCCTGAATACGGTTTAAATAGAACTTCTGAGGGAGAGTTAATTAATCCAAGAAGCTTGATCGAAGTTTCTTTAAACGAAGGTAATAGTTCACCGCTTCCCACCTTTGGTTTAGTTCTCTATTTTTAACTTATAATTCTAAAAGTCCTTCTGGAAGCTGAACCTGGATCAAGTTTTTTTTACGATCTACCTCAAGAATAAAATCATCATGTATTGGGATAAGATGTATTTTTTTGTCAGTGGCCTCCACTTGAAATAAGGCCTGAGGTCCTTGCTCGAGAACGGCAGTAATCAGTCCAATTTCTTTAGCTTTAGTACTTACTGTAAACCCAATGATTTCGTGGTAGTAGAACTTGTTTCCCTCTAGAGGAGGCAATAAGTATAAAGGTAAATAGAGTTTTTTCTTGATTAGGGCGTCTGCTTCTTGATCGTTTGAGATTTCTTCAAAATCTATTCTTAGAAGTTCCGATTTGTGTAATTGACATTTTTTTATAAAAAAAGGAACCAAGCCTGTGGATAATTCCACAAAAACTGATTCCAATTCTGTATAATCTTCTGGATTGTCACTGTCTACTTTAACCAATAACTCTCCTTTAAAGCTAAATTTTCCAACGACATTACCTAAATAAAAGCAATCTTGCTTTTGCATCGTTGACTATGAAAAAATTTACTCTTCTTTCTCTTGGGAAGCTTCGGTTTGCTCAGCTGAGTCCTCAGGCTCTTCAGCAGTTTCGGTTTCCTTAGCATCTTCTTGTACAACTTCTTCAGCGGCCGCTTCTTCTTTTGAAGGAGCTTCTTCTGCATCTGGAGCTTCGGAAATTGGTTCAGCAGTGTTTTCTATGGAAACTTCAGCCTTAGCAGTTTCTGCGGCGGCTTCTTCTGCGGCGGCTTCTTCTGCTGCAGCCTCAGCTTCTGCAGCTGCTGCATCAGCTAATCGCTTGTCGCTTACTGCTTTTTCGTCAGCTAATCGCTTGACCCTTAACTCACTTTCGCTTTGAGTAAGACCGTCTTTTTTGGCCTGAATTTTAGCTTCTTTTTCTTCTAACCAAGCAGCAAATTTTTTATTAGCATCTTCTTGGCTCAAAGCACCTTTTCGAATTCCTCCGTTAAGGTGATGTTTTAACATCACACCTCTGTAAGATAGTAAAGTTCGAGCTGTATCAGTTGGTTGTGCACCTTTTTCTAACCAGTTTACAGCATTATCTAATTTGACCTCGACTGTAGCTGGATTGGTGTTGGGGTTGTACGTTCCTAATTTTTCGAGATAACGTCCGTCTCTTTTACAACGGGCATCAGCGGCAACGATCCAATAAAAAGGTTTTCCTTTTTTACCGTGCCTTTGTAGTCTTATTTTTACTGGCATTTCACATTAATTGTGAGGATACTCGACCCTCTGGTTATTAATTCTAGGCTGCAAAGATAATTTAATTTATGACTCTAGAGGCTTTTCATTGAATATTTGTCAATGAGGAGGTTCAAAACGAAAACGGAGCTCAAAACGAATTATACACAAAGATATTTTGGATAAAACACGAGAAGCACCAATAAAGGTTTCCTTTTCGGATGACATGATTGATTTCCTTATGCAAAAACGAATTTTAAAATATGTTAAAAACAAAATATAAAAAGGAATAAATAACTCTCGGTTGTTACGCCAAAAACATTCACACTACCGAGGCTTTAGAATTTTAGGTTGTGGTATTCAGTTTGGGTATTTTTGGCTGTGTGTTAAATTAAAAATAAACATTGTTCCAAAAAAAACCGATAGTGCTAAACTTGTTCAAGGGAATAAAAAAATGTAATTTTGCGCACTAAAATTTACTCCATAATGAATATCAGCAAATCAGATTTAGATCCACTTAACGCAGTAATAAAAATCACTGTAGACCGCTCTGATTACCAAACTAGAGTAAACACTGTGTTGAGTGATTACAGGAAGAACGCCAACATTCCTGGTTTTCGTAAAGGTCATGTCCCTATGGGTATGATTAAAAAGCAGTATCAACAAGCTGTAACTGCCGATGAGGTTAACAAGCTTCTCAGAGAAAATCTTGAAAAATTCATCAAAGAAAAAAACCTTTACCTTTTGGGAAATCCGCTTCCTAAAGCTGCTGTTGAAGAACTCGATTGGAATTCAGATCAGATGGATTTTGAATTTGAATTGGGTCTTGCACCTAAATTTGAAGTCAAATTAGACCAGCTTAAAAAAGTAGTTCATTATGAAATTGACCCAGAAACTAAAATGATCAATGAGCAATTAGATTATATAAGAAAGCAATACGGCAAACTAATTTCACAGAAAAATCCTGATAAAGATTTTGAAATCACTGCTCAAATTAGGAACGAAGAGTTAGAGATTGAAAAAACAATCAGCTTTAAACTTGAAGATCTAAAATCCAAAAAAGCACTTAAATCTCTCAAAGAAGAGATGGTTAACTCGGTATTGAGTTTTCCAGTAAAAGGTCTTTTTAAGGAAGACGAGTTGCTAAAGAGATTTCTTTCTTTAGAGGATGATAAACTGGAAGAACTCAAAGCTTTAAACATCACTTTGGAAATTAAGGAAATTAATGAACGAATACCAGCTGAACTTAATCAAGAGCTTTTTGATAAAATTTACGCTCCTGGAACAGTGACCTCTGAGAAGGAACTTAAGGAACAAATTAAGAAAGATCTGCAAAAGCAATTTGAACCTCAAGCAGATCAAAAGCTTCTTAACGATATCACCGAGTCTTTAGTGGAAAAAACAAAATTTAAATTGCCAGCTGATTTTCTCAAACGTTGGATGCAAACTTCAGGTAAAGAGGAATTGACCCCTGAGCAAGCCGCTGAGGAGTATTATAAGTCTGAAAAGGGAATTCGTTATCAACTTATTGAAGGGCAAATCATTACCGAAAATAAGCTGGATATTTCATTAGAAGAGCTGAAAGACTTTGCGGGAACTATTGTAGCCAACCAAATGAGACAGTACGGACAGCAGCCAGACGAAAAACAAATAGAGGGTATCGTTACAAACATACTTAAGAATCAAGAAGAGACCAGAAGGATTTCTGAGCAATTGATGAGCAATAAAATTTTAAACTTTTTTAAAGAAAACGCTCCACTTAAGCAAAAGAAAGTCGGTTTCGATGCATTTGTAAAAGAGGCATACGGCAAAGCATAAAATTTTACTTATTTTTAATAAATTTAGAATATGAACTACGGTAAAGAATTCAAGAAATACGCTACAAAACACCACGGAATAAACGCCATGTATTACGATAAAATCGTAAGTAGTATGACTCCCTACATTATCGAAGAGCGTCAACTTAATGTCGCACAAATGGATGTTTTTTCTAGATTGATGATGGATCGAATTATGTTTTTAGGAACAGCAATCGACGACAATGTAGCCAACGTAATTCAGGCACAACTTTTGTTTTTACAAAGTACGGATGCTAGCCGTGATATACAGATGTATATCAACTCTCCAGGAGGTAGTGTTTATGCGGGTCTGGGAATTTATGATACTATGCAATTTATCAGTCCAAATGTAGCAACCATATGTACAGGCATTGCTGCTTCTATGGGTGCAGTATTGTTATGTGCTGGTCACAAAGGTAAGCGTTCTGCTTTACCCCACGCAAGGGTCATGATTCATCAGCCTCTGGGTGGTGCTCAAGGACAGGCTTCAGACATTGAAATTACAGCTCGTGAGATTCTAAAACTCAAAGACGAATTGTATCAAATCATCTCAAAACACTCCGGTCAAGATATGGAAAAAGTGACCAATGATAGTGATCGTGACTATTGGATGAAAGCTGAAGAAGCTAAAAAATACGGCATGGTCGATGAAGTGCTGAAAAACAGCCCAAAATAAACCCCCAACTGCCATGAGTAAACCTGATTTAAATTGTTCTTTTTGTGGTAGACCAAAACCCGAAACCCAGCTTCTTATTGCTGGATTGGATGCGCACATTTGTGACCGCTGTATCAATCAAGCGCACGGGATAGTGCAAGAAGAAGCCGGTCTAGAAGAGGAAGCTGAATCAGATAATATCGAGCTTAAAACACCTAAAGAAATTAAGTCATTTTTAGACACCTATGTTATCGGTCAAGAGGCTTCAAAAAAAGTGCTATCCGTGGCCGTATACAATCATTACAAGAGATTGATTCAACAAACTTCAAAAGAAGATGTAGAAATTCAAAAGAGTAATGTTTTAGTGGTTGGTCCTACTGGAACAGGTAAAACCTTATTGGCACAAACTATTTCACGTCTGCTCAATGTGCCCTTAGCTATTGTAGATGCTACAGTTCTCACTGAGGCAGGTTATGTTGGAGAAGATGTTGAAAGTATCCTTTCTCGTTTGCTTCAAGCAGCAGAGTACGATGTGAGCCGAGCACAAAAGGGAATAGTATTTATCGATGAAATTGACAAAATTGCGCGCAAAAGTGACAACCCCTCAATCACTAGAGACGTTTCTGGTGAGGGTGTTCAGCAAGCCTTATTAAAACTTTTAGAGGGGACAGTTGTTAATGTTCCACCAAAAGGAGGAAGAAAACATCCAGATCAGAAGTTCGTTGAAGTGAATACTTCAAATATTTTATTTATCGCAGGAGGTGCATTTGATGGGATAGAACGTCACATCAATAAACGATTAAACCTTCAAGCAATTGGTTATAAAACAACTGTAGAGCAAAATAATATAGATAAGGAAAACATGCTGCAGTACATTACTCCTCGCGATGTTCGTTCGTTTGGTTTGATACCCGAAATCATTGGTAGATTACCTGTTTTGACCCACATGAAGCCGCTTGATAAAGCAACACTTTTAGAAATTTTGACTGCTCCTAAAAATGCACTGATCAAACAATATATTCAACTCTTTGACATGGACGGTATAAAATTGCAATTTACTTCAGGAGCATTGAATTACATCGTAGAAAAATCAATGCAATACAAGTTAGGAGCCCGTGGGTTGCGCTCCCTCTGTGAAGCAGTTTTAAATGATGCCATGTTTGAATTACCTGACTCTGAGGTTAGAGAGTTGAAGGTTACCAAGCAATATGCTGATCAAAAACTTTCCAAAATAGAATTGCCAAAACTCAAAGTGGTTTCTTAAGCAGTATTCATTTTTAGAAGTTCCTCCAATAATTCTCTTGAGTTTGAAAGCCTAGGTATTTTATGTTGACCTCCTAATTTGTTTTTATTTGAAAGCCATTTGTAGAACAGTCCTTCTTTTGCTTGGTGGAGTTGTAAAGTTTCTAAGCTTGAGTTTCGTTTGGCTTCATAATCTGAATTTTCTTTTTGAAGTTCTTCGTCTAAAAGTCTAGAAAATAATTTCAAATCTTGTGGTTCTTTTTCAAACTCAACGATCCACTCGTGTGCACCTTTTGAATGATTCTTCATGAAAATCGGTGCAGCACTGTAGTTTGAAACAATACTTTTAGTCATCATACTTACTGCTGATATTGCTTTTTCTGCATTATCGATGATTAATTCTTCACCAAAGGCATTGATATGATGTTTTGTTCTTCCAGTGACTTGAATGCGATAGGGGGATAGATTAGTAAAACGTATAGTATCACCAATTCTATAGCGCCAAAGACCAGCATTGGTAGTAATCACAAGTTCGTAATTGGTATTTAGCTCAACTTCAGATAAAGGAATAACCTTTAATTCATTTTTATTGGAATTGGGTTGGAAAGGAATAAACTCATAGAAAATACCATAGTCGAGCATTAAGAGAAGATCAGTGGCATCGTTGCGATCTTGAATACCAAAAAAACCTTCGGAGGCATTGTAAATTTCGTAGAACTTAAAGCCTTTTTTTGGAAATAAACTTTGATATAATTCACGATAGGGCTTAAAGCTGACTCCTCCGTGAAAATAAACTTCGGCATCTGGCCAGATCTCCGTAATGGTCTTTCCCGCTGTTTCTTCGAGTACTCTTTGAAGAAGGATAAGCATCCAAGAAGGTACACCTGCCAAACTTGTTACTTTCTTAGTTAGGGTTTCCGTTACTATCGCTTGCATTTTGGTTTCCCATTCAGAAATTAATGAGGTTTTGGGACTTGGTGTACTACTCAACTCTGCCCAAAAAGGCATATTCTGAATGATGATGGAAGATAAATCTCCAAAATAACTGTTGTTTTCGTTATAAAGTTCGTGACTACCTCCCAAACGAAGACATTTTCCACTCAATAGTTGAGAATCGGGATTGTTATTAAAATAGAGTGACAACATATCCTTCCCGGCCTTGTAGTGACAATCTTCTAGAGCTTCACTACTAACAGGAATAAATTTACTTTTCGCATTTGTAGTACCACTTGATTTTGCAAACCACTTTATGGGACTGGGCCAAAAAATATTTTGTGTTCCATTTCTGCACCTTTCAATTTGAGAAGCAATAGACTCATATGTACTAAGTGGAATGTTAGATCTAAATTCTTCGTAGTCTTTAATTTTAATAAAGTTATAACAAATTCCTATTTCAGTATTTTGAGCCTTATTTAAGAGTACACTAAGCAATTCAGTTTGCACCTCATGTGGATATTTCATAAAGAGTTCCATCTGATGGATTCTTTTTTTTAGAATCCAGGATGCAATTGAATTAAAGATCGAAGTGGGCATAAAATTATCGTTATCTTACCATTGTAAATTTAAATAATATTCTTTAGGACATGTTTCAAGCAACCTTAAAAAAAATGCGGACTGAAAATCTTCAACCCATTAATTATTTTTTGGATGTAGAATCTGGATTTCTTCACCTCAATCAGTTACTTGGTAAGACCATTCGATTAGAACACAGTGGTTCTCAGTGTTTAAATTGTAGTTTGAGTAAGCCAATTTTTCGACAGGGTCATTGTCAATCATGTTTTTTTGATAGCCCAGCCACGGGTGATTGGATTATGCGTCCTGAGTTGAGCAAAGCTCATTTAGGTAAAGAGGATCGAGATTTGGAATACGAGTCTAAAATGCAATTACAACCCCATACGGTATATCTTGCACTGAGCAGTCATCTCAAAGTAGGAGTGACTCGAAAAAGTCAGTTACCAACCCGATGGATTGATCAGGGAGCACATCAAGCTACAGTAATTTTAGATGTGCCTAATCGATATCTCGCAGGAGTTGGTGAAGTAGCACTTAAAAACTTTTTTTCTGATAAAACCAATTGGCGCAAAATGTTGCAAAATGATGCTGAAGCGGTGGATTGGGAAGAAGCGCGAGGCCATGCTCTTGACGGTATCCCGAACGACTTAAAACCTTATATAGTAAGAGAAAAAATCGATATACAAAACATGACATTTCCCGTATTGCAATTTCCTAAAAAAGTAAAGAGTTTAAATCTCAGTAAAACTCCTCTCTATAAAGGAAAATTGATGGGAATCAAGGGACAATATTTAATCTTTGAAGATGCAACGGTATTCAATGTTCGTTCTAATGAAGGCCAATGCGTGAGACTTTCAATCAATTAACCTAAATGCTTTTCAGAATCTGAGAGTAAACGATTAAGTTCGCCTAATTCTTTTTTTGTAAGATCTCGGTATTTTCCAACACCTAAATTGAGCTCAATATTCATTATCCGAATACGTTTGAGCTTGATCACTCTATAATCTAAATATTCACACATACGTCTAATTTGCCTATTTAAACCTTGAGTGAGTACTATTCTAAATTGTTTTTTGTGAATTTGTTCCACTTCACATTTGCGTGTGATCGTGTCTAGAACGGGTATCCCGCTTGACATCCGCTCGATAAATTCTGCGGTAACAGGTCTGTTCACCGTAACGATGTATTCCTTTTCGTGGTTATTTCTTGCTCTGAGGATTTTGTTTACAATATCACCGTCGTTTGTTAATAATATTAAACCTTCACTAGGCTTATCGAGTCTCCCGACAGGAAATATTCTAGAAGCATAATTGATGTAATCAATAATATTGTCTTTTTCAACTCTAGTATCTGTTGTACAGACAATACCTACCGGTTTGTTAAATGCCAAATATACCTTCCGTTCTTTAAGGTTTTCAACCAGTATACCGTCTATTTCAATCCGGTCTGAGGAACTTACTTTTTGTCCCATAACTACTTTTTGTCCGTTGACTTGTATCCGCCCTGCATCAATTAATTTGTCTGCAGCACGTCTTGAGCAATGTCCAATTTCGCTGAGGTATTTGTTTAGCCTTATGCCCTGTTTCTGATCGTTCATTTACATTAAATTTTTAGTTCATCAGTGGGTTTGAGATTAAACTTTTTCCTAAATAAAAACACAAATAAATAAAGCAATGGAGTATCCAAAGCCGCGATTAAAACTTTAAATAAAAAGCCTGAAAGCAAAAGTCCCCAAAACAAATCCCATTCTAAGACTCCAAACAGGCTAAGCAAACTGATGACTGAAAAAGTATCAATGAATTGAGAACTAAAGGTTGAGAAATTATTCCGCAACCAAAGCATTCGACCTTCGGTAAGTTTTTTCCAAAAGTGATACAGGCGAATATCTACAAATTGTGCGCCGAGATAAGCCATCATTGATGCCAACACAGCAACTGGTGATAGTGCAAATACAGTTTGAAAAGTGGCATCGTCAATGGGAGAATTTGAAAGTGCTGGGACGACATTCGCCATCCATAAAATGCCCATGGAAAAGAAGGAGGCAAATAATCCAGCAATGACAATCTGATTGGCTTTTTTCTTACCGTAGATTTCAGAAATTAAATCAGTGATTAAAAACGTGATTGGGTAGGGGAGTATGCCTACGGAAAGCTCGAAAAGTTGATTTCCAAAAACAGTAAATTCAAAAGGCCTCCAATAAAAAAATTTTTGAAATATTAAATTCGAAACAACTAATGAGGTTATAAAAAGGCCTCCTATGTAAAGGTATATTTTTTTAGCAAGTTCGGTTTTTTTTTCTGTCATCCTAATGAATCTTTAATTCAAAAGGCAATAATAACTGCATACGAGCTGCTGGCTTTATTTCAATAAGTTGATCAAATTTGGGTTGAATGGTATAGGGTAAAAATAAATTCCACAGACGGTCTAGACCGAGTGAAATATTCATATCTGACAAAATAGTGGTCAGATCATCTTCAAACTTTGGATAGTCCATGACGTTATAGTTTTCAATATTAGCGAGTTTAGCAGCAGCTTGGATTGTAGCTTGAAGTCCTCCCAAAGAGTCAATCAGTCCGTTTTGTAAAGCTTGTTTTCCAGTCCAAACTCGTCCTTGTGCAAGCTCTTCTACTTTTACCTTAGTAAGGTTTCTGCCGTCAGTTACGCGTTGTTTGAAGGTTGAATAGGTTTGTTCAATGGATTTTTTTGTTTGTGCTTTAAAGGCAGGACTCAGCGGTTGAAAAATACTGTAACCCATGGCATTCGGATGGGTTTCTACAGTCTCTGCATTGATTCCCATATTTTGCATCAAACCGCTGGCATTAGGTAAGGACGCAAACACTCCAATAGAACCTGTGATACTCATGGGATCAGCAAAAATCTGATTGGCTCCCGCAGCGATATAGTAACCTCCTGAGGCCGCTACATTCCCCATTGAGACTAAAACAGGCTTTTGCTCTTTGACTTCATTGATCGTTTGCCAAAGTAATTCTGAAGTTAGCGCACTTCCACCAGGGGAATCTACACGAATCACAACTGCTTTTATCCAATCGTCTTCAGCTAATTCTTTTAAGGTTTCAATAAAAACCCCTTGAGCGATTATATTTTTTGTGCCTTCACCGTAAAGGATGGGTCCCTTGGCGAAAACTACCGCGATTCGATCTTTTATTTCTTTATTGTAATCCGACTTGCTTTGGTTTACAGCAGAAACAGAAGTAAAATTAAGCTCATCTTTTTCTTCAAGTTGCAAGCGTGCATTGATCATTACCTCAAGATCTGACTCATAGCCAAGCAAATCGATTAAGCCATGGTTAAATGCATCTTCAGGTGTAGCTATTTTTTGTTTGTTGATCAAGTCATCTAAAGTTTTAACGCTTAAATTTCGTCCTGACCCGACTTCTTCATTAATAGTACTCCAGAGGTCCATGAGTAAGGATTTGATTTGAAGACGATTGGAATTACTCATCTTGTTATCCAAAAAGGGTTCTACGGCACTTTTGTATTTTCCTAAACGAACAACTTCCATTTTAACCCCGTATTCATCTTGAAAATCTTTGTAGTAAAGAACCTCTGAAGCCAATCCTTTGAATTCAAAAGCTCCCATTGGATTTAGGGCGATGGTGTCAGCAACTGAAGATAAATAATAGCCTTTTTGGGTTAATATATCCGCATAAGAATAAATAAATTTACCCTCTGCTTTAAAGTTTTCGAGAGCATTTCGAATGCTACGTGTCTGAGACCAGCCCGCAGTTATGAAGTCAGATCGGAGTCGAATCCCTTGTATTTTTGGATTTTGTGCAGCTTTGTCAATTGCACTTAAAATCTCAGGAAGCCCGAGGACTTCATCGTTTAAATCGAGGATAATTTCTAACTCGTTAAATGAGGGATTCCGGTCAGTAATGGATACGTTGAGGTTTAGATCTAAAATGCTATTAGCTTGAACGGCTATAGTGCCAGAGGGGGATACAATTATACTGGCAGCAGCAGACACGAGCATGAGGATCAGGGCAAAGAGAAGTCCAATAGCTGTTAGCGTGCCTAAAACTGAGGCAAGGAAATTCTTAAAAAAATTCATGAGTAAAGTATTTATGATGCAAATATAGGGTTTTGTAGCTTTGCTGAATAGCTAAGAAAATTTGAAAATAAAGAAGGCCGTTATATCTTTAGGAAGCAACTTGGGCAATCGTCTGGAGTTGCTTCAAAAAACACTTGTGTTGTTAGAACAAAATAACATCAAAGTGACCGCGCTTTCTTCTTTATACGAAACTCCAGCCTGGGGGTTTGACAGTGAACCATTTTACAATGCTTGTGTGAAGATTGAAACCGACTTTAGTCCACAAGAATTACTTTCACTTTTTTTAGAAATAGAGGAGCAATTGGGTCGTATTCGCCAGCAAAGTGATGAGTATACTGCCCGTCAAATTGATTTGGACTTGTTGTTCTACGAAAATTTAATCTTGAATACCGACGAGCTTGAACTGCCTCATCCAAGACTTCATTTAAGGAATTTTGTCTTAGTACCCCTTAAAGAAATTGTACCTAAATGGCAACATCCCGTGCTGAACCTCACAGTAACTGAATTGCTGGGACAATGTTCAGATCAAGATGAATTAGAAAAGTTGCCCTTTCATAAATGGTCACCACATATTTTTGATGCATTTCCATTCATCATAATAGAGGGAAATATTGGAGTTGGTAAGACGACTCTTGCCCAAAAAATGGCTACTTTGTATAAACTTCCTTTACTTAAAGAAGCTTTTACCAAAAACCCTTACTTAGAAAAGTTTTACACTGATCCAGAAACCTATGCCCTAGACGTAGAAACATATTTTTTTAAGGATAGGATCAATCAAACCCAATTATTTTGGAAGCAAAATAAAACTAAGGCAGTTTCAGATTACAGCATTCTAAAGTCTTTGATCTTTGCTAGGCAAAATTTGAATTCTGCTGATTTTAAAGATTACCAAAATCGTTTTAGCGAGAATTTACACACTCAAAAATTACCAAATCTGATGGTTTATCTCCACACAGACATTGATATTCTTCAAGAGCAAATCAAAAAACGTGGACGTCCGTATGAGCAAAAAATAAAAAACCAATATTTAGAACAAATTGAAAAAGGCTATCAAGATATTATTCAATCGGACTTGCCTTATCCGGTAGTTTCCATTTCCACTAAAAATTTTGATTTTGAAACTAATGAAGCCGATTTTCAGTCTCTCTTAAGGTTTATTTATCGAGCATCGTTTTCGTGAAGAAATCCCAAAGAACCACTCCTGCGGTAACACTTATATTTAAAGAATGTTTGGTTCCCAACTGCGGTATTTCTAGGCTTTGACCACAGGCATCTACGACCTCCTGAGAGACTCCTTTGACCTCGTTTCCAAACACAAAAGCATAACTAGTATCCTTTTGAGGCATAAATTGATTGAGCTGAAGTGCTCCCTCGGTTTGTTCAACAGCCCATACAGAAACCTGTTCTCTTTGGAGTTGCTGAACAACTTCAAGTGTACTGTCAGCGTATTCCCATGCTACATTATCTGTTGCCCCTAGAGCAGTTTTATGGATGTCTCTATGGGGAGGGGTAGCGGTTATTCCACACAGGTATATTTTTTCAATTAAAAAAGCATCTGCTGAACGAAAGACAGAACCGATATTATTGAGACTGCGAATATTATTTAAAATTAAGCTAAGTGGGGTTTTTACGGCAGCTTTAAATTCAGCTATCGTTTTTCGCTCCAACTCTTCGTTTTTAAGTTTGCGCATAAGTTTTTAGAAATAACAAAAGTACAATCTCTAATTTTTCTATGCTATTTGCATCTTTGTTTTTCATAGGGCGGTAAATTTTAAATACATTCGTAAAAACTGAAATTGTTTTGGAAAAAGCAGCAAAAGATACACCTTTAATGAAACAGTACAACCGTATTAAGGTAAAATATCCTGATGCCTTGTTGCTTTTTCGCGTAGGGGATTTTTATGAGACTTTTGGATCGGATGCCATCAAAGCTTCAGGGATATTAGGGATTATTTTGACCAAACGGGGTGCAGGAAGCACCAGTGAAACTGCCTTGGCTGGCTTTCCACATCACTCCCTCAATACTTACCTACCCAAATTGGTAAAAGCAGGCTGTCGTGTAGCTATTTGCGATCAGTTGGAAGACCCTAAGATGACCAAAAAAATAGTCAAAAGAGGAGTAACTGAATTGATTACCCCGGGCGTGTCACTTCACGACGATGTACTGGATCAAAAAAAGTACAACTACCTTGCAGCCGTATTTTTTAATAAATCATGGGGGGTTTCTTTTCTTGATATTTCAACAGGTGATTATTGGGTCGCTGAAGGCAGTACAGAGCAGGTGGAGCAATTACTCCAGAGTTTTTCTCCAAGTGAGGTTTTGGTTCCTAAACCCAAAAAGAAATTATTTACAGAAGAGTTTGGAAGTACTTTTCACTGCTTCTATATAGATGACTGGGCATTTGAAGAGAGTACAGCAAGGGAAAAACTAACTACTCATTTTCAAACTAATTCACTTTCTGGCTATGGGATTCAAGACTATTCTACGGGTATATCTGCTGCAGGAGCAATTTTACATTACCTATCCGATGCGCATCACGATAAGTTGAAGCACATCAGCCAAATAAGTCCTGTAGCTCAGGAACGCTATGTTTGGTTGGATCGTTTTACCCAGCGTAATCTTGAATTATTTCAATCAACCTATCCAGAAGGGGTTCCTTTAATTCAGGTTATCGATCAAACTCAAACAGCAATGGGTGCTCGATTACTCAGACAATGGTTGGCATTTCCCCTTAAAGAGCAGGTAAAAATTGAATATCGCCATCAAATTGTTCAAGACTTTGTAAGTCAAGAAAAGTTATTGGATATAACTCAACAAGCTTTGTCGCAAATTGTGGATATGGAGCGTATCGTTGCTAAAATTGCCACAGAAAAAGTCAGTCCTCGAGAGCTGAATCAATTACAAAACTCACTAGAAGCCATAAATCAGTTAAAGCAGTATTTAAAAGGAAAAGCGCATAAGACCCTTTTACAACAATTGGATCAGCTTCCTGATACTAATCCAATCAGAGATTTAATAGGTCAAACTTTAGATCCACAAGCTCCAGTTTTGGTTTCAAAAGGGCAGGTGATTGCTACAGGATTTTCTGTTGATTTGGATGGATTGCGCAGCTTGCGGGATACCTCCCAGTCACATTTGGATGCTATGCTCAAACGAGAAACCGAACTCACCCAAATACCGTCACTTAAAATTGCTTTTAACAATGTGTTCGGCTACTATATAGAAGTTCGCAATACTCATAAAGATAAGGTTCCCGACGATTGGACTCGAAAACAAACCTTAGTCAACGCCGAACGATATATTACAGAGGAGTTAAAGATATTTGAGTCAGAGATTTTACAAGCGGGAGAACGAATACAAATATTGGAGCAGCAATTGTACGCTGAATTGATTGCGAAACTTCAGGGTGGCTTAGAAATTTTAAAGCGAAATGCAGAGGCCATAGCTCAATGGGATATTCTCAGTTGTTTTGCCAAGTCTGCTAAAAAGTACAATTATTGCTGTCCTGAATGGACTACTGCAACCACTCTTACCATTCAAGGCGCGAGACACCCTGTTATCGAACAACAGCTACCACCCGGCAGTCCATATATTTCCAACGACCTCTCAATTGATCAAGACACCCAGCAGATATTGATGATTACTGGACCTAATATGTCAGGAAAATCAGCTTTACTCAGGCAAACAGCGTTGATTGCTCTGATGGCACAAATTGGGAGTTTTGTCCCAGCAACTAAAGCCCAATTAGGAGTAGTGGATAAAATTTTTACACGAGTAGGAGCGAGCGATAATATTTCAATGGGTGCTTCTACCTTTATGGTAGAAATGAACGAAACGGCTTCTATTCTAAACAATATCTCCGAACGCAGTCTGGTTCTCTTAGATGAAATTGGAAGGGGTACGAGTACTTACGATGGAATTTCTATTGCTTGGGCCATAGCAGAATACTTGCACGAGCATCCTTTCCGCCCCAAAGTGTTATTTGCGACTCACTATCATGAATTGAATGACATGACAATCCAATTTCCAAGGATCAAAAACTTTAATGTAGCGATAAAAGAATCGAAAGATAATGTGTTTTTTTTACGTAAACTTGTTCCAGGTGGAAGTGCGCACAGTTTTGGAATTCATGTAGCTAAAATGGCAGGAATGCCCCAGCACGTTTTACAAACTGCTAAGCAAAAACTAAAAACCTTGGAATCTTCACATAGTAATGTAGATAACAATAAAAAAGAGGAGGTTGTTAAAAATGAGGATGTGCAACTCAGTTTTTTTAAACTGGACGATCCAATATTAGAAGCTTTAAGAGATGAAATCACAGTCTTAGACATCGACACCTTAACTCCAGTTGAGGCCTTGATTCAATTGAATCAGATCAAGCGGAGGTTATCTCAAAAGAAGGATAAATAAATAGAAAAAAGGTCTTGGGTACTTAATGTATTTGACTGCTAGGGGGATGTTTTTTTATATTAAAAGCAAGCTATCTATATCAAAAAAAATTAAATTTTATTTTACATTTGCAATCCAATAGATAAAAGTAGCTTAAGGAAAGGGCATTTCTGCCAGAGTCGGATAAGGTTCTTTACAGAAGTTTGAAATAAAAATGCGAAAGTAGCTCAGGGGTAGAGCATCACCTTGCCAAGGTGAGGGTCGCGGGTTCAAATCCCGTCTTTCGCTCTGTCGTTTGCTCGAGTGGTGGAATTGGTAGACACGTTGGACTTAAAATCCAATGACCATTGCGGTCGTGCGGGTTCAAGTCCCGCCTCGAGTACTTTAAGAATCCGCAACAAATTGTTTTACATGATGTTGCGGATTTTTTCTTTTATGTATGGCAACACATTGGCAATGAATCATATATTTTTGTCGTAGAAAGTAAAACCTAAAACTTCTCAAGCACTACTATTCTATACACAGTGGCATGGGTTTTATAAAAAGGTTTTTCTAATGCAACATTGGGATGATATTTGATTTCGTTTGTGCCATCCCAATTGGAGGATTTTTCTTTTACATCAATGGATACAATCCAAAGCCCTTGTAATCCATTGATATCATTGTCATAGCCCTGAAATTCCTTTAGTAGTTTTAGAGTGGAGTTGCATGGGGAAAGTTTGAAATGTGTTGTGGATTAGTTTTTATTAAAAAACGCATAAAATCAATCAAAAATGATCAAAAAACGTCAAAAATGAGTCAAAAATCATCAAAAATGGCTAAAAATGATGAATTTTAATCAAGAACTTCGATTATTAAATCTTTGATGAAAAGTTTATAAAAATATTCATCATTTGACATTGATGTACCAGTTTGTCTGGAACCTTCTTTAAAAATTTCAAATGATCTAGGTAATTCATCTTGCATTTTTACCAAAATTTTGCTTTCACCTTGAGGCAATAAAATCTTTGTTGTATCACTTGTTGATAAATAAGTCATATCCCTTGATCCAAATGAGAGATCATTTAATTCAATTGTAGCAGAAGATGATGAGGATAAATCACTATATCCTAATAAAAAATTATTTTGATCATGATCACTAAGCCTATACATCGGGATTGAGTTACTATTATTTGAAATACGCCAATCAGATGATACTAGTGGAGGAAACACCTCGAATTTTAATTCAAATTCTTCTTTATCTGGAATACTTACATAGGCAGAATAATATTTATCATTTTCTACTCCTGTGAGTGAATACTTTGTGAATCCATTGACTTTAAATTGAATGTTTTTTCTATTGACGTAATATGAGTCTGAAATAGGGTTATTTAAAGCTACTTTAAACTTAAATTTTATTCTTACTTTTTTATTTTCAAATCCTGAAAAATTCGATATTAAAGCTATAGGATCATTGTTGTCATAAACATCATTAACGTCTATATAAGTAAGATAGGAGCCTACATTTTGCCAATTAGCATTTGTTTGGTAGGCTGACCAGTTTTTTTCTTTGTATTTAATAGCCAACTTATTATTTAGGGTAATCGTATCTACTTGAACACTAATGTTCCCATAATTTAGTGTATCATATCTTAAAAGAACCATTTTAGCTGTATATGTTCCGTATTTATCATATATAACTGATGCTTCGCTTACATCTACAATTTTACTTGGTGTACCACCTGGAAATTCCCATTTAATAGTATCATAAATGGTACTATATGTGTTAGCTTGATAATTAATTTGAACATCTAAATTATTGTCTCTATCATGTCTAAAAACTTCTAGAGAATCAATATTAATTTGAGAGAGGGAGTTGAATCTTGTTGTGAATATTTTATTTACATCATCTTGTTCAACAGAACAAGAATAAATAGTTACAAGAACTGATAAAAGTCTAATTTTTCTGAAAAAAACATTCATTTTTAAATTAATTTATCTAATTCTGTTGTTATTTCTTTCACCAACATATAGATCGTTTTTTTTTCTTTGTTTCATATTGGCAAAAAATGGTTGTTTGTGCTATTATAGTGAAAGCTGCAATTAGTTGAAATGCTACTCTCGTAAGTTTTGATTATGTTTTTTGTTTTAACCAAATTTAATGAAAATGGTTTAAGATTATTCAATGAGACTAGACATTTCATCTTGAATAATTGATTTAACTAGGGAGCTAACAAAAAACCCCTCTAATTAGAGGGGTATAAAAATTTGAAACGTTGGTTAATTCTTCTTATTGAACTAAAACTATTTATTAGTTTTCTTCAGCCGTTTGAGCTTGATAAAGTGCAATCTCCTCGTAGAGTTCGGTTGGATCCAAATAGCATTTTGTGCTTACAATTTTATCTCCTTCCCATTGCCACCAGCAGTGGAACGTATTTTTTTGAACTTCACCAGTAATTTTTGATGTTCCAGACCAGTCCGACCAATGATTGGTATAAACTTCACCATTGTTGTAGTACATGGTTGTTATCATGGGATTTACATGTTTTAAATCATCATATAAAATGGAATGAAAATTATATCCATCAATAATTTCGTCAGTAGTGTATTCTATATTATTAAAATAATGTTTGCCGTCGGGTGTAAAGTATTCTCTTGCGATTTCAAAATTTCCATCTTGATAGCCTTGGGCTAATTTTCTGACAGCTTCTGATTTTTCATCACTTTGATTTATGGTTCCACTAAAAGGTGCTGAATCGATAGCGTTTAATTCGCTGTTTTGACATCCAATTATAAGAGTGGTTAATACTATAAGTGTAACTAGTTTTTTCATTTGAATTGGTTTTGGTTATATTCAAATATAATCAATATTTTTAATCCTTTAAATGTTATATTTTTAAAATTCAATTATTTATTTACCTATAAGATTGTATTATAATCAACGTAAAAGTTTGAGTACTAAAGAAGAGGATTTTGGCTAAAGATCTTTATAAACAAAGCCTTATAAGGTTGAGTTTTGTACATTTGATTTTTTTACAAACTTAATTTTGAAAAAATTCTTTTACTATATTGGATTTTCTTACCTCAAGCCAAAAGTTTACCGACGGCTTAGAATTATTTTAATCTCGTATTATATTATTTTGGTTGTTGGTCTTTTTTATGATTTGTCAATTGAACGCGTTGGATATTACTCGACTAAATCAGATTACATTCAAATATTATTGGCTGATGCTACCTTTTATTATATGTATTTAATACCCATAGTTCTAATTTTTATAGTTTCTTATCTATGGGATCTTTTTCTATCAATGGAGAAAAAAAACTCTTCTAAAAAAAAGTCTTGATCTTTGAGTAATGGATTTCTTTTAATGAAGTGATGTTTAGGTCTGCTTTACTGTAATCTTGGTTTTTCGAGTTTGGACTTTCGAAGCCTACGCAAAAAAGCCCTGCTGCTTTTGCAGCCAATATTCCATTAGTTGAATCTTCAATTACAAAACAATTTTCTTTTAAAAAACCTGACGCAGCAGCAGCTTTAATAAAAATTTCAGGATTTGGTTTGGATGCTTTAAGGTCAGCACCACTAAATTTTGCTTTGAAATACTTGTCTATATCAAAGCGCTTAAAAATCCGATTGATGTTTTGCATGGATGCTGAAGAGCCTAGTATTAGTGTTAGTCCAGCTTTGTGGTAATCTTCAATTAGATCTAAAACACCAGGGATTAATTCAAAATCTTGGGTCTCTTCAAACAAATTGTTGAAATGATGACGTTTTTTACTTACTAGATCATCAGCTCCATGCTTGAGATTAAACTCATCACATAATCGCTGACAAATAGCTCGTGTTGCTTGCCCTGTGAAGGATTCGTATAGTCTAGCTGAGACATCTAAATTAAAATCTAAAAACATTCTTTGATATGCTTTGTTATGAAGTGGTTCACTATCTACAATGACCCCATCCATATCAAAAATTACAGCATTTAACATTATTAGATATTTAAATTAAATTGTTTCTAATTCTTATAAACAAAAAATAGTGATAAATTAACGGTATGAAATTAATAATCACATTTATAATTGTTTTTATAATTAATTTATCAAACGAGTGGATTACATACTATGAAGATAAAAGTATTCTGATTTCATATTCCTCCCAAATTTGCGAAGATAAATTTAATGGTTTTGCTTTTGAGTATTATTTAATCAGAGTTCAGAATAAAACTAACGAAACTCTCGTTATTAATTTCCAAAAAAGTAATGATAAAATAAATGAATTAGAAAACAAAGTTGCTTTAGTTTTAAATCCAAATCAAATTATTGAGGGTACTTGTAGGTATAATTCTAATCAATTGAGAATTTTTAAAAGTGAAAATACAGGTAAAGATTCAGATTTTTTATATGAGTTTGAGTTGTCTAAAATAGATGTAATTGAAGTATATTAAAATACTATTTATTATGGTAGCCAACTTTGTAATCTCACAGGAGGTACAATTTACGGCTACTATTTCTAGCACAACATGTAGTGGTACTTTGGTTTTGTTTGATGTAGAATATATTCCTAGTGAGAATAGTGTAACGGAGTTTGATTTTAATAACGGTTCTCTTCCTCCTGGTTGGAATTCTTCTCCCTTTAATGTTGGTACTTATTGTGATTCACCAAGTGGAGATACTCCGGATAATTCAGATTATTTTTGGGCTACAACATTGGAGGTATCTGGTGTAAATACAGGATTGCGATATGTTGAAACATCAGCAGTTGATGTTTCCAATGGCGGAAGTATAGAGTTTTTAATTAGATATGGAACTGATAACCCAGGGTCTCCATTATCTTCAAGGGATGGTTGTGAAGATCCTGAAAGAGAAAGTGAAGAAGTTTATTTACAATATAAGGTCAATGGGGGCAATTGGACCACAATGTATGATCAATGGAATGTTGATTTAAATAAAAATGCTCCATGGTATAGCTGGAATTTTAATGACATAGAAATTCCAGCCCCAGCTAGGACAAGTTCAACACAATTTAGATGGATTCAACCTGATAATCACGGAGATAAATATGATAATTGGGGACTTGATAATATTACAGTAAATGCAATACCACCTCCTGCTTCTAGTTGGGAAATTGATTTTGGAAATGGAGATGTTGATTCGTCATCTTTAGCTTCCTCTACAATTTCTTTCCCCAAAATTTATCCAACTAGTAATGTCTCTGTAACTTACTCAGTCACTATATCAACTACTTTGACTGACGGTAATATAATAGGACTTACCCAATTAGTTGAGGTAACTCCTAGTGATATAACACCACCAACCGGTGTTGCTCCAACAAATTTAACTATAGGAGCTGATTCAGGGTCATGTAATGCTGCTTTAACAGGAGTTAGCCTAGGATTTCCTGCAACTAATGATAATTGTAGCGTTAGTTCAATTACCCATAATGCACCAGCTAATTTTCCTTTAGGAACAACAACAGTTACCTGGAGTATTATTGATATTGCAGGGAATTTAACTTCTTTAAATCAAATCGTCACTGTAGAGGATTACGAAAATCCAATTTTAAATATACCACCAGATATTTTTTCAATAGATTGTACCATTTCGATTGGAACTGCCTCTGCAACTGATAATTGTTCTGTCGGCTTGCCTGTAAATTCTTTGGGGATAACTTCTAATGCTTCGTACACGTTCTCTTTAGGTACAACCGCAGTTATTTGGCAAGTAACAGATGTAAATGGTAATACAGTTTCAGCAACACAGCTAATTACAGTTTCTGATACATTAGCTCCAATAAATATTGCACCTGCTACTGTTTCGGTTTCTACAGATACAGGGTCATGTAATGCAGCTTTAACAGGAATTAATCTTGGACTTCCTACAACTAGTGATAATTGTGGCGTTAGTTCAACCACCCATAATGCACCAGCAAACTTTCCTCTAGGAACAACAACAGTTACATGGAGTGTGATTGATTTTGCTGGAAATGAAAGTATTTCCTACCAAACAGTTATAGTATTAGATCAAACACCTCCTTCATTAACGCCTCCACCAGATATAAACTCAAATACCTGTGTAATTGTTTTAGGCGTTCCAACAATTGCTGATAATTGTTCTTTTACATATAAAAATGATGCGCCTGATACTTTTCTCACAGGGACTACAATAGTAACATGGACAGCAAGTGATACCTCAGGAAATATAACTTCAGCAACACAAAACATAACTTTTGCAGATAATGTAGCTCCAACAATTACTCTTCAAGAAGATAATGTTACTATTAATGCAGATTCTAATTCATGTTTTGCCTCATCTGTAGATTTAGGCTCAATCATAACTAACGACGATTGTGGAATATCCAATACCTCAAACAATGCTCCAATTCAGTTTCCAATTGGGGTTAATATAGTTACCTACACTGTAACAGATACTTTTGGAAATTCAACATCAAAAACACAAACTGTAACAGTAATTGACAACCAAAAACCAATAATTCGTGCAAATGATTTAGTATTGAGTTTAAATAGTGATGGGGAAGTTGAAATACCTTTCGATCTTATAGATAATGGGAGTACAGATAATTGTACAATTGCAACTTACAATATTGTTTCTGAAAACTCAGATACTATACTTACTCAAGAAACTTCTGTTCCTCAACAACAAGAACAAACACAGAAACAGAATAGTGAACTGACTTGTGAACTAGTTTCATTAGGTGAACTTCGTATTACAGAAAATGGAAATATAATTTTGCCATCACTTCAATATGGTAGTATTATTTCACTTTTTGCTGATTATCAAGATTTTGATTCTCAACAGAGTAATTTTGATGCCGTACAAGTAGAAACAGAAAGAGAAATTACACTTAGAATAAGTATACCTGATAATTTTTTGAATTCTAATGATGAATTTATTGATTGTATTGCCACAGCAATTCAGCCCTCTAAAACAACAGGAAAAATTTCAATAAATAATAGAAAAATATCTCCTAGAATAAAATTTTCAAGAAGCAAAAAGATATTTCTAAGCTGTGACATAATTGGTAATCAACAAGTTATTTATTCAATCACGGATTCATCTGGGAATACAGCATCGACTACAGTGAAAATTACAATAACAGATGATTTAAATGTTTGTAATTCTTCCGACTCAAGTTCTGGTAGTGATGGAAGTTCAGTAATTGATTCAGATGGTGATGGAATAGGAGATGATATTGATGCATTTCCAATTGATCCAACAGAATGGATTGATACAGATAAAGATGGGGTTGGAAATAACTTAGACTTAGATGATGATGGAGATGGTTTTCTGGATACTATTGAAGTTATTGGAGGAAGCAACCCACTTGATAGTTCAAGTATTCCTTTGGATACAGATAATGATGGACTAATCAATATACTCGATGAAGATGATGATAACGACGGTTTTAGTGATTTGTTAGAATTAGAGGTTGGAACTGATCCTCTTGATATTTCCAGTTTTCCCTTAGATACAGACAACGATCTTGAACTGGACTTTTTTGATTTAGATGATGATAACGACGGCCAATCTGATTTGGTAGAGCTAGAATGTGATTCAGACCCCCTCAATAATTTATCTACTTCAACAGATACTGATTTTGACGGTATACCCAATTGTTTGGATTTAGATGATGATAATGATACTTTTAGTGATGAACTTGAAATTAAAGAAGGAACTGATCCATTAAATATCAATGAATATCCAAACCTAGACGTTGATGGTGACGGAATTCCATATTCTCTTGGTTATGGTCAGAATTTTAATGACAATTGCCCTGATGTTCCAAATCCTGATCAATTAGATACCGATGAGGACGGAATTGGAGATTCATGTGATAATTGTATAAATGAAATAAACCAAGACCAACTAGATACTGATTTAGACGGTATTGGTGATATTTGCGATCTAGATGATGATAATGACGGACAAACTGATGAAGACGAGATTGCTTGCGGATCGGATCCAAAAGATGAGACCTCACTAAGTCCTGATAAAGACGGCGATGGGATTTTGGATTGTTTTGATTTGGATAATGACAATGATGGTATAGAGGATTCCATAGATCCCAATCTGGGCAGTTTTGATGATTTATTGGTAAGCCAGTTTGTGTCTGATAATAATGATGGTGTTAATGATACTTGGGAACTTATCAAAATTGAAACTTATACTAACAGTCAGGTTTATATTTACACTCGCTCAGGAGCTTTAATTTACCAAAAGCGTAATTATCTCAATACTTGGCCAGGGGATACTGATACAAATTTGATTCCAGAAGGGAGTTATTATTTTAGAATTGATTTAGAGTCGGACGGTATAATCGACGATGAGGGATGGCTTTATCTTACTCGTTAGGCTTCTATTGTATAAAAACTTACTATTTCTGGTGGAAGTGATCAGAAATAAATTCCAGTACCTTGGGTAGTGAAGCCCTCCAATAGCTCCAACTATGACCACCGTCTCTTATTCTAAATTCATGTTTAACCCTTTTTTCTCTCATTTTAATATGCATCAAATTGTTGGATTTATATAAAAAGTCGTCGTCTCCACAATCGATATACCAACGCACTGAATTTAAATCTTTAGTTTCCATTTTTTCAACCAGTTGCAAAGGATTATTTCTGTTGGAATAGTGTTCAAAATCTTTCTGATTATAGTTCGAAATCGTATATCCTAGATAAGCAAAATCCTTCATTTCTTCTAAATTTTGTGGTCCAAGTGAGGCACTAAGCGCAGCTGCAGAGGAAAATAAATCAGGCCTTCTTAAGGCATAAATAAAGGAGCCACCACCTCCCATAGAAAGTCCAGCGATGGCACGGAAACGTTTATTTTTTTTTATTCTAAAACGATCCTCTACATGGGGTATAAACTCTTCAAAGAAAAAGTCTTCATAATTCCATTTACCTGAAATGGCATTCGTGTAGCCAACCTGACCTGTGTCTGCATCTGGCATCACAATTATCATTGCCGTTGATTCGCCATTTAATATTGCTTTGTCAGCAATGCGGAGTACTTCTCCAAACTGAATCCAACCTGTGTGGTCATCAGTATATCCGTGAAGTAAATACAAAACAGGATAACTTCTCCTGGATGAGTCGTAATCTGGGGGAAGGTATACAGCAAATTTTCGTTCTCCTTTTAAAATTTTACTTGGTAAACTCAGATCATCCAATACTTTACCATGCTGTGCATTTGAAATAAAATAGAAGAAAAAAAGTAGGACTGGTATAAATTTTAGTTTCATTTTTTTGTTTTTAGAAAATTACAAAAAAGTAAAGATGTATAATGATCGCTTAAAAATTTAGGGGAAAAGTTAGAGCAGGCATTTAAATAAGTTATATTTTTAGTTCAATCAATAACTATTCATGCGTTTTTTCTCATTCCTCCTCAGCTTGGTTTATTTTGGAACAGTTTTCAATTTTTCAATAGTTCGATCACAATCCAAATCTTTACAAGTTAATGCTAACCGTTTAACAACTCAATTAAAAAAACTATCCACCTTTGGAATGAATGAAAAAGGTGGTAACGATCGATTGGCTTTTAGTGATTACGATATTCAAGCAAGAATCTATTTAACCGGCTATCTCAAAGATTTAGGACTTAAAGTTTATACAGATGCAGCTGGAAATTTAATAGCAAAAAGAGGAGGCAAAAAGAACTCGCTAAGTCCAATTTTATTTGGTTCTCATATTGATGCAGTACCAAATGGAGGTCACTACGACGGAGATGTTGGAGTAATGGCAGGGATAGAGGTTTTAGAAGCCTTAATCGAAAACAACATTCAAACCAAACACCCCTTAGAGCTCATTATCTTTTCCAATGAGGAAGGAGCTATATTTGGTTCTCGTGCTTTAGCTGGTAAAATTGATCAGGCGACTCTTGCGGTTCAGACCGCTTCTGGATATACAAACGGTGAAGGAATTACTCGAATTGGTGGAGACCCGGAAAATGTTATGCAATTAAAAAGGAGACCAGAGGATATCCATGCTTTTTTGGAATTACACATAGAACAGGGAAATGTGCTTTATAAAAACAATCTTGATATTGGAGTAGTAGAAGGTATTGTAGGTTTAAAATGGTGGGACGTGGAAATTAAAGGTTTAACAAACCACGCTGGCACTACACCTATGAACGATCGCAAAGATGCCATGATAGCTGCAGCACAATTTATCCTGGCAGTGAATGAAATAATTACCGGAATTGATGGCGCACAAGTTGGGACAGTTGGAAGGATAGCTGCGTTTCCAGGAGCTCCAAATGTGATTCCGGGGAAAGTCATTACCAGTTTGGAAATTCGAGATTTAGACGCTGCTAAAATTAAAATACTTTTTGAAAAGGTTGAAGCACGTGCTCATGAAATTGGTAAAGCAACACAAACGATATTTGAATTCAAACCTATTGACGCCACTGCTGAACCTGCACTGACGGATATAAGAATTCAAGATATCATTCGTCAAAACGCAATTGACCTCAATTACAGTTATAAAACTATGCCAAGTGGTGCAGGTCATGATGCCCAAGATATGGCAGTGATTACACCTACAGGAATGATTTTTGTTCCCAGTGTTAACGGAATTAGTCATGCGCCAGAAGAATTTTCAACTCCTGAAGCCATTGCTAAGGGTGCTAATGTTTTACTTCAGAGTATACTAGACCTTGATAATATAAGTTTTAACTAGGATTTAGAAGTTTGTGTTTTAATCCATAGCTTTAAACTACAAATCGTATTTTGTAAAGCCCGAAAATAAAACTTGTATTTACAAATCAAATTAAAAGCATTACAAATGATAAGCTTCGAAAAATTTATAAGTTTAGTTTTAACGGTATTCTTTTTTTGGGTTGTCCCCTTCGTAAATTTTGCGCAAGAACTGGATGTTTTGTCATACAACATTCGGTATGCAAGTCCAAATGATGGTCCTAATCTTTGGAAAAATAGAAAGGGAGATATGATAGAAACCTTATCAAATATCAATCCTGATCTTTTAGGCTTACAAGAAGTTTTACATATACAATTGTTAGAGCTGACCAATGGAATGAAGGAATATTCCTATATAGGAGTGGGTAGAGAAGATGGAAAAACCAAAGGAGAATACAGCCCCATCCTCTATCGAAAAGACGCTTTTGAGGTTTTAGATTCAGGCACTTTTTGGTTATCGGATACACCCAGTCAAATTTCTGTGGGTTGGGACGCTGCTTTAGAGCGAATATGTTCTTACGCTCGTTTTCTTCATCGTCAAAGCGGTAATGAGTTTTGGATGTTCAACACTCACTTTGATCATATTGGAGTACTAGCTAGAGCGAATGCCGCGCGTTTGATTCTGGAAAAAATAAATGCGTTAAACACTTCCAGTCTACCAGTAGTTGTGACTGGAGACTTTAATCTAGAACCCTATGAAGAGCCAATTAAAATAATGCAATCTTCCCTTGAAGATGTCCAGAAAGAGCTTACTTCTACAGAACCAAATTACGGGACTTTTAACGGTTTTGATACCCAAACTTCGGGAGAAAGAAGAATAGACTATATCTTCCAGAAAGGTTTTAAATTGAGAGAAGCCGATCATCTATGGCTTAAAACAAAAAATGGTTATTGGCTTTCAGATCATCATCTTGTCAGAGCACTTCTTTTGATTGAATAATTTAAATAAGTTCATTTATTTCGTAAGTGAAGCTTACATTGGTTTTCAATAATTTCACAAAATGAAATAATATTTAATCACATTTACACTTTTATTTATCGTATACATTTAAAGCTGTCAAGCTCAAGAATTTAACGGCTTGGGCAAAAGTCAGTTGGATTTAATCGAATATTCTGGAGATAGAGTTAAATGCCATTGGTTAAGGCTTTTGTACATTCGCACT
>Ga0233397_1000020_pt1 | contig 89503 bp, 73 predicted proteins | sample 35DmetaG_FD_189957 | JGI IMG/M metagenome (GOLD analysis project Ga0233397, IMG submission 189957) | Seawater microbial communities from Monterey Bay, California, United States - 35D | ecosystem: Environmental > Aquatic > Marine > Coastal | place: USA: California | collected 2016-10-20
TTGCCTTCTCCATACTTCACATATTTGATTTTCAAGTCCTCACCGTAGTCAACAAATTTGACCTTGTAATCTTCCCCGTATTCAACAAACTTTATTTTACCAAAAACATTACAAGCCTTTTGACTTATACCAAAGAATGGTATTAGAAGCACGATAAGATATAGTTTTTTCATCGTATTTATTGTAGTTGTAACAATATACCTAAAATCTACAATATCTCTACTCCATGTTTTTCTTCCTGAACTTAATGAAGAGGATATAAAAACCCTCCACTTGGGAGGGTAATTTTCAGGTCTTTTAAAAAGTAGAATATACCAAGGATGTCTTGATGGATTAGTGAGACGTATCTATAATTTCTTGAGAACCGAAGAGTTGTCCAATAAATTTTGAGAAAATAGGCATCCCAGATGTTTTAAAGCCAGTTTCTTTATTAAACAATTGAAATGATACATATTTTATAATTTTTTTGTTGTGAAATCTCAAAAGTAATTTATCCCCGTCATTGTCCCCTCCGGTTAGAACTTCAGAAATATCAGCGTACTTTCTTTTTTGAAGTACGGGGTGAGCTTTAAATTCCTTATATCCATAAATCATAAGTTCTTGTAGACGATTAAACATTTCCTCATCTTTTAAATGAAAGCTAGATATTTTTGAAGTTGGGTTTTCTAATCCAAATTGTGTCAATTCAGTATCGAATCCAACTGTAAAATTACTAACAAAAAAAATTGTGTAAGAACCATCTTCATTTAATTCACTTTGCGTCAAATACACATCACTTAAACCACCTGTTAATTTTGACATAGCTTTTCCTAATTGGCAACACCTACCAATTGTTTGGGATATTTTCCTCAAAGGAACTAGTTCTTCACTTGAATCATATAAATCAATTCCAGAATTAAACTTTGATTTTTGAGCCTGAATAAAGTTTACTCCAATAATAATTAACGAAATAAATACAAGTTTCTTCATTTTAATTGATTTATGTTTAATAAGCATCTAATATAAAAAACTCTATCTACTCCGTGTTTTTCTTCCTGAACTTAATGAAAAAAGTATGGCATTGGTTTAGGCTATGTAAAATTGTTTTTTGTTTTAACAAGGGAATAATTGGACCCCTGAATTAGATGTTTTGAAATCTTTGGGAAATGATTAAATATCCAGCAGGATATTTTTAATTCTATATTCCATAAAAAATCACGTCTTAATTTCAAATAACTTTCATTATCAGAATATCTATAGTGAAAGCAATATGGTTTAAAATATGAGTCAATGATTTTATAATGTCTTCTCAAAAATGATTGAGAAGATGTAAAAGAAAAAAAATGGATATGTCCCCACCTTTTCTCTTGTCTTTTATAATACCTAAAATATGACTTTAAATATTTTAAAATGTCAAAAAAATTAATTTCTATGGGGATGTTATAAATAATATTTTTTCCAAGTTTATTTAGAATTTTAGCTGTATCCTCTTTTCCTTCTATATGCTCTATTACATCAATCATTAAAACCAAATCATAATTTAATTCAGTACATTCATTAATAGAACAATTAATTATTTTTTTAATTTGAGGGTTATTTTTTAATTGAATTTTGAGCATTTGCGTTGACAAATCTAGAGAATGAAACGTAACAATAATTCCACTTTCTTGAAAATATTCTAGAACTAATTTCCCAATTATACCTGCGCCTCCACCAATATCTAGAATTTTTATCCTATTATTTTTTACTTCAATAGAACTCAAAAACCTCTTTATGTTTTGAAATTTAAATTCTGAATCTTCAGTATGAAGGGATGGGTTTTTTTCTAGGTAGCTGTTATCATTATAAATATCTGTCATTAATTTTTATGGTTCATTGGCTGCTAATGTAAGAAACCTTACAATATCTCTACTCCGTGTTTTTCTTCCTGAACTTAATGAAGAGGATATGCCGATGATTTAGGCTATATAGCATTATAGGCGCTCCCGCTCTAAAAGAAAAGTGGGTTTAATTTTGTCGCCTAATAAATTGACTGCCCGTATTTTCCCAATATAAATTGTTATTGTAATAATAGTAGTTGTTGTTATAATAAGAGCCTCTGTTTAAAATTGCAGCACCTCTTGGGAAAATATCAAAATCCCCGTCTTGGTCAATATCTACAGTTGCAAAATCATAAAAATCAATGAATTTTGTTCTGTCTGTTTCCTTTTGACCATTTATTTTTTGCTTTGAAACGTCTATAAAAGTTTTATCTCCATTATTCTCATATAGAAATATTACATAAGAATTATAATAAGACGCATCTGTATTTAATGTTCCTCCCTCTTCATTTAGGGTTGTTGTAGCTAGTAAATCAATATCTCCATCGGAATCATAATCTGTAAATCCAAATCCTAAAACAATCCCTTTATTAAAAAGTTCTTCAGTATTTGAATTTAAAACTGTCTTTCTATTGATACTAAATTTTGATGTTTCATCTCCCCAGAAAATTATTGGGTCTGTATTTTGGTATTCGTAGCAACAATCCTGATTTTGATACTCATTCCCGTCTCCAATGTCTCTTGCAGCAACTAGGTCCAGATAACCATCATCATTTAAATCAAATAATGAAAGTGTATAAAAATACATTCTATAAAAGCTATTTAGTGATGAATCAAATAAATCTCCAACAGTAAAATTTCCAACACCATCATTGATTAAAAGCTTAGGCTTCAAATTATAATCATTGTTCCTTATTGAGCCAACAACAATATCTAAATCACCGTCGTTATCTATGTCTCCAACACTTCCTCCGCCATGTGAATTTATTTCCGTGCCTATCTCTCTTCTTTCAAAACCCTCTCCATTAAGGTTAAAAAGTATTTCTCCTTTTATATGAGGATTGTTAGCACTTCCTCCAAAAAATTCTGATTCTAAATAAGTATTCGGCTTTTCATTGTCAGAAAAAATTAAAATATCATCTAGTCCATCATTATCAAAATCACCAACATGTGACCTCCCTGAATTCCAACTTATATCGGAGTCAATTACTAATCTATTACTCTTATCATCAGAGAAATAATCATAAATGATTAAGTGCTTCCCTTCAACCCCTCCATAATTACTTGGTTCATTAGGTGGAAAATGAATAAGAAAAGTATACAAGTCCACGAATCCGTCGTTATTAAAATCTCCAAGATTTGTGGTGTTATTAAATGAAGACCAATATTCTGATGAAGCCTGACCAGAAGAATTTTCTTCATATCCTTCAATCAAAAAATCCCTATTATCTAAACCATGGGTATATCTAACAAAATTTTTATGCCCATTATAATAAGATGTTGACATATTAACAGAAGAAAATGTTTCTGACTTAGATATAAATAAAAGTCTTTGAAATAAGGCTTGTAAGGTAGTATTAGAATTTAATGTTATTGAAAGATTACTTGAACCGGTGTCATCCCCTTCCCATCCAATAAACTCATAACCTTCCGATGGTGTTGCGGTAACAGTAACATTTGTCCCTTCATCGTATGTCCCACCTTCAGTAGATACAGTTCCTCCTTCACCGGCACTAACAGTTAGAGTATATTGAGTGGGTGCGGGAGGTTCAGGTTCAGGTGTTTTAACTAAGGCTGGAGGAATTGCGTTATCCTCTTCAGTTGAACAGCTGTACAGGATTAAGAATGCTGATAGGGTAAATACTAAAGGGTAGATGAGTTTTTTCATGAAATAAATTTATTTAAATATTTTGAACTTACAGGCTATATATCATTATAACTGCTTTACCCTTAAAATAAAAGTGGATTTAATTTTAGGTATGGGGGTCTAATTTGAAAGTTTTTGGTTGGAATTTTTTGGGGATTTAACTGTCTATTTACTGGCAGTAATGAGCCAGTTGAGATGATTTTGGGTATATTTGAGTGTCTAGATACTAGGTAAGAAAAAACCCCCGCTTTACGCGAGGGCTTTAGTTTACTAGTGTAGTGTAGCGGTTAAGCTAGCTCCCCCTCTAAGACTCGAACTTAGGACCCTCTGATTAACAGTCAGATGCTCTAACCAACTGAGCTAAGGAGGAATGTCAATGCCTGTATGGGTTTCAAGAGTTTTTCTACTTTGTGGATTATGATTTCTGTTAAAAATCACAATCAAAATCACAATATCGGTTAAAACACACTATTTTGAACAACCCAAATCAGAGGGCAAATATAAAATCTAATTTCAAAATAACAATAATTAATTACTGTAAACTGTAAGAGGTTTACACCCTATTCTAAATTACCAGTATTTAATGGTCGTCTTTCAGTTTCCCAACCTTCCCCATTTTCATCTCTGGAGATAATATCCATATACAAAGGAACGTCTTTATGCTCTGTTTCTTCTGATGCGTGTTTTCTTCCTGAACTTAATGAAGAGGATATGCCTATGAATTATCTTTTTTTGTGTTATTAAAGTATATGCTTAATCCTACAGGGATTATACAGATTATAGAACAATAATAAAAAATTAAGTATTTAAAATTCATCACAAAAAAAAATATAGTTATTATATTTAGATAATTTCGCATTTTAAAATAGTAGAGTTTCTTTACATTAATTTAGTGATATGATAAACAGCGCAATTTAGAAATATGAAAGCTATTTTATTTAATTTAATAACAATCTTTTATTTTTCGAGCAGTATGGCGCAACAATATGAGACACAACAGTTTGAGGTTATCAAAACGATTGGTGAAGCAGAAATACGTTTTTACCCTCCTGTTATGAAAATTAAAGCAAACAGAAGTAACGGTTTTGGGGCACTATTTGGATACATTTCAGGGAAAAATACTGAAGGTCAAAAAATAGCCATGACAACTCCTGTTTATATGCAAGAAGAACAAGGGAAAAAAGTTATGGAGTTTGTCTTGCCACGAGAATTAGATAATCAGTCAACACCAGCTGCTATATCTGAAAATGTTGAAGTTTATGAATCTAATCCTGGGTATTTTATTTCCTATCCTTTTGGAGGGTATGCTGTAGATTGGGTAGCTAAAAGAGCTATTAAAGCTTTAAAAGAAATTATTAAAACTAATAATCTTGTTGTTGAGGGTGATGCTATTATATTGGTTTATAATTCTCCTTACAAAGTTATAAATCGGAAAAATGAAATTCTTTTTAAAATTACAGGTGATGCCAGACTTAATTAAATAGCAAGCGAAAAAGATCGTTTCCATTTGCATAAAGTACTAAAGCCATTAAAAGAAAAAATCCAAACATTTGAGCGTATTCCATAAATTTATCATTAGGCTTTCTTCCTGTAACCATCTCATATAATAAGAACATTACATGACCACCGTCTAGTGCTGGTATTGGAAGAATATTCATAAAAGCGAGTATAATAGAAATTAATGCCGTACTTGACCAAAAACCTTTCCAATTCCATTGGCCTGGAAACATGTTTCCAATTGCTCCAAAACCACCTAATTGTTTTGCTCCTTCAGATGTGAAAATATATTTAAACTGAGCAACATAGTCGTGTAATGTCCAGTATCCGTAATCAAAACCTTCAATTATACTTTCCCCTAAACTTAAAGTTTCTAATTTAAACGAAAAAGAGTCAATCTTTGGATAAACTCCTAAAGTTCCGTCTACTGAGGTTATTAAATCTAATGAATCAATTTTACTATTTCTCTCAAAAACTAAATTAATCGACTGAGATTCTTTAGTCATATTATTTTTAAACTCAGACCAGTTATTTATTTTATTTCCATTAATATTTAAAATCTGATCATTTGATTGCAGTCCATTTATTGCTGCAGGAGAATTAGGAATAATACTATCTAGAATAGCTGGTATAACGGGTGAAAATGGGACCATTTCTCCAGATTCAAACATTTTAGTCCCAATATCTTCGGGTATAGCGAGTGTGGTAGTTGATCCATTTTGTCTTTTAACAGTTACACTATTTACATTGCGAAGAAAAAAATGTTTATTGATTTCTAAAACATTTTCTAAAGCTTTTCCATCTACTGTTAAGATTTGGTCTCCTATTTCAAAACCTAATTGTTCAACAACAGGCGATGGTTCAACTCCCATTGGTAAATCTTCAGTTGAAAGAGTGTATTTCCCCCAAACAAATAGAATCATCATATAAATCAAAAAACCTAGAATTAAATTCACTGTAACACCACCAAGCATAATAATCAATCTTTGCCAGGCAGGTTTTGACCTAAATTCCCACGGTTGTGGTGGCTTGAGCATTTGCTCTTTATCCATACTTTCGTCAATCATTCCAGAAATTTTTACATAACCTCCAAGTGGAAGCCATCCAATCCCGTATGTGGTTTCTCCAATTTTCTTTTTAAAAAGAGCAAACTTGACATCAAAAAATAAAAAGAACTTTTCTACACGCGTTTTAAAAATTCGAGCAGGAATAAAATGGCCTAATTCGTGGAGCACAATCAATAAAGAAAGGCTCATTAGTAATTGAATAGCTTTAACAACAAATGGGCTCATATTAAAATTTTGATTGCAGCAAAAGTAATACAATAGCAACCATAATAAAAATCTAAATTTTAGATTTAATATACTTTTTAAACTTGGGATTATTTTATTGATTCTAAATCCTCTAAATTTGTCTAGTTTATGAGTTTTATGATAAAATATTTAAAGGAATACAAGTTTTTTTTAACGACTCTAGCCATTATATCAGCTGTTATTCTAACCCTATTTTATAATGCTCTCAAACCTCAGGAAAAACTTCCTATCTACCAGCCAGCAATGGTCAACTATGAATTAGTAGATAGTAGTCTACAACACATAAAAAAATACCATAAAATTGCTCCTTTTTCGATGATTAATCAAAACGGATTAAATATTACCGATAATGATTACTCAAATAAAATTTATGTTGCAGACTTTTTTTTCACAACATGTCCTTCTATTTGCCCAAAAATGACTGCTAATATGGGATTAATTCAGGAAGATATAAGAACAGATAACCAAGTATTATTACTTTCTTTTAGTGTAACCCCTGAAATTGATTCTGTAGCTCAATTAAAACGCTATGCGATTGAAAAAGGTGTAATTGATACCAAATGGAATCTACTAACAGGCGATAAAAAAGAGATTTACGAGCTTGCCAGAAAATCTTATTTAGCAGTAAAGACTAGTGGTGACGGAGGGGAACATGATATGATTCATACTGAAAATTTTATTTTAGTTGATCCTGAGCAACGAATTCGAGGATTTTATGATGGAACTGATACTACTGCTATTGATGAACTGCTTTCTGACATTAGAGTACTACAAGAAGAGTATCCACTTCCTTAATATTTTTTAAAAGAATCCTATATAAGCATGGAATTTACCTATTTTTGATCTTTAAAATGATTCTAAATAATGATTCCACTGAATCAATTACCACTTGGCGTAGAAGCAGAAATAGAAAAGATAGATTTAGATAAGCTTCCTCTAAAACTTATCGAAATGGGTTGTTTACCTGGTAATTCTATTTCTTTAATCCAAAAAGCACCTTTTAATGACCCTTTGTATTTTAAAATAGATGAATCTCATCTTGCAATTCGCAAAGATACGGCTAAAGATATTTTTGTCCGTTTTATTAAATAATACATGAGTAAATCCTTAAATATAGCTTTGTTGGGTAATCCAAATACAGGGAAAACTTCAATTTTCAATGCTCTTACAGGTTTAACCCAGAAAGTAGGTAATTATCCGGGGATTACTGTGGAAAAAAAAGAAGGTACTTGTAGGCTAAATAGAAATACAAAAGGAAATATTATTGACCTGCCTGGCACCTATAGTTTGAATGCCTCATCTATTGATGAAAGTGTTGTTATTGAGCTATTATTGAATAAAAATAGTGAGGACTTTCCTGATGTTTGCGTTGTTGTAACTGATGTTGAAAATCTAAAGCGTAATCTACTATTATTTACACAAGTAAAAGATTTAGGCATACCGACAATACTAGTCATTAATATGGCAGATCAAATGAAAAGAAAAGGAATTTCTTTAAATATACCATTTCTAGAAGAAGCCTTAGACACTAAAATTGCTCTAGTTAGTACTCGCCAGGATAAGGGTTTAGAAGTATTAAAAGATGCCATTTTAAACTTTAGACAACTTTCCACTGCCCAGTCCATATCTCTAAATTCTATTGATAAAGAATATTTTAAAAATTTAGAAAAAACCTTTCCAAATCAATCCATTTATAAGTTATGGATGATCATCACCCAAGATATAAATTTTGTTAAAATTGATAGAAAGCGAATTTCAGATGCAACAGACTTTAAGACCTTAGCACCCTCATACCTTAAAAGGTTACAGCAAAAAGAGACTGTAAAAAGGTTTCAGTTTATTAATAAAGTTTTAAAGCAAGGATTAAATATTAATCCCGAAGCTGCTTCTGATCTCAGAAGTCGCTTTGATAGAGTTTTGATACATAAGTTTTGGGGCTATGTGATTTTCTTTGTCATCTTAATGACTATTTTTCAATCTATTTTTGATTGGAGCAGTATTCCAATGGATTTTATAGACTCCACTTTTGCCAGTTTAAGTGAGATTTTAAAAAGTAAATTACCTCAAGGTATTTTTACAAATCTTCTAATTGAAGGTATTATTCCTGGATTAGGTGGAATAGTAATATTTATCCCTCAGATTGCCTTTTTATTCTTTTTTATATCAATTTTGGAAGAAACAGGTTATATGAGTAGGGTAGTATTTTTGATGGATCGTGGTTTAAGACGGTTTGGTTTAAGTGGTAAAAGTGTAATCCCTTTGATTTCGGGTACAGCTTGTGCAATTCCCGCAGTAATGGCCACAAGAAATATTGAAAACTGGAAAGAGCGTTTGATTACTATTTTGGTTACTCCTTTTACTACTTGTTCTGCTCGTCTACCAGTTTACGCCATTTTAATTGCACTAGTTATTCCAGAAGGGTCTTTTTTAGGATTCAATTACAAAGGGCTAATGTTAATGGCTTTATATCTTGTAGGTTTCGTAATGGCACTCTTAGCAGCATTGATTTTGAGTAAAACTTTATCAATCAAGTCTAAAAGTTATTTTGTTGTAGAGATGCCAAACTACAAAATACCCTTATTTAAAAATGTTGGAATTACAGTTTGGGAAAAGACTAGGACCTTTATTACAGAAGCTGGTAAAATAATTTTAGCTATTTCAATTTTATTATGGATTATGGCATCTTATGGTCCTGGAAAAGATTTTTATGAGGCTGATCAAATTATATTTCAAGACTATCCTGAACTTAATCAAGCTGAGATGGATATAAAAGTTAGCTCGTATAAATTAGAACATTCCTACATTGGAATTCTTGGAAAAACAATAGAGCCCTTAATATTACCCTTAGGTTATGATTGGAAAATTGGTATTGCACTAATAAGTTCATTTGCTGCTAGAGAAGTTTTTGTAGGTACATTAGCTACAATATATAGTGTAGAAGGTAGTGAGGAAGATACAATCAAAAATAAAATGTCTTCGGAAGTAAGAGCCGATGGGAAGCCATTATTCAATATGGCTAGTGGGATTTCTTTAATGCTTTTTTATGCTTTTGCTATGCAATGCATGAGTACACTTGCTATTGTCAAAAAAGAAACTAATTCTTGGAAGTGGCCTACGATCCAATTTTTTGGAATGACGCTTTTAGCTTATATTGTTGCTTTTTCAACCTATCAAATTTTAGCCTAATGGATTGGATTCAAACGATTTTGGTAATAATTTCAGCTTCTAGTGCTTTTTTATTTCTTTTCAGGAAATTTCTTTTTAAGAAAAAAGTTGTAAAAGGTAAAGGCTGTGAAACAGACTGCAACTGTCACTAATTTTTATTAATAATAAGCGGATAAATTTTATTTCGGAAGTTCTTCATTATTTAAAATGATATATATTTAAGCAGACAAATCGAAATAAAATTAACATGACAAATTCAAACAGACTATTTTACGGTAGTTGTTTTGCATTAATTACAACAGCTTTTTCATTTAGTATTCGCGCAGGAATTTTACCCCAGTTAGCAGAATCTTTTGACCTAAGTGGGCAACAACTCGGATTTATTAACTCTATGTGGTTTTTAGGCTTTCCTATTTCTATGATCTTAGGAGGATTATTTTATCATACTATTGGTCCTAAACGTATTATGCAGTTCGCATTTTTAACACACACTTTAGGAATCATTTTAACTATTTTTTCTGGAGGATATTCAGGTCTTTTAATATCTACACTTTTAATAGGAATTGGTAATGGTTGTACCGAGGCAGCTTGTAATCCAATGATTGCAGATGAATATGAGGGTAAGGAAATGAATACTTTATTAAACCGCTTCCATATGTGGTTTCCTGGGGGGATTGTGCTAGGTAGCTTGATATCTCTTTTGATGACAAGTCTTGAATTAGGATGGCAAGCACAAATTTGGATCATTATGATTCCAACTTTAATTTATGCTTATCTTTTTATGGGTCAGAGTTTTCCGAAACCCAAAACAGAGGCAGTAACTTCTATTGCTGAAAATTTTAAAGCCATGCTTTCTCCGATATATCTATTCATTTTGGGATGTATGGCACTAACAGCAATTTCAGAATTTGGTCCACAACAATGGACCAGTTTAATTTTGAGTAGTAGTGGGGCTCACCCCATGGTAATTTTGGCTTTAATAACAGGCTTGATGGCTATAGGCCGATACTTTGGTGGAGATATTGTTCATCGTTTTGATCAGACAGGAGTATTATTGGGTTCTGCTTTATTTACAGCTGTGGGGATCTTTTTATTCAGTACACAAACTGGGGGTATGGTATACGTTGCTGCTATTTTCTTTGCGCTCGGAGTTTGCTACTTTTGGCCTAATATGATTGGTTTTGTTGCTGAAAAAATTCCACTTAGTGGAGCTTTGGGAATGTCTATAGTTGGCGGAATGGGAATGTTTTCTACATCTATTTTTCAGGCTATCATAGGCGGATGGATTGACTCTTCAACCGCTGAACAATCTGCAATGGGACTGGAAGGTGCTGCACTTGAATTAGCTGCTGGTCAACAAACTCTAACTTATATGATAAGTTTTCCGGGTATTTTAATTGTACTATTTACAATCTTATATTTTTGGCAAAGAGACATTAAGAGTTCTACCACATAAAAAGGAAATAATTTTATTGAAAGCCACCGGAAAATGGTGGCTTTTTTATGAGTTCATAATACTTTCAATTTCTTCAACTTCTATTGGAATATTTTTCATAAGGTTAGTCGGTGCACCTGATTTTTGAATTACAACATCATCTTCAAGACGAACTCCAAATCCCTCGTGTGGAATGTAGATTCCAGGTTCAACTGTAAAGACCATATTGGCCTCCATAGGAAGGTGTAAAAGACCGTAATCATGGGTGTTTAGTCCAAGATGATGCGCAGTGCCATGCATGAAGTACTTTTTATAAGCAGGACTTTCAGGATTTTCATTTTGAATATCTGCCTTGTCTAAAAGTCCCAATCCTTGAAGTTCTGAGGTCATTAGTTTTCCAACTTCTAAATGAAAATCTTTCCAAATCATACCTGGAATTAGAAGTTTTGTTGCTTCGTTTTTTACTCTTAACACAGAGTTATAAACTTCTCTTTGACGTTTTGTAAAAACTCCTGAAACAGGTATGGTTCTTGTTAGATCTGCAGAATAATTTCCATATTCTGCTGCAACATCCAGTAAAACTAGTTCACCAGCCTTGCATTGTTGATTATTTTGCGTGTAATGTAAAATATTTGCATTCATTCCAGAGGCAATGATTGGTTCATATGCAAAACCTTTTGATCGATTTCTGAGAAATTCGTGAACCAATTCTGCTTCCAATTCATATTCCCAAATTCCAGGCTTTAAAAATGACAATAAACGACGTATTCCCTTTTCGGTAATATCACAAGCTGTTTGTAATTGTTTTATTTCCTCGTCATCCTTTATGGACCGCAATTTTTGAAGAATAGGATTACTTTTTGCATTTGAATGTGCTGGATATTGCTTTTTACACCACTTGATAAAACGATCTTCCCTAGTTTGTGTCTCTACTGATTGTCGGTAGTGTTCGTTAGTATTAAAATAGAATGTGTCACACTGGGTACTCAGTTTCTGAAATACTGCTTCAAAATCTTCCAGCCAACAAATGGTCTGGATACCACTTATATCGTTAGCTTGAGCTTTGGTGAGTTTAGCTCCTTCCCATATTGCAATATGCTCATCCGTTTTTCGAATAAAAAGGATCTCTCTTTGTTTTTTTTCATAAGCATTTGGAAAGAGTACAAGTATACTCTCTTCTTGATCAATTCCAGAGAGATAAAAAATATCGCGATGTTGCTCAAAAGGTAAAGTGCTGTCTGCACCTATGGGATAGATATCATTAGAATTAAAAACTGCTAAGCTCTTGGGTTTTAATTCAGCCATGAAAGCTTTTCTTGAATTGTTATAGAAAGAATTTGAGAGCGGTCTATACTTCATAAAATGATTTTTGTAAAGATAATAGTTTTTGATAGCCCATGGTATTTAATAAAACAGCAATGAAATGAAATCTTGAAAAAACTACTTAAACAACTAGTTTCTTTATTTATAAAGTGTAAAAATTACTTAAAGCTGTTTGCTGCTATTTGTTTATGCCTTAATTTTGAACAAACAAATTAAAAATATATGACTGTAGCAGCTTCTTCAATTGGAAAAAAAGTAGCAATGGCACTTTCTGGGCTGTTTTTAGTATTGTTTTTAACTCAACATTTCAGTATAAATTTACTTTCGATCTTTAGTGAATCTTCATTCAATGAGGTTTCTCACTTTATGGGAAATAATCCTATAGTACAATTTATTTTACAACCAATTTTAATTTTGGGAGTATTATTTCATTTTTCTATGGGATTTATCTTGGAGCTTCAAAATTCAGGATCTCGTTCTGTAAAATACGCGTCATATAAGGGTAGTGCAAATGCTTCATGGATGTCAAGAAATATGATTTATTCAGGGATAGTAATTTTATCCTTCTTAGGATTACACTTTTATGATTTTTGGGTCCCTGAAATGAATTATAAATATATTGAGGTCCTACCTTTAAATCCAGATCGTTATTTTGAAGAATTAGTTCATAAATTTGAAAGTCCAGTTCGTGTTGGAATTTATGTCCTTTCTTTTGTTTTTTTAGCCTTACACTTGCTTCACGGTTTTGCCTCTTCTTTTCAATCAGTAGGGGTAAATAATAAATATTCAAAAACAATAAAATATTTTACAGTCGCATTTTCTGTAGTTATACCGTCAGGATTTATTTTTATTGCATTGTTTCATCATTTAAACTTTTTTTAAGATGGCTTCATTAGACTCAAAAATCCCCAAAGGTCCTGTTGCTGATAAGTGGACAAACCATAAAAGTAAAATCAACTTAGTAAGTCCAGCCAATAAACGCCTGATTGATGTTATTGTTGTGGGTACAGGCTTAGCAGGAGCCTCAGCTTCTGCAACTCTTGCAGAGCTTGGCTATAATGTTAAGACTTTCTGTTTTCAAGATTCTCCAAGACGCGCTCACTCTATTGCCGCCCAAGGTGGAATCAATGCCGCAAAAAATTATCAAGGAGATGGTGATTCTACATATCGTTTATTTTATGATACAATTAAAGGTGGGGATTATCGTTCACGCGAGTCAAACGTACATCGTTTAGCGGAGGTGTCGACAAATATTATTGACCAATGTGTTGCTCAAGGAGTGCCTTTTGCTAGAGATTACGGAGGACTTTTAGACAATCGTTCTTTTGGAGGAGTTTTAGTTTCTAGAACTTTTTATGCCAAGGGACAAACAGGGCAGCAACTACTTTTAGGTGCATATTCTGCAATGAATCGACAAATAGGTCGAGGAAAAATCAAGATGTTTAACAGACATGAGATGATGGATCTAGTTCTAGTTGATGGTAAGGCACGTGGAATCATTACTAGAAATTTAGTAAATGGAAAAATTGAACGTCATGGAGCTCATGCTGTTGTAATTGCATCTGGGGGCTATGGGAATGTATTTTTTCTATCAACCAATGCAATGGGAAGTAATGTTTCAGCTGGTTGGAAAATTCACAAAAAGGGAGCGCATTTTGCAAACCCTTGTTTTACTCAAATCCATCCTACATGTATTCCTGTTTCAGGAGACCACCAATCTAAATTAACTTTGATGTCCGAATCACTAAGAAATGATGGGCGTATATGGGTGCCTAAAAAGAAAGAAGATGTTGAAGCTATTCGTTCAGGTAATTTAAAAGCTATTAATATTCCAGAAGATGATCGTGATTACTATTTGGAGAGACGTTATCCTGCTTTTGGAAACTTAGTGCCCCGTGATGTAGCTTCTCGAGCGGCCAAAGAGCGTTGTGACGCAGGTTTTGGGGTTAATAAAACTGGAGAAGCAGTTTATCTAGACTTTGCTTCTGCAATTAATCGATATGGCAAAGAACAAGCTCATGTAAAAGGGTTAGATGAAGAAGATGCTTCATTGGTTAAAAAATTAGGGCAAGATGTAGTTCGGGCCAAATATGGAAATCTTTTTCAGATGTATGAAAAAATAGTAGATCAAAACCCATACGAGATGCCAATGATGATTTATCCAGCAGTACATTATACTATGGGAGGAGTTTGGGTAGACTATAACCTAATGACAAGTATACCAGGATGTTATGCTATAGGAGAAGCAAATTTTTCTGACCATGGAGCTAACCGTCTGGGTGCTTCTGCATTAATGCAAGGATTGGCAGATGGGTATTTTGTTTTACCATATACTATCGGAGATTATTTATCAAATGATATCCGAACTGGATCTATAGACACTCAGCTTCCTGAATTTGAAAAAGCCGAAGCTTCAGTAAAAGCTCAATTAGAAGGTTTTATTGGTAATAAAGGGAAAAACTCAGTTGATTATTACCATCGTAAATTAGGTAAAATCATGTGGGATAAATGTGGTATGTCCCGTAATGAAAAAGGATTAAAAGCTGCTATCAAAGAAATTAAACAATTACGTGAGGATTTCTACAAAAATGTAAATGTTCCTGGTAGAATCAATGAATTCAATGAACAGCTTGCAAAAGCAGCGCGTGTAGCAGATTTCTTGGAGCTGGGAGAATTATTTGCTAAGGATGCTTTGGAACGAACAGAATCTTGTGGAGGTCACTTCCGAGAGGAATCCCAAACTCCTGAAGGGGAAGCGCTTCGAGATGACAAAAACTTCACATTTGTTTCTGCTTGGGAATATAAAGGTGAACCTTCGAAAGCAAAAATTCATAAAGAAGACTTAAAATACGAAGAAATCGAAGTAAAAACCAGATCGTATAAATAACAAAATATGTAATAACGTATTATTATGAATTTGACATTAAAAGTTTGGCGACAAGCCGATGCAGATGCAAAAGGTAAAATAGAAACCTATAAAATTGATGAGGTATCTCCAGATATGTCCTTTTTAGAAATGATGGATGTATTAAATGAGCAGCTTATGGTAAAGGGAATTGATCCTATCGCTTTTGATCATGACTGTCGCGAAGGCATTTGCGGAATGTGTTCGATGTTTATAAATGGAGAAGCCCATGGTCCAGATCGCTTGGTTACGACCTGTCAATTACACATGCGTAAATTTAAAAATGGAGATACCATAACAATTGAGCCTTTTCGAGCCAAAGCTTTTCCCGTAATAAAAGATCTTACGGTTGATCGCTCTTCTTTTGACAGAGTTCAACAAGCCGGTGGGTTTGTGTCTGTAAATACCTCTGGAAATACTCAAGATGCCAACGCGATTCCAATTGATAAACATGATGCAGATAAAGCTTTTGATGCAGCAACATGTATTGGGTGTGGTGCCTGTGTTGCAACATGTAAAAATGCTTCGGCGATGTTATTTGTATCTGCAAAAGTTTCACAATACGCATTACTTCCCCAAGGGAAAGTAGAGGCTACGGACCGTGTAATGAACATGGTAAAACAAATGGATGAGGAAGGTTTTGGAAACTGTACTAATACGGGCGCCTGTGAAGTAGAATGTCCTAAAGGAATTTCTTTAGAAAATATTGCGCGTATGAATAGAGAATACTTATTTGCCAGTCTTAAAGGGTAAATGATTTTTAAATGAATCCTAACAAAGTCAGACACTTTCTTTTAATTAAGAATTATAAAATACTGAACAATACTTCAAAAATTTTATTGATGTAGTGAAGTGAGTTTATTAATAATATTTGTCTTTATGAGTTGATCGATACCCTCAAATTCACTTTTAATATCATTATTAAAATCATTATTTGAAAGAACATAATGCCCACAAATCTTAATGAGACTCTCTTTTTGTTTAATTGGCTCAAAGTCTTTACCAACCCACTTCACCCATTTTTTAGATTGATAACATATTTCCCAATAACGTTCAAAAAGATCTTTTCTATCGTTTATTTGATCTAAGTAAATTTGAGTTTCAATTAAACCAAATTCAGGAGCAATATTAATGGAGTCTAATCCATTTGACATTTTGAGTTTAATTAATTTTTCTGGAATATAATCTCCATTATGTTCTTTAGATTTTAGATTATTTTTCCGAGCAACATTTACCATTTTATTTAATCTTTTAAGATCAAAATTTCCAGTATTTTGGTTTGAGGAAAGTGAAGTTCCTGATTGAATTACTAAATATTTAATTTGTAAAAACTCATCTTTAGAAAGATTTAATTTTAAAAAATTTAATAATTCGTCAAGTTCTTTAGGTTCAAATCTTCTAATTGCTTCTTCTGTTCCTACCTCAAATTTTATATTTGAATTTTTTGAAAGGCAAAATTTGATCATTTCTAAAGTCCATTTAGAACCTTTATTAAAGGAGGGATATTTTTTCCAAGGGTCAATGTGTATATAGTCAAAATATTTACAGTCATGTTCTAAAGATAAGTAGCCATCATCTTCTTCTGCTCCTTGACCAGGACCACCATGATCTCTCATAATTATAAGGTCATCTGAATATTTAGAGATTTGATCCGTAGTCCAATTATTCGAATAACCTCCCAAATAATCTATCTGCCTTCTACTAGGAATAACTCCTACTTTTTTGGATGAAAGTTTTTGAAATTCAATTATTGAATCAACTACATTTTTGGACATTGGCCCAATAAAAAATTTTAAATCCATTTGTTGTTAATCGTATGAATTCTGAATTTTTTGTCGGTTAAATAATAAGAATTCTATTAAATTTAAAGATAATGAAAATAATGTGTTGGGTTATTTAAATTAAACAAATATGAATGCTAAGCTAAATGTTGTGGCTCTTCAGATTTCACTTTTTTGGGAGAACTCATTAAAAAATAGATCCTTCATAGACAATCAGTTAAGAAAAATAGATGATCAAGCTGATATTGTCTTACTTCCAGAAATGTTTACTACAGGTTTTACAATGAAAGCTAAGGAAGTTGCAGAAGAGATGGATGGACCAACCATTCGGTGGATGCAAGAATGCGCAATAAAACTAGATATATTGATTGGGGGGAGTCTAGCAATTAGAGACGAAAACAAGATTTTTAATCGTTTTGTGATGATAGGAAATGAAGGTTTAGTTGCTCATTATGACAAAAGACATCTTTTCACTTTAGGACAAGAGGATAAATATTACTCAAGAGGAACTAATTCTGGATTATTTAAATATAAGGGATGGAAAATTTGCTTGCGTATTTGTTATGATTTACGTTTTCCTGTATGGTCTAGTAATACCGAAGATTATGATTTGTTAATTTTTGTTGCAAATTGGCCTGCACCAAGGATTAATGCATGGGACTCCTTACTTAAAGCTCGAGCCATTGAAAACATGAGTTATGTAGTAGGGGTAAATCGGGTAGGAACTGATAATAATGGACTGGATTATCCTGGGCGAAGCGCTATTTATGATCCTTTGGGAAACCAGATTTCAAAAGGAGCATCTACATCTGACGATCTCCTTACGGCTGAATTAGATTTTCTTGACCTTCAAGTACATCGGAAACAGTTGAACTTTTTAAACGATCGGGATAATTTTGACTTGTATTAAAAGTCTCATTCATATCCCAGTTTGCCCTTAGATCAATTTCTTTCCAAAAGTAAATTACCTTTTCAGGTTGTATTTTCTTTAAATAATTTCCCGTATCCCACTCCCTATTTTCATTAACATCCTCAATTAATCTAACAATATATTTTCCAGAATTAAGTAGTTCAAAGTTGTAATTGTTTCCAGGCGCAGGACGGTCATATCGTTTCACTACTTTTTTATTTGTTATTAATTCGATGATGAATGGATAAGGCGACTCATGCTGAACCCTTAAATAGATATTACCGTAGTCTTCAATTTTTTTGGTTGATGTTCTAAAAGTTAACGTATCGTGGGTACGCCCCCAGAAATCTTTTAATGCATTTGGTAAAAGCGTTATATTATATCGGTCACTTGGTAATACCTCAAAATCAACTTCTATTCGATCATAGTTTTCAAGTACCCTCAAATTTGCTGGGACTGGGACTGTATCAATATTAGTGATCAATACTTGCTTCGAATCAAAACTTGTTATTGGGAGGTTACTGGCTAATTCTAACTTATTTTTAAGCCCCAAACTACCAGTAGTAAATTTTGAAATTACAAGAGAATCTTCAATAGGTTCTTTTAAAAATGCTGTTTTTATTCGAATTGTGTCTTGAATCTCTAATTCAAATTTTATTGAGTCTAGAGTAGCTCCTCGAAACCAATAATTTAGACTATCAGTTTTTCGATTTTTAGTTACCAAAGATTTAAAAGTATCAGAAACCTTACTTACCATCTTATAAGTCTGATCTTTATATTCTCCATAATATGCTAATCTAACATGATGATCATTTACAAAATGTGGAGCATCCCATGAGAAATTTGTTTTTTCTTTAAAAAGACGAAGATCAATAATAGAGTCTTGAGGGAGTTCAATTATTCGATCAAAAAAACCAATTTTATCAATATTTTGATCAAATAAATAATTGCCAGCTTTATCCTCAAGAGCAATTATGGCATATTTTCCGGATCGTAAGTTTTGAAACCTATAAATAGTGGTATCTAAGGTACTGGTAACATAAAGCGGTTTTTTTGTATAAACAGCGGAGTCCTTGTAAATACTATCAACTGGATAAAGCTGTAGGGAAATAAAGCGTTCGGTTTCTTTTTCGAGAGCGTCTGTAATGCTTCCTCTTATATAAAGAGAGTCAATCGTTTCACCTGTTGACAGAGTATATGTAAGATAGGAAGCAGGGTTTTCTTCATTAAAATCTATAATACTCTCTCCAAAGTTAAAGGTATAGGTGGTATTTCCCATAAGACTATCTTTTAGCTCCAAACTAATTTTTTTGGAAGCTCCAGTCGTTGGATAAACTTTGTATTGAGAAGAATTTAATGGAGGAGAAATAATTAATTGCTTACTAACGTCTTTAATACTGACATATTCATCAAAGGTTAATGTAAATTCCTCTTTATCAAAAAAAGTAGTGTTAAGTTTTGGATTAGCGTTTATTAATTGAGGAGGAATAGAATCCTTAGGGCCTCCAGTTGGAGTAGCCCGTTTAGCACACTTTATTACGTTCAAAATAAGTAATGACAAAAGAAAAAGTAAAATTTTGTTTTTCATTTTTTTTGATTCATTACAAAATAACACAATAATCTAATCACAACCTATCGGCCTGGTAAACGATACTAAATTTTTAAGTATTATTTTTTCAAAACCATCCTTGTGGTATTAGAATATAATCAAAAAGGATTATTTTTGCGACATGTCAAAACAAACAGACCAATTTAAAAAAGTTATTTCCCATGCAAAAGAGTATGGTTTTGTATTCCCTTCTAGTGAAATTTATGATGGACTAAGTGCAGTATATGATTATGCTCAAAATGGTGTTGCACTAAAAAATAATATTCGTGAGTACTGGTGGAAGTCTATGGTTCAACTTAATGATAATATTGTTGGAATTGATGCGGCAATATTTATGCATCCTACCACATGGAAAGCTTCTGGCCATGTTGATGCTTTCAATGACCCGCTAATTGATAATAAAGTTTCTAAAAAACGTTATCGTGCTGATGTATTAGTCGAAGATTATGTTGCTAAGATTGAATCTAAAATTGAAAAGGAAATTTTAAAAGCTGCAAAGCGTTTTGGTGAAAGTTTTGATCCTGAAAAATTTAAAAGCACTAATGCAAGAGTTTTAGATTATCAAAAAAAGATTGATAGTATAATCACTCGATTATCAAAGTCTCTAGAAAATGAAGACTTAGTTGACGTAAAGAAATTAATTGAAGAACTTGAAATTTCTTGCCCTGAATCTGGCTCTCGAGACTGGACTGAAGTAAAACAGTTCAATCTTATGTTTGGAACTAAATTAGGAGCTTCTGCAGATTCTGCCATGGATTTATTTCTGCGTCCCGAAACAGCTCAAGGGATTTTTGTGAATTTCCTAAATGTTCAAAAAACAGGAAGGATGAAGCTTCCATTTGGGATTGCTCAAACAGGAAAAGCTTTTCGAAATGAGATTGTAGCCCGCCAATTTATTTTTAGAATGCGGGAGTTTGAACAAATGGAAATGCAATTCTTTATTCCTCCTGGAACACAAAAGGAATGGTATGATCTTTGGAAAAAAACACGATTGAAATGGCACTTAGTCCTCGGATTGGGACAAGAGAACTATCGTTTTCATGATCATGAAAAACTAGCCCATTATGCTGATGCCGCAACTGATATTGAATTTCGTTTTCCTTTTGGATTTAAAGAATTAGAGGGAATTCACTCTAGAACTGACTTTGATCTTTCAAGTCATGAGAAATTTACTGGAAAAAAACTTCAGTATTTTGATCCAGAGAGAAATGAAAACTATATACCATATGTCGTTGAGACATCTATCGGTTTAGATCGAATGTTTCTGGCTGTTTTTTCAAAAGCTTTGACTGAAGAAACTTTAAAAGATGGATCAACTAGAACAGTTTTAAAATTACCTCCTGCCTTAGCACCAATTAAAGTTGCTGTTTTCCCTTTGGTTAAAAAAGATGGCTTACCTGAACTAGCTAGTAAAATTGTTGAAGATCTTAAGTTAGATTTAGCAACTACCTATGATGAAAAAGATGCAGTTGGAAGACGTTATCGAAGGCAAGACGCTCTAGGTACTCCTTATTGCATTACTATTGATCACCAAACTTTGGAGGATCAAACAATTACTATAAGAGACCGAGACACCATGGAACAGGAACGTATTTCAATTGATAACATAAAAAATTTGATTATGAATAAAGTTTCGATCACTTATCTATTAAAATTAATTTAAATCGTTTTCTTATTCAAAAGATTATAAATACTATTAGTTTAAAATTATTTAGTTACACCTATATAATATAATTTTAAAGAAACAATAAGGATTTTTTATCTTAACAAAAAAAAGCTTGAAAATACTTTCATATAATGTTAATGGGATTAGAGCTGCACTTAAAAAGGGATTTGCAGATTGGCTAAAACCTACTGGTGCTGATGTTATTTGTATTCAAGAAACCAAAGCATTAGAAGAACAGGTAGATACCCAAGCACTTAGAGAACTTGGGTATAATCTTTATTGGTTCTCTGCACAAAAAAAAGGATATAGTGGTGTGGCTATTTTTTCAAAATTAGAACCTCGAAAGGTAACTTACGGATGTGGAATTAAACATATAGATTTTGAAGGTCGTATTATTCGTCTTGATTTTGATAAAGTCTCAATTATGAGCCTTTATCTTCCATCAGGAACGAACCTAGACCGTTTAGAATACAAGTTTAAGTTTATGGATGACTTCCATGACTATATTAATGATTTAAAGGCAAAAATTCCAAATCTAGTTATCTGCGGGGATTATAATATTTGTCATCAGGCTATTGATATTCATGATCCAATACGTAATAAAAACGTTTCTGGTTTTTTACCAAATGAGCGTTCTTGGTTTAATAACTTTTTAAAATCTGGTTTTATAGACTCCTTCAGGTATTTAAATTCAGAACCTCATCAATACAGCTGGTGGAGTTATCGAGCCAATTCTAGAAACAATAATAAAGGTTGGAGGATAGATTATGCTTTAGTAAGTCAAACACTTAAGGATAAAATTAAAAGATCCTATCTTTTAACTGAAGCAATGCATTCAGATCATTGTCCTGTCGGTTTAGAATTAAAATTGTAATATGAGATATTTTAATTTAATTATTGTTTTAATTTTTTTTTCAAGCTGTGTAACTACTAAAGTTTTTGATGACTTAGAGGTTAGATACTCTGAAATGAAAATTGAACGAAACAGATTGAAAAATTCAAAAGATTCAATTCAAAAATATGGGCTTAAGTTGAATCAAGAACTTAATGAAACTAAATCTTATCTTATTCGCTCCAGAGATAGTATTAATTTAGGTATAAAGGAAATAAAAATATTGCAAGAGGAGTTTGCCTTGCTAAAGCAGAGTAGTGATATTGAAATAAGAAAAAATATTGTTAAGAATAACTCTTTACTTAAAGAAATAGCTATTAAAGAGACCAAACTTCAATCTCGCTTAGATCGTGTTAATCAGTTGGAACAAATGATACAAGATCAAAAAGCATCCTTAAGCCAGCTTAAAGAAAGTCTATCAGATGCCTTACTGAACTTTAAAGGTAAAGGTCTTACTGTTCAAAAGCGAAATGGTAAAGTATATATCTCGATGGAAAATAAACTTTTATTTAAGTCTGGGAAATGGGATATTGAATCGCAAGGAAAACAAGCTTTAATTCAACTTTCAAAAGTATTGGCACTAAATCCAGATATTGCAATATTAATTGAAGGTCATACGGATAATGTTCCATTTATTTCCAAAGGCCACATAGAATCTAATTGGGATTTATCTACAAAAAGAGCTACGGCAGTAGTTGAAATTCTACTTCAAAATGATCAAATTCTACCAAAAAATCTTACTGCAGCCGGACGAAGTGAGTACCTATCTATAGCTCCCAATAATTCTGTGGAAGGTCGCGCATCTAACCGAAGAATTGAAGTGATACTCAGTCCTTCGCTCGAAGAAATAACAGCACTTTTAGAAAAAAACAATTAAATATGGAATATAATTTATTACCAGGAACCAATATTAAGGTCAGTAAGATCTGTTTGGGTACAATGACATGGGGACGTCAGAATACAGAGGCCGAGGGACATCAGCAAATGAATTTTGCTTTTGATCAAGGTATAAACTTTTTTGACACTGCAGAGCTTTATCCTATACCGCCTAGGGAAGAAGAACAAGGAGATACCGAACGCTTTATAGGTAGTTGGTTTAAAAAAAGTGGAAACCGATCTAAAATCATTTTAGCCTCAAAAATAGCGGGTCCTTCATCTTTTACAAAACACATCAGAACAGATAAAAGCTACTCTAAGACTTCTATTGATAATGCAGTTGAAAATAATTTAAAGCGGTTACAAACAGATTATATTGATCTCTATCAATTACATTGGCCAGAAAGGAATACAAATTTCTTTGGAAAAAGAGGATATAATTATAAAATAGGAGATAAATGGGAAGAAAATTTTGAAATTATTTTAGATTCCCTCAAAGAACATGTTAAAAAAGGCAATATTCGATATATTGGTTTATCCAACGAGACACCATGGGGGACGATGCGCTATCTTAATGCTTCTGATAATGATAGACCAAGAGTAAGAACTATACAAAATCCTTATTCACTTTTAAATAGAACCTTTGAAGTTGGAAATTCTGAAATATGTCATCGTGAAGACTTTGGACTTTTGGCCTATTCTCCTCTAGCTTTTGGGGTGTTATCTGGAAAATATCGAGGAGGTAAAAAACCAGAAAATGCTAGACTCACACTTTTTCCAAATTACGACAGATATAGTACTGACTCTTGTAAAAAAGCAGTAGATGCTTATTACGCTTTAGCAATAAAAAATGGATTATCGCTGACACAACTTTCTCTTGCATTTGTGAATGATAGACCGTTTGTTACTAGTAATATAATTGGAGCAACAAATCTTACTCAACTTAAAGAAAATATTGATACTGCTTTAATTAAACTGAGTGACGATATACTTGAAGAAATTGATGTTATTCATGAAGCTATTCCAAATCCTTCAACCTAATTGATTATGGTATAGCATCAATTAATCTTTTAGTATAATTATTTTTTGGATTTTTATATAGTTCATCTGCTTCTTGTAACTCTATTAGTTTTCCTTCTTGCATCACCATTATTCGATCTGACATATATTTCACTACCGCTAAGTCGTGAGAGATAAAAAGATAACTTAATCCTAAATCTCTTTTTAAATTGTTTAAAAGGTTTAGGACTTGAGCTTGTACAGAAATATCAAGAGCTGCAACTGACTCATCACAAATTAAAACTTTTGGTTCTACAGCAATTGCTCTTGCTATAATAACTCGCTGACGTTGCCCTCCTGATAGTTCGTGGGGATATCTATCTTTAAAATCAGTATCTAAACCAACTTGTAATAATAGTTCTAGGATTCTTAATCGATTTTTTATTCTAGACTTTGAGTGATGAACAAAAAGAACTTCTTCTATAGCTGATTCTACAGTTTTGTTTGGGTGTAGAGCTGCATAGGGATCTTGAAATATTAATTGAATATCTTTTCGTATTTGACTTATCTGTTTTTTATTGTAAGGATTAACTTTTACCCCCTGCCAGAAAAATTCTCCTGATGAAGCTGGATCTAGAAAGACTAATGCTTTAGCAAGACTTGATTTGCCGCAACCTGATTCACCTACTAGACCTAAACTCTCTCCAGGATAAAGAGAAAAACTAATTTCACCAAATGCTTTAAAGCTACTTTTTTTAAAAAACCAATCCTTTTTAAGATAATTTTTTTCAAAACCTTTAATTTCAATTAAAGGTTTTTGACTGTAAATATTTTTATGCTGTTTTGCTCGATTTAATATTGAGATTTTTTTGGGTTTATACATATCATCTTTAAAGTCTTTTATTGTTGGGAGTCGTTCCAAACGGGTATCGATTTTAGGTCGGGCAAATATTAAACCCTTAGTGTAAGGATGCTTTGGATTTCGAAATAAGACTTTAGAATCTTCTGATTCTACAATATGCCCACCATACATCACTAAAACGCGATCAGCTAATTCTTTAACAAGAGCTAAATTATGAGAAATGAACAAAATACTCATTTCATATTTTTTTTGAAGGAACTTAAGTAATTCAATTATTTCTTTTTGAACTGTTACATCAAGTGCTGTAGTTGGTTCATCAGCAATTAGAAGCTTAGGTTTACATAATAGTGCCATAGCAATCATAATACGCTGTTTTTGACCTCCACTTAACTCATGCGGGTATGATTTTAGAATTCGCTTGCTATCATTTAATTGAACGTCTTTTAAGGATTGATTAACTAATTTTTTTGCATGTTTCAAATTTATTTGGCGATGGATTTGAAGCACTTCCAAAAGCTGCTTTTCACATCGAATACTTGGATTTAGGCTGGACTGTGGTTCTTGAAATATCATGCCAATAGTATTCCCTCGATATTTTTGCCAATCTTGGGAATTTAAATTCATTAGATCTTGAGAATCAAAACTTATTTGGGATGCTTTGACTATAGCTTTTTTGGTTTGAAGACCCATAAGACATAAGGCTGTCATTGACTTACCACTTCCAGATTCACCCACTATTGCAACAATTTCTTTATTGCCAATTATAAATGAAAGATTTTTTAGAATCTGCTGATTTCCAATAACCAAAGAAGCATTTTTTACCACAACTAGAGGATTCTTTTCTATAGTCATAAGTCAAATATAGACTGTTTAATTTTCAAAGTACATTTAATTAATTTTATTCATCTTATCAAGATATTTGTCATATCAATGTTTATTTTGATAAATAATCAAAGGTTTTATTTAGAATATGGATTAAGTTCTAAAGCTGCATCCATATAAGTGTAAATATCGGGAGTAAAAACGTCTTTGGTTGGACTTTTAGGGCCTTTGCTATGACCCAAGCGAACAAGAATTAGATTTTCTTTAGGAAAAGTAATAATATATTGACCTAAATGACCACGCATCATAAAGACTTCATTTCCCTTATATTCTTTTAACCACCAACTGTATCCATATTCAGGACTTTCTGGGAATCGAGGTTTAATTGATTTAGCAATAAAGGCCGAATCTAAAAGAACCTCACCATTCCACTTACCATGATTTTTGTAGAGCTTTGCTAGCCGAGCAAAGTCTTTAGCATTAGATGCTATACAGCAGTATGCTTTTTCCACTCCTTTTTCGTTACTATCTACCTGCCAATAACTTTCAAATTCAGCTCCCATAGGATTCCAAAGGCTTTCGTAGAGATAGTTTGTTAAATTTTTTCCTGTAGCTTTAGCTATTACCATTCCTAGAAGTTGGGTTGTACCACTTTTATAAATGTATTTTTTTCCTGGTTTTTCATCTATAGGTTGGTTTAGAATAAGTTTATCTAAATCTTTAATAAAGTAAGCTGCTGTCGTGACTGAGAATGGAGAGTAATAAGCTTCATCCCATTTCTGTCCTGAGGCCATACTTGCTAGGTCCCCTACGGTTACTTCGTTAGCATATAGACCTTTTAAATCAGGGATAAAATCTTTAACTCGTTGATCTAAGCCTTTAATATATCCCTGCATAATTGCTTTACCCAATAATGCAGACACATAACTCTTAGCAACAGAAAATGAGTTACTCTTTGATTCTGGACCATACCCATCGTAATATTTTTCAAAATAGATACTATCATTTTTAATAATAACAAATGCTATAGTTTGGGTTTTTTTGTGGTGAGCTTCTAATGCTTTTGGTAGAGTAATGCTGTTGTATTTTTCGTGATTAGGCCATACTTGTGGATTTTTAGATGGAGATAGAATTTTGTTATCAAATTGCTTAAAATCATCAACATATGCTGTAGTGTGTCCCGTGAAGTATATTTTTGAAACGGCATTAAGAAGATAGTCGTAATTTGAAATATAGATAAGACCTATCAAAACAAGTATTGAGAATATTAAGGTAGAGATGATTTTTTTTTTCATGGACTTTGTTTATTTTCCAATGTATAAATCTTTTTTTAATAACTTATATTAGATCATTGAAACTTCTAAAAATAACTTAAATGAAAAAGTTTAAATGGGAAGGTGTTATGCCTGCTATTACAACCCAATTTGATGTAAAAGGAAATTTAGATTTAGATACTTTTAAAATCAATTTATCTCATCAGATCAATGCAGGAGTAAATGGAATTATTTTAGGTGGAACACTAGGAGAAGCCAGTACTCTAACTAATCAAGAAAAACAACAACTTTTAGCAGTTACCTTAGGAGAGGTTAATGGTAAAATACCGGTTATAATGAACATTGCCGAACAGGCAACTATTGAAGCAATTCGATTGGCTCAAAAGGCTGAATCTGAAGGAGCAGACGGATTAATGCTTCTCCCTCCAATGAGGTATAAGGCTACAGACGAAGAGACAGTTACATATTTTTCTACAATAGCTAATGCAACTAAGCTCCCTATTATGATTTATAACAATCCCATTGATTATAAAATAGAAGTAACCCTAGAGATGTTTGCTGCTTTGGAGTCTTATAAAAATATTACCGCAGTCAAAGAGTCCACTCGTGATATTACAAACATAACTAGAATGATTAATCGCTTTGGCGACCGTTTTCAGATTTTATGTGGAGTAGATACGATAGCTATGGAGGCCTTACTTATGGGTGCTAACGGTTGGGTAGCAGGGTTGGTAGATGCCTTTCCAAGGGAGACGGTTGCAATTTACTCTTATTGTAAACAAGGTGAATTAGAAAAAGCACGTTCTATTTTCAGTTGGTTTTTACCACTATTGGAGTTGGATATTTCACCACAATTAGTGCAAAATATTAAGCTGTGCGAATTAGCAACAGGTATGGGAACAGGACATGTTAGACCTCCAAGACTTCCCTTAAAAGGAGCCGAATTAGAGAGAGTAAGGTCAATTATTAAAACTGCTCTAGATAACCGACCCAAGAGCTTTGACTAAATTATAAATATGATAAAAGCACAAAACTTAGTAGCTGGTCAATGGCAAGATAATTTAAAGGCGCCAACTTTTTGCACTTTAAATCCAATTACAAATAAACCATTACCTACTCAATTTCAAGAAGCAAGTAGTTCTCAAATTCATGACACATTAATCAAGGCATCAACTATATATGAATCATATGCATCGACTTCATTTAAAGTCAGAATTGAATTTTTACAATCGATTCAAAAGGAACTAAATAAATCAAGTAATGATATTTTAAAAACTTATCAAGAAGAGTCTGCTCTTCCTAGCCCACGTGCTGAAGGAGAATTTCAGCGAACAATAGATCAAATTCAGCGGTATATAGAATTATTAGAGGAAGGAACATTTATCCAGCCAAAAATTAACACTTCAGGACCAGATCTTAGGAAAATTCTTTATCCCATCGGTCCAATAGCAGTCTTTGGAGCTAGTAATTTTCCATTAGCTTTTTCTACAGCCGGAGGCGATACGATTTCAGTTCTTGCATCTGGTTGTCCATTAATTGTTAAAGCGCATCCTTATCATGCTGGGACAAGTGCTTTGGTTGCTGAGGCTATACTTAAAGCAATTAGTTATTGTGGTCTTCCAAAAGAAATATTTTCTCATTTGGGAGGTGTTTCTCATCGCATTGGAGGTGAATTGGTAAGTCACCCTTTGTTAAAAGGTGTTGGATTCACCGGAAGTCTCTCAGGAGGAAAAGCATTATATGATTTGGCTCAAAAAAGAGAAGAACCTATTCCTGTATTTGCTGAAATGGGAAGCGTTAATCCAATTCTAATTACAGAAAAACGATTATTAACCGATAAAAATTTATCTGAGACATTAGCTAATTCTATAGCTCAAGGGACGGGACAATTTTGTACTAATCCAGGAATGATAATACTTTGTGATCCTCAGGGGATTAGCAAAATTACTTCTAAGGTCATTGATCACCTTAGTAAAATGATTTTACCTCCAATGGTTCACATTAATATTGAAAAAAACTATCTGCTGCAACTAGATAAACTTCAAGAGAACGAAGCAGTAAAACTCGTTAGAACATCATCTAGTAATTCTGCTATTGGGGTAGTATCAGCTGAAGATGTATTAAAAAATAAAAAGCTTACCGAAGAAATTTTTGGGCCTTTTAGTCTATTTGTTGAATGTAAATCCATGAATCAATTAAAAGACTTAGTAAAGATCATTCCAGGACAACTTACAGCGACAATTTTAGCACATAAAGACGATCATTCCGAACTTGTCCCTTTAGTAACTCAATTAAAAAATAAAGTTGGAAGATTACTTTTTGAAGGGGTTCCGACTGGTGTAGCAGTCAATCAGGCTATGCAGCACGGTGGACCTTATCCTGCTTCTACAGATGGTCGCTACACATCGATTGGAACTGATGCGATTTATCGTTGGCTTCGACCAATTACTTTTCAAGATTGTCCTAATACTTTACTTCCACCGATATTACAAAATGAAAACCCCTTAAAGATTTATAGATTAATAAATGGACAAATAACTAAAGACACTTTATGAATATCCAAAACCGTCATATATTCGAATGTGTTGATGCATATACTGAAGGAAACCCCGTACGCTTAATAAAAGGTCCTCAACCAAAACTTGAAGGAGAGACAATGGGAGAAAAAAGAATTTACTTCATTCGACATTATGATTGGATTCGTACTGGCTTGATGTTTGAACCTCGTGGTCATGATATGATGAGTGGAAGTTTTTTTTATTCTCCTCAAAATCCAGAAAACGATGTTGCAATTTTGTTTATTGAAACTAGTGGATGCTTGCCCATGTGCGGTCATGGACTGATTGGAGCCTTAACAATTCTTTTAGAGGAAAAATTGATTTTCCCTAAAACTGAAGGTAAGTTACGTGTAGAGACTCCTGCGGGATTAGTATTTGCTTCATATGAGCAAAAAAAAGCTAAAGTTACAAGTGTAAAGTTCATCAATGTTCCTTCATTTTTAGTAGTCTCTGATTTAGAGTTTAAATGTTCAGATTTAGGAACTTTAAGACTTGATATTTCTTATGGGGGAAATTTTTATGCCATTATTGATGTTCAGAAAAATTTTAAAGGAATTGGGGAATATTCTGCCGGGCAATTGATTAGGTGGAGCAGGGAAATACGAGAAAAAATTAATGCAAATTGTATTTATGAACATCCTTTGGATAAAAATATTAAAGGCTGTAGTCATGTTTTATGGGGAGGTATACCGACTCAAGAAAGATCAACTGCGAGTAATGTGGTTTTTTATGGTGAAAAGGCCTTAGATAGATCACCCTGTGGTACTGGAACATCTGCTCGTATGGCACAGCTATTTGCTCAAGGGAAGTTAAAAGTTGGTGAGGATTATATTCATGAAAGTATTATCGGTTCAAAATTTATAGGTAATGTAGAAGCTGAAGTTAAAGTTGGATCATTCCAAGGTGTCATTCCAAGTATTCAAGGTAGTGCGAGAATTATTGGATATAATCAATTGATCTTAGATCCAGAAGATCCCTATGTAAAAGGATTTCAAGTCATCTGAAATGGAAACAAAGAAAGTTATTATAGTGGGTGGAGGTATTATAGGTCTTGCAACGGCTTATTATTTGGATTTGGAGGGACATAATGTAAGTGTTATTGATAAAGGCAAGCTGGATTCAGGGACCTCTCATATCAATTCAGGCTATCTAACGCCAAGTCATATAGTTCCAATGGCAGCACCAGGTGTAATGTCTAAGGGTATTAGGTGGATGTTTAATACTACTAGCCCTTTTTATATAAAGCCTCGATTTGATTTGGATTTAATTAGTTGGGGATTAAAATTTATGAAATCTTGTACCCCAGAGCACGTTAAAAAATCAATGAAACCTATTTTAGATGCTAATCTTTTAAGTAAAAAATTATATTTAGAAATGCAGGAATCTAAAGTTTTTGATTTTGATTTAGAATCTAAAGGTTTACTAATGGCATATAAGACTTCCAATGCAGAAAAAGAAGAGGCTAAAGTGGCTTTTATGGCTAAGGATTTAGGTGTTAAGGTTAATCAGCTTTCTCAGGAGCAAATATTAAAAATTCAACCAAATGCCCCCATGGAGGTTGAGGGTGGATTTATGTACGAAAGTGATGCTCATTGTACTCCGGAGATATTTATGAATAATTTAAAGAAATATTTAATGGCTCGGGGGGTAAATTTTATATTAAACACTGAAGTGTCCTCTTTTAAAAGAAACGGGAAAAAGATTCAAGCATTACGAACGGATAAAGGAATTTTGAAAGGAGATGAATATGTTTTAGCTTCAGGCGCTTGGTCAGAACTTATTTTAAAGAAATTAGGCATTCGCTTGTCTGTACAAGCGGGCAAAGGTTATAGCTTAAATATCAACCATATAACAGGAGTTACAATCCCAACTATCCTATTAGAAGCTAAAGTTGCCGTCACACCCATGAAAGGGTTTACTCGCTTTGGTGGGACTATGGAGCTTTCAGGGATTAATAAAAAAATAAATTTCAAGAGAGTTGAATCAATAGTAAAGTCAGCTAGAGATTATTATCCAGGTATTGTGATTCCTCAAACTTCGGTTGATGATGTTAAAAGTGGACTAAGACCTCTTTCTCCAGACGGACTTCCTTTTATTGGAAGGCATTCATCATTAGAAAATTTAGTATTAGCCACTGGACACTCGATGATGGGTTGGAGCCTGGGTCCCACTACTGGTAAATTGGTGACTGAATTGATCTCTGGTTATTCTCCAACTATTGACTTAAAACCTTATTCTCCGGAAAGGTTCTAAAATTTTAGATTAATTTGACTGCTTCCTCGGCAAAATAAGTTGCTATAAGTGAAGCTCCTGCGCGTTTAAAACTAAAAAGTTGCTCCATCATAATTTGATCGTGATCTAACCATCCTTTTTCAGCAGCAGCTTTTAACATTGCGTATTCTCCACTTACTTGATATGCTGCTATTGGAGCATCAACCTTTTCTCTCAATTCATTAATAATATCTAAATATGCTAATCCTGGCTTTACCATTAAGATATCTGCTCCTTCTTCTATATCACGTTTTGATTCAATCAATGCCTCCTTTCGATTCCTAAAATCCATTTGATATGTTTTTTTATCTCCAAAACCAGGAGCTGAATCCAATGCATCTCTAAATGGACCATAAAAACCAGAAGCGTATTTTGCACTGTAACTCATAATTACAATATCAGTATAGCTCTCGGCTTCGAGAAGTTGTCGAATTTTTAGAACCCTTCCATCCATCATATCGCTTGGAGCTATTACATCGGCTCCTGCCTGAGCATGCGATAAAGCCATTTTTGAAAGCAGTTTTACTGTGGTATCGTTTAAAATAATTCCTTCTTTAACAATTCCATCATGTCCAAAAGAAGAATAGGGGTCTAGTGCAACATCAGTCATAACTACCATTTTTGGAACTGAATCCTTGATTGTTTTGATTGCACGCTGCATCAATCCGTCTGGATTTAAAGCTTCAGTACCTTCATTATCTTTAAGTGAATCGGGGACTTTGACAAAAAGTAAAACCGATTTTAATCCCATCGACCAAAGATTTTTAACATGTATAGAGACTAAGTCAGTACTCATTCTGTAATAGCCTGGCATAGACGAGATTTCTTCTTTTTGTTGCTTACCATCAATAACAAATAAAGGGACAATAAAGTCGTTTGAGCTTAGACTATATTCCTGAAATAGAGCCCTTAGGCTTTCACTGCTTCTTAATCTACGATTTCGCTGAATAGGATACATTGTTTGTTTTTTTATAAATTTTCGGTTTCATCATTTGGCACTTTTGAAGTTTCAATATCCATTTCTATTGAAATAGATTCTTCATTGTCAATTATAATTTCTTCTTTGTCTTTTTGTTTTTTCATAGTACCTAAAAGCATAACCAACATCGAACTTAATATTACTATTAGTAATACACGTTCATCAATGGGACTTTGGTCTAAACTGATAAAAGAAACATCTTTTAATTGTATAAATAATAAGATGCTTATTAAACCCCTAGGGGACATATAAACAAGAGGGCTCGGTTTAATTTTTAAGCTAGTAAAAGTTATGTACATATACCGTATGAGGAACATAATAAGAAATATTATTAGACCATAAAAAAAAGGAATTATACTTTTAAAATTTGATAGTTGAATTGAAAAACCAAAAAACAAAAAGAAAAAAGTCCGAACTAAAAAAGTTGATTCCGCAGTGAGGATATGAAACTCTTGTATTTCTTTTCTTGTGGCATCCAAGTCAAGATAGTTTCTTAAAAATCTGGGGAGTAAACTTTTGACATTGCTCATAAAGATTCCAAAAATAAATATGGTTACTAAAGCAGGAAGATGTAATAGCTTTCCAAAAGCATAAACTAAGATTAATAGTGCAAGAATTAAAAAAAATTTAACATTATGATCAATTTGTTGCATAAGTCTAAATAAGACATAAGTTATAAGTAAAGAGATCATAATTACTCCAAGTATTTGTAGTACAAGAGAAATTAAAGGCTCAGCCCCTATAAGAACTTGTTCAGACTCAAATTGTCGTATTGCATAATTGAATATCATAATCCCTAAAATATCAGAAAATGTAGATTCATATATTATGAATTCACGTTCTTTATCTATCAAACTTGCAGCTGATGGAATAGCAACTGCACTACTTATAATAGAAAGAGGTATAGCAAAAAGTACTGCAATGGTATTTTGAATTCCAAAAATATTTTCAAAGACCCATTGTAATGCAAAAATATTGGCAATAAGTATTGCCAAAGCTGCTAAAAAACCTTTTAAAATTAGCGGCATTTTTTTACGATTGATTTCTAGCTCTATCGCTCCTTCTAAAACGATTAAAATAAGGCCTACAGTACCTAATACTGGGATTAAATTGTCTAGAAAGGCAAAATCGTCATAGCCCGAAAAGGAAATGAAAAAACGAAATATTATTCCCGTTGCCATCAATAAGATTACAGAAGGAAATTTTGTTTTTCGAGAAAAAGCATCAAATAAATAAGAAAATATAATTAATAAGGGGAGTACAAATAAGATGTATAGGGTATTCACAGCAAAGCTAGATTAGATAATTAAAATACAAAATATTCTGTTTTCTTTCATGAGAAAAGATTTTAAGCCCAGTTTCTAGGGGACTTTAAAACTTCTAAAAGACGCGCTTCTTCAGTGTTTGGTTCAGGTTCAAAATCGTATCTCCATTGTACTTTGGGGGGAAGACTCATTAAAATACTTTCAATTCTTCCATTTGTGTTTAATCCAAATAGGGTTCCTTTATCATGAATAAGATTAAATTCTACATAACGTCCTCTTCTAATTTCTTGCCAATTACGTTGTTCTGTATTATAATTTAAATCTTTTCGTTTTTTTAGTAAAGGAATATATGCAGTCAAAAAAGAATCACCAACCGCAGTGACGAACTTGAAGCGATCATCTAAGCTAAAAGTGTTATTTTTTTTTAGATAATCAAAAAAGAGACCCCCGACCCCTCTTGACTCATTGCGATGATTATTAAAAAAATAAGAGTCACATTTTTTTTTAAAATCTAAATAATAGTCGGGATGATATTGATCACAAACAGTTTTGCATATTTGATGAAAATATTGAACGTCCTCTTCAAAAAGATAATAAGGTGTCAAGTCTTGTCCTCCACCAAACCATCGATCGATAACGGCCCCTTTTTGATCATACATTTCAAAATAACGCCAGTTTGCGTGGACAGTAGGAGCCATCGGATTTATAGGATGTATTACTAAACTTAAACCACAAGCAAAAAAATCAACTTTTCCAACCTTAAAATAATCTTGCATCTTTTTAGGTAGTGCTCCATTAACAGACGAAATATTTACTCCTCCTTTTTCTATTACATTACCATTTTCAAGGATCCTAGTACGCCCACCACCTCCTTCAAGTCTTTCCCATAAGTCTTCTTTAAAGCATGTTTTGCCATCGATAGCTTCAAGTTCTTGAGTTATTTTATCCTGTAAATCTTTGATATAATTATAAAATAAATCTTTCATCTTCACTGTATTAATAATATGACTTTACAGCATCTACAAATGCTTTTGCATGATCAACAGGAATATTGGGCAGGATTCCATGTCCTAAATTAACTATGTAGCGATCTTTTCCAAATTCATTGATCATTTTATAAACTGCTTCTGTAATTTCAGGGATAGGTGAAAGTAAGCGTGAAGGATCAAAGTTTCCTTGCAGAGTGATTTGGCCTCCAGATAGATAACGAGCATTTCTCGCTGAACAGGTCCAATCTACCCCTAGTGCAGCTGCTCCGGAACTCTTCATTTCATGAAGAGCAAACCAGCAGCCTTTTCCAAAAATAATTGTCGGTATTTCATCCTTTATAGCTTTTACTATTTGTAGGATATATGGCCAAGAATAAATGTTATAATCCTCAGGAGAAAGAATTCCTCCCCAAGAGTCAAAAATTTGAATAGCATTAACTCCGGACTTAACCTTTTCTTTCAAATATAGAATGGTTGTATCTGTGATCTTTTGAAGTAAAGCATGAGCTGTTTTTGGTTGACTAAAACAAAAGGCTTTTGCTTTGTCAAATGTTTTTGAACCTTGACCTTGAACTGCGTAACACAATAATGTCCATGGAGAACCTGCAAAACCAATTAAAGGAACTCTTTGATTGAGTTCTTCTTGAGTCATTTTTATAGCATCCATAACATAGCCCAAGTGTTCACTAATATCAGGTATAATAACGTTATCAACATCTATTTGAGAGCGTATTGGATTAGGAATCCAAGGGCCAGTCCCATCTTTCATTTCAACGGGTATTTGCATCGCTTGAAGTACAACCAAAATATCACTAAATAAAATAGCAGCATCTGGACCTATCTGATCAATTGGCATTATTGTTATTTCAGTTGCTAGTTCTGGTGTTTGACATCGTGTAAAAAAGTCATATTTATGTTTTAGGGCCATAAAATCAGGTAAATAACGTCCAGCTTGACGCATCATCCAAACTGGTGGACGTTTTACCGTTTCTCCCTTAAGAGCTTTTAAAAAAAGATCATTTTTCAACATAATATTTATGAATTATATTTAATAATTGATTTTCAGTGGGATTTTTAGCTGTACTAAAATTTGATGTGAATTTACTTAGAGTTTTTGATGTACTTGATCCAATGCAAAATCCATGAGCACTTTCAGGCCAAGTATTTTTTATAAAATAACTGGATACTGCTGATGGACTAAAAAAAAGAATACCATCAAAAATGTTTTCAAAATATTTTGAAGTATAAGTTGTTTTATAAACTTCATGAATATCCAAATCCATTTTGCATTGATTCAGTGATGTTTCAATTTCGCTTCTTCTTTGCCGTCCACAAAAAAAAGAAAATGAGTCTTTTTTGTGATTTTTTACTAAAAAACCAGCTAAATCTGCAGCACTTTCAAACATTTTGATAACATTTATATCTTTTTTATTCAAAAGAAGCTTTGTTTTTTGTCCCACACAAAAACAGTTTTTATTTTTTATTTTTTTAACAATTTCACTGGATTCAAATACTATTTTTACTGCATTTTGACTGGTGAAAATTAAAATTGATCTTACATGGTCGATTTTAATATAAAGCGGATCAATTTTGATTATGGGATATTCTATAATGGATATACCGATTTTAATCAATTCATCTTTAAAGTGTGAACTTACAATCTTAGTAGATAATAATCTCATCTCATTTGACTTTTAATTTTTTCCATTAATTCGGAACCGCCTTTTTCTATAATATGCATTGCAGTTTTTAAACCTAGCTCCCTGGTATTGCTCAATTTGGCTTGAGTTTCATGAAGGATTGCCTCAGAACCTTCTAAAGAAAAAAGGCCACATTTAAAGCTCATTAAATCATTTTTGATATGAGCATATGCACCTACAGGTGCAGTACAACCAGCTTCTATCTCACTAAGAAATGTTCGCTCTACTTCAGCACATAATTGAGTTTCTTTGCAATTTAAGGTTTGTACAAATTTTGTTAGAGCTTTATTTTTTTCTAAACTGGCCACACTAATAATACCTTGTCCAGGAGCAGGAATCATCCAATCTAAAACAGTGAATTTATTTCTTAATAAGTTTAATCGCTCTAAACCGGCTTGTGCAAAAATAGCTCCACCCCAATTTGCAGCATTAAGCTTGTTTAACCGTTTTTGAAGATTGCCTCTAAGGTTTTCAGTGCTATGATGTGGATATTTTCTTAACCATTGAGCTCTTCTTCTTAAGCTACCAGTTCCAATTTGAGTATTTTTTTGCCAATTAATAAAATCTTTGTGATAAACCATGATATCATTAACCGCTCCTCTTTCTAGGTAAGCTGATATTATAATTCCCTCGGGGAGTAAAGTAGGTACATCTTTAAGACTATGAACAGCTATATCGATAGAATCGTTTAAAAGAGCATGATCTAAGGTTTTGGTGAAAATTCCTTGGATACCCATTGAATAAAGTGGCTGAATTAAATCTTGATCTCCACTACTTTTTAGGGTTACCAGAGTGCATGCAAAACCTAATTTTTCCAATTTACTCTTGACATGATTAGCTTGCCATATTGCCAATGAACTTTTACGGGTTCCAATACGAATCATCTTTGCGGTAGTTTCTCTGTTGAAAGTTGAAAGACATCTTCAAGAAGTTCAATGGTTTCTTCTGCTTTCTGGGGATTTTCACGAATATAAGCTGCAATTTGACCAGTTATTTTCTGAGCAATTTGTTGTTTCTTCTGATATCCAAAGCAGTTAGTAACATATTTCTTAATTTCTATTTCTTCTTTTTCAGAAACAATCATTTTTTCTTTAAAAGCATTCAAAGCTGGGATGTACTTCCGATGTTCTAGCCACACCAAAAATTCTGATTTAACCTCCTCAATTATCGCTTCCGCTTTTGGAATGAATTTTTTTCGTTTCTCGAAAGTTGCATCAGTTATTTGAGAAAGTTCGTCTAAATGGACCACCTTTACATTACTCATGTTATTTACTTCTGAAGCTACATTTCTAGGAATGGAAAGGTCAAGAATAAGCAAAGGTTTGTTTGTGTGAATAAGATCTGTAGTAATAGTTGGATTCTGTGCTCCTGTAGCTACGATTAAAACGTCAGCAACGTGAATTGAATAAGTTAAATCCCCATAGGGCTTTACAATTACTGGAAATTTACTAGCAATTTTTTCCGCTCGAGATTGGGTTCTATTAATAAGGGTAATATGATCTTTTTGAGTGTGCTTTATTAAGTTTTCACATGTATTTGTGCCAATTTTACCAGTACCAAAAAGCAAAATATTTTTACTGTAAACATCTATTACGTGTTTAAGAATATACTGAACTGAAGCAAAAGCAACTGATGTAGCTCCACTTGATATCTCAGTTTCTGTCTTAATACGTTTGCTGGACTGAATTACAGCATTGGTTAAGCGTTCAAGATAGCCTTGAGCTAACCCCATTTTTTTTGATCTATAAAAGCCTTGCTTGATTTGACCAATGATTTCAAAATCACCTAAAATTTGACTTTCAAGACCTGAACCTACTCTAAATAGGTGATTGAGGCAATCTTCCCCTTTAAATTTATAGCCAATTTGATCAAATAGAGCCTTTTCTCCTCCAGAATGTTTACAAAGGAGATCTACAAGGGTTTCCGCATCTTTAGACCACGCATAAAGTTCTGTTCTATTGCACGTATTTACTATGATTAAGTCTTTGATTTTTTTTTCCTTCGCCTCTAAAAAAAGAGCATGTTGCCTTGAGTCATTAAGGCTAAACCGTTCTCTAAAATCAATAGACGAAGTCTTGTAGCTCAAACCTATTACAAAAAAGTAATGCAATTTTTATTAAAAGTTTATATTTACACTGCAAAAATAAGTGAGATCATACTTAAAAAATAACGCTAAAAAGTTTTTAAATAGCTTAAAAGGGCTGTATATTTTTTCCCCTTAAAAAGGATTAAAAATAAAGTTTATTTTAACTTTCTACAGATTTTAAACTTAATTTAATAAAAGGATTGTGTATGAAAAATAACGATATAAGTTCTTTTTACGAAACAGAGATTGAAACAGGTTTTTCTGTTCTCAGAATAAAGAACGATTCTGAAGTAGTTTTAAAGAAAAAACATCCTGTAAATCAAGAAGTTATCCAATTTCATTTTTGTTTAAAAGGAAAAACAAACTTTATATTTAACAAAGGTAGCTATACCTTTCAAGTTCTAGAAAATCATTCAATGTTATTATATAACCCTCAAAAAGCTTTACCTGTAGAAGTAGAGTTGCCAGGAGATACCTGGATGGTGAGTATTTTGATTTCTATAAAAAAATTTCATTCTTTATTTTCTTCAGATGCAGACCATATATCATTTTTAAGTCCTGAAAATAAAGCAAGAAAGTATTATGATAATTTACCCTTCATCTCATCCATCGCTGTTGTTTTAAGTCAAATTCTTCAAGCTAAAGTTCACGACAGTATGAAGTCATTATATTTTACGGGCAAAGTCTATGAACTTTTGAGCCTATATTTTAATAAGAATGAGGATCCCTCTACAGAACAATGTCCTTTTTTAGTGGACGAGGAAAACGTTCAAAAAATAAGAAAAGCTAAGAAAATAATCCTTGACAGGATGACTGATCCTCCCACTCTAGATCAATTATCAGTTGAAATTGGTCTTTCATTGAAAAAATTAAAAGATGGCTTCAAGCAGTTATACGGTGATACGGTTTTCACCTACTTATTAGACCATAAAATGGATGAAGCTCGTAGAATGTTAAATTCACAAAAGTATAACGTGAATGAAGTTGGTCTTAAACTAGGTTATAGCACAGCCAGCCATTTTATATCTGCTTTTAAAAAGAAATATGGAACTACTCCCAAGAAATATTTAGGTTCAGTATCTTCGTAAAAAATTGTGCATGAAAGGAGTTTTAATGGTCAATCTGGGTTCTCCAGATAGTACAAATAACGAAGATGTAAGAGATTATTTAGATGAGTTTTTAATGGATGAAAGGGTTATTGATTTACCCAAGTGGTTTCGAACTTTTTTGGTTAAAGGAATTATTTTAAAAACCAGACCAAAAAAATCAGCAGAAGCATATCGTAAAATTTGGTGGGATGAAGGTTCTCCCTTGATTGTGCTTTCTAAAAAATTACAAGAAAAGGTTCAAAACAAAGTGTCAGTTCCAGTTCAGCTAGCAATGCGCTATGGAAATCCTTCTATTAAAACAGGAATGGAAAACTTAAAACAGCTTGGAGTTACTGATGTTCTGATTATCCCTTTATATCCTCAGTTTGCCATGGCAACAACAGAAACTATTTTAGTTTTGGCTGAAAAACTTCAAAAAGAATATTTCCCAGAAATTCAGCTTACTTCTTTACCCTCTTTTTATAATCATCCAGATTATATTAGAATTTTAGGGAATTCTATTCAAGAAAAGTTACAAGGCACGAATTGGGAACATTTATTATTTTCTTATCACGGAGTTCCTGAACGGCATATTAGAAAATCTGATGTGACTAAATCTCATTGTAAAATGGATGGAAAGTGTTGTTTTGAAGAATCTCCTGCCCATCAATATTGTTATCGTCATCAGTGCGAGATGACATCTATTAAAGTAGCAGAATATTTAGAATTAAAAGAAGGGTCATACTCTACAAGTTTTCAATCCCGAGTTTCTATTTTAGGATCTTGGTTAAAACCTTACACTGATAAAACAGTAGAAAAATTTGCAAAAAAAGGGATTAAAGAATTAGCTATTGCTACCCCAGCTTTTGTTTCAGATTGTTTGGAAACATTAGAGGAAATTGGTATGGAAGCAGCAGAAGATTTCGAAGAAAATGGTGGAAAGCATTTACATGTAATCCCATGTATTAATGATCGAGATGAATGGGTAAGAGTATTAAGTAGATGGGTGGATGAATGGGCATTCAAGGAAAGCCCTAAATGAAAAAGGATTCAGCTGAACTTTTAGGAACTCTTCCAATACCTAAATTACTTATCCAACAAGCTATTCCTGCTTCAATTGGGATCCTAGTAATGTCACTAAATATACTTATTGATACCATTTTTGTAGGCCAATGGATTGGGTCTAATGCTATCGCAGCAATTAATGTGGTTTTACCAGTATCCTTTTTTATTGCAGCTTTGGGAATGTCAATTGGGATAGGAGGAGCTTCAATTATTTCAAGAAGTTTAGGTAAAAAAAACACACTTAAAGCCACTCAAACTTTTGGGAATCAGATTACATTAACATTAGTTCTCACGTGCTTTATGATAATCTTTGGTCTTTATTTTGTAGATCAAATTATACCTTTATTTGGCGGTAAAGGTAATTTGTTTGATTATGCAAAAACTTACTATGTAATTGTTTTATATGGGGTTCCAGTCCTTGCTTTTTGTATGATGGCTAATAATACAATCCGAGCAGAGGGAAAACCAAAAAGTGCAATGTATGCGATGCTTTTGCCTTCAATTTCAAATTTGCTATTGGATTATATATTCATAAAATTCTTTGATTGGGGAATGACAGGAGCTGCATGGGCAACTACACTTTCCTATGGAGTTTGTGCAACTTACATCATATTTTTTTTTATTTCTGGTAAATCTTCCTTAAGACCAAGCTTTTATGATTTTAGATTACAATTTGATTTGGTAAAAGAAATTTCCTCTTTGGGTTCAGTTACTTTAGTTCGTCAAGCAATGGTTAGCATTACTGTATTATTGGTAAATAACATTCTATTTTCTATTGGAGGTGAGGCCTCAATAACCGTTTATGCAATCATTAGTAGGATGTTAATGTTCGCTACTTTTCCTATTTTTGGAATTACCCAAGGATTTCTTCCTATAGCAGGTTTTAACTATGGTGCTAAGAATTGGCCTCGTGTTAGAAAGATAATAAACACATCTATTCTTTATTCGAGTATTTTAGCTACTCTTATTTTTATTTTAATTTTCATTTTCTCTGATTTTATTCCAGTCATCTTTTCAAAAGATTTGGAAGTTTCTAAACAAACTCCTGCTGCATTACGTTATGTTTTTTTAGCATTACCAATTATCGGTATTCAACTCATTGGCGCAGCTTATTTTCAAGCGATAGGAAAAGCTTTGCCTGCATTACTTCTTACCTTAAGTCGTCAGGGACTCTTTTTTATTCCACTTCTTTTTATATTGCCTTCTTACTTTGGCGTTATTGGTGTGTGGATAGCATTTCCATTGGCTGATTTATTTTCGACTATTATTACTGTATATTTTTTAAATCGTGCTATTCGAAAAGAATTAATATTGAAACACTAACTTTAACAGAATCTCTATTATAGAGCAACTTAAATTAATTTTTATACTTTTATTTTCATTGTAAAAAACGAATTATGAAAACCAAGCTCTTAAGTATAAAACTTGTTTCAATCACCTCCTTATTATTTTTAATTGGGGTCCAACTCACAAATGCTCAATCTAAAAAGCGTAATAAAAAAAGTATAATTAGTTATCCTGAAAGGATGTATTCTTCTTTGGAATATCGTTCAATTGGTCCTTATAGAGGTGGACGTTCTTCAGCAGTAACTGGTGTTGAGGGAAAACCTAACTTCTTTTATTTTGGTGCTGCTGGAGGAGGTGTTTGGAAGACTGAAAATGGCGGTGAGACTTATGAAAATATTTCAGATGGCTATTTTGGAGGAAGTATTGGGTCTATTTCAGTTTCAAAAAGTGATACCAATGTTATCTATGTTGGAGGAGGCGAAGTAACAGTAAGAGGAAACGTTTCCTCAGGTTACGGGATTTGGAAATCTTTAGATGCAGGAAAAACATGGATTTTTGCTGGCTTACCAAAGTCGAGACATGTGCCTAGAATTGTAATTGACCCTAACAATTCCGATATCGTTTATGCTGCTGTTTTGGGGAATATATATAAACCTACACCGGAGCGTGGCGTATATAAAAGTATTGATGGTGGAGTTAATTGGAGAAGAATACTTTTTTCAAACCAACATTCTGGAGCTGTAGAGTTGGTTATGGATCCGTCAAATCCACGAGTACTTTATGCCTCTACTTGGCGCATGAACAGGACACCTTTTAGTTTGAATAGTGGAGGTGAAGGTTCGGCACTTTGGAAAAGTATTGACGAAGGCAAAAATTGGACTGAAATAAGTTTAAATAATAGTTTTGCTAAAGGAACTTTAGGGATTATTGGAGTCACTGTTTCTCCCGTAAATTCTCAAAAGGTTTGGGCCATTGTAGAAAATAAGGATGAGGGGGGTATATACCTGTCAGACGATGGCGGGTCTACTTGGAAATATATAAATGACAGTAGAGCTTTGCGTCAACGTGCCTGGTATTATTCAAAAATTTATGCTGATACTCAAGATGAGGATATTGTTTATGTAATGAATGTGTCTTATCATAAATCTAAAGATGGTGGAAAAACTTTTAAAAGTAATAATGCAAACCACGGGGATCATCACGACTTATGGATTGCCCCTGAGGACAACCAACGTATGATTATAGCAGATGATGGAGGGGCACAAGTTTCTTTCAATGCCGGCACAACGTGGAGTACTTATCATAATCAACCAACAGCTCAGTTTTATAGGGTAACAACTGACAATTCTTTTCCATATCGAATATATGTTGCTCAACAAGATAATTCTACACTAAGAGTCAACCATCGTTCTTCAGCAAGTGGAATCACAGAAAAAGATTGGGAAGAAACTGCAGGAGGGGAATCTGCTCATCTTGCAATAGACCCTTTAGATAATGATGTTGTTTACGGTGGTAGCTACGGTGGGTTTTTAACCAGGGTTAATCATAAAAATAATTCAGTACGTGGAATAAATGTTTGGCCTGACAATCCCATGGGATATGGAGCAGAAGGAATGAGATATCGATTTCAGTGGAACTTTCCTATTCACTTTAGTAAACACAATCCTAAGAAATTGTACACATTTTCAAATCATGTACATGTTTCAGAAAATGAGGGACAAAGTTGGAAGATTATCAGTCCAGATTTGACTCGTAATGATCCTAAAAAATTAAAATCTTCAGGAGGACCAATTACACAGGATAATACGGGGGTAGAATATTATTGCACAATATTTGCAGCAAACGAGTCTCCTTTAAAAGAGGGATTAATTTGGATAGGTAGTGATGATGGCTTGATACATTTAACCCGTGATGGTGGGAATAATTGGGAAAATATAACTCCACTAATGATGCCAAAATGGTTAATGATAAACAGTATTGAACCCTCTCCGTTTGATCCGGCAGTTTGTTATGTTGCTGGTACATTATATAAATCTGGAGACTTTAAACCTTACTTATATAAAACTTCTGATTATGGAAAAACATGGAGTTTGATTACTAAGGGTATTTCATCTGAACATTTCACACGTGTTCTTCGGGCAGATCCGTCCAAAAAAGGTTTATTATATGCTGGTACAGAAACTGGAATATATATTTCTTATGATGATGGACGTTCTTGGAACCCTTTTCAATTAAATCTTCCAATTGTCCCAGTTACAGATTTGACAATCAAAGAAAATAGTCTTATTGTGGCTACTCAAGGCCGAAGTTTATGGATTTTAGATGACTTGACTGTGCTTCACCAAATAGATAAAAACACTATAAATCAACCAATAAATCTTTTTAAACCTAAAGACAGTTATAGAACTCAAGGCAGCTCTACAAAAAAAACTTCTCTTACTCAAGGGACTAATTTACCAAATGGAGTAATTGTTCATTTTAACTTAAAAGATTTTGACGATAAAAAAGATAGTTTGGCTTTGTATTTCAAAGAGCAAAATGGAACTTTAATAAAAAAATATAGTTCTACTGACAAGGAAGATAAATTAGAAACAAAAGTAGGTGGTAATACTTTTGTATGGGACACTCGCTATGAGGGAGCAGAAGTTTTGGATGGAATGATTTTTTGGAGTGCTTCATTTTCAGGGGCAAAGGCGGTGCCAGGAAATTATAAGGTTATTCTTGAGAAAAACGGAATCACCCAGGAACAGTCTTTTGAAATATTACCAGATCCTCGCACTGAAGTTTCATTGTTAGACATGAAACGTCAGTTTGACTTTGTAAATCTTGTAAACGCTTCTGCAGATAAAGCTCATAAAGCAATAAATAATATTCGAATTCTTCGCAAAAAGCTAGAAGATTTTGAGATGACCTATAAAGAGAGCAAAAATTTGAATACTCTTTTGATAAAAGCAGAGAAATTAAATCACTCTCTATCTGAAATCGAAAAAGCGCTCTATCAAACTCAAAATAAAAGCAACCAAGATCCTTTAAATTTTCCAATTCGTTTAACAAACAAATTAGGTCATTTAAATCAATTGGTTACTTCCAATGACTTCCCTCCAACTGATCAAGATGAAATTGTTAGAAAATACCTTAGTAAGGAAATTGATGAAAAGATGACTGAGTATAAAAAACTTATTACAGAAGATTTAAAATTCTTTAATAAAGAATTTTCAGAATTAAACTTAGATTATCTAACCTTAAACTTAAACTAATTGTATTATAACTATATTAAAGCTTTACACCTGATTTTTGTAATCACTTGGTTTGCTGGCTTATTTTATATTCCAAGGTTATTTATCTATCATACAGAAGCCTCAAAAAAAACAAAGCAAGAGGCTGACATTCTTATAAGACAGTTAAAAATTATGTCTAGGAGATTGTGGTACATCATCACTTGGCCTTCAGCAATTTTAGCTATTATTTTTGCCATTTGGCTATTAATTTTGATGCCTTCATGGCTTTTACAAAGCTGGATGCATCTTAAAATTACTTTTGTGGCGCTTTTAATTGTTTATCATTTAAAAACTCATCGGATTTTTTTAAAACTTCAAAAAAACAAGATTGATTATAGCGAAATGTTTTTACGAATTTGGAATGAAGGAGCCACTTTGCTACTTTTTGCAATAGTATTTCTAGCTATTTTAAAAGATGGTCTTCATTGGATTGGAGGGATTTTAGGAATCTTGGGATTAGGTGTCATTTTATTTTTAGGAATTAGACTTTATAAAAAAATCAGAAAAGACATATGATAAAAAGATTTAAAATTCCTAAAAGGGTTTCATTTAGAACTCGTCTTTTTCTTGTGATGATTGGTATGCTTTTCATAGCTGGATTATTAATTCTGGGGACGACTTTTATTCAATATGAATCTCAGCGTGAGAATTATCATTTGGGCCGTTTAGAAAGAAAAGAATTTCAAATCCAAACTCATATTGATTATCTAGCTGAGAAATATAATCTTATGAACAAGCCTGTTGAATCCTGGGAAGAGTTTAGCATTGACTTTGAAAAAATCAATAAAATTCACAATGTTCAGTATTCATTATTTAAACTTGAAGGGAATCCACTTTTTATTTATCACTCACCCTTAGAAATAATTGCAAATAATTACAAACTAAGCAAGCCTTTACTCGATAAAATAAATCAATCTCAGGATGGGAGTTATATAGAGCATTATAAGTCAGATATTGACAAATTTCACGCTTCTTATAAGATTTTGAAAGATCGCTTTAATAAACCTTATGCCATTTTATTTTTTCCCTATTTTGAGGATGTTTCATTTTCTGAAAATGAGTTAAACACATTTATTGAAAATCTTTATCAGATATATATATTACTTCTAGCAGGTGTTATTTTCATAGCTTATTTTTTATCAAAATTTGTAACCCGTTCTTTAGAAACAATTCGAGTGCGAATGGGGCAAATGGGTTTAGAAAAAAAGAATGAAAAAATTCATTTAAAAAATGCTACTCGTGAAATAGACAGTTTAGTTAAATCTTATAATAAAATGGTTGACGATTTAGAAGAGAGTGCAGAAAAATTAGCTAAAACAGAACGACAACAAGCTTGGCAAGAGATGGCTCGTCAGGTAGCTCACGAGATAAAAAATCCACTAACTCCGATGCGACTGACTACTCAAAGTTTTATGAATCGTTTCGATCCTAATGATCCAGAGATTAAAAAGAAAGTTACTGATTTTTCAAATCTTCTGATTCAACAAATTGACACTATGAGTGAAGTTGCTGAGGCATTTTCTGACTTTGCCACTCTCCCAAAACCTAATATGAAGAAATGTGACCTAGTAGAGTTAACTCAAATGGCAGTAAATATTTTTCATCATGAGCAAATTGTATTCACTTCAAACAAGGCTCACATATTTTATAAACTAGATCGTACTCAGTGGATTAGAGTAATTACTAATTTAGTACAAAATGCACTTCAATCAGTTCCAAAAAGCAAAAAACCACAAATAGGGGTTCAATTATTTTCAGAAAATAATCAAATAATTCTTTCTATTATGGATAATGGAAATGGCATTGCCCCTGAAGTCAAACAGAAAATTTTTGAACCTAAATTTACTACAAAAAGCTCAGGCATGGGATTGGGACTTGGTATTGTTAAAAATATTATTGAGTCACACAACGGAACTATAAAGTGTGTTTCAAAAATGAAAAAAGGAACGACTTTCAGTATTGTTTTACCAGATCAATAATAATAATATAACTGTAGTTTAAACAATAAATTATCTAGAGAAATATAAATATCAAATTCAATAAGCTAAACTAGCAATGGTCGTTAAAAGCAGATTTTAGATTTTCTGCAATAAGTTCTGCAGGACGTCCTTCAATATGATGTCTTTCAATCATATGAACTAAAGCCCCATCTTTAAACAAAGCGATGCTTGGAGATGATGGAGGGAATGGAACCATCATATCTCTTGCACTTTTAGTAGCTTCATTGTCCACACCTGCAAATACAGTAACCAAATGATCAGGTGTTTTTTCATTTTGGAGAGAGAAGTTAACCCCAGGCCTAGCATTTGCAGCAGCACATCCACAAATTGAATTTACAACAACTAGAGTAGTCCCTTCTTTTGACATGGCATTGGAAACGTCTTCCGAAGTAGTTAATTCGTTAAACCCGACACTAGTCAGTTCTTCTCGCATAGGTTTTACTAATTCAGCTGGATACATAGAATTTTTTTTTATAAAGATATAAATTAATGGAATCTCTTTGGTTTTGTAAGGCCAATTTTATTTATCAAATTTGTAAAAAATTATGATTTAGAGAGATATGATAAAATGGATTGCAGCATTTATAGGGTATTACATTTATAAAGGATTTCCTGGAGCCATGCTGGGATTTTTTATAGGGGGAATGATTGACAGGTATAAACAAGGATCTAGTTCCATTTTTCAAACCAGGTTTTCCTCTAACCAACCAGGAAAATTACAGCTTAACCTTTTGGCTCTTTCCGCCACTGTTATAAAAGCAGACGGCCAGGTAAAAACTCAAGAGCTTCAGTTTGTTAGAAACTTCTTTATAGCCAATTATGGTAGCGAGCAAGCGGCAATGATTTTTGAAACTTTTAATGAGCAAATAAAAATTGAAGTTCAAAGTATTTCTGACTTGGCAATGATTTTTGTCCAAAGGACTCCCTATGAAACTCGATTACAAGTACTTCATTTTTTGTTTGGAGTTGGAAACGCAGATGGAAGTATATCTAAATCAGAATTGAATAAGATTAATCAAATTGCAGATGCTTTAGGAATTCGTTCTTCTGACTTTGAAAGCATTCAGGCAATGTTCATAAAAGATACCGAAAGTTCTTATAAGGTTTTAGAAATATTACCAAGCGCCTCAGCTGAGGAAGTTAAAAAGGCCTATCGAAATATGGCAAAAAAGTTTCATCCAGATAAACTTCAATCTAAGGATCCGGCTCTCATAAAAGGAGCTCAGGAAAAATTTCAAGAAGTACAAAAGGCATATGAATCCATTCAAAAAGAAAGAGATTTATGATAGAAGCACTTTGGTTTTATTTAAAATTAGGATTTTGGCATGTAATAGATAAACAAGGCTTAGATCATTTGTATTTTATTGTTACCCTAGCTATACCTTTTACATTTAAGCAAAGCAAAAAATTATTACTGTGGGTTACTGTATTTACTATTGGTCACACCATCTCTTTGTTTGGAAATCTTTATTCAGAAATTGAATTTTCCTCTTACTGGATTGAACTTTTAATTCCAATTACAATTGGAATCAATGCTATTATGCTATTTCCTTCCAAAAAGACTTTTATCTTTTTTAATAAGACATATTTTTTCCCAATCATGACCCTTGTTTTTGGATTAATTCATGGTTTAGGTTTTGCTCGTTACTTTAAAATTATAATACCCCAAGATGAAATTGAATTTTCACTTTTTTCATTTGCTCTTGGGGTGGAACTAGCTCAAATAGCTATAGTTGTCTTGGTACTTATCTCAAGTTTTTTCATAATTCGAATACTTAGGAGATCAAAAAATAGTTGGGAATTTTTAGTAGGGGCGATGATTTTATCTCAAGCTCTAGGAATGATTTTAGAGCGAATTTAAAATCAGATTAAATCCTAAATACTATCTTCGTGTCAATGCTCAAAGATAAACAAGAAAAGTACGATAGAGCCTATTTAAAAATGGCTGAAATTTGGGGAGAACTTTCCTATTGTGAACGAAAAAAAGTAGGGGCACTAATTGTAAAGGACAGAATGATTATTTCTGATGGTTACAACGGAACACCCTCAGGTTTTGAAAATGTATGTGAAGACGATGAGAATTATACAAAATGGTATGTTTTACATGCTGAGGCAAATGCTATTTTAAAGGTTGCAGCTTCAACACAATCTTGTAAAGGAGCAACTCTTTATATTACCCTTTCTCCTTGTAGAGAATGTAGTAAGCTAATATATCAGTCGGGAATCGTCAGAGTTGTTTATAGCAAAGCATATAAGGACACTACAGGGCTAGATTTTTTAAGGAAAGCTAAAGTGGCTTTGACTTTTATACCTGAACAAAATAAATAACTCGTGAAAAGGAATAATATATTTTTGTTTCTTATTGTATTACTTTCCCTGACAATAGGGTTTTTATTTGGAAGACAAAATAATCTTAATCTTCCAACAATATCAAATTCTAACAACCCAAGCCTAAATAAACTCAATCGATTGATAACATATCTTACAAGTGACTATGTAGATAAAATCAATGCAGACAGTCTAGTACGAGTAGTGATTGAAGATATAGTTAATAAATTGGACCCACATTCTACTTACATCCCTGCTGTGCAAAGCGAATCATTATCTGAAAGTATGCAAGGAAATTTTGAGGGAATTGGTGTACAATTTCGAATGTTACAAGATACCATAGCTGTTAGTCGAGTCTTAGATGGGGGACCAAGTAAAAAAGCTGGTTTAAAGCCTGGTGATAGAATCTTAATTGCAGATCAAGACACCCTTCATTCCAAAGAATTAAAAAATGAACAAATTATTTCTAAATTAAAAGGAAGCTCCAAAACCCCAGTCCGCTTGACTGTTTTCAGGAAAAAAAAGGATTCGATTTATACTTTTGATATTATTAGAGGTCCTGTTCCGCTTCCCAGTGTAAATTCGTCATATATGATTGATAGAAATACTGGATATATAAAGATTAATCGTTTTGCACAAACCACGTATTCTGAGTTTCGAGATGCATTAATTGGTCTACAAGTCCAAGAGCTAAAAAATTTAATATTAGATTTAAGAGGAAATCCAGGGGGGTATTTGCTTCCAGCAAAACAAATTGCTGATGATTTTCTTGCAGCTCAAAAAGCAATTGTTATTGTTGAGGGAAATAATGGAAAAAGGGAGCGCACAGTTTCTTCATCTGATGGTTTATATGAGTCGGGTAGACTTTATCTTTTAGTTGACGAAGACTCAGCTTCGGCAAGTGAGGTAATAGCAGGTGCAGTCCAAGATAATGATCGTGGACTTATTATTGGACGACGTACATTTGGTAAGGGTTTGGTTCAACAACAAATGCCTTTAGGAGAGGGGGATCAAATTCGACTTACTACTGCCCGATACTATACACCTACAGGGCGCTCGATTCAGAAGCCATATGATTCTTCAAATCGTTTAGAGTATTATGCAGAAGTTAGAGATCGATATAAAAAAGGTGAGATAAAAAATAATATTAATGAAAAAATTAATGACAGTCTAATTTTTAAAACACCTAAGGGGAGAACTGTCTACGGTGGAGGCGGAATTACCCCTGATGTTTACATATATGACAATGACAGTCCTAATGAATCTTGGAACCGCTATTTAATTGGATCAAATCTTATTGATCTATTTGTATTTCTTGAACTTGACAAAAATCATAAAAAATATAATTTCAATAATGCTCCTAGATTTTTTAATGAGGAGTTACCCTTTAAAGGGGAATTCATCCAAGCTTTTAAATCTTTTTGTAAACAATATAATCTTCCAATACAGATAAATTCTGAAAATGAAAATAGAATTTTAAACTCTATTAAAGCTTTTATTGCTCTTCAGCTTTTTGATGAAAATACTTACATACGTATTACCAATAAAAAGGACCCTTTTATCCTTAGAGCCCTTGAAGAAATTAAAAATCCTTGACTTATTTTTTCAGCTTTTTAGCAATCTTTTTAGATAGTATAAGAATTATTAATAATAAACACGAGCTAGCAGAAGCCACAGCACCAATTACTGCAATAATACTCTCTCCAGTTAATGGACTTTCCCAGTTAATTTTAATTAAGTTAAAAATACACAAGCTAAGAGCCAGAAATATAAAAATTGGTAGTACGATTTTCATGAGCTTAAAATTTAGATTAGTTGTCCGATATTGGTTGTAAATAGCTTCACAGCTAAAGCCAATAGAATAATACCAAAAACTTTTCTAATAACATTAATACCAGATTTCCCTAACCATCCTCCAATTAATTTTGATGATTTCAATATGATATATACAAATAAGATATTAATTAGGATAGCTACTATGATATTGGCTACATTAAACTCTGAACGCAATGAAAGAAGTGAAGTCATGGTTCCTGCGCCTGCAATCATTGGGAAGGCTAGAGGTACAACAGAGGCAGTTTCCGGTGCTTCATCACGATATAGGGTTATACCTAATATCATTTCTAAAGCAAGAAAAAAAATGACTAGAGAACCAGCTACAGCAAAAGAATTTATATCAATCCCTATAAGTTTTAATATTTCTTCTCCTAAAAAAAGAAAACCGATCATAATCACAGCAGCGATAATCGAAGCTTTCTCAGATTGAATATGACCTATTTTTTGTCTTAAAGAGATTACCAAAGGAATATTACCAATAATATCTATCACGGCAAAAAGCACTAAACTAGCGGTAAGAATTTCTTTTATATCGAACACTGGTTTTAATATTTTTACAAATCTAATGTCATTCTTTTGAACCTCACATTTTAAAATGCTTATTTTTATAAAAAAAGCGCTTGATTTCAATTGAAAATACTCTTGTTTCTGATGATGTAATATCAAAGGAATTTATTTGTAACATATCTAAATGTAAAGGAGAATGTTGTGTAGCTGGAGAAGCCGGTGCACCATTAGAAAAGAATGAAGTTTCTTTTCTTGAAAAGAATTATTCTAAAATAAAACCCTTCTTAAGTCAAAAAGGAATAAAATCTATTGAAAACCAGGGGGTTTATGTGAAAGGTATAGACGGAGATTTAGAAACTCCTTTAGTAGAAGGAAAAGAGTGTGCTTATACAGTATTTTCTGATTCCGGAGTTGCCTCTTGTGGGATAGAAAAAGCGCATCAACAAGGTGTAGTCAATTTCCAAAAACCGATCTCCTGTCATTTATATCCTGTTCGCATACAAAATTACGAAAAGATGACTGCTGTAAATTATCATAGCTGGTCTGTTTGTTCTGATGCATGTTCTTTAGGAGAATCTCTAAAAATACCTGTATTTGTTTTTGTAAAAGAAGCTCTAATTCGAAAATTTGGAGAACAGTGGTATTTAGAGTTAACAAAACATGTAAAAAAGAATTTTTAGAATTTTACAATGTTTTAAGGGGCTAACAAACTATTATAAATTTAACACCTTGTAAAACAGACAGTTATATTTATCTGTTTTTTTTCAAAAAAACAAAAAAAATCAGTTTTTGTTAAAAACTAAGCTCCATTGTGGAAAAGTTGCCCTTTCAATTTTGGTTACAATTTAGAATCTTTGTTAAACATAAACCAATTACTATTTAAACTTTAAATAAAAAAAAATGGCAGCAATAGAACCGATCCTCCAAGAAAATGAAAATCGCTTTGTGATTTTCCCAATCCAACACCATGATATATGGGAATGGTATAAGAAAATGGAGGCTAGTTTTTGGACTGCTGAAGAAATTGATTTACATCAGGATCTTACAGACTGGAACACTAAGCTTAATGATGATGAAAAATATTTTATCAAGCACATCCTCGCTTTTTTTGCTGCATCTGATGGTATTGTAAATGAAAATTTAGCAGAAAATTTTGTAAATGAAGTACAGTATTCAGAAGCTAAGTTTTTCTATGGTTTTCAAATTATGATGGAAAATATTCATTCAGAAACGTATTCTTTATTGATTGACACCTATGTTAAGGATGATGTTGAAAAAGATTCATTGTTCAAAGCCATTGAGGTTTTTCCAGCTATAAAGAAGAAAGCCGACTGGGCTTTGAAATGGATTGATTCTGATTCCTTTGCTGAACGATTAATTGCTTTTGCAGGTGTAGAAGGTATTTTCTTTTCAGGTGCTTTTTGTTCTATTTATTGGTTAAAAAAGCGTGGCTTAATGCCCGGTCTAACATTCTCTAATGAATTAATTTCTAGAGACGAAGGCGTTCATTGTGATTTTGCAGTACATCTGCATAACAATCATATTGTAAACAAGGTCCCTCCAGCGCGAATTAAAGAGATCTTATTAGACGCATTAAATATCGAACGTGAATTTATTACTGAATCTTTGCCAATTAGTTTAATAGGTATGAATTCTAAGCTGATGACTCAATACCTAGAATTTGTTACGGATCGTCTTTTAGTAGAGTTTGGTTTAGAAAAAGAATTTAACGTAGGTAATCCATTTGATTTTATGGATATGATTTCCTTACAAGGAAAAACGAATTTCTTCGAGAAACGTGTTGGTGAATACCAAAAAGCAGGTGTTTTAAATAATGAAAAGACTGATGAGAAAATTAGCTTTGATGCTGATTTTTAATTTTCTTTTAATTTTTTGTAAATCTACCCTTTCGCCTTTTAAGGCTTAAATATAAAAGTGTAAATTTTTTAAAGTGTAAAGTATGTTTGTAGCTAAGAGAGATGGCCGAAAAGAGCCAATCATGTTCGATAAAATTACTGCTCGAATTCGGAAACTGAATTACGGTCTTAACCCATTGGTTGATCCTGTTCGCGTAGCAATGCGAGTGATTGAGGGCTTGTATGATGGTGTTACTACCTCAGAATTGGACAACTTAGCCGCAGAGATTGCAGCTACAATGACTACAACCCATCCTGACTACGCCAAACTTGCAGCACGAATCTCAGTTTCTAACTTACACAAAAACACCAAAAAATCTTTTTCTGAAACCATGGAGGACTTGTATACTTATGTCAATCCACGAACAGGAAAAAAAGCACCATTACTTTCTGAAGAGGTTTACAATATCATTAAAAAAAATGCAGATAAATTAGACTCAAGTATAATTTATAATCGTGATTTTGGGTATGATTTTTTTGGATTCAAAACCCTTGAGCGTTCATACCTTTTGAAACTCAACGGTCAAATAGTTGAGCGACCTCAACATATGTTGATGCGAGTCTCTATTGGTATCCATTTGAATGATATTGAATCAGCATTAGAAACTTATGAGTTAATGTCTAAGCGATATTTTACTCATGCAACACCTACACTTTTCAATTCAGGTACTCCAAAGCCCCAAATGTCATCATGTTTCCTTTTGGCAATGAAAGACGACAGTATTGACGGGATTTATGACACCCTAAAACAAACTGCAAAAATTTCGCAATCTGCTGGAGGAATCGGATTATCTATCCATAATGTTAGAGCCACTGGGTCGTATATAGCTGGAACTAATGGAACTTCAAACGGAATTGTACCAATGTTACGTGTCTTTAATGATACTGCTCGTTATGTAGACCAAGGTGGGGGAAAAAGAAAAGGCTCTTTTGCTATTTATGTAGAGCCTTGGCATGCTGATATTTTTGATTTCTTAGAGTTAAAAAAGAATCATGGAAAAGAAGAAATGCGTGCCCGTGATTTATTTTATGCTATGTGGACTCCAGATCTTTTTATGAAGAGAGTAGAGCAAAATGCTGAATGGACCCTAATGTGTCCTAATGAGTGTCCAGACCTTTATAACGTTCATGGTGATGAGTTTGATAAGTTATATCTAAAATACGAATCTGAAGGTAGAGGTAGAAAAACTATCAAGGCTCGAGACCTTTGGGAAAAGATATTAGAGTCTCAAATTGAGACAGGAACTCCATACATGCTTTATAAGGATTCAGCAAATCGTAAGTCAAACCAAAAGAATTTAGGAACCATCCGTTCATCTAATTTATGTACAGAAATCCTAGAGTACACTTCAGCTGACGAAATAGCTGTGTGTAACTTGGCTTCAATTGCTTTACCAATGTTTGTTAAAGATGGAGAGTTTGATCATCAATCTCTTTTTGATGTTACTGTTCGAGTAACTAAAAATCTTAACCGTGTCATTGACCGTAACTACTATCCAGTTAAGGAAGCTGAAAACTCAAACTTTAGACATCGTCCAATTGGTTTAGGTGTTCAAGGTTTGGCAGATACTTTTATCATGTTGCGTTTGCCTTTCACATCAGAAAAAGCTAAGGAGTTGAATCAAGAGATTTTTGAGACACTTTACTTTGCAGCTGTTACCGCATCGGCAGAAGAAGCCAAAAAAGACGGACCATATGAAACTTATAAGGGTTCTCCAATGTCAAAAGGAGAATTTCAACATAATCTTTGGGGAATAAAGGATGAAGAGCTAAGTGGGCGTTGGGACTGGTTGGCACTTCGTAAAACTGTTAAAAAACAAGGGGTTCGTAACTCTCTTTTAGTAGCACCTATGCCTACCGCAAGTACTTCACAGATTTTAGGAAATAATGAGTGTTTTGAGCCCTACACGTCTAATATTTATACAAGGCGAGTACTCTCTGGAGAATTTATTGTTGTAAACAAACACTTATTGGAAGACTTAGTTGATAAAGGCTTGTGGAATGAAGATATGAAGCAGGAATTAATGCGAAATAATGGATCGATTCAAAATATTGATGGTATTCCAGATGACATTAAAGAGCTTTATCGGACAGTTTGGGAAATGAGTATGAAAGATATCATAGATATGTCACGCCATAGGGGATATTTCATTGATCAATCTCAATCTTTAAATCTATTTATGGAAGGAGCGACAATGGCAAAGTTAACTTCCATGCATTTTTATGGGTGGAAATCTGGTTTGAAGACTGGAATGTATTATTTGAGAACAAAATCTGCTGTTGATGCTATTAAATTTACTCTCGATAACAAGGCAAAGGCAAAGGTTCCCGAAATGGAACCTGCAGAAAAAGTTGCAGCAGCTTCTGCGATAAAATCAGATTCAACTTCTGTGCCGGTCGAACCTCTCTCACCAGAGGAATTAAAACAGATGCTCTCACAGGCAAAAGAAAGTGAAGATGATGATTGTTTGATGTGTGGATCTTAAAACTTGACACAACAAGTATATTTTGAACTGAAAATAAATGTTTAGAATTTCTGAGTAAATTATAGTCCTCTTTAAATTATTTCTTATATCCTGAATAATATTCATCCATTAAATTCATAGTACTATTGACTAAATCTTTAGTTTCAAGTAAAATATTAAAGTAAAGCGTCGTATTTTTTGGACTTGATTCTTCTGAACGAGTTCGGTCTATCTGAGCTTCAATTTTCCTTGAAATAAAACTTATTATCTCTTGCTTTTGTGCAAGAACTATGGAAATTCTTTCAAACTTTTTAGCATTAAAAATTTCAGTTATCTCACTATACATCAAATTTAACCGATCATCTATTTCCATCAAATCTTTGAATTGATTAAACTTTAGTTTTTCATGTTGATTGTTTACATGCTTATAACTCTTTTTGGAAATAAACTCAACAGATTGTGCAATATCGGTAAGGTATGCTAATATTGAAATATAAAAACTACTTCCACGAACGCTAGTTTCATCTAGATTCTTAATTAAAAAGAAAATATTATCACGTAAATCCTCAATTTCACTTTCTAATTTCGCAACTCCTTTCTTTCTCTTTTTAAGCAACCTTACATCCTGGGCGGAAAGACCTTTTAATATTCCAGCATATATCTTTTTTGCTCTTGAAACAACGTTAACAATATTATCAGCACTTTCAGAAATAATACCTTGAACAGTACTGCTTTCAGACATTTTTAACTCTTTACGACTAATTTGGGTTTCCTTGCTTTTATGCTTTAAAAAATTCCTTGTAAGTAAAGTAACTGTTAAGAGTAATAAGACAGGAATCATGGTAATCATATCCAGGCTAATCAAAAATACTACGATTCCAGAAGCAATAAACGCACCTAAAGCAGTGAGAAACCAACCTCCTATAACATTTACAACTCCTGCTACTCTGTAAACGGCACTTTCTCTTCCCCATGCTCGATCGGCCAAAGAAGTCCCCATAGCTACCATGAAAGTAACATAAGTAGTAGATAGAGGAAGCTTCATAGCGGTTGCAATAGAAATTAATATTCCTGCAACCATCAGATTTACAGAAGCTCGGATCATATCGAAAGCTGGGGCATCAACACTTTGGTCTTTATTGATCAGAAATGTCTTATTACTCTCAAAACTCATTTCTATTTTATTCGTAATTGATTCAGGCATAATTGATCCTATAGTAGAGGATACTTTAAAGAATAAATTGACGAGTATTCTAGAAAATAAATTAGGTTTAAACTTCTCGTGAGTATCATGTTGGCGTGAGAGTCCTATTTCTGTTTCGGCTACTGTTTTTGCTTTTTTTGAAAACCACAAAGTTACTACCATAATTCCACCTGCTATAAAAAGTAAAAGAGGTTCTGCGGGTACTTTTTTATCCAAGGATTCCATTGAAAATAAACTTGGATCTATTCCAGAAATACTCCAAGCTTCATAGGAGTGATATGCTGCCATTGAAACTCCAATAAAATTAACTAAGTCATTTCCTGCAAAGGCAAGGGCAAGTCCAAAAGTCCCAACAAGGATAATAACTAATAAAATACTTTTTTGAGATATTTTTTGAAATAAAAATGAAAAACTAGTTAAAATTAAAAAGGCAATTGCCACAATAAGAATCTCATTACTTTTCAAAAACCCTGACATATCAGAATAGTATGGAGTCCCTTTCAGTCCTTTAATAAATATAAAATATGTAATTGAAGTAAGGGCTACACCTCCAAAAAGAGCTCCAAAGTTTTTTACTTTTTTCTCAAATTGAAATGTAAAAATAACTCTTGAAACCCACTGCACTATTGCTCCTACTGAAAAAGCTATTAAAACTGATAATAAAATTCCGCTAATAATAGTAATCGCTTTATCTGTATTTATATAAGTTCCAATATCCGCTAAAGTTTGAGATTCGGAATCTAGAATCTTAAATAATGACATAACTACAGAAGCACCTAAAAGATTAAAAACAATTGAAACAGTTGTTGAGGTTGGTAAGCCTAGGGTATTAAAAAAATCAAGTAATAAAATATCCGTTATAATGACAGCCATAAAAATAATCATGATTTCATCGAAAAAGAATTCTCCTGGATTGAAAATGCCCTTTCGGGCGACTTCCATCATGCCGCTAGAGAATACAGCTCCTATAAAAATTCCCAAGCTTGCAACAATCATTATTGTTCTCAATGAAATTGCTTTTGAGCCAATTGCGGAGTTTAAAAAATTAATTGCATCATTGCTTACACCAACAACTATATCTAGAATAGCTAGTATAGCGAGGGCAATTAACATTAAAAGGTATATGTTATCCATTTTTTATAATTGTTAGAGTAAAGATGAGTTTTATTTGCTATTTTAATGTTACCAAAATATTAAAAATGAAGATCAAAACCTGTTCTAAAAAGCACGTAATCTTTATTTTCATTTGATCTTGAAAAGCTTAGATCAGCTTGAATTTTAAGTTTATGTCCAACGACATACTTCGAAATTCCGTATGTTAACTGTGTTAGATCAGAAAGACGAGTAATGTTATCAAAATCAACATTTGTGTAACGAATCGTCATTTCAATATTATTATTAAAAAGATAACTCCCTTGCATATTAATTGCTGATCCAACCCCAACTACTGCACCTGTTTTTGTCTTGCCATCTTGTTCTAAAGCCTCAATTGTTCCAGCTTTCCTTTTCGCATATTCACCCATCAACGAAAATCCGTTATATTTAACAATACCATCTATAAAAAGAGTGTTGATATCAGTTTCAAACAATTCTCCATTTGATTGTGTCATGTAGGACCCCATATTGCTTCTTGTTTTTACAGCATTATTATTATGATCGTAGGTTATTCCAAGCATTGTTTTTATGGATTTTTCTCTAACTAAATCACTTTGCGAATAGTCTCCTTTTGACTTAAATGTTCCAAATGGAAGCAGTTCAAATCTAGCAGTATATTGAAGACCTCCTATATTACCTTGAGTTATATTTCTTCCTTCTCCTTGCGAAATAGAAATTTTTTCACGACTTACCCATTTGCCTCCAAGATTTGATTTATGTCTTAATTGAACACCTATATCTCGATCAATATTGAATTTGCTATTCAATAAAGATCGGTCAATTAATTGAAGGTTACCAGAGGATATCACTCGTTCTATGTTTCCAGGAAGTTTTGTTTGACCTGCCCACAATTCAAAATTTTGATAAAATTTCCACTTAATTACTGCATCTAAAATATAACGGGGTGTATTTCTATTATATACACTTGCGCCAGATATATCTCGGTTTGAAAGCCCTAGTTCTATTTTATATATGAGTTTTGGAGAAAAAGCAAAACCATCAAATTTTAAACGTGCTCTACGAACTAGAAAATTATATTCAGGATCATCATAAGAACCTTCATTATAGTCCCATTGACTTTGATATCGTGTTTGAATTCTGGGAGCAAACTTGACACTATAAGAACTGTCTTTGGCAATGAAATTAATCATTCCTTTTCCAAATTTATTATCACTAATCTTTTGAGCACTTACTCCCCCAATAGTAATAAATGCCAGGACGATAAAAGTTTTTTTAAATTTTAAATTTTTTGAATTCATTTTTTTCATTATAATGAGAATGATATGGTTATTATTTTAAATCAAAATTATCTTCAAATGCTCAAAGGAACTTTATGTAAAAGTTAAACTTGCAGGTATATTTTTTATTAAAATATTAAGTGATATAAGTTTTGATAAACTTATCTTAACATTAGAACTTAGATTGGTAACTTTAAATTATGAATTGGGAAGCATTATTATCTTTGAAACGTTTTGGTGACACAAGTAAACGCTTAAGAAAAGAACAAAATGACCTTCGTTTAGGTTTTGAAGTAGACTATGATAGAATTGTATTTTCAAATGCCTTTAGAAGTCTTCAAGACAAAACTCAAGTTATTCCATTTTCCAAAACAGATTTTGTTCACACGCGTCTTACTCACAGTTTAGAAGTATCCGTAGTAGGAAGAAGTATTGGTAGAATGGCAGGTCGAGCTATTTTAGATAAACATCCTCATCTAGAGGCCTCTATGGGGTATCAAGCTAACGATTTTGGAGCTATTACAGCTGCTGCATCCCTAGCCCATGATATTGGTAATCCCCCTTTTGGACATAGTGGTGAAAAAGCCATTGGTCATTTTTTTGAATCCGGAGGTGGGGCAATATATAAGTCTAAACTAACCTCAGAGCAATATCAAGACTTATGTGATTTTGAGGGTAATGCAAACGGGTTAAAAATTTTAGCTGAATCTCGTTCAGGAACTCCAGGAGGTTTAAGACTCAGTTATGCTACCCTCGGTGCTTTTGTTAAATATCCTAAAGCAAGTTTACCTATTAAGCCAACATCCCACGTGGCAGATAAAAAGTATGGTTACTTTCAAGCTCAAAAAGATTTTTTTAGTGAAGTTGCCCAAGAACTGTCGCTTGTAAAAAATGGAAAAGTCTTAAGACATCCCTTGACTTATTTAGTTGAAGCAGCCGATGATATTTGCTATACTATTATTGATTTTGAAGATGGAATTAATTTAGGTTGGATTTCCGAGGACTACGCTTTAGAATATTTGATTAACCTGGTACGAGATCAAATTGATTCTAAAAAGTATTCAAAGTTAGCTTTTAAACCACAAAGATTAAGTTATTTAAGAGCACTTGCAATTAATAGTTTGATTCAAGATGCAGTTCAAATTTATATCAAAAATGAACCGGCTATACTTGAAGGAAATTTTGAGTTTAGCTTAATGGATAAAAGTAAATACAAGGCACAAATTAAAGATATTATCAATTTAAGTGTAAAAAATATTTATCAATCCAAAGAAGTCATACAGAAAGAAGTTGTTGGTCATCGTGCAATTTCATTATTACTGAATTGCTATACAGAAGCCTCAGTAAGAAGTTTCGATGGGAAAGCTAATATTCATGATAATTTAATTCTTTCACTTGTTCCAGAAGGTACTCCTATGCTAGGTAAAACCTTATACGAAACCCTTCTCAACTCTAGTTGCTTTGTTGCAAGTCTATCCGATGGGAAAGCACTTAGCATTGCTAAAGATATAGGGGGTTAGTTTTTAAGTATATTTTTATATATCTCATTACCTTTGCCAAAAAATTAGCATGCGCTGGATTATCAGTATTTTATTTTTCTTGATTTTTCAATGGTATAGTTACCAAGCGATAAAAACTTTTACCTCTAATCGTTGGTTACTTTTTGCTTACTTCTTATTTGTGATAATGGTTGTTGGCAATCTATTATTTTACACTGTTGTTTTAGAGCGTTCTACTAGTAATGAGCCAAGACTAATGTATGCTATAGGGTTTTTTATATCACTTTTTGTTTTTCAAATTCTAGTAACAATTCTTTTATTGGGAGAAGATATTTTTAGAATTCCTCAAGGGATTTATGCATACTTTTCAAAGATGCCTGACCAAGTCCAATTCTTGCCCCAACGAAGAAAGCTAATTTCTCAAATTGCTATAGGTTTGGCTGCTATTCCCTTTGCTTCACTCTTATATGGAATGTTTCGGGGGAAATATAATTTTAAGGTACTTTCATATAAATTAGAATACGATGATTTACCCGAGGCATTCGAAGGATTTAAAATTGCTCAAATCTCTGATATTCACAGTGGAAGTTTTGACAGTCCAAAAAAAGTACAATACGGTGTGGATTTAGTAAATGCTCAAGATGCTGACGTAGTATTTTTTACAGGAGATCTTGTAAATAACCGAGCTGAAGAGATACTTCCATGGATACAGACATTTAAGAAAATTAATGCCAAACATGGGGTATATTCTATTTTGGGTAATCATGATTACGGAGATTATTCTCCGTGGGAAAGTCCTGAGGCAAAAAAAAAGAACATGGAAGATCTCAAAAAAGCTCAAAAAAAAATGAGCTGGGATTTATTACTTAACGAATCTCGTTTTATAGAAAAGCAAGGACAGCGCATTGCAATTCTCGGTGTGGAAAATTGGGGTTCTGGCGGTTTTAAAAAAGCTGGTGATCTAAACAAAGCTTTGAGTAATGTAGCTGCTGAAGATTTTAAAATATTAATGTCACATGATCCGTCTCATTGGGAAGCTGAGGTCATACCGCATCCTTTTAATATTCATCTTACCTTAAGTGGGCATACTCACGGGATGCAGTTTGGTATTGAAATTCCGGGGTGGGTCAAATGGAGCCCAATCAAATGGAGATATAAGCAATGGGCAGGTATTTATGAAAAATTAAACCAGCGTTTAAATGTAAATAGGGGATTTGGATATCTAGCTTATCCAGGTCGAGTTGGTATATGGCCAGAGGTAACTGTAATTACTTTAAACAGAGCAAAAACTAGCATTTAATCAATTTCTTTTACATTTGCCTTATAATTCTTAATAAAAATGTCAAAATTCGGTGAATTATTAGATGAGAAAATCCCAATTCTTTTGGCTTTTTTTAGAAGCCAAGAAGAGTTAACTGTTGACATGAGTCCGGTACTAAAAGATGTTGCTGCCGCTCTTGGCGATAAAGGCAAAGTCATCAAGATTGATGTTGACAAAAACCAGCAATTATCAGAAGCGTTAAGAGTAAAAGTACTACCTACTTTAATGATTTACAAACTAAGCGAAATGGTTTGGCGACAAAGTGGCGAACAAGATGCTAATACCTTGATAAGTCTGATTCAAGACCATATTGATTAAATCATTCTTTTTCTTGTGGTGCACTTTCTGAGTTAAATAAATTAATGTTGCTGTTGTATTGATCCTCTAGAGTATTGAAAAAACTGGATTCGTCAAAGGAATTTATAATTTGTAAAAAGTAATTATAAGCACTCCATTCTTTTTTTATACGATCTTGAATTTGTGTTTGATTTGAAGGAGGGAATTGTGCAAAAAGCTTCATTCTTTCACTAAACTGGTCAGCGATCTTTTTACTTAAGTTTTGAGCAATTTCATCTTCCCCTATGAGATAATATCCTTCAGCAACATCAATCAAACTGGTATAGAACTCATAATCTCCATACAGATATCTAAAAGGTGTAATGGCAGCTACAAACTGATTAAGTGTGGTATATAGATCTGATTTTTCGTTATGCTTGAGATCTGCTTCAATAAGTGCTCTGTAGCGCTCTATTTCTGTAAGGATCTCTTCTCCTAGTTGGTACTGTTCGTTTGCATTTAGTGATGAAAAATAGTTAAGACGGTCGGCATATTTATAGGCAATTTTTTTAGATAGATCTTTTGCCTTATTGACATTATCAATCCTATAATAACCATCTACAAATGGAACTAATAAACTGTAGTAACCAAAATAGTCAATTGGCATTTTTTCAATAGCCAGATCCATTATGGTTTTAGCTTTTTCAAATTTATCTTCATTTATTAAAAGTTCAGATAGCCTGGCCATATTACTTCTAAATGAGATACTATTTTTTCTGGTTTCAGGATCATGGTATATATCAGTCCTTTCAGAATTTCCCCAATTCCATTTCATTACAATTTCGTACATCAGTTCGCTGTCAATCCTACCCATGATGTATGGATTTTCTTTTCCTAAGTTTGTTTCTATAGGCACTAGCTTATAAACCAATCCTTCAAGTTGAAGATATTTTTTCATCCATAAATACTCTGAATCATCATAGCTTCCACCTGTAAAATATATTGGACGTTCCCAGTCATTGTTTGCTAGAATATCTAACATTATCATTTGATTTTTAAGTAAGGCTGATTCGGGTAGGTCAATATCAATATAGGAGACAATTTTATCTGCATCTTCTTTTTTTACAATCCCACTTTTTAAAACATTTTTTTTGTTAACAGGAACTCGTATTTTTCGAGTAGGATAAAATATACCTTCTTGCTGACTTTTAGGAAGTTGACTTGTGTCTCGCCCTGTTTTTTCTAAAATATCTTTAATTTTTGTACGTGGATGGTCGCTTGCGACCCAATTCATGAAATCTTTAATATCCCAACGAACAGAATCTAATACGGGCTGATAGCGAATTACATCACGTACACCATATGCATAAAGATCATGTGTCATTTGCGAAGGAATTGGCTCGCTTTCATAGGTCTTCCTTTTCATTTGATCGATGTACCAATCTGTACCGAGTAAGCTTGAGTTTATAGTCCTTACATCGGTTCTAAAACCCTCAATATCTTGAGCGTACCAGAGGGCAAAGGTGTCATTGTCACCAATAGTAAAAATCATGGCTCCTTTATCTTTCTGAATTGATTGAAGATATGATCGTGAAAGGGATTGAGCCGTATAGCGATTAGAGCGATCGTGATCATCCCAGTTTTGTACCCCCATTAATAAGGGAACAGCCATTAAGCAAAATAAAACAACAATAGGCTGTGAGATTTTACTTTTAAAATAGCGCATTAAATTTTGAATCAGACTCATACAACCTAATCCAATCCAAATTGCAAAAACATAGAATGAACCTACCAAAGCATAATCTCGTTCACGAGGTTCAAAAGGACGTTCATTTAAATATACTTTTAAAGCAATACCCGTAAATAGGAAAAAGAGCATTAGTACCCAAAAACGTTTTGGATCTTTTTGATATAAAAAATACAGTCCAATAAGTCCTAGAATAAAAGGGAGAAAGTAATACGTATTTCTTGCTTTATTATTTAATGCATCCTCATTTAAACTACCTTGATTTCCCAAACGAATTTCGTCAATGATAGGAATTCCACTTATCCAGTTTCCATCTAGAACATCGTATTGCCCTTGTTCATCATTTTGACGTCCAGTAAAATTCCACATAAAATATCTCCAATACATATATCCCAACTGATATTCTATAAAGAATCTAATATTTGAAAAAAATGACGGCTTTTCTATATTTAGATAAGGACTGTAATTCTTTAAAAATTCGTGATATTGGTCTCCATCTACACTTCCATCAGCAACTTCTTGTTTAAATTGGTCTATTCTAGTTTTTAATTGTGTGTTAGAACGATATGAGGATTTTATACTAAAATCTAAAGGCTCTGTAAAATTCATATAATTCCCGGCATGTTCACTACTCCAAAGCCTTGGTAGAAAGCCATTATGATAACTGTTTGAATTAAAACGTGCATCTTCCCAAAAATTAACAATTTTATATCGTCCCGTCTTGTAGTCTCTTTCGTATTTGGGTTTATCATCAATATATGGTTCGTCTGGATCTTGTCCAGCATAAATATCAGAAAACATAGGTCCATAAAAGAGTTTAGTTTCTGGATATTGTTCAAGGTTATAATAAGCTAAAAGTAATCGTGCATCAGAAGGAGAATTTTCATTAATTACAGTATTTGCATTTGCACGAATTGGAATCATAATCCAAGAAGAAAATCCAATCAAAACAAAAAGTATAGCTAAAATACCTGTATTTAAATTGACCAGATTTCTTTTGCGAGTATACCTCAAGCTATAGTGAAATAAAGCAATAATTACAAGCGCTGCTATGATAGTTCCACTCTCAAATGGAAGCCCCATAGTATTGACGAAAAAGACTTCTGATTTTCCAAAAAAGGCAAGTGTATAAGGAAGTAATAATTTAAAAATAACTAGGAGAATTGCAGTTGAAACAAGGTTTGCCAAAACAAAACCTTTAATTGTTACTTTGTTATAATTTTTAAAATAATAAATCATTCCAATGGCTGGAATAGTCAATAAACCCATAAAGTGAACTCCAAATGAAAGGCCAATTACAAAAGCGATCATTAATAACCAGCGATCACCTCGAGGGGTATTCATTTCTTGTTCCCACCTCAAGCCCATCCAAAAAAGTATAGCTAAGATTAGAGTGGCCATCGCATAAACTTCTGTCTCTACTGCGTTAAACCAAAAGCTATCTGAAAAGCAAAAGGCCAATGAACCTACGGTGGCACTTCCAAAAAAACCAATACGCTCTGAAAGTGTGTCTAAAGATTTAAAACCTGGAAGTTTTCTGAGCAATAAAGTAATGGTCCAAAAGAGGAATAAAATTGTAAAAGCACTAGAAAAAACAGACATATAATTGACCATTAGTGCTATTTTTTCTGGGCTGGATGCAAATAGTGCAAAGAAGGCACCCATCATTTGAAAAAATGGAGCTCCTGGAGGATGACCAACTTGCAGTTTTGCCGAGGTTGCAATATACTCTCCAGCGTCCCAAAAGCTAGCAGTGGGTTCAACTGTAATTCCAAAAGTGAATAATGCTATAGCAAAAACAGTCCATCCAATACCTAAGTTCCATATTCGATATGTTTTTTCGCTCATATTGATGTTGCCAAATTTTGACACGAATGTAAGAATAAATCAAGGAAGAGAAAATGCTAAATCAAGGGTTAAAAATTATTTTCTAAGATTTAAACTTTGTTTATAAAATATTTCACATTTAACCAATATAAATTAGAAATTCTAAGATCTAATTTTTAAAGAAAAGTTGGTATACGAAAAAACTTTCGTGTACATTTGATCCGTTTTTGGCCTATGGTGTAACTGGCAACACGTCTGGTTTTGGTCCAGAAGAGTCTAGGTTCGAGCCCTAGTAGGCCAACATATTATTAAGGGATTACTTTCTTGTAGTCCCTTTTTTTATTTATTTTTTTTAAATTTATAAGACCATAACCAATTTAAACATGCGCTATAATTACTTCCTGTTATTTTTTTGTTTCGTTTGTGTCTCCTATAGCCAACAAGGGTCAAATATAGATTTAGATGAAGTAGTCAATTCTGCTAAAATTATTCCAAGAATTCAAATAAATGGTATGCTTTATGCCTTTAGAGAAAGAGATACATTAATTAAAAAGCTACTCAGATCAAATTTTTGGGATCGCTTTACAGAATTTAATTTTGCATTAGAAGATTATGAAACTGGAAAACCGTATTCGTTTCAAAGTAAGGGACCATTAAGAATATTTATTAATAATAATGAACTGACTAGAAGGCATGTATTCAAAACCTTTGCTTCGATCAGAGAACTAAATAGTAAGATAGAAAAAGTTGAAATTAGAACCGATCTAGAAAAAAAGAATATAGAAACTTTTAGGACAAATTTTATAACCACAACTGAAATGGTTATAGGGGGGCAGACATTATCGGAAGAAATTACCACAGAAACAGAAACCGATTCAAAAGTATATCCTGTTACTCATGTAAAAATCACTGCTAATTATGACTCACAGACATTATTTAATCGAATCAGAAAAAAAGAAAAAAAACTTGATCAAAAATTAGAACAATCTGGATCAATAGCTTTTGATCAAAAATTACTACAATCCGAATCAATATCTCTTGAGGGTGTTGAAGTGGTTCAAGATTACTCAAAGGATGGTGTTATTTATTCGCCTAAGTTTGTTGATGGACAAATAACTTTTGAAGAGAACAAAGAGTTAACACGATTAGCGATTAAAGGCGAACAATACAAAAAAATGGGATACAATGAATGGGGAATTGATGTTAATGCAACAACTTGGTTTTCTGCACTTAGAGGTATTATAGGAGGAAAAGCATCAGGTGGACCAAGCCAAGATGGGTTACCTATTCTATATAATGTTGTAACACTAGGAGCTTCTCCGATGCCATTATGGGTAATTGACGGGACTCAATTATTAGAGCCACCAAAGGCACTTCAATCTATTCTTCCAGAAATAAGAAAAGTAGAAATTTTAAAATATCAAGATGCTGCTTCTTATGGTGCAAGAGGAGCTGCAGGTGTTATTGAAATAACAACAATAAGTGGAATGACAAAGGTTTTAAATAAAAATAAAAGCTTCAATGTTAAAGGGAAGAAAAATAAAGAATTAATGATGAAATATCAAAAACTTGAAAGTCAATTCAAAGTAAGAATGGAGCAATTAAAAACACAAAGGAAATATGCTTATGAAAATGATAATATAATTAGGATGGATTCTTTTCAAAAACTATTGGATAATACACTTTCCAAAAGTTATTTATATACAGCTAATTTTGCTTTAACATACTCGAAATACGAAATAGCTCCATATTTAGCTTACACAAAAATAAGTGATGCTAATATTTCATTACTAGATTCAATTGGCAAAACGTTATCTCCAAAAGTAAAAAAATCAAAATATGGGAAAAAGTTGCTTGATCTAGTTGAACTAAAAAAAGAAAAGAAATTAAATGACTCGAATTAAAATAGTGGATTTATAGATTCATTTTTTTAAGTTCAGTTACAGCATGATTTACTGCCCTAGCGGTAAAAGCCATATAGGTCAAAGATGGATTTTGCGTCCCAGATGAACTCATAAAGGCACCATCAGTTAAAAAAACATTGGGTACACTATGAACTTGATTGTATTTATTTAGTACTGAAGTTTTTGGATCATGCCCCATACGAGCAGTTCCCATTTCATGAATTCCCTTTCCAATAGGAGCATTGGAATCAAAAATTTTCACGTCTTTACAGCCCGCACTTTCAAGCATCTCTGCAGCTTGAATTTTCCAATCCTCTTTCATCTTTCTTTCATTTTCTTTAAATTCTGCGTCAAAAACAATTTTAGGTAAGCCAAAGGCATCAATATTATTGTAGTTTAAATACATGCGATTATCATGATACGGTAAAACTTCTCCAAAGCCTCCCATACCGATATTCCATTTCCCAGGTTGAAGCATGGCACTTTTAAATTCTGGACCATAAGCAAATTCAGCAATACCTTCAGACCAATCATTTCTTCCAGCACCTCCTTGGTAGCCATAACCTCTTAAGAAATTTAATCCTTTATTTTTCCCACCAATATTTCTGAATCGTGGAATATAGAATCCATTTGGTCTTCTCCCAGAATAGTATTGATTCTCAAAACCTTGATATTTAGCTGATGCTCCACTTCCCAATTGATGATCCATAATATTGTGACCTAATTCTCCAGAATCATTACCTAATCCTGTCGAGAATCGATCTGATTTAGAGTTTAACAAGATTGCTGCTGAAGCCATTGAGGATGCGCATAAGAATATAACTTTGGCTTTAAATTCGATTACCTCTTTGGTATTAGTATCTACAACCCGAACCCCAGTACCTCTTTGTGTTTTTTCATCATAAAGCACTTCAGTAACAACAGAATCTGGGCGAATAGTGAGATTTCCAGTTCTTTCAGCCATAGGGAGAGTAGATGAGTTAGAGCTAAAATAAGATCCATAAGGACAGCCTCTATCGCAACGATTTCTATATTGACAAGGTCCTCTTCCTGCACCCATTTTTGTCCCCTTGGTTATATGAGCTACTCGCCCTATAGTTAGAATTCGATCTGAATAATTTTTAGCTATCGATTTTTTTAATTTTTTTTCCACACAATTTAGTTCCATTGGAGGTAAGAATTCACTATCGGGAAGCTGAGGAAGATTTAAGGCTTCTCCACTCACTCCTATAAACTTTTCAACATAAGAATACCATGGAGCAATTTCTTTGTAGCGGACTGGCCAATCAATTGCAATTCCATCACGCAAATTGGCTTCAAAATCATCATCACTCCATCGATAGGTCTGTCGACCCCATATTAGTGAACGACCGCCTACTTGGGTTCCTCTAATCCAATCAAAGGGTTTATCTTCTCCGTAGTCATACTCTGAATCCTTATTGTAAAAATGTCGATTACCTTCATTAACCCCCCACCTTCTTTGTTTGTCGTAGTTCTTTAATTCCTCTTGTGTAGTTTTTCCTCCATGTTTCATATCCCATGGATCAAGATTCATAGTTGGGTAATCTTCAATATGTTTAACCATACGGCCTCTTTCAAGGACTAAAGTTTTAAGACCACTTTCACAGAGTTCCTTTGCGGCCCATCCACCACTTATTCCTGATCCAACTACAATAGCATCAAAGTTTAAATTCATATTAAAGAAATATTGTTATTATTCATAGTTTCGACAAAGGATGTTTTACACCTTTTTTAAATATATAAGTTTCATATCAATATCGCATATTTTTAAATACATAAATAACATTCAGATATTTTTATTGAATTTCTAACGATTAATAATTTAGTAATTGAAAGAAACTATATTTTCTTGAAATGATTAGTCAAGTAATTTAATTTCTGCTTTTATTTCAGGGATTAAACTTGGCGACATACTTATTCCATCTAGATTCATTTCTAAAAACTGAGCTAAATATTTTTTATTAGAGGCTAGTTCTCCGCAAATACTAATCTCTTTTTTATGTTTTTTAGCGTGTTTCGCAAAGTTTTTGATCAAATGAATTATACTATGATCAGCTGAAGCGAGATATCTAGAAACATCTTCATTAGTTCGATCTGCTGCCATTAGAAACTGGGCAAGATCATTTGTGCCAAAAGAAAAGAAGTCTGCTTTAGAGATAAAATTTTCAGGATTGACAGCTACGTTCGGTATTTCAACCATCATACCTATTGGAGGTAAGATTTTAATTTCCTCACCTAAATGATTTAATTCTTTTTGTTCCAATTTAATTGCATTTAGAATTTGATCTAGATCTTGATTATTAGCAATCATGGGACATAAAATTTTGATTTTATATAATTTCGAAAGTTTAAGAAAAGCACGTATCTGAGGTTTTAAAAGTTTCTTGTAATAATAAAATCCGAGACGAAGAGCCCTATTTCCTAGGGCAGGATTATCTTCTTTTAAGTCAGGTAAATAGGAAACTTTTTTATCAGATCCAAAATCCAAAAGGCGGAGAGTGTGCGTCTTTTCTGGTAATTTATCGAGAATTTTGGTATAGGTATCAATGTGCGCTTTTTCACTAGGAAAACTAGAACGTTTTAAAAAACATAATTCGGTTCTAAGTAATCCTATCCCGTCTGCTCCAAATTTCAGGGCTTGATCTGCATCTTCTAATGATCCAACATTTGCTAAGACATTAATTGTTTTCCCTGACTTTGTAAATGCCTCTCCTTGAGCATCACGCATGAATTTTTTCATTATTTTTTGATCCAAATTTATTTGGTCATTAAATCTACCTATGTCCTTTTTATTTAGATTATGATGTACACAATTATTTTTGCTATCAATTACTAATAAATCATTTGTTTTTATTTTTTGATGAGCTTCTTTTACTTCTAATAAATATGGAATTCCTAAAGCTTTAGCTATAATCGAGGTATGGTCTGTGATTCCCCCTTTAGATGTTATAAGTCCTAAAAGATATTCTTGGTTTAATTCTGCAAGTTGGGCAGTATTTATTTTTTCAGCAACTACTATACTAGGTGAACTTAAGTCTTGCGAATTATATTTATTTCCTTGTAAAATTTCTATTATCATTTTAGATATCATTTTCAAATCCTCAGCTCTTTGTTTTAGATACGGATCATCTATTTGTTCCAGTGTCTCAATGAATTCTTTTGAAATTTCATAATAAGCAAAGTCAGCATTACAATTATAATTATCGATAAGACTAATAGTTTTTTCTATTACTTCTGGATCATTAACCATAGCAGAATAAGACTCGAAAATTTCAAGTTCATCTTTTGGAAGATTTATAGCTAACTTCCTCTTTAAAATTTCAATTTTCTCTATTGCAACTGGTAGTGCATTAGTAAAATTATTTATTTCTTCATTAGCATTGGCAGTTGTCTTTATTGGAGTTTTATATTTATCTCGATTTTCAAAGACTATTGCTTTACCTATAGCCATTCCAGAACTCGCCACTATGCCTTGAAGTGTTTTGATATACTAATTCTTAAAATTTGATTCTACTAAATCAACCAATGTTTGATTAGCACTATTTTGGTCAATACCCTTAATAAACAATTCAATTTTATCCTCACTTTTAACACCCAAAGTCATAAGTGATAAAGTACTCTTAGCATTTATTCTTTTCCCATTAAACTCAACAAAAATTTCTGATTTAAAATCTGCTGCAGCTTTAGCAAAAATAGCGGCAGTTCTGGCATGGAATCCTATCTTATCTTTAATAATTAGTGATGTTTTAATCATAATTTTAATTTGAAATCAAATCTTCAGCTTTATCTAAAATCAAACCAGGTTTACGAACTGCTTGATTTACACTTACATCTAAAATCGTTTTATCTTTAAAACGTTCTTTCCCAGAAATAGAAACCATTTTTGCTATAATTATGATATCAGATTCAGCTATGTCTTGCTTGGAGAGTTTTATTGGTATTTTGTGTCCACCTTGCTCTTCAACAGCAATTTCATATCCTCTTTTTTTTGCTTCTTTTTTTAGAGCTAGTGCAGCCATCTTACTGTGTGCAACCCCAGCTAGGCATGCTGTTATTAACGCTATTTTCATACTTAATCAAATTAAAATTCTTCAAGTTCAGCATCAGCAGCATCTAGGGCTGAGATGTCTCTTTTACTAATACTCTTAAGTAAATTTGCAGTTAGTGCTGTTACTACTGACCCAACAACTACACAAATTACAAATATCAACGGTTTATTATAAAAAAACCATTGTGCAATACCTAATACTGGAGTACTTAGCTCTAGCAAAAATATTCCTGCTATGGTTCCCCCAATTGTACATCCAAGAGCAGTGGCAATAGTTACACGAACCAAGTCTCCAACTGCAAGTGGAATGACAATTTCTGTAAATCCTCCTACTATTGAATAAATCCATGAACTTTTAGCATAATTTCTTTCTACTTTAGTATAAAGCTTAGGTTTTAAAAACGTGGCTAGACACATGCCTAGTGGAGGTATTATGACAATACTCCCACAAATTCCTAAAGGAACGTAAAGATCTATATCCATTACAGCAGTGGCAAAGGTGCTTTGAGTTTTACTAAAGGGGCCTCCATAATCAATTCCACCCAAGAATCCCATGACTGCTCCCATTACTGCTGAACCCTCTTCTCCTAAATTTGACAAGAAAGAAGAAATTATACCCATTAACCAAGAGATTGGGGGGCCTAAAAAGTAGACCATAAAAACTACAACAATTAAAGTGCTAACTACAGGCGCTAAAAATCCCCAGGTACTTTGAATAATGTCTGGTAATTCTATTTTCATAAGCATGTAAGTCACATAACCTACTAATATCCCACCCAAGAGGGCGCCTAAGTAACCTGTATCAATTTGTTGGGCTAAAATTCCTATAATAAAACCTGGCGCTATCCCAGGAGTATCACAAATACTATATGCTGTATAGGCAGCCATAATGGGAACAAAATAGGTCAGGCCAATTGCCCCAACGTCTTTAAAAACTTTCCAAATAGATCCTTCTATATATTCGCCTCCTCCTAAAACCGCTAGACTTCCTACCACACCACCAATAAGGAGAATTGGAAGCATGTAGGAGACCCCTGTTCTAAAGTGAGTTCCAGTCTCTTTAAATATATCAGCTGTTTCTTTCCAAAAATTCATGATTTAAATATTTACTGAAATGTTTTTATAATGATATCTTTTGTCTTAGCACTTTTCCAAATCTTTCTCACTTTATCTTCCAAGGCTAAACCAGCTATTTGTGACATCATATCTATATGCCTATTATTCTTACTACTGGACGAATCAGGGATAGCTAGTATTAGAATAAATTGAACCTTTTCATCATCTTTATCCCATTCTATTGGAGTTATTCTACAGAAACCAAAGGCTGCTTTTTTAACTGCTTTTGAAACGGCATGAGGAATTGCTATATGATAACCACAGTAGGTAGATAATAGATTTTCACGCTCTAGTACTGCATCTAGATATTGTTTTTTTTCAAATAGACAGCCTTTCTGATGAAGTTTATCAACTAGTTCAGAGATAACATGAACCTTATTTTGTCCTTGTAGACCAAGTTCAATAAAAACAGGAGATAATTTAGCCATCTTCCAAATTTATGATTGTGCTTTTTTTATTGCTGTTCTGCACTTAGTTAAAGCAGTTTTTATTCCTTCTGAATCTTTAAAAATAGCAGAGGACAATACTACAACATCTGGATCGCAAGCTATTAATGGATCCAGATTATCTGCTCGAATCCCACCGTCAATTGCGATTTCACATTTTGGATTTTTTTCGTCAACAAGCCGACGAGCCCTTTTTAAAAGGTCTAAACACGATTTTCTCCAACCCCAATTATCTTTACCGTCAGTTTCATCTACCCCGTGAACGACAATATGTAAACGGTCAATATCATATATAGATTCTTCAACAAAAGATAAGGGAGTATAAAGGCCAATCGTTAGTCCAACTTTCATAGAGCGTTCTCTGCACCAATTAATAATGTATGCTAAGGGTGCACCAATAAAATGTTCTGCTGGCAGGATGAGCATATTTGTTCCAACTTCAGCTAGCTTGTCAATGAATAATAAATCACAAGTTTTAGTATATATGTGACATTCAATAGGTAAATCAGTATGTTTTCTAATTCCGTCAATGATTTGATGACCACCCATTAATTGCATATTTTTCAAATCATGCATATCAGCAGCATCCGAATGGATATAATCTGCTCCAGCTTCAGTTGCAACTCTGGCAAGATCAGCCAAATGGCCATAATCTACATGAGCCAATCCAGCTGCTATTTTAATTTTCTTCATACGGTATAAATTAAATGATACTTTTTTTCATAATACTAACAATTTTATCACTGTTTTTGGGTTCAAGTTTGGTTAGTAATGGATGAGTTAAGATTTCATTTTTTTCCTCCTGTGTTAATTCTGCACGTTTACAAGCATTTGAAAGATCAGTAATATTTAGTAATTCTATTATTTTTGAAGAGAGTTCAGAAGGATCTTTTTTCAACCCAAGAAAGACAGCAATTTCTTTGAATTTATCGGGGGCAATATTTTTTTTGTATTCTAAAAAATAAGGGTAGACCATAGCTAGGGTTTCACCATGAGCAATTCTAGGACAAATTCCACCAATTATTTCACCTAGTGGATGTGGTAAATCGGCTCCTCCATTTGATAAACACATTCCTGCTAAAGTATCTGCCCATGCAAGCTTAGTTCTATACTCAATATTATTAGGTTCCTTTATTGCTTTAGGTAAATTTTCTATTACCAATTCAATGGCTTGAAATGACATCTGTTTTGTGAGTGGTGATGTTCGACCACCAAGATAGCTTTCAAAAGCATGAGTAAAAGCGTCAAAACCTGTAGCAGCCGTTACACCAGCTGGGACTGATGTCATTAACTCTGGATCTATGATTGCAACTTTGGGAAATAAATCTAAGTGAAATAAAGTAATTTTTTCTTTCTTTTGATTATCACTAATTACAGCAGCTTGGGTACATTGCGAGCCAGTACCTGAAGTTGTGGAAACGGCAATAAAAGGAAGTGTGTGTTGTTTTGAAGCAACATAATTAAAAGGATGATCGTAAGAAATTAAAGCTTTCCCCCAATTTATTACTCCCTCTGGATCATGAAGTAATGCAATTAATTTTGCAGAATCCATAACAGAGCCTCCTCCAACACCTAGAACAAAATCCACTTGATTTTTTACAGCTGTTATTACTCCTTTTTCAATTCCTTCAATTGTAGGGTTTGGAATAATTTCATCAAAAAAGACAACTTCAACATTTACAGAATTTAATAAATTTTCAACTCTTTGGTAGGTCAATTTTAGTGAACCTTCTAAAGGTCTACAAACCAATAGGCATTTACTACCATATTTAGGTGCTACTTCTTTTAGTTCTTCAAGTCTACCAGACCCAAAAATAAGTTGAGTAGGTGTAAAAAAATTAAAAGAATGATTCATTTTAAAATATTTAGACTATTGGTTCAAATTTAGCTGTAAAATGGCGTAAACTAATAATAGGACCCTCATAAGTCAGCTTCAATCCTTTCATTTGATCTCTTCTTTTATAGACATTCTCAAGAGCTTTAATTACAACGTCCATATGACGGTGCGTGTAAACCCTCCTTGAAACAGTCAAGCGAACTAATTCTAGATCTGGATATATAGTAGCACCTGTTTCTTTATCTTTTTTTGAAAAAGCACAGGAGCCTAATTCTACCCCTCGGACTCCAGCAGTCTTATAAAGTTCAACTACTAAAGCTTGTCCAGGGAACTCGCTTTGAGGAATTTGGGGATAAAATTTTTGTGCATCAACATATACTCCATGACCTCCTGTGGGTAATATTATTGGGACTCCTCTTTTAAAAAGTTCCTCCCCTAAGTATTTTACTTGTTCAATTCTGTATTTTAAATACTCCTGATCAATTCCCTCGTGAAGTCCAATCGCGAGAGCTTCTAAATCTCTTCCACTCATGCCTCCATAGGTTACAAACCCTTCATTAATAATAGCCAATTGATTGATTGCTGGAAATAATTCTTCATGGCGGGTACATATAAATCCACCTATGTTTACTAAGCCGTCTTTTTTAGAGCTCATTACGCAACCATCTGCGTAGGAAAACATTTCGTTAGAAATTTCTTTAATAGATTTATTTTCATACCCTTGTTCTCTTTCCTTTATGAAATAACAATTCTCAGCAAAACGAGCTGCGTCAATCATAAGAGGAATATTATTCTCTTTAGCAATGACAGAAACGGACCTAATATTTTCCATAGATACAGGCTGCCCACCGTTTCCATTTGAAGTTACTGTAATGATAATTAGAGGGATGTTTTCTTTACCCTTTTCTTTTATGAATAAATTTAATTTTTCAATATCCATATTCCCTTTAAATGGGAATGGATTTGAGTTAGCAGTTCTACCTTCTTCAATAATTAAATCAATTGGTATAGAGCCTGCAATTTCAGAATGTCCTTTAAAGCTATCGAAATGAAGATTTCCTAGAATATAACCTCCTTTGGTACCATAGATTTGAGACATGATAAAATCAGCGGCTCTTCCCTGATGTGTTGGTTGAACGTATTTAAATCCCATAATATCTTGTACAGAATCTCTCAGACGATAAAAGCTAGAACTGCCGGCATAAGATTCATCACCAGTCATTATACCACCCCATTGTTTACTACTCATAGCAGAGGTTCCACTATCTGTAATCATATCGATAAATACATTTTTAGCTTTAATTTTAAAGACGTTAAAATCAGCTTCTTTTATAAGGTTTTCTCTTTCTTCACGAGTTGTTTTTTTTATGGGTTCAACCATTTTAATTCTAAAAGGCTCGGCATCATTAAGAAATTCCATATTGTATTCAAAGTTTTTATTAAAAATAAAATATCACTAAAGTTACATTTTTCTCAGTTTTAATAACCCTAATAAATTGAATTCTATGAAAAGTATAGTTACTTTTTAATATAAAATAACGTTTAATTTAAGTGTCATTTTATTTTAAAAGTACCTTCAAGAAAGGTGCGTGCTTCTCCACCTATTAAGACTCTATCTCCTAGGTTCTCACAAATCAAAGTACCCCCACGCTCAGACAGTTGTTGGGCGCTTAACCTTTCTTTATTTAGTTTAGAAGCCCAATAAGGGATTAATGAGCAATGTGCTGAGCCAGTAACAGGATCCTCCAATAAAGTAGCTCTTGGGGTGAAAAAACGAGACACAAAATCTACTTTTTCACCTTGAGATGTTACCACTACCCCTCCAGTCCCTAAATCTAAAGTGTCAAATAAATTTCTTTTAATTTGAATATTTCTTATAGCGACTTCATTTTCATAGACCAAGACATAATCTCTTGATTTTAAGACTCTATTAGGAATTAAATTTAATGCTTCTTTTAAATTATTTGGTAGGGAATTATCTACAGGCATTCTAGAAGGAAAATCTAAGAAATACTTGTCGCCTGAAATAGATACTTTTACATCTCCACTTAGAGTTTTAAAATTTAAGATTTTACCTTGATATTGAAGATGCTTCTTAATAACATGTGCAGTAGCTAGAGTTGCGTGTCCACAAAGATCCATTTCAATATCGGGAGTAAACCAGCGTAGGTGAATTTCATTATTTTTTTTAACAAAAAAAGCAGTTTCTGGAACGCCATTCTCTTTGGCAACGTTTAGTAAAACGTCATCCTCTAGCCATCTATCAAGTGGAACTACACAAGCTGGATTGCCTTTAAAAAGCGAGTCAGTAAAAGCATCCACCTGATAAATTGAGTAGTCCATATTTGAAGATTAATTCTTTTAAAAATTTAAGATATAAAAGATTTATTCAAATCCTTGAATCCCTTGAACAGTTGTATATTTAAGTGTAAAGCGTTTATCAGGATTAATAATTTTATAAGCTTTTTGAACAGCTAAGGTAGCCTCATGGAATCCACACAGAATTAATTTTAATTTTCCTGGGTATGTGTTAACATCCCCAATAGCAAAAATTCCAGGAATGTTACTTTGATAATCGAGTGTATTATCCACTTTTATAGCGTTCTTTTCAATTGCTAAACCCCAGTTTGTTATTGGTCCTAATTTAGGTGATAATCCAAACAAGGGAAGCCAAACATCTAGTTTAACCTTTATATTGGGTTGGTCTTTTTGTTTGATTTCAATCATGGTTAGGTCTTCGTCCCCCTTTAGATCAATTACTTCAGCGTTAGTATAAAAATCAATTTTACCTTCCTTTTGTAATTTAGCTACTTTCTCTACAGAATCTTTGTGGGCTCGAAATGATTCACTTCGATGGACTAGCCCAACACTACTATCATTGTGTTCTGCAAAATAAATAGCCCAATCTAGGGCCGAGTCACCTCCGCCTGAAATAAAGATTTTTTTCCCAATAAAGGCCTCAGGATCTTTGACAATGAATTCAACTCCTTTCTTTTCAAATTTGTGTAAAACATCAATTTTAGGTTTACGTGGTTCAAAACTTCCCAAACCACCTGCTATCATTATTACTGGAGCTTGGTGTTTCGTACCTTCATTTGTTGTTACTATAAAGTTACCGTCAACTTGCTTATTAATTTTTTCTGCTCGTTCCCCTAAAGTAAAACCAGGTTTAAAAGGAGATGCTTGTTCCATCAGATTATTAATAAGTTCACCCGCTAGGATAGTTGGATACCCTGGAATGTCGTAAATAGGTTTTTTTGGATAGATTTCAGTAAGTTGTCCTCCTACCTCAGGTATAGCATCGATTAAATGACATTTAAGCTTCATTAATCCTGCCTCAAAAACAGCGAACAACCCCACAGGTCCAGCACCAATGATAATGATATCTGTTTTAATCATAGTAATATTTGTAAAAACAAAGGTCGGGACTATTCTCCAAAATAACTAATTCCCACCTTCACAGACCACTAATATAACTTCCTAATGAATCCTTAAACTGAAAACCTTCTAAAGTACGGTATTTGTTTAGACGTTTATTTGCCTCTAAACCCCAAAGCAAGAATTCCATCATAAAAAACAAATCCTGTTTAGAACAATTTGGTTGATGGATTTGAATAATATTTTTGATATCAGGAATCATCTCAAGGGTATCTTTATAAAGACGATCATCTAATGTGTCCTCTAAGAAAAGTTCATTATCACTCAAAAACCAACCCAAAAGTTTATCATAAGGTCCATTTTCATCATCTTTTTCAAGCTTTTTTATTTCAGGGAAATATGATGGAAAAAGAGTTTTACATGCTTGAGAAATCAAGTGATATGAGATTTGTTCTGCTCCCTCTTGCTCTCCCTCATAAACTAATTCTACTTTTCCATTTATAGCTGGAATAATTCCTAAAAAATCCGCCATCCTGATACAAGTATTTTTTTCACCATTTATTAAAATTCTTCTTTCAGCAGTGCTAATCAGATTTTCAAATGAAGTAATGCTCATACGAGTACTTACTCCACTTTTCGCATCAACATAATCACTCTTTCGAGCTTCAAAGCTAATTTGCTCAAGGATATCTCTTGCTAATTCAGGTATGTGAATTTTAGCAATGGTTTCTTCTCCCATTTTCACCTCTTGGGCAGTAATTTTTTTTGCAATTTCTCGAGTGTGAGGATAGTGAGTTAAAATTTGTGATCCAATTCTATCTTTAAGTGGCGTGACAATACTTCCTCGATTTGTATAATCTTCAGGGTTGGCTGTGAAAATAATTTGAGTTTCAATGGGTAATCTTAACTTAAAGCCGCGAATTTGAATTTCTTTTTCTTGCAAAATAGAAAATAATGCTACCTGAATTCTTGCCTGTAAATCTGGTAATTCATTTAATACAAAAATACAACGATGCGCACGAGGAATCATTCCAAAATGAATAACACGTTCGTCAGCATAAGAAAGTTTTAAGTTTGCTGCTTTGATGGGATCGACATCCCCAATCAGATCAGCAACAGTAACATCTGGAGTTGCAAGTTTTTCAAAAAAGCGATCATCGCGATGAAGCCATTCGACCGGTGTACTGTCTCCTTTTTCATCGATTAGTTCTTTGGCCTCCCGACTAATAGGAAACAGGGGGTCATCATTAATTTCTGAGCCCTTTACAACTGGAGTCCATTCATCTAATAATTGAGTCATTTGTCGAGCTAAACGTGTTTTTGCTTGACCACGCAAACCAAGTAGGTTAATGTTGTGCCCAGATAAAATAGCGCGTTCTACGTCTGGAATAACTGTATTTTCATATCCGATTAAACCATTAAAAGTAGTTTTTCCATCGCTTAATCTTTGACGTAAATTTTTTGCTAGCTCCTCTTGAATATTTTGTGGTTGGTAATCAGTTTTTTTAAGTGCTCCAAGTGAAGTAATTTTAGGTGAATTCATAATTAAGATATTTCTTTATTCTAAGCGTTTTTTTCTATTTTTTTCATAGTCCTCAAAGATCATTTCACCCAAACCTTTTAATCCAGTAAAAAATGCTTTTCCGAGATTAGCCTCTGTAAATGTGCGAACAAATTGTTGTAGATAGGGATCTTGGGCGATCATAAAGGTAGTAATAGGTATATGTAATTTTTTGGCTTGTCTGGCCATATTATAACATTTTTCAACAATACTTTCGTCAAGACCTACGCTGTTTTTATAGTATGTTCCATCTGGCATTTTAAGACAACTGGGTTTTCCATCAGTAATCATGAAAATTTGTTTATTGCTGTTCTTTTTTCTACGAAGTAAATCCATTGCTAATTCAAGTCCTGCAACCGTATTAGTGTGGTAAGGCCCAACTTCAAGATACGGAACTTCTTTTAGTGAAATGGGCCAAGCATCATTTCCAAAAACTAAAATATCTAAAGTATCTTTTGGATACCGTGTAGTAATCATTTCAGCTAAAGCCATTGCGACTTTCTTGGCTGGAGTTATTCGGTCTTCTCCATAGAGAATCATGCTATGACTTATGTCTATCATTAAGACTGTACTCATCTGTGTTTTAAAAAAACTGTCTTCAACAACTAAATCACTGTGCTGGAGGGTAAAGTCGTTTCCTATTGATCGAATTTGAGCATTTTTAATACTTTGAGTTATGTCAATCTTCTCTAGAGAATCACCAAATTGATAAGCCTTAAACTCCCCAGTATTATCCTCACCTTGACCAATCTTTTTAGTCTTATGATTTCCTGAGCTAGATTTTTTTAATTTTCCAAAAATTTGTTTTAAAGCGTGTTCTCTAAGAAGTTTTTCAGTCTTTGGAGTAAGCCCAATACCATCTCCTTTTCCGCTTCCATCTTTTTTAGGTTTAATATAAGATTTCTGGAGCAGATCATTAATAAAATCGTCTATTGTGTAATCTTCATTTGTGAGTTTATATTCCCTGTCTAACTCACGAAGCCAATCAATTGCTTCGTCAAAATCTCCTGATGTATAGGTGATTAGTTCCTTAAAAATATCAAATAATCGATCAAAAGGGGTTTGTTCTATTTTTTGGTGTTTGGTGAAACTAAGACCGATTCCCAAATTATTAATTTTCATAGCGATCAAAAATACAATTTTTTAAACTTTCAATTAACTTTTTAGATTGTTTTAAATGGGGAAACTGGGAAATATATTTGATATTCTGATTAAATCATCTAGAGGCATCAACTTTTAAATTTTTTATATATTCCGTAATCAAATTTACCCCCTCGTGATGTACTATAGATCTCCCTACTTCTGGCATCATCACTCCTGGGTCATTACTATTCATTCGGTAAATAATAATTGATTCGTTAGGACTTCCCGGAACAATACTATATTGAAGATCACCAGATCCTTTTCCGGCTGCAATAGGAGGTTTAAAAATCCCTTGCTTTCTCAAATTAATTTGGCTTAATCGTAAATCTAGACCAGAGTTTTTTGCACTTCCTTTAGGTTGGTGACAGTGAGCACAATTAATATCGAGATAGGCTTTAGCACGATCTTCTAAACTTCCACTTTCCTCATTATTCCATACAGCAAATTTGGGAAAATTCTTATGTTCAGGAAGGTTTTTAAGTATATTTTTTTCTTTGTAAAATTCAAGCTGACTCATTTTTTCAGAAAGCATAGCATATTTTCTATTCAGTTGAGCTACAGTTGGACCGATAGGGCTAATATCCTTTCCTTTTAGATGACAATTCTTACATTGATTATTGTTAGGGACATTATAAATTATAGATTTTTTAGTTCCATCAGTATGAATCCAGGAAGCATTAATTTTCTCACCTACATAGTTAAGTTTTGCATCTTGTTGATCTTCACTCCAAATGTAATTTAGGGGTTTCCAAATATTATTCTCTTTAATAAGTAAGCGAGTTTCAATTATTTTTTTGGTTCCATTTTCCATTCTAAAATCCCCTGGATAATAAAAATTTTTGATTAAAACAGCTCCATTTTCAAAGGAGAATACGTCATCTTCTTTGTACGACATTTGAACCCCCTCAGGAAGGTAGATAAATCTTTTTTTATATGCATAATTTGAAAATAAAGGAGTGTTTAAATTATAAGGAAAAACATCTTTACTAGGCTTTAGGTCTGCCAATTCTCCTTTAAAAAAACCATACTGTGAGAGAAATTTATTTTCAGTTGTATTTTTAATAATAAGAGGTTTGGCTAGAACTCCTTTTTTTGCTTTAGGAATATTTTTTTGGCCTGGATTACATTGAAACAAGAATATGCAAAGTGGCAAAATAAAAATCAGTCTAATTATACGGATATTCTCTTCAATCATTTAATAATACAATTAAATGGCTTAAGATCATTTGAAAAGTATTCAAATTCATTTGCTGCATCAAGGAATGCGAATGAAGCATCACCATTATTTCTAATACATACTTTTACGTCAGGATCTGAAAGTTTAGTGCCCATTGGCAATATACCGTCATAGACTATGTCGGGAATTATAGCTTTATTTTTAAAAAACCATAATTTCCCAAAGTCATTTGAAAATGTAGGAAGATAATGTTCATTTTTAAATGAATTGTCATGAACATAAACTCTACCAGGATAAGGGTCATAGGCTTGATCTTTTTGAAAATCTGAGTCAATGGTTCTAATGCCATTTGATTCATTAGCATCAATAAATACTTTAGCTTCAGGATCTTGATCTGCAGCAAATATTTCATAACTAACAACAGCAAGATTCGTCGTTTTATGGTTTGATATAAAGTTTTGATAAAAATCAACATCTTTTGTTGCCATTATTATAACTCCTGTTCCTTTTGGTACAGCGCTCACAATTGAGCCTTTTACACCAAAATTTTTAAGATTATTGTCATATACCTTATTATTGTATGCTTTTATATTATTTCCGTAAACAGTTAGACCAGGGAGATTAAAGATTAAGAGACCGCTTGTGTTTTGGTATGAATCATTATTGTAAATTTCAACATGAGAACTATTTTCGCTCTCTATGCCGGCAACATTGAAAAATGCTTTATTATCTCGGATAATTACATGTTGAGACTGTCCAACATAAATCCCAGCATCTGAAGCTCCAATTGCCTCACAATCTTGAATTAAAATATGGGTACTTAAAACAGGATAAATCCCATAAGCCCCGTTTTCTGTTGATGCTTTTCCAGTCCAAGCTGATCGGATTCTATTTATAGTTAGGGTGTCGGTATCACTTATTTTTAAGTTATCCCCAACTGCATCTTCGATGGAAAAATCTTCTAAGATAATATTTTGTGAATTTGAAATCTTAATCCCTTCTGCACCTTGTTCTTGACCTTTGAAAGAAAGTACTGTCTTATCCATTCCCATGCCCTTAATGGTAAGATGTTTTTTACCATCCAAACTCAAAGACTGTGAAAAAAGAAAATGACCTTCAGGTAGTTGTATAGTGCTACTATCTTTAGCCAATATAAAAGCTTCAAGAATCTCTTCTTCAAGGTCAATATAATTACGTTCTGGATTATATTCTGGCATTGGCCTTGAATAGCTTATTACAATAATTATTATTGCGATAATTATTAAAAAAGTATAAATAATTTTTTTCACAAAAAAATGTTTTTAGGTAAGATAGTGATTTCTTAAAATCCAACTTGATTATTTTATTGTGGATTAATATAATTCAAAACGTTTTTTTGATTCATAAAACATTAAATTTTAAATATTTATTATATTAATTTTAAAATCAATTTATATAAGTTTTCAACTCTAATAAAAAATATTTATAATTGAAAATTCCAATTTTTCAAATAAATAGGAGATTTACACGATGAGTTTTAAATAATTGAGCAAATTCCTTTATATTTGCACACATTCTGATATAAACACAGGAGGAGACTAATAAAGTCCCCTTTTTTTTTGACATGAATTTACGCACGAAAGTAGAAAATTTGTTGGCTGAAGCATTGGACCAAAATCCATCCTTATTTTTAATAGAATTGAAGATAGGGGTTGACAATAGTATTCGTATTATTTTGGACGGAGATCAAGGAGTTTTGCTTAAAGATTGTATGAGTATAAGTAGAGCAATAGAACATAATTTAGATCGTGATGAAGAAGATTTTTCTCTAGAGGTTGCGTCTGCTGGAGTTGGAACGTCCTTGAAAAACCACCGTCAATATGTTAAAAATATTGGAAGAAAACTCGAGGTTGAAATTTCTGAAGGCAGTCATTTTCAAGGAACACTTACTTCAGTTGATAAAAATGTGTTTTCTTTAAAATGGAAACAAAGAGAACCTAAACCAATTGGTAAAGGAAAAGTTACCGTAGAAAAACAAAAAACTCTTTCGTATGATACAATTGTTTCAGCGAAAGTTATTATATAAATAAATAATTTAATATGGAAAATTTCGCATTAATTGATTCTTTTTCAGAATTTAAAGATGATAAGCTAATTGATCGAGTAACCCTTATGGTTATCTTAGAAGATGTTTTCAAAAACACACTAAAAAGAAAATTTGGGTCTGATGAAAACTTCGATATAATTATTAATCCAGATAAAGGAGACCTGGAGATATGGAGGAATAGAATAGTAGTAGAAGACGGAAATGTTGAAGACCCTAATCAAGAAATCACTCTCGCTGAAGCAAGAAAAATCGAACCTGACTTTGAAGTTGGAGAAGATGTTTCAGAAGAAGTTAAACTCGTCGATCTTGGAAGAAGATCTGTTCAATACCTTCGCCAAAATCTAGTGGCCAAAATTTTTGAGCATGATAGTACCAATATATTTAAAAAATTTAAAGACCGTGAAGGAGATCTTTACACTGCTGAGGTACATCATATTAGGAGCAGGGAAATTATTCTTTTAGACGACGATGGTAACGAATTAATTCTTCCTAAGGATCGTCAAATTCCAAGTGATTTTTTTCGAAAAGGCGACAATGTACGTGGTGTAATTGAAAGTGTTGAATTACGTGGAAACAAACCCAGAATTATTCTTTCGAGAACTTCTCCAATTTTTTTAGAGAAATTATTTGAACAGGAAATACCTGAAGTTTTCGATGGTTTAATAACTATCAAAAAAGCAGTACGTATCCCTGGAGAAAAAGCTAAAGTTGCAGTAGATTCTTATGACGATCGTATTGACCCAGTAGGAGCATGTGTTGGGATGAAAGGTTCTCGAATTCACGGTATTGTTCGTGAGTTAGGTAACGAAAATATAGATGTAATTAATTATACCAATAATTTACAGCTTTTCATTTCAAGGGCCTTAAGCCCTGCGAAAGTTAATTCTCTTAAAATTGACGAAGAAACTAAACGCGTAGAAGTTATCTTAAATCCAGAAGAAGTTTCTAAGGCAATTGGAAAAGGAGGTTCTAATATTCGACTTGCAGGGAAATTAACTGGTTATGAGATTGATGTTTTCCGAGAAGGTATTGAGGAAGATATCGAGCTAAAAGAATTCAGTGATGAAATTGAAGAATGGGTTATAGAAGAATTTAAAAAAGTTGGTTTGGATACTGCTAAAAGTATTTTAGAATTAGAAAAAGCGGATTTAATAAAGCGAACCGACCTTGAAGAAGAGACTATAAACGAAGTTTTAAGAATACTTAATGAAGAATTTGAAGAATAGACTGCAAAAATAATTCTTATTTTTGCACATAGAAATTAAAATATGGCTGACAAACCCAGTATTCGACTAAATAAAGTTCTAAGAGAACTAAACATCTCTTTAGAGCGTGCTGTCGAATTTTTAAATGATAAGGGTGTTGAAATTGATGCACGTCCAACCACAAAAATTACTGATCAAGTTTATGATTCCCTCTTAGACGAATTTGAAAAAGATAAGTCCAAAAAAGTAGCGTCTCATGAAGTAGGTGAGGAAAAGCGAAAAGAAAAGGAATCTCTTCGAATTATTCAAGAAAAGAAGGAGCAAGAACGTTTAGAGAGAATCGCAAAAAGGGAAGAGTTAAAGACCAATAGGATTTCTATTGAAAAACCTAAGTCTGTTGGAAAAATTGATTTAGAGGCATTAAAAACATCTCCTAATAAAGATGCTAAAGTCTCTGGGGAGGAAAAGAATCGAGTAGCACTAAAAACTAAGACTGAGAATAAGTCCAATAAAATTTCCAAAGAAGCTTCTTCCAGTAATGTCGAGGCATCTAAAGTAGAATCAGCTGAACCATCCTCTAATAAAAATCATGAAAAAATTGATTCTTCATTAGGTGAGGATGCTGAGGAAAACAAAACCCTAACAACTCAATATAAAAAATTATCAGGCCCAAAAAAGACTGGTCAGACCATTAATTTAGAAGAAGTCAATAAAAAAGAAAAAACTGTTGAAGATGCACGTAAAAGAAAACGAAAACGCATAAGTAAAGATGTAAAGCCATCAATCAACACAAACGTTAAAAATAGTAATACACAAAAAAAGCGCAATGTCCCTGTTAAAAAAGAGGAACCCTCAGAAGAAGATGTTCAAAAGCAAATTCGGGAAACCTTGGAAAAACTACAAGGTAAATCTTCTAAATCTAAAGGAGCTAAATATCGAAGAGATAAAAGGTCTCAACATCGACAAAAAACTGAGGACGAAATGGCTCAAATTGAAGCTGAAAGTAAAATCCTTAAAGTTACAGAATTCATAACTGTAGGTGAAATAGCAACAATGATGAATGTTTCTTCAACTGAAATTATTTCTACCTGCATGACCCTAGGCATTATGGTCACGATGAACCAACGTCTTGACGCTGAAACATTAACTATTGTAGCCGAAGAATTTGAATATGAAGTTAGTTTTGAAAAAGCTGAACTTGAGGAAAACATTGAGGAAGAGAATGATGATGTTGAAGATTTGCATCCAAGAGGACCTATTGTTACTGTTATGGGGCATGTCGATCATGGTAAAACTTCTTTACTTGACAACATTCGAGAAGAAAATGTTATTGCAGGAGAATCAGGAGGAATTACTCAGCATATCGGAGCATATGGTGTAACACTCGAAAATGGTCAAAAAATTACATTTTTAGATACCCCAGGCCACGAAGCATTTACAGCTATGCGTGCTAGAGGTGCTCAAGTAACTGATATTGCAATAATTGTTGTAGCTGCAGATGATGATATTATGCCTCAAACAAAGGAGGCTATAAGTCATGCTCAAGCTGCTGGAGTTCCTATTGTCTTTGCAATAAATAAAATTGATAAGCCAAATGCTAATCCTGACAAAATTAAAGAAGCTCTTGCGGCCATGAATTTGATGGTTGAAGATTGGGGAGGTAAAATTCAATCTCAAGATATTTCAGCACTAAATGGAACTGGAGTAAGTGAACTCCTAGAAAAAGTTCTCTTAGAAGCTGAGTTACTTGAGTTGAAAGCAAATCCTAATAGAAAAGCCAAAGGAACAGTTGTTGAGGCTTTCTTGGATAAAGGTAGGGGCTATGTTTCAACGATATTAATTCAAAATGGAACATTAAAAATGGGAGACTATCTTCTTGCAGGAAAGCAAAGTGGAAAAGTTAAAGCTATTTTTAATGAGCGAGGAGTAAATCTTGACTTAGCTCCTCCTGCAACTCCAGTTTCTATTTTAGGATTGGACGGTGCACCTCAAGCTGGAGATACTTTCTTGGTTCTAGAAGACGAAAGAGAAGCAAAACAGATTGCTGCAAAAAGAACACAATTAATTCGTGAACAAAGTGTCCGAACTCAACGTCATATTACACTAGACGAAATTGGAAGGCGTATCGCATTGGGAGACTTCAAAGAACTAAATATAATTCTTAAAGGAGATGTCGATGGATCTGTTGAAGCATTAACGGATTCCCTTCAAAAACTATCTACAGGGGAAATTGAAGTAAATATTATTCATAAAGGAGTAGGTGCTATTACTGAATCTGATGTTTTATTAGCATCCGCTTCAGATGCAATTGTAATTGGATTTAATGTACGTCCAATGGGTAATGCACGAGCAATTGCCGAGAAGGAAGAAATTGATATTCGCTCTTATTCTATTATTTATGATGCTATTAATGATGTGAAGGATGCTATGGAGGGTATGCTTTCTCCAGAAATGCGAGAAGAAGTAACGGGTAATGTTGAAATTAGAGAAACTTTCAAAATTTCCAAAGTAGGAACTATAGCAGGATGTATGGTTACATCAGGTAAAATCTTTAGAAACTCGAGTATTCGGATAATTCGTGAAGGTGTGGTCATTTTTACAGGAGATTTAGTATCCTTAAAACGCTTCAAAGATGATGTTAAAGAAGTTGCAAAAGGTTATGATTGTGGTTTACAAATCAAAAATTATAATGATATTAAAA
>Ga0233397_1000022_pt1 | contig 84141 bp, 76 predicted proteins | sample 35DmetaG_FD_189957 | JGI IMG/M metagenome (GOLD analysis project Ga0233397, IMG submission 189957) | Seawater microbial communities from Monterey Bay, California, United States - 35D | ecosystem: Environmental > Aquatic > Marine > Coastal | place: USA: California | collected 2016-10-20
ATTGGCATGTACATTTCAAGAAAAGTTAAAGAAGATATCTTTAAAAAACATGGGGAATCAGAAAAAGACACTGGATCAACTGAAGGTCAAATTGCGCTTTTTACCCATCGTATTCAACATCTATCAGAACACCTTAAACAAAACAGAAAAGATTTTAATACTGAACGTTCACTAGTCCGTTTAGTTGGAAAGCGAAGAAGTCTTCTTGATTATTTGAAATCTAAAGACATCTTGCGTTATCGAGAAATAGTAAAAGAATTAGGTTTACGTAAGTAATTTAAATCACTTTAAATACAAGCTGAATCATAGTTTTTCATTGGTTGCATCAACACACAACAAGAATATTAACCAAAATATGAAAAATGATACCAAAAACATTTAAACAAGAAATCCGTCTTGAAGATGGTAGAATTATTACAATAGAGACCGGAAAGTTAGCTAAACAAGCTGATGGCTCTGTAGTTGTAAGAATGGGAGACTGCATGCTACTGGCAACTGCTGTGTCTGCTCGAAAAAATAGTCCAGTTGACTTCTTACCACTTACTGTAGATTATAGAGAAAAATTTGCTGCTGCTGGAAGATTCCCAGGAGGTTTTTTTAAACGTGAAGCTCGTCCTAGTGACCACGAGGTTCTTACTATGAGACTTGTAGATCGAGTTTTACGTCCCCTTTTCCCAAAAGACTACCATGCAGAAACACAAGTGATGATTCAGCTGATGTCTCATGATGAAAATATAATGCCCGATGCGTTAGCTGGATTAGCAGCGTCAACTGCAATTCAACTTTCAGATATTCCATTTGAATACCCAATCTCTGAAGTACGAGTTGCAAGAGTAGACGGAATGTTTGTTATAAATCCAAGTAGAGAGCAATTAGATTCATCTGATATAGACATAATGATTGGTGCAAGTGAAGATTCTGTTGCCATGGTTGAAGGAGAGTTTGATGAAATTTCTGAAGAAGAAATGTTAGATGCAATCGCATTTGGACATGAAGCAATCAAAGATCAAATTAAGGCTCAAATTGCACTAGCAGAAGCTGTAGGTAAAAAAGAAATTCGTAGTTATGATGAAGAGGATAAAGATGACACTTTAGAAAGTCAAATTCACAAATCTACTTATCAAAAGTATTATGATATCGCAAAAAAAGGACTTTCTAAATCAGAACGTTCCGAGCAATTTTCAGAAATAAAAGAAGAATCAAAGGCTTCCTTCTCTGAAGAAGATTTAGAAGAAAAAGGAGATCTAATTTCCAAATATAACAACAGTGCACAGAAAAAAGCTGTTCGTGATCTAGTTCTTGAAGAGGGCATTCGTCTAGATGGGAGAAAAACTACTGATATTAGACCTATCTGGTGCGAAGTAGATTATTTACCCTCAACTCACGGTTCAGCAATATTTACACGTGGTGAGACCCAAGCATTGGCTACAACTACACTTGGAACTTCAAGAGAAGCCAATATGATTGACTCTCCATCACATCAGGGAGAAGAAACTTTTTATCTACACTATAATTTTCCTCCTTTTTGTACTGGGGAAGCAAGACCGCTAAGAGGCACCTCAAGACGTGAGGTCGGACACGGTAATTTAGCACAACGCGCCCTCAAAAAAGTAATTCCTGACAATTGTCCTTACACGGTTCGAATTGTATCAGAAGTTCTTGAATCAAATGGCTCATCGTCAATGGCAACAGTATGTGCAGGGACTATGTCTTTAATGGATGCTGGAGTTCAAATCAAAAAGCCTGTTTCTGGAATTGCAATGGGATTGATCACAGACGGAGAACGCTTTGCAGTTCTTTCAGATATTCTGGGTGATGAAGATCACTTGGGTGATATGGATTTTAAAGTAACAGGAACTGCTGATGGAATAACCGCTTGTCAAATGGATATAAAAATCAAAGGATTACGTTTTGATATTATGACTCAAGCTCTAAATCAAGCTAGAGATGGCAGATTACAAATATTAAACAGCCTAGTTGAGACAATTTCTAGTCCTAATGAAGATGTAAAAGCGCATGCACCAAAAATGATTACTAGACGAATTCCAAACGAATACATTGGAGCGCTTATTGGACCAGGCGGAAAAGTTATTCAAGAACTTCAAAAAGAGTCAGGTTGTACAATTGTTGTAAACGAAGATCCTGTAACTGAAGAGGGTATAATTGAGATATTAGGTACTTCTCCAGAAGGAATAATTATGGTTGAAGCAAAAATTGATTCTATTACATTTAAACCCAAGGTAGGAAATACTTATGAGGTTAAAGTAATTAAAATGCTTGATTTTGGTGCGGTTGTTGAATATACTGAAGCACCTGGAAATGAGGTATTACTTCATGTTAGTGAATTAGCATGGGAAAGAACAGAAAACGTTAGTGATATTGTTAATATGGGAGACGTTCTTGATGTAAAATACTTTGGTAAAGATCCAAGAACTCGAAAAGAGAAAGTATCTCGAAAGGCTTTGATACCAAGACCTGATAAAAAAGATTAATTTTTTAGATAATTTTTGAAACATTCAACTGTTTCGAACGTATTATAGTTAAAACACTTTTTAAATGAGACAACTTAAGATTACCAAACAGGTAACTAATCGTGAGACAGCCTCCTTAGACAAATATTTACAGGAAATTGGTAAAGTAGACTTAATTACTGCTGAGGAAGAAGTCGAATTGGCGCAAAGAATCAAGGCTGGAGATCAAATTGCTCTTGAAAAATTAACTAAAGCTAATCTTCGATTTGTTGTCTCTGTTGCAAAACAATACCAAAACCAAGGGTTAACACTTCCAGATTTAATTAATGAAGGAAATTTAGGTTTAATCAAAGCGGCACAACGTTTTGATGAAACCAGAGGGTTTAAATTCATCTCTTATGCGGTATGGTGGATTCGACAATCAATTTTACAAGCATTAGCAGAGCAATCTCGAATTGTTCGTCTTCCACTTAATAAGATTGGTTCGATTAATAAAATCAATAAAACTTATGCCTTTTTAGAGCAAGCTCATGAGCGTGCACCCTCTGCTGAAGAAATTGCAAAAGAATTGGATATGACTATTAACGACGTAAAAGAGTCACTAAAAAATTCCGGAAGACATGTATCTATGGATGCGCCTCTAGTTGAAGGAGAAGATTCTAACCTTTACGATGTTCTTAATAGTGGAGAATCCCCCAATCCAGATAGAACTCTGCTTCACGAGTCACTCAGAACAGAAATAGAACGTGCTCTTGAAACTCTTACCCCAAGGGAAGCTGACGTTGTTCGTTTATATTTTGGATTAGCAAACCAACACGCTATGACTTTGGAAGAAATTGGGGAAACCTTTGACCTTACAAGAGAACGTGTTCGTCAAATTAAAGAAAAAGCTATCCGAAGACTAAAACATACCTCGAGAAGCAAAATTCTTAAGACATATTTAGGATAAATAAAAAGGCAACTTCAGGGTTGCCTTTTTTTATATCTTTACTTCATAAAAAATATGTATGTCTACAATAATAGCACCCTCAATTCTAGCCGCCGATTTTGCAAATATTGAACGAGATGTCAATATGATAAATGAGAGTAATGCTGATTGGTTTCATATTGATATTATGGATGGGGTTTTTGTGCCAAATATATCATTTGGAATGCCTGTACTAAAAGCAATACAAAAACATGCTAAAAAACCCTTAGATATCCACTTGATGATCGTGGATCCAGATAGATATATAGAGACATTTGCAGCCTTGGGAGCAGAAATTCTTACAATTCATTTCGAAGCCTGTAATCATTTACATCGAAGCCTTCAAAAGATAAAATCTTGTGGCATGAAAGCTGGAGTAGCTTTAAACCCTCATACACCCGTTAACAATTTAATTGATATCATCAGAGATATTGACTTAGTTTGTTTAATGAGTGTAAATCCTGGTTTTGGAGGTCAATCATTTATTGAAAATACCTTTGAAAAGGTTAAACAACTTAAAAAGTTAATAAAGGATAATCAAAGTTCAAGTCTTATAGAAATTGATGGAGGAGTTACAAATAAGAACGGTTCGGAATTAATATCCAATGGTGCAGATGTCCTTGTAGCCGGAAGCTATGTTTTCAGTGCTAAAAATCCCAAATTAAATATTGATTTATTAAGGGAAAACTAGTATTGCTTTGTTTTAAATTGTACTCTTCGATTAATAGCTCTCCCCTTGGGATTATCATTATCTCCAATGGGGTTTACCACACCTAAACCTATAACTTCCAGACGTTCAGCAGGAACCCCTAGTTTTATTAAATACTCAAGTACAGCATTAGCACGTTTTTCAGAAAGCTCCTCATTATAAGTTTTATTTCCGTCAGCTGAAGAGTAACCTTCAATCATTAATACTCCTTCTGGATTTTCTTCAAGTAATATTTTGATTTTAGCAAGATTATCTAGAGAAGTACGTCCATAAATTTTATAACTGTTTGCTGCAAAATTAATACGTGATCCAAATTCATTTAAAGTTTTTACAATTTCACTGGATAGCTCAGGGCAGCCATTATTTATTTTAGTTCCAACTTCATCCTTACAAAGATCTTCTTTATCATTTATTCCGTCTCCGTCACTATCAGGCCAAGGACATCCTTTATTTTCTATAGTACCCACTTGATTAATACATTCATCTTCAATATCAGAGATATTATCTCCATCTGAATCTGGACATCCATTCATTTCAATTGTTCCTGCTTCTTCAGGACATGTATCTTCTGGATCTGAAATACCATCATTATCAGAGTCTTTACAACCATTTAGCTCAATAATACCAGGGATTTCAGGACATTTATCTTCTTTGTCAATTATCGAATCACCATCAGTATCAGGACAACCTCCATATTCTTTTAAGCCAGAAACATCAGGACATTTATCTTTTTTATCTGGAATACCATCTTTATCAGAATCACCTGAACCAAAATTATAGCTTAAACCTGCAAAATGTTGGAAATGGTCAAAACCATCATTTTCATTCATATTTCTGTATGTAGATTGCAGATTAATAGCTAAGCTTTCACTTATTGGAAAACTAAAACCTACCCCTCCAAAAAAAGTTCTACTAGTTTCTGTAGAAGGAAAAAAACCTGAACGATCAATTCCGTCTGAAAATTTTGAAAAACCATATCCCACAATAATGTGAGGAATAAAAGAGCTACTTAAAATATTAACTTTGACAAACCCGTCTAAAGAATTATATTTGTAGGGTAAATTAGGTTCAGTTAAGTTATTTGCATTTCCTAAAGAAAATTGTGTTCCTAATGAAATCCCTGAACTAATATGCTTACTAATTCCAATAGCAGGACCTCCAAAATTGAGCCCTTTTGCAGCATTCTCTCCCTGAAGATTTATTATGTTTGAGTTAACTGAAAATGACCAGGGTTTTTCAAGTGATTGTCCATGAACTTTACCCATGACAATTATCAAAAAGATTGAAAAAAATAGCTTATATAATTTCATAAGAATTATAACAATGTTATTAAACTAAAATTAAAGATATCTTTAGTTAATGAACATAATGCCATTAAATATTGATTAATCAAGGTCTTTACTTGACTTGAAAATTGAAGGAAATTTTCTTTCGATCCAGTCTGGAATGTAGTTTTGGTTTGCATCCTCTTCTAATCCTGTAGCTGTAGAAATTACTGCATATAATATAACTCCTCCTACTAAAACGACGGCTCCAATTATTACAACTACAATCTCACTCATATCAAGAATTATAATCCTAATTTACAAAAATAATTAAGATATAATGAAATTTATAAATAAATTTAGTTTGATTGCATTAAATCTTCTTGTAAAACAAGAGTGAAATATTTCAAAAAATCTTTGGCGTTTTGCATTGAAAAAACAAGTGGAGGTTTGATTTTTATAACGTTATGATCAGGACCATCCGTACTCAAAAGGATTCCATAAGACTTCATACGATTTACAAAATAATCTGCTTGTTCTGCTAAGGGTTGAAGCTGTTTATTAACAAATTCTACTCCCAAGAATAGACCTTGTCCTCGAACAGATCCTATAATTGAATACTTAGAGGATAATTCTAGTAGATTTGTTTTTAAAAAGTTTCCTACGACTAAAGAATTTTCTTGAAGTTTTTCGTCTTCAATAACTTCTAATACAGTCTTTGCAATTGCACATGAAACGGGATTCCCTCCAAAAGTATTAAAAAACTCCATTCCATTATTAAATCCTTCTGCTACCTTTTGTGTGCATGCAACTGCTGCAATAGGATGTCCATTGCCTAAGGGCTTTCCGATAGTTATGATGTCGGGTATCACATCGTGCAGCTGAAATCCCCAAAAATGAGAACCCACTCTTCCACATCCTGTTTGAACCTCATCTACAATACAAATTCCATCAGCTTTTCTAACCTCATCGAAAGTCTCTTTTAAAAATCCTTTAGGAAGTTCGATTTGTCCTCCACAGCTTATAATTGGCTCTATAATCATACCCCCTAGAACCTTTTTCTCCTTTTTTAAAGATTCCATTATTTTCTTTACCTCTGCAACATATAATGAAACAGTTTTATCTCCTCTATACATACCCCTAAAAGAATCAGGTATTGGAAAAATATGAGTACTACTTGGTTTTCCGTTACCTCCCCTTCCATCAAATTTGTAAGAACTTACATCAATACATCTATTAGTGTTTCCGTGGTATCCTTGTTTAGAAGCAATAATTTGATTTGAACCAGTAATAGTTTTAACCATCCTCAATGCCAATTCATTTGCTTCGCTACCAGAATTAACAAAATGTATGATACTCAACTCTGGGGGTAAAGTAGTAATTAAATGTTTAGCTAAACGAGTTATGTTTTCGTGTAAATAACGAGAATTTGTGTTTAGTTGACTCATTTGCGCCTGTCCTGCCATCACAACTTTAGGGTGTTCGTGTCCAACGTGAGAAACATTATTCACCATATCAAGAAAGTGTCTCCCATTTCGATCAATCAAATACTCTTTTTCCCCCCGCACAATATGAAGTGGTTCTTTATATTGTAAACTCATTCCCTTTCCAAGGCTTTTCAAGCGATCAGATAAAATTAAATCAGCAGGATTTTTTTGTTTAATCTTCAAAGATTCATTCTGAAAAATAAAGTTTGGATCTGGACAAATAGATTTCCAAGTTTTAATATGATTATAATAACATACTCCTGGAAAGTCATTTTTATAATCTAATTGAGAAAGCATAATCTGGAAGTGTAAATGTGGAGCCCAATTTCCATTTTCGGATGAACTACCGATAAATGCAAGAAAATCTCCCTTTAGTATTTTACTCCCAACTCCAACTTTTTGGATACTTTCAAGAGCTAAATGTCCGTAGAGAGTGTAAAATGTAAAAGATTTAGTATCATGCTTGAGAATAATCGTTCCTCCATAGGCTTTTTCACCTTGGTCATTAAATACTTTAACAATGGTTCCATTATAAGGTGAATGAACAGGAGTATATTTTGGTACCCAAAAATCGATCCCTAAGTGAATGCAGCGCTTCTCTAGACCATTATTACCAACCTTATTGTAAGTTTCTGATGTATAGAGTGATCTCGGTTCTAAATAACCTCCAGCTAGGATTTTTTTTGGTTTTTGTTTTTGAAGTTGTTTTATTTTAAATTTAAATAAATCAAGATTATTAAATTCTTCTTTAAGACCTAACCAAGAACTTGATACACTAAGGTCTAAGTGGTGAACTTCTGTTATTTCCAGTGAAGGAAAAAGTTCTCTAGGCGAAGTTGTTTTACTTTTTGACCAATCATAAAATAAATGAAATTGTGGATGAGGTTCTAAACCACAAGCTTCCCTAAATCGGTAATATGCAAATTCTTCGCTTATTTTGGACCATTTTCTTATAAGTTTCCAGGCAGATCTTTCACTGATTAATAAATATTCATTAAGAGGTGATTTAACTTTATTTATTGCAGCTTTTGTTACTGAAACTATAAGTCGCATTGCAATAAGTATATAAAGAAACTCAAGCTCTTTTTCATAGAGAGGAAATTTACTATGATAACCCTTAATAACTGGAATTACGGCTTCTAGTGGATCGTTGACTTCAATAATTGCATAAGCACAACAAATTGCTACATCATTTATGATTTGAGTATTAATTGCATCTCCATAATCAATGAGTGAATTCACAAAGGGATTAATAGTAGCATTTGTAACAATTATGTTGTTATCATTAGCATCATTATGAACTAGACTCTTTCTAAGGATTTGATACTGATTCTGGATTTTTTTAAATGAGACTAAAAAGGGATTAAGTAATGAGATTTGTTCATCATCAAAAAGTGATAAATGACTTTCTACCCAAAGACTTTGAGCCAAATCCCATTCAAAAAGACGATGGGCATACTTATGATCAAAAGACTTTAATCTTTCTGTTATTTCACCACAACAATGACCCAAGCTCCACCTTAATGAAGTGGTAATTGGATTAACAGTACTCCAAACTCTTCCAGAAGTCCAAGAAATTAAACGGATATATCGAGTTTCTCCTGTTTTGTTATCAAATTTAGTTGTGAAATAGCCCTTAAGATTCTTTATTAAATCTGGAGCAGGACTATTTTTAAGATGCAATAAAATTTTTTCCTGAAAATCTAAATATGATTTGTCCCCGTTCGCTGGAGAAATTTTTAATACAAATTTATTTTCATCTGCAACCTTGACCTTAAAGTTTAAATCGACTTCTCCTGGAAGTGGAGTAAGAACCCCCTCAACACCATAGTGAGTTTTTAGCAAATACTTAGCTTGTTTTACATCGATCTTATTTTCTACTTTTTGATGCAATTAGTCTTAATTTATAAATTAAGATAAGTAATTCTCTTACAATAACCTCTGTGTCCTAATTTTTCAAAATAATATTTAATTAAAGCTTAAATGTTTATAATAAAAAAAGGTTTTTGTTTTTATAAGTGACCCAGGGAGGATTCGAACCCCCAACCCTCAGAGCCGAAATCTGATATTCTATCCAGTTGAACTACTGGGCCATTTAGAGGTTTAAAAACTTTTTAAGCTAGATATTCAAAAACTTTATTTTTTACTAAAACACAATAATTTAAAAATACTATATTTTTAGATAGATCGGGAAATAAAATGAAACAACTGTAAAAGAAATATTATTTTATTTTAAGAGAAATTAATTTTTATAAAGACAATTTCTTTTTAACAAGCATAGCTATAAGTTTTCCTTCAGCTTTACCACCTATTTTTTTACTGGCTATACCCATCACTTTACCCATATCCTTAATTCCTTCTGCACCAGTCTGAGAAATTACATCAGAAACTATTTTAGCAACTTCTTCTTCTGAAAGTTGTTTTGGAAGAAAGGATGCAATAATTTCTGCTTGTGCTTCCTCGGGTTTCGCTAAATCTAATCGTCCTTGCTCTTTAAAAATAGTTGCACTTTCTTTTCGTTGTTTTACCAATCGCTGTAGTAGTTTTATAGATTCTTCTTCGTTGAGATCTTCAACTGCACTTGAGGCTGTTTTAGCTAATAATAACGCTGACTTAATCGCTCGAAGTGATTCAAGCTTAATAGAATCTTTTGCCCGCATAGCATTTTTTATTTCTTCTGTAAGATTGTTTAGTTCTGGCATGATTAATCTACGTTGTCGTGTAAAAAAGAATTATTTGATCGTATCTGAGGTTCATTATTACCATCGTTTTCAATAGATAATCTTGATTGAGCTTCAGGCAAATCACCATTAAGATCTAGCCCTTTACGTTTATAGGCTGGCTCTTTTTCGAATTCTTCAACTTTTTGATATTGGTGAGTGAATTGATAATTATAGGCTTTTAAATGTGCTTTTCTCGTTTCAGATTGAGATGATATAGTCTGATTAATTGATTGATCAAAAGGATTTGAATTATTATTCAAGTCAGAATTAGAATCACTTTCTTCTAGATTTTTTTCTGACAAAATACTTTCATCGAACTCCTTTTTAGGTTCAAACTCAACATTTAAACCCGCTTGATCAAAATCTTTTTCTAATGAACTATTTTCAATATTAACTTCCTTTTTTAGATCTTGTGTTATTGATGAATTGTGATTTTCTTTTTCAGAAAAAGGAAGTTCAAAATCCATTAAAATCTGACTTTCTGATTCTATTACCTCAGGATCAATAACATTCATTTCAAAAAGCGAATTATTCACATCATTAAAAACAAACTCTTCATCATCAGATAAACTAACTTCAGATACTTCATAAGAATTAATTTTTTCTATATTATCTTTTTCATAAATTTCACTTACCGAATCAAACTGAGGCTCAAAAAGTTGCTCTTCTGATATTTCTGAAAACTCATTTTTAGTCATTTCATCAATTTCATTTGAATTCTGGGATTCAATTGGCGAATATTCATTCTTTATTTCTTCTCCCTCTAATATTTTAAAATTGGAATCTTCTTCAGAAATTAAAACCTCTTCTTCAGTTAATAACTCTTTTAAGTCAGACTTAATTTCAATTCCGTTAAATACTTCATCTACATCCACCTCAATATCATATAAAATTTCATTCATAGAAATGATTGGATCTTCATTAACAGGAGCCACTTGATGAAAAATCTCCTCCTGATCAGTTATTGGCTCATCAATATTGATTAATGGTATATAAGGAGAATCTTGTTCACTTAAATCGTGAACAATTTTTTGATCGTCTTCAAGAGAATGAATAATCTTTTTAGCCTCAGTATTTGAAATTTCATTTTGTTGTTCTTGCCCAAATCCAGTTGCAATTACTGTTACTGAAATTTCATCTCCTAAGCTTTCATCTTCACCTACTCCCATAATTATATTAGTATTGTTCCCAGCTTCTGTTTGAATATAGTCATTAATTTCTCCAATTTCATCAATTGTGATCTCATCGGATCCAGAAACAATTAATAGAAGTACATTTTGACAACCTGTAATTTTATTGTCATTAAGTAATGGTGAATCTAATGCCTTGACAATGGCCTCTTGAGCACGGTTTGTTCCAGATGAAGAAGCAGAGCCCATAATAGCCGTCCCAGAATTTGTAAGAACAGTTTTAGCATCTTTTAAATCTATATTTTGAGTATAATGATGTGTGATAACTTCAGCGATACCTCGAGCTGCTGTTGCGAGTACCTCATCTGCTTTAGCAAAGCCTGCTTTAAAACCTAAGTTTCCATATACCTCTCTGAGTTTATTATTATTAATAACAATTAGGGCATCAACAGTTTCTTTAATACGCTCTAAACCTTTTTGGGCTTGTTCCAGTCGTAATTTTCCTTCAAATTGAAAAGGCATAGTGACTATTCCTACTGTCAAAATATCTAAAGATTTTGCCATTTGAGCTATTACTGGTGCTGCACCTGTTCCAGTTCCTCCACCCATTCCAGCCGTAATAAAAATCATCTTTGTTTGCGTTGACAAAACACTATGGATCTCATCTTTACTTTCTTGAGCAGCTCTTGCCCCTACTTCAGGATTTGCTCCTGCACCAAGACCTTCAGTAAGACTTGCTCCAAGTTGAATTTTTGTTGGAACACCACTCTCGGTTAGTGCTTGAGCATCTGTATTAGTAATTATAAAATCTACACCTTTAATTCCTTGGTGAAACATATAATTAATTGCATTACTTCCTCCACCACCAACCCCAATTACTTTGATTACATTACTACGATTTTTGGGTAAGTCAAAATTAATTCCCTTTATTTCTTCATGATTCATCTTATACTCAGTTTTAAGCGTTATCTAAAAATTCTTTTAACTTCTCTCCAAAACGGTCTAAGATCGATTTTCGTTGTCGATTAACTTCTTTTGAAGATTGATCTTCATTTTTTGAAGCTTCTATATCCAAAGGAGCAGATTCACCTGATGGCATTGCAGCAGGCATTTCGTCAAGAGCGCTCATTAATAAACCTACAGAGGTTGCAAAGAGGGGGCTTGAAACAGCTTCTGTAGTATCTCCTGCCAAATGTTCACTTGGGTAACCAACCCGTGTATCCATACCTGTTATATATTCAACTAATTGTTTTAAATGTTTTAATTGACTTCCGCCACCTGTTAGAACAACTCCTGCAATAAGCTTTTTCTTCTGATCATTATGTCCATAATTTTTAATTTCTAAAAAGACTTGCTCAATAATTTCTACTACTCTAGCATTTATAATTTTAGAAAGAGTTTTTAGAGAAATTTCTTTTGGGTCTCTTCCCTGTAGTCCAGGAATAGAAACAATCTCGGTATCACGATTTTCACCAGGCCAAGCAGATCCAAACTTTATTTTTAATAATTCTGCTTGCTTCTCAATGATTGAGCAACCTTCTTTGATGTCCTCAGTAATTACATTACCTCCAAATGGAATTACAGCTGTATGACGAATAATACCATCTTTAAAAATGGCTAAATCTGTAGTGCCCCCTCCTATATCGATGAGTGCAACACCGGCTTCTTTCTCCTCAAAACTAAGTACTGCTTCTGAAGATGCTAAGGGCTCTAAAGTAATATTAGACATATTTAATCCTGCGCTTTTAATACATCGCCCAATGTTTTTTATTGACGAGACTTGTCCAACAACTACGTGAAAATTTGCTTCTAATCGACCACCATGCATTCCTATAGGCTCTTTAATTTCAGCTTGACCATCTACCTTGTATTCTTGTGGTAATACATGAATAATTTCTTCTCCAGGCAACATAACTAATTTGTAAACCTGCTGAATTAACTTTTGAATATCATCTTCATCAATTACAGATTCTGGATTTTCACGTGTTATATAATCACTATGTTGAATACTTCTGATGTGCTGCCCTGCAATTCCAACCGAAACATCAATAACATTATATCCTGAATTAATTTTAGCTTCTTCAACAGCCTGCTGAATGGATTGTATAGTTTGTGTAATATTGTTTACTACACCACGATGGACACCAAGACTTTTTGACTTTCCGATTCCCAAGACTTCAACCTTATTAAATTCATTTTTTCTTCCCACTAAAGCGACTATTTTGGTAGTCCCAATGTCAAGTCCAACTGAAATGTTTTTTTGCTCCATAATATTAATACATTGTTGCTACAACTTGATTAATGTAACTTAAATTGATTTTTTTATAATTTGTCAAACTGTCTTGAACCTTTTGGAAGGCACAAAAAACTTTTAGTTTTTTAATCTTTTCTTTGATGCGTTTAGGAGATCCAAATATTATGTTAAAATCAAATGATTTTAATTTTAATTGATACTCATCTTTAATCAATTCCACCTTATGCAATTCTCCAGATAAAAATGGATCTTTTTTCAGATTTTTAATTACATAGGCTGAAGTTTCAAATGAATGAGTAGAAGAGATAGTTTTGAATAATGGAAACTTCGACGAGTCTGAGCTATTAAACTTAAATAAAATTCCATTTACATCAGAATAAAGTGATGGGTTTGAATTCAATTTGAATAAGGGTTTTCGTTCAGTAATTTGAAAAGTTAACTCTCCTTCAGGAAATATAAAAATCTCTACGTTTTTGAACTCTGGGATTTTATTCATTTTATTTTCAAGTATGTTCAAATCTAAACTATCTTTCTGCAAGCTATACTTCGAGAGCAAGTTTTGTGTTAACAATTTATTAACGATAGAATCATTTAAAAAACGAGGTGGATTTGAATAACTCACATTGATTTTTAAATTGTTTTTTTGATGATATTTGAAGTTTGAAAACAAAAAGCATCCAACAAGAATTAGACTTATAAATATTAAAAATAATATGGATTTATTTAATTTCAAAGACTTATAAATTCTGGTTTTAATTTTTTAATTTCTTCTCCTATATCACCAGCTCCCAAGAGAGCAAAAACGTCTGCGTTACTAGATTTTAATATTTTTTTTATTTGATTTTTTTCGATATATCCTTTTTTGGTATGGGAAATACCATCAAATAAAATTTTTGCATTAACACCTTTAATAGGCTCTTCTCTTGCAGGATAGATATCCATTAATATCACCTCATCGAACTTACTTAAAGTAGTTTTAAAATCATTCATGAAATCGCGTGTTCTTGAAAATAAATGTGGTTGAAAGACAACACAATTTTTTTGTTTAGGATAAAAAGTTTTGATGGTTTTGAATACACTATCAATTTCAGAAGGATGGTGTGCATAATCATCAATAATTACAATATCTCTCCATCTATATAAATTCATTCTCCGATAAACACCAGGAAAGCTTTCTAAGGCTAAAAGTGATTTATTTATATCTATCCCAGCCTGATCTGCCATGGCTAATGCACCTAATGCATTTGAAACATTATGAATACCCATTTGATTAAAAAAAATATCTTTGAATTCTCGATTTGGAGTAGTTAAATCAAAACGATAGCCTTTTTCTGTTATTTTAAGATTAAAGGCTTTATAATCTGCAGCCACCTCAATACCATATGTTAATCCTGAAATAGGTAGACCATAAGCTACAATTAACTCATTTGATACCTTTTTAGAAAACTGAACAAAGGCCTCTAAAAATATATCTTCAGATTCATAAATATCCAAGTGATCCGCTTCTACTGAAGTAATACATGCTATTGTCGGATTAAGATGGAGAAAGGAACGGTCATATTCATCAGCCTCAACAATTATAGATTCAGACCCAGTTTGTATTAAATTAGATGAGTCATTATTAAAAAAACCACCCATTACTGAGATAAATGATTGATTAGTCTTAGAAAATATATGAGTTAATATGGAAGAAGTAGTAGTTTTTCCATGAGTTCCAGCAACAGCTAATGTTTTCTTATTGATACAAACTTTGGCCAGAAATTCTGCACGCTTAATTACATTATTACCTTGCTTTTTAAGAAATACTAACTGAGGATGAAAATCAGGAATCGCTGCTGAATAAACAATTTGAACATCAGTAGATAAAAGCAAGTTTTGTAAAGCTTTCACAGAATCATCAAATATGATTTTAATACCATTTTTAATAAGCTGTTCAGTAATATCAGATGATGTCTTATCGTAACCATATACCTCGCAACCTTCTTTTAAACATAAACGTGCTAAAGCAGACATTCCTACTCCTCCAATGCCAATAAAATAAAAAATATTTTTTTGTTTAGTTATCATTAAGTTGTATGATTTCTCTTATAATATTTTGAGTTGCATTTGGTCTAGATAATCGTTTTAAATTTTGTTTCAGCTCTTGTTGAGTTGATTCATCACTAACTAAAATCAAAAAATATTTTTTAAATTTTTCTTCCAAATCTTTTTCTTCAACCATTAAGGCTGCATTCTCTTTAACTAAAGCATGAGCATTACGATATTGGTGATTTGCAGTTACATTTGGAGATGGAATTAATAATATAGGCTTCCCTACACAGCTAAGCTCCGAAATACTCCCTGCGCCTGCACGTGAAATTATAAAATCTGCTGCTGCATAAAGTTGTTCCATTTTTGAGATAAAAGGTTTAATAACAACTTTATTTGAAGCATCTTTTTTATATTTTTCATAATATATTTGTCCGCATTGCCACAAAACTTGAAGATCTAATTCATTGAAAAGATCTAAATTTGACTTAATTAGTTCATTAATCCTTTCAGAACCTAAACTTCCTCCTAAAACTACAAGAGTTTTAATTCTGGGGTTTAAATCAAAATGTTTTTTGGATTTCTCACTAGAAATTAAATTAACTAAATTTGATCTAACGGGATTCCCTGTTAAAAGTATTTTAGATTTTGGGAAAAACTTTTCCATACCATCATAAGCAACACAGATTCGATTTGCATTTTTACTCAAAATACGATTAGTGAAACCAGGATATGAATTCTGTTCTTGTAAAATGGTTGGTAAATCAAGCAATTGAGCAACCCATAGTAAGGGACCGCTAGCGAAACCTCCTGTACCTACAACTATGTTTGGCTTAAACTTCTTTAATACTCGGAATGCTTGAATAATGCTTATAACTAACTTCAAAGGAAACAATAAATTTTCGAAAGAAAGTGAACGTTGAAAGCCACTAATCCATAGCCCTTTTATAAGAAAACCTGCTTTAGGGATTTTTTCCATTTCCATTTTCCCTTTTGCCCCTACAAATAAAATACTAGTATTTAAATTTATTTTCTGCATTCCTATTGCAATGGCTAAAGCAGGAAAAATATGGCCTCCAGTACCCCCACCAGATATAATTATTTTAATAGGTTTCACTTAGAACTCTTAAAGGATTATTTTCACCCAAATGGGTCTCTTTTTTTTCAGTTTCTTTCTTTGTACTTATACTTAAAATAATACCCATTGATATACAAGTCATCCATGCGGAAGTTCCTCCACTACTTATCATAGGTAAATTTTGACCAGTTACGGGTAGCACTTGTAGAGCTACCCCAATATTAATAAAAGCTTGTGAAATAATAGGTATACCTAGACCTATGACCGTAAGCTTTCCAAAAATATTTATGGTTTTATACGAAATCACAACTATTCTGTAAAGCAACAATAGATATAAAATAATAAGACCTCCTCCTCCCAAAAGCCCGTATTCCTCAACAATTATCGCATATATAAAATCTGAAGAACTTTGGGGTAAGAAATTTTTCATTCTACTTTTTCCTGCACCTAATCCAAAAATTTTACCTGTTACAATTGCTGTTTTAGCGCGCTCTACCTGGTAGTTTCCGTCAGTACTTTTACCACTTCTAAAATTCTCAATTCGATTAATCCAAGTATCCACACGGTTAGGAAAAGCTTCTGGGAAAGTCTTTATTGATAAAAAAAACAATAATATAAAAACTATTCCTACGCATAAAACAGTCATCAAATATCGCAAAGGATAGCCTGCCAAAAAAGATAAAATAAATACCATAGTAAATAAGAGTAGTGCTGATGAAAGGTTAGAAGGAAAAATAAGTGAAACAATTACAAATACAGGAAACCAAAAACGAATTAATGAACTTTTTAACGTTGGTGATTTGTGACTAATTTTTGATAGGTAAGTTGATGAATAAACCATTAAAACAACTGAAGCCAATGTGGATGTTTGAAAACTTAAACCTATAATTGGTATTCGAATCCATCGACTGGCATTTGCTCCTGCAATTAAGGTTCCTTGACTAGCAGTGTATATAAGTAAAAAGCCTACAATCGGAAGCATCAAAATTGAGATACCTTTAAAATAATTATATGGGATTCGATGAACTGAGAACATCAAAATAAAGCCAATAACTAATATAATGAAGTGTTTTAAGAGATAGCCCCATGGAGTGCCTTTACCAATTACATAAACCAAGTTAGTGCTTGCACTAAAAACAGGTAGAAATGAAAAAATAGCCAATAAGGCCAAAATTCCCCATAACACTTTATCCCCTCTTAATGCTTGAAACATAGTTTATAAATTTCTTACTGCATTTTTAAATTGATTTCCACGATCCTCATAATTTTTGAATAAATCAAAGCTTGCACAAGCAGGAGATAGTAATACAGTATCTTTTGCAATAGAAACTTTATGAGCAATTTTGACAGCTTCACTCATTGACTGGGTTTCAATAAAAATTTCACTTACATTTTCAAATGTATCACGTAATTTTTCATTATTTAAGCCAAGACATATAATTGCTTTTGCTTTTTTTCGAACCATAGGAAGTAACTCATTATAATCATTTCCCTTATCAACACCTCCAACAATCCAAACCAATGGACTGTTAATACTATCAATAGCAAAAAATGTCGCATTGATATTTGTGGCTTTTGAATCGTTGATATATTGAACATGCTGAATGGTAAGTACTTTTTCCATACGATGTGGTGCGCCTTTAAAATGATATAAACTGTCACGAATAGAGTCTTTACTTACATGCAATAAACTTGCTACAGTTGAAGCAGCCATTGCATTCAACAGGTTATGCCTTCCTGATAAAGGAAATTGTGCGGAATTAATCATGATTCTCTTTTTTTTATGTTTTATTATGATTTGATCTTTAGTGGCAGTTACCCCTTCTATATCTGAACTTACATCTAAGGGGATTTTTTTAGATTTTAAATTTTTCTTTTTTATAACTCTATTTAATACTGGGTCTTCAGCATTAAAAAGGAAAAAATCTTTTTCAGATTGATTTCTTAAAATCCTAAGTTTTGATTTTATATAATCCTCAAAATTATAATTATACCGATCTAAATGATCAGGAGTAATATTTGTAATAACTGCAATATGTGGAGCAAATTCACGAATATCATCAAGTTGAAAACTACTGATTTCTAAAACGTAATAATCAAATTTAGTTTGAGCAACCTGGAGAGCGAAGCTTGATCCAATATTCCCAGCTATCCCAACATTTAGTCCTGCATCCTTTAAAATTTTATATGTGAGCATAGTGGTCGTAGTTTTGCCATTAGTTCCTGTTATTCCAATTAAAGTTGCAGATGTATGTTGAGCAGCAAATTCTATTTCAGAAATAATAATTTTACCTTTATCAAGCAAAGTTTTAATTAACTTAGTGTTAGAGGGAATTCCAGGACTTTTAATTATAAAATCTGCTGCTTTTATGGTATTAATTGTATGCTTTCCTGCTTCCCATTGAATACCCTCTTGATTTAAAAAATCTTGTAAAGATTGGTCAATCTCTTTTATATCAGAAACAAAAACTTCATAGCCTTTCTTTTTTCCTAAAATTGCTGCACCAACTCCACTCTGTCCCGCTCCCAATATGACTATTCTATTTTTCATTACCTGAGTTTGAGAGTTACAATAGTTAGTACAGCAAGAATAATTCCTAAAATCCAAAACCGTGAAACAATCTTACTTTCATGAAAACCAAGTTTCTGAAAATGGTGATGCAGTGGTGCCATCTTGAATATTCTTTGTCCAATACCAGTCTTTGTTCGGGTATATTTAAAATAACTGACTTGCATAATTACTGACAGTGTCTCTATAAAAAAGATTCCACACAGTAAGGGAATTAATAATTCTTTTCTAACAATTATAGCTATTACAGATATTACAGCTCCAATGGATAAACTTCCTGTATCTCCCATAAATATTTCTGCTGGATATGTATTATACCATAAAAATCCAATTAATGCACCTAAAAAAGCAGAGATAAATACGACAATCTCTCCAACATAAGGGATGTACATAATATTTAAATATGAAGCAAAATTTATATTTCCCGAAACAAAAGAAAATATTGCCAGTGCAAACACAATAATTGCTGAAACACCTGCTGCTAAACCATCTATACCGTCTGTTAAGTTCGCTCCATTTGATACAGCAGTAATAATAAAAATAACAATCGGAATAAAAACTAGCCAAGTGAATTTAGAATCGATACCGGCCCAGCTAATAAGAGAATGATAGTTAAATTCATTATTTTTAAAGAGTGGGATAGTCGTCAGACTTTCTTTAATATCCTTAGTGTTTTGAGAAATTTCAACTGAGTATTCTGTTTTATTCACCCTAGAATCAAGTTCTGTTCGAACTTTAACATCCGGATGAAAAAATAGAATAGCACCTACGAAAACTCCCAACACGACTTGTCCTGTAACTTTAAACCTACCCTGAAGGCCCTCTTTTTTTTTCTTAAATATTTTTATATAATCATCGAGCCATCCTATCAAACCCATCCAAATCATGGAAACCATCAAAAGTATAATGTATATATTGTTTAAATGGGCCAATAATAAAACAGGAAATATTGTACTAAAAATGATAATTACCCCCCCCATAGTTGGAGTACCTTCTTTTTCTTTTTGTCCATCTAATCCTAAATCACGAATATTTTCTCCTATTTGCTGACTTCTCAAATAATTGATGATTTTTTTTCCAAAAATCATAGAAAAACCCATAGAAAATATAATTGCCATAGCAGATCTAAATGAAATATATTGAAAAACACTTGCGCCTGGAAATTGGTATTGTTGTTCTAAAAATTCAAATAGGTTGTAGAGCATCTCTAGTCTAAGTTTAAAAATATTTGCTTTGCAATTTTTAGATCACTAAAAGAATAATATTTCCCTTGGATCTCTTGGAAGGATTCATGTCCTTTTCCAGCAATTAAGACTACATCTCCATCCTGAGCCAACTCAGCTGAAGTGGCAATTGCTTCTTCTCTTAAAGTTATTTTTGATATTTTTTTAAAATTTTCTTGTGACACTCCATCTATCATCTGTGAGATAATCTTTTCTGGATCTTCATTGCGAGGATTATCAGAAGTGAAAATAACTTTATCGCTATGTTTTGAAGCTATTTGTCCCATTATTGGCCTTTTTTCTTGATCTCTATTTCCTCCACAACCTAAAAGAGTGAAAAGTTTTTCATTTCTAGTACGAATTTTATTTATCGTTTCTAATACATTTTCTAAAGCATTAGGCGTATGAGCATAATCAATTATTACTGTGATCCGATTTGGAGTTTGAAATATTTGAAAACGTCCCTCAACATTTTTTAGGCAACTGATTTGTTTTAAAATATCTAATTGAGAAAATTCAAAAAGTTCTGCAACAGCATAAACAGCCAAAATATTTTGCATATTAAAACCACCAACTAAGCTAGTCCAAACTTCTTGGTTTTTTATTTTTATAAGCATGCCAGAAAATTGTTGTTCAAGAAGCTTTGCTTTATAATCAGCATTTTGTTGAATAGCATAAGTATATTTTTTTGCCTTAGTATTTTGAAGCATAAAAGCACCATTTTTATCGTCTAAATTTGTCAATGCAAACGCATTTTCAGGTAAAGTGTCAAAAAATGATTTCTTAGTATCTCTATAATTTTTAAAATCTCCGTGATAATCTAAATGATCATGAGTTAAATTAGTAAATACTCCTCCCGAGAAAGCTAATCCTTCAGTTCGAAATTGATTTATTCCATGAGATGATACTTCCATAAAACAGTGAGTGATACCCAATTTTAGCATATTATTTAGATGTACGTTTAATGATAGAGCATCTGGAGTAGTGAAGCTATTATTATAAACTTTATCTCCGTACTGAATCTTTACTGTAGAAAATAATCCACAATCACATCCTTGTTTAGTGAATAGTTCAAATAATAATGAAGCGATGGAGGTCTTACCGTTAGTTCCAGTGATACCTACCAATTTGATTTTTTCTGAAGGATTATCGTAAAAATTAGAAGCTATAATTCCTAAAGTTTTTGCTGTATTTTTTACTAATACATAAACGACATTCTTCCCAAGTTCTTTAGGAATTAATTCACAAATAATCGCTTTTGCTCCTTTTTCTATGGCTTGTGAAATAAATTTATGACCGTCAACTTTTAATCCTTTTTGAGCTATATACAAGCTGTCTTTTTCAATAGTCCTACTATCAAAGCTCAGCGATGAAATCTCTTTATTAGGGTTTCCATAAATCCCTTCTATTTCTACCTTATATAGTATGTCCTGTAATTTTTTTATGATAATTCTAAAATTATTTGTTGTTTATTGTGAATCAGTGATCCTGGTTTAAGAGATTGTGATTTAACTGACCCTGATCCTTTTATTTTAATCTTTAAACCGCTTTTTTTAACTCTTTCAAGAGCTTCTAATTCCGGTAAACCAGTAACATCTGGAACAACATCTTTTGATTTTACACTTAAAGCTTCTAAATCTTTTTTAGATACGTTCACCTGGTAAGGAGTATCATTAAATATTTTTTTAGCAATAGTCTTAAAAATAGGAGCAGCGACGGTAGCACCGTAATAACCAATAGATTTATTGGGTTTATGAATCACTACAATACAAGAATATTTTGGATTTTCAACAGGGTAGTACCCTACAAAACTTGAAATATATTGTACATCCTTTTTTGTATAATCAACCTGCCCAGTTCCTGTTTTTCCTGCCATTTTGAGCAATGGGTCTTTAATACTATGGGCAGTTCCCCAATTCTTATCTACAACGTTAAACAACATTTTTCTAACCTTATTTAAAGTTTCTTTTGAGCAAATCGATGGATTTAAAACTTGTTTTGAAAAAACTTGAGTAGGTGTATTTCCAAAATTGCTAATTTGATTTAAAAATCTAGGCTTTACCATTTCACCGTTATTGGCAATAGCATTATAAAAAGCTAAAATTTGAAGTGGAGTAAAACTAACTCCATAGCCGTATGCCATCCAAGGTAAATCTAAACCATCCCAATCAGAATCTTCAGGATAAGGAATCTTTGGGATACCCTCACCTAAAATGGGGATTCCCAGAGGTTTATTAAGTCCCATATTATACAATCTATCTACAAACTGCTTGGGATTGTCTTTATAATGATCGTATATAATTTTAACTAATCCGACGTTTGAAGAAACCTCAAAAGCTTTTGCAGCTGTAAGGATTCCATAACCACCTCTTTTTGAATCCTTAACCTTATACTTGCCATAAAACACCATTTCGCCAGTTCCAGTATCTATGTTAGATTCTTCATTGATCACATTATCTTCTAAAGCAGCGATCATACCCATTAACTTAAAAGTTGAACCTGGTTCAAATGTTTCTCCTACTGCATAATTTAATTTTTCGAAATACTTTCCATCTTTAGTTCGACCTAAATTAGCAATAGCTTTAATAGCGCCAGAATTAACTTCCATTACCACTACTGTACCGTGATCAGCTTTAAATTTTTCAAGTTGAGAAAGCAACGCATTATGAGTAATATCTTGAATATTGACATCAATTGTGGTGAATAAATCAAACCCTTCTGTAGGCTCTTTTTCATTTGAATCACTAATTGGCTTCCAATGTCCATTAGCAATTTTTTGTTTCAATCGTAATCCTTTATCACCACGTAAATATTGAGAAAATGCACCTTCTAAACCGACCCTAAAATAAGTGCCATCTTTATCTTTTTTCTCGTAGCCTATGGTTCTCTCAGCAATTTTCCCAAGGGGATTTTCACGCTTAATTTCTTGTTCTACAATTAAACCTCCTTTAAATGTATTTTGATTAAAAATGGGAAAATTTTTATAACGTTTTAATTGATAATACGAAAGATCTTCATCTATTAATAGGTATCTATTTTTTTGTAAACGAGCTTGTTCGATCATTTTCAAAATCTGAGCTGACGATTTAATACTAATCATTGCAATGGAATCTGCAAGAGCTTTTTTGTATGAATTAAATAAATATTCTGAAGGTGTAACCGTATCCCAATATAATTCGTAACGGGATATTGAAGTTGCTAATATATTCCCGTCTGCAGCATATATATTACCTCGACTTGGCTCTAAAACAATATTTTTAACAAGTGAATCAGGTTCAAGTCCTAATCCTAAATCATTTTCATAAAACTGGATATAAATGAGTTTACCAATTAAGAATAAAGCAAATATGAACAGACTAATCGCAATCATGTAAAACCGATTCATTATTAATTGCTGTGCAGGTCTTGATTCTTTATTCATTTAAAATATTTATTTTTATTGGTGGTGACGAAGCAGGACCAACTCCTTTTTCTTCCAATATTCGAGTTATATTTGATTCTTTTCTAAGAACTAAAAGCTGCTTTTTGGAATCAATAAATTCACCCTTAAGTGACTTTATATCAGTATTTAAGGAAGCTATTTTAAAAATTTTATTATCTGCACTGTGTCCACTTGATATCATGATAACTGCTAATAAAGAAAGGAAGAGTATCATTCGCCAGTTTTTAAAAGCATCATCTTTTATCAAAAATTCAATATTAAGTATTGATCTCAAATTGTTCATTTTTTCTCTGCAATTCTTAATTTGGCACTTCTAGCCCTAGAATTTATTTTAATCTCTTCCATTGAGGGGACTCTTAACTTTCCTATTTTAATTAATGGATTTGTAGAATTTCCATAAAAATCTTTTTCCTCTTCTCCTTCAAAATTTCCATTTTTAATGAATCTTTTCACTAGCCTATCTTCAAGAGAGTGATACGATATACAAACAATTCTTCCTCCAGGCTTTAAGATCTCCGTAGCTTGTTCTAAAAAAGTCTTCAACACCGCCAGCTCATCATTCACCTCTATTCGAATTGCTTGAAAAATCTTAGCCAAGACTTTAATTTTAAATCGTTGAGGCATCAAAGGCTCGAGCAGATCTATTAAATCTTTAGTTGTTTTTATATCACTTATAATACGAGTATTGGCGATTAATTCGGCAACTTTTTTTGAGTTTCTCAACTCACCGTAATTGAAAAATAATTTAGATAATGCTTCTACTGAGTATTGATTTAGAACCTCATAAGCATCCAAATCTTGTGATTGATTCATTCGCATATCCAACCTTCCTTCTTCGCGAATAGAAAACCCTCGAGAACCTTCGTTAAATTGATGTGAAGAAACTCCAAAATCAGCTAAAATCCCATCAACTTCAATTACACTGTAATATTTCAAATACTGTTTGAGGTGTCTGAAGTTTGCAGCTATAAGTTTAAAACGAAAATCATCTATTCGGTTCTTGTAAGCATCTGCATCTTGATCAAATCCATACAGTCGACCATTATCGTTCAACTTATCAATTATACCCCTAGAATGACCTCCCCCTCCATAAGTAACATCTATGTAAACTCCTTGGGGTTGAATTTTTAAACCCTGAAGCGTCTCTTTGAGTAAAACTGGATTATGATATTGTGTCATCATTTTTATCTCCCATAACTTCTTCAGCTAAAGCACCAAAATCGAGTGTTGCCTCATCTATCGCTTTTTCGTAAAGCGATTTATCCCAAATCTCAAGAATATTAACTGCGGAAGAAACCACAATCTCTTTTCCAATCTGTGCATGTTTTACTAAATCTTTTGGAATCAAAAGACGTCCTGAAATATCCATTTCTACTGTCTTTACTCCAGCTGTAAAACGTCTTATAAAATCATTATTCTTTTTATTAAATCGATTTAAGCTATTAATCTTTTCCATGAGTAAGATCCATTCCTTCACTGGATAAAGCTCCAAACAGGAATTGAATACTGATCTTTTTAAAACAAATCCATTTGTAATAACACTAGATAGTTGTTTCTTTATTGCAATAGGCATCAAAATTCTACCTTTTGTATCCGCTTTACATTCGTAAGTTCCAATTAAATGCTGCAAAATTCTTTACTTAGATTTGATCAAATATAAATTATATTTACCACTTTTTCCCACAAATTACCACATTGTTAATAAGTTTTATCGCTTTTTTGAATAATTCACAATACCGTCAATAGCTAAATAAAATCAGCCACTAAATTGTAATTGTCTATATTTGAGCATAAATTTTGAGTGAAGCTGACGTAATGAATAAAATCATACAGGAAGAGGAATTTCGGTACATAGAGTCAGGCAAAGGACAACCTTTGATTATTTTACACGGACTAATGGGGGGATTGAGTAATTTTAAGGGAGTAATGGATTATTTCCCAAAAAAAGGTTATCAAATCATTATTCCAGAGTTACCTGTTTATAGTTTACCAATATTAAATACTTCAGTTAAATCATTGTCAGAATTTCTCTTAAAATTCATTGTCTTTAGAAGCTTGAAGAATTTTATTTTATTAGGAAATTCACTTGGTGGACATGTTGGCTTACTTTTTGCCAGGAATCATCCTGAGCTAGTTAAAGGCCTAGTGATAACTGGCAGCTCAGGTTTATATGAAAACAATTTGGGTGATGGATATCCTAAGCGTGGAGATTACGACTATATTAAAAAGAAATGTGAAGCTGTTTTTTATGATCCTAAAGTAGCTTCAAAAGAAATTGTAGACGAAGTTTTTGAATCCGTAAACGACAGAAATAAATTAGTCCGAACTCTAGCCCTAGCAAAAAGTGCTATTCGTCATAATATGGCAAATGACCTGCCAAAAATGAAAACTCCAGCTGCTATTATTTGGGGTAAACAAGATACGGTTACACCTCCAAACGTTGCAGAAGAATTTCATAGTTTACTCCCTAATTCAAATCTATATTGGATTGACAAGTGCGGACATGCGCCAATGATGGAACATCCTAATAAATTTAATAAAATTCTTCAGGATTGGCTTGATACTAGAAAACTTTAGAACGCATGCTTGTAAAGTCTGCCAAATTCATTATCAGCAATACTGATGTCACAAAATGTCCTAAAAGTCAAATTCCCGAATATGCCTTTATCGGTAGATCAAATGTTGGAAAATCCTCTTTAATCAATTCAATTTGTAGTAAAAAAAACTTAGCTAAAACTTCTTCAAGACCCGGAAAAACTCAATTAATTAATCACTTTTTAATTAATAAAAGTTGGTATCTAGTTGATTTACCCGGCTATGGGTATGCTAGGGTGTCTAAAACTAAAAAGAAAATATTTCAAACATTTATAACCAATTATTTTAAAAGTCGTTTCAATTTAGTTAGTGCATTTTTACTTATTGACATTAGACACGAACCTCAACCTGTAGATTTAAAATTTATGGAGTGGTTATGTGAAAATCTTATTCCTTTTTCAATAGTCTTTACTAAGGCAGATAAACTTAAGCCCATGTCTCTAGAAAGAAATATTTCAAATTATAAAAAAGAAATGCTTTCTACAAACTGGGAAGAAATTCCGCGCATGTTTATAACTTCATCCCATCATAATACAGGGGGCAAGGAAGTTTTGACCTGCATCGAACAACTTAACAAGACTTATTTAAAAAACATTAATACTTAAGGCTTTTTTAATTCAAGCTTTTTTGCAAAATAGTCACAAAAATCTCTCATAGTTGATGTCATTTTTTCGTCCTGGGTAGCTCTGTAAAAGGTATCACTTAAAGAAACTAAAGTTTGATGAAAAAATAATTGCATTTGATCTACAGGCATGTCTTTAACCCATAAATCCATTTTTAAAGATTCTTGGTTTTCTGAATCCCAAAATGAAAGTAAAATGGCTTTTGTGTTCATATTTAAAATTCCACCGTCTGGAGCCGTCCATTTAATTTCCTCTGGAATATTATTCTCATCCATATTAATATCGATAGAAATTTGAGTTTTCTTTACAATAGCCATTAGTGTTTTGGTTTATATTTTGATTGATTAAAAAGTTCTTGAGCTGGCATTTTTAGTAATTTTTTAAGAGCGATTCCAGGTTCTTGTTTGTGAAAACTTCGCACAATTTGCCAACCAATCCAGCGACCTATTCTCCCTGGAGATTCGTTATCTAACTTTAAATAAAATTTTGAAAAAGGAGCAGGATCAATAAAACGCTCAACCCATTCAGCATTTGTATCGTACAAAAGCTGCTTTTCAATAAAAAATTGCCATATATAAATTTCATTTTCAATAACCCAATTTAATTCATTATCATTATATGCAATTTTAATGGCGTCTTTTTCATGAGGAATGATCAAATCTTGTAAAAAAAGTTTTTTACCTTCATAAATCATCTGAGCTAAAAAAGTCCGATCTTCTGAAGGAGGAATTGAAAAAGCACTAAACTTATCTGCAATTTGAGATATAATATATTTTTCGTCTAATTCTTTTCGAATATAATTTGGTATACCTTGATAGAGAACATGATCAGATCCGAGAAAAGTATCAAGGGAAATTAAAAGTAAACTGTCAGAGTACACAGTCTTAATTTGATAGTCAACATTATTAGTTAAAGTAATTACTTGTGGAGTTTTTGTTAAAGGAAAATAGTATTTTATATATTTAAATAAATTTGAAACTTTTCTTTCTAAAGGTTTAATATCTTTATAAACTTTAATTACTGCATCTTGCAGCAAGAGCTGTAAACTATCATTTTGACGCTTTATCCAGACACTATCAGAAAATTGTTTAGGGAACAAAAAAGGGTATTTTTTTTTCAGTTCAGGAATTACGTCAGGAGTTTGATTATAAAATTTTAAATCAAAACGTTCAAAGGTCAAATCAATAGGTATAGATTGAATGTTCTCTTCATTGCTGTTTTCTCTTTTACAGGATGAGAAAAATATAAAAAAAACAAGAATAACATTAATTAAATACGAAAATGAAAAAAGATTTTCATGTCTCAACTCAAGGTTTGTCATCGTGCTTACAAATAATGTATTTTTACGCAAATTTAGTTTCTATAAATGATTTAAGCATGAAATCTGTTGAAAAAATAGAAAATCATATTACTAACTGGTTGAAAAATTACCTGAATAATTCAAACATGAATGGTTTTGTGATTGGGATTTCAGGGGGAGTAGATTCTGCAGTTACATCAACCCTTTGTGCTAAAACCAGTAACAAGGTTTTATGCCTTGAAATGCCAATATTACAAGATTCCAGACAAGAAAATCGTGCTAGAAAACACATTGAGTGGCTTAAAAAGAAATTTCCTAATGTAACTTCTTATAGACTCTCACTTGATAAAGTATTTTCATCTTTTCAAGACGCTCTCCCAAATACTAAAAAAAAAGATGTTCAGTCATTAAGTCTAGCCAATACTCGAGCAAGACTTCGAATGACAAGCCTATATTATTTTGCAGCATTAAATAAATACTTAGTTGCAGGTACGGGAAATAAAGTAGAAGATTTTGGAGTAGGTTTCTATACCAAATACGGTGATGGAGGAGTGGATATAAGTCCCATTGCAGACTTAAATAAAACACAAGTATTTGAATTATCTAATCATTTAGGTATTAATAAAGAAATTCAAAATGCTTCACCTACTGATGGTTTATGGGGAGATGATCGCACTGACGAAGATCAACTAGGCGCATCATATCCTGAACTAGAGTGGGCTATGGAAGCCTACAAAAATAAAACTTCAAGAGATCATTTTTCAGATCGAGAAAAAATTGTTTACAATTTATATGTTAATTTACATACCCAAAATCAACACAAAATGACACCTATTCCTGTTTGCCAAATTCCAAAAGATTTTTTATAAAATTTTGATTTAAGGTTGTTTCAAATCACTCGATTTAATTTTCTAGAGAGTAGTTTTTTAAGGCCCTGATACTGCATAACTTCTTCTAAAAAATCTGGGTCTTTATTTTTAAGATTAAGCTGTTTTGCAACGTTCATTAAATTTTTAATTTTTTCATCCACTAGATGCCTTCTAAAGGTCAAAATTGTTTCAGTAACAAGCTGTCCCACAACACTTTTTCGATCTTTTACAAAAATATTTTTCTTTTCCCAATTATGTAGTTGATGTTCCTCATCTGCTAAAAGAATGTCAGTTAAAATTTTACCTAAATTAGGATCTTCTTGATGAATAATTTTTTCAAGTTGAACTTTACCTTCTATTTGAAACTTTTCTATTAGCTGTGAGTATAAAGACTGAAATTCTGGCTGAATCATTTCAACTTCGTCTTGTTGAAGATCAAGGAATATTTTTTCATGCACTTTAGAATGGACCGTTTTAGATTCCTCAATCAAATTTCCTTCTTTATCAGAATACACTAAAAGTTCATCAAAAGACGCCTCATCATTCCCATACTGCAATAAAATACTTATGATTTGTTTCTCAAGTAGAATGATTGGATTTACTGGCTTGGATTTAATGTCACTTTTTTGATTAGACAAAACTTGTTTGTCCATATTGGAGTCTATCTTTCGAATCGGAACAGATTTTTTGTTTTTTTCCTGTGCTAGTGTATTAAATAAAATAACTTCTGAGACTTCCATTTTTGATGAGCATTCCCTAATGTAAATCTCTTGTTTAATAGCATCTGGAATTTTGGAAATACTTTGAACAATTTCCCGAATTGTAGTTGCCTTTTTTACGGGGTCATTTGCTGCTTCTTTTAATAGCAAATCTGTTTTAAATTGAATAAAATCCTTAGCTTCATCTAATAAGTAAGTTTTTATTTCATCTAAGCTATGTGACTTGGCAAAACTATCTGGATCTTCCCCCTCAGGAAAAGAACAAATCCGAACATTCATACCCTGCTCAAGAATAAGATCAATGCCACGAATAGCTGCACGTAGTCCAGCTGCATCTCCGTCAAATAGTACGACTACGTTAGATGTAAGCCTTCTAATTAATTGAATTTGTTCAGATGATAGTGCAGTACCAGATGAAGAAACAATATTTTCTATCCCTTTTTGATACATCTGGATTACGTCAGTATAACCCTCAACCAAAAAGCAAATATCCTCTCGTACAATAGCTTTTTTTGCTTCGTATATTCCATATAGGACTTGACTTTTATGGTAAATATCACTTTCTGGAGAATTAAGATATTTCGCTGTTTTTAAATTAGATGAAAGAATTCTTCCTCCAAAACCCAGAATACGGCCAGCCATACTTCGAATTGGAAATATTACCCTACCTCGAAAACGGTCTACAACTCCACGATCATTTTTAATAACTAAACCTGTATCAATAATATTTTTTTCTAAATAACCTGCTTTAATTAATATTTTAAAAAAATGATCCCTTTGTTGAGCAGAATAGCCCAAACCAAAAAAGCGAATAGTGTGGTCAGAAAAACCTCGCTCTCTGAAGTAACTTAAGCCAACAGCCATTCCTTCAGAAAATTCCCATAAATCTTTAGAAAATTGCCCCTGAGCAAATTTATTAACCAGAAAGAGGCTTTCTCTTTGGTTGGTTTTCTCCTTTTCTGCAGTACTTTGCTCAGTTTTTTCAATTTCTACATTATACTTTTTCGCTAAAAACTCAATTGATTCAGGATATGTAAAGTGTTCGTGTTCCATCAAAAAAGCCACTACATTACCACCCTTTCCACTACTAAAATCTTTCCATATTTGTTTTACAGGCGAAACCATAAAACTAGGAGTTCTTTCTTGAGAAAAAGGACTTAAACCTTTAAAGTTTGATCCCGACTTTTTTAGAGAAATAAAATCGCCTATAACCTCCTCTACTCTTGCAGCTTCGTACACTTGATCTATGGTAGTTCTTGAAATCAAAAAAATGGTATTTTGATAAATTTAAAAATTTCTTAGTAAACCCAAAGAACAATTATTGGGTTTATATCTTTCGTTCGATAACAAAGCTAACCATCAACTCGAGAGCGTCACGATATTCACTTTTTGGAAATTCAAATAGCAACTTTAAGGCTCGCTTTCTGAAATCCTCCATTCGAGCTTTAGCGAAACTTAATCCACCCTTATGTTTAACAAACTGAATCAACTCAAGTACTTTTTCTCTATTTTTGTTGTAGTTCTTCACTATATTAATAATCTTACGTTTTTCAGAGGAAGAAGCCATATTAAGAGCATATATAAGAGGTAAGGTCATCTTCTTTTCTTTTATATCTATGCCTAAAGGTTTACCAATTTTTTCTTCTCCGTAGTCGAAAAGATCATCTTTAATTTGAAAAGCCATTCCTATAAGCTCTCCAAACAAGTGAATTTTTTTGACTTCTTGTTCATTACATCTTACAGACTGAGCACCAATTGCACAACAAGATGCAAGTAAAGTCGCTGTTTTTTGACGTATGATATCATAATAAACCTCTTCAGTAATATTTAAGGTTCTAGCTTTTTCAATTTGTAATAGCTCACCCTGACTCATTTCGCGTACTGCAACTGATATTATTTTTAAAAGGTCAAAATCTTCATTTTCAATTGACAACAGCAATCCCTTTGACAATAGATAATCTCCAACTAAAACAGCAATTTTATTTTTCCATAATGCATTGATAGAAAAAAAACCACGCCGCCTATTACTCCCATCTACAACATCGTCATGAACTAAGGTGGCTGTATGAATTAATTCAATAACTGAAGCACCTCTATAGGTTCTTTCATTAATTTTACCTTTGCCTAACATTTTAGCTGTAAGAAAAACAAGCATTGGTCTCATCTGCTTCCCTTTTCTATTTACAATAAAGTGAGTAATTCTATTAAGAAGAGCAACTTTAGAGGACATTGATTCTGTGAATTTTTCCTCAAAGAGCTCCATTTCATTATATATTGGTTTTTTTATTTTCTCAACAACTTTCATATTAGAAAGATAGTATTTCTATAAGTACTCCCAGTATTTCATTATCGATTTCCATTTAGTTATAATTTATTAGCTAGTTGCCCGCAGGCAGCTGCAATATCTTCTCCTCGAGAACGTCGGTAGGTTACTTTAATTTTTGATTTAGTAAGTGCCTTTAAGTAAGATTCTATAATTTCTCCAGGGGCCTCCTTCATCAAAGAGTTATCAATTGGATTATATTGAATTAAATTAACCTTAGATGGAATTTGATGACAGAATTTTATTAGAGCCTGAATATCTTCTTTTTTATCATTGATACCTTCCCAAATTACATATTCAAAAGTAATTTGTTTCTTAGTGTATTGATACCAGTAGGCTAATGATTTGGAAAGATCGTTTAACGGAAATTTATTTGCAAAAGGCATGATTTTTTCTCTTACTTCTTGTCGAGCACTATGAAGTGATACAGCTAGATCAAATTTAACCTTATCGTCAGCCATTTTTTTTATCATTTTGGGTATTCCTGAGGTTGATAGGGTTATACGTCTAGGAGACATTGCGAGTCCATCTGGATCAGTAATTTTATCAATTGCTAACAAAACATTTTTATAATTTAAAAGAGGTTCGCCCATACCCATGAAGACAATGTTGGATAAAGAACGTTTAAAATATAATTTACTTTGCTTATCCATAGCAACAACTTGATCATAAATTTCATCTGCATTTAAGTTTCGCATTCGCTTTAACGCTGCTGTTGCACAAAAAACACAATCTAGGCTACAACCAACCTGAGACGAAACACAAGCTGTAGTGCGTTTTGAAGTTGGAATCAATACTGATTCTACAATGAATTGATCATGAAGCTTAACTGCATTTTTAATAGTCCCATCAGCACTTCGCTGTTGAAAATCAATATTAATGTGATTAATTTCAAAATGTGTTTTCAGTAAAATGCGATGTTCCAATGAGAGATTAGTCATCAAATCGAAATCATGAACACCTTTTTTCCAAAGCCATTGATAAACCTGATTTCCCTTGAAAGATGGTATATTGTGGGACAAGAAAAATTCTTGGATTTCTTTTCTGCTCAGTACCCGAATATCTTTTTTAGTGTTTTTCACTTTAAATTATAAATAATCGCGATGCTGAGAATTTAGCTATTTATAAAATCAGCATTGCATCTCCGTAAGAATAAAAGTTATATTTTTCTTTTATAGCAACTTTATATGCGTGTTTAATAAAATCTGGATCTGCAAAAGCAGAAACCATCATTAACAAAGTTGATTTAGGAGTATGAAAATTAGTTATCATACTATTAGCAATTGAAAAATCATAAGGAGGAAAGATAAACTTGTGCGTCCATCCCCGGTACTCATTTAATAAACCTGAGGAAGAAACTGAACTTTCAAGTCCTCGCATAACAGTGGTACCAACGGCGCAAATTTTTCTTTTCTTAGCTTTTGCTTCATTTATTTTAGAAACTGCTATAGCATCAATAATCAGCTCTTCAGAATCCATTTTATGCTTTGATAGATCTTCAACCTCGACCGGGCTAAAAGTTCCTAATCCGATATGTAATGTAAGTTCTGCTAAGTCAATACCCTTGATTTCTAAACGTTTTAGCAAGTGTTTTGAAAAGTGAAGCCCAGCAGTTGGTGCTGCAACAGCTCCCTCGTGTTTAGCATAAATAGTTTGGTATCTTTCTTGGTCATCTTCTTCTATGGGACGTGTAATATACTTTGGCAAGGGAGTTTGTCCCAGTTCAGTTAACTTAGAGCGAAAATCAGCATAACTTCCATCAAATAAGAAACGTAATGTTCGTCCTCTAGAGGTAGTATTGTCAATAACCTCAGCTACCAAACTATCGTCATTTCCAAAATAAAGTTTATTTCCAATCCTAATTTTTCTCGCAGGATCAACTAATACATCCCAAAGTCGTTGTTCTTGATTAAGTTCTCGAAGTAAAAAAACTTCAATACGTGCCCCCGTTTTTTCTTTATTCCCAAATAGACGGGCTGGAAAAACTTTAGTGTTATTCAATGCCATTAAATCTCCCTCATCAAAAAAGTTAATAACTTCTTTAAAGGTGTGATGTTCTATAGTCTCTTCTTTTCGATTTAGCACCATCATACGAGACTCATCTCTATCATTTGCTGGTCTTTGGGCTAATCGGGATTCAGGAAGTTCGAATTGAAAATCAGAAAGTTTCATTTATTAATTTTAGAATGCAAATATAGGATGTTCAAGTAGGGGTTGTCAAGTAAATTTACAATTATATCTTATCTATTTTAAAATCAAGACTATTCAAGTCTTCCCAAAAACTAGGATAAGACTTTGAAACTACTTCTGCTTTCTTAACAGATAAGGGAATTTTAAGTGCTAATGGAGCAAAAGCCATTGCCATGCGATGATCATTGTAAGTGGATATAGTTATTCCTTTTTGAAAATCTTGATCTGAGGCAAGATGTAAGCTTTTGTCTGTAACTGAAATTTTTGCTCCTAGTTTACTAAGCTCTGTATCCAAAGCCACTAAACGGTCAGTTTCTTTGATTTTTAAAGTATGTAAGCCCTCTAGGTCACAAGCCACTCCCAAACCATAACAGCTTACAGCTATAGTTTGAGCAATATCAGGAGCATTTGAAAGGTCCCATTTAATACTTTTAGGTGATGAAATATTTTCTTTTTCTAAGATTAAATTATTTCCTTCAAAATAAGAATTTACTCCTAACTGTTTATATATGATTCTTAAAATCGAATCACCTTGCAGACTATTCGATTTATAATTACTTAGATAAATTTTAGCTTTATCAGATAAGGCGGCTATGCTAAAAAAGTATGAGGCAGAGCTCCAATCAGACTCAACTACTTGAATTATATTTTTTGATTTCGAGGTGTTTTTAACTAGAATTCGATGTCCTTTAAACTCAGTTTCAATTCCTAACCTTTTTAATAAATCTAGTGTCATATTGATATATGGCATTGAGGTTATTGTACCTTTAAGATTTAATTCAATCCCAGCTTTTAAGACAGCACCCAACATTATTAAAGATGAAATATACTGACTGCTAATATCAGCAGGAAGGCTTATCGTGCCTCCATCTAATTTCTTGCCTTTTATTCTTAAAGGTGGATAACCTTGTTTTTTTTCGTATTCAATAGAAGCTCCTAAAGATCTGAGAGCATCAACAAGAATCTTAATTGGTCGTTGTTGCATTCTTTCGGAACCAGTCAAAATGACCTCTCTACCTTCTAGTTGAGAAAAATAGGAAGTCAAAAAGCGCATAGCGGTTCCGGCATGATTTATATCAATGAAATCAGAAGTAGATTTTAATGCCGCTTGCATAATAGAACTATCGTCTGAATTAGATTTATTTTGAATTTTAAAATTAGGAAATAGAGATTGTAGAAAGAGTAATCTATTAGTTTCGCTTTTAGAACCTGTGATTTTTATTTTCCCATTACAAATTAGTGTATCGTGAGAGAGATTAAGATGCATCTTTGACCTAGAGTTTTAACTTGGAATTATTGTGGTGTCGATCGTGATCACGTTCGGATTTTTTTTTTAGTTTCTTTTCAAAAGCAGCATTTATATCTACCCCAGTTTGATTGGCTAAACAAAGAGCTACAAAGATAACGTCAGCTAGTTCTTCCCCAAGATCTTTTTCTTTATCTGATATTTTTTCAGATTGTTCCCCGTAACGTCGAGCAATAATACGTGCTACTTCTCCTACTTCTTCTGTTAATTGAGCCATATTGGTTAGCTCGTTGAAATAGCGTACTCCATGAATTTTAATCCAATTGTCAACTGCTTTTTGAGCTCCATCTAATTCCATTTTCAAAAATAAGAATTAATGTTGGCATTGCATAGCAGATGAAGTTTTAGATAAAAAACTGTTTGATTTCATTTATTGAATATACAATTGGACAATGATTATGTACTGCTTCGTGATGAGAATTAAAATGAATAGCTTGCATGCCAACGGCTAATGCGCCTTGGATATCAGATCCATAACTATCGCCAATCATAACTGAGCTAGATGCTGATGTTTGTGCGATCTCTAATGCAGTTATAAAAATTTGAGGGTGTGGTTTTTTAAAACCTATTTTTTCTGCAGTAAAAACATGATAAAAGTAATTTTTTAAACCTGAATTGGCTATTTTGAAATGCTGAACTTCTTCAAATCCATTTGTAATAATATGTAATCGATACTTGTCTTTTAGTTGCTTAAGGAGGTCGTGAGTCCCATCAAATAAGTGAGGAAATGTACTTAAATGAGTTATATAAAGATCTGACATTTCTTCAATTTGATTTGATTTTATTTCAAATTTTATTTTTTTAAATGTTTGAGATAAACGTTGAATACGGAGATCTTTTTGACTAATTTTATTTTCTCTATATAACTTCCAAAAAGCATGATTTATAGGTATATAATGAGAAAGAAAATCCTTTATTTTTATTGAATAATTTAGTTTATTAAATATCAAATTAAATGTCAAAGCAGAGTTTTTTTCAAAATCCCACAATGTATGGTCTAAGTCAAAAAAAACATCAGTAATTTTTTTAGTATTAATCACTTTTTAATCTTGGTATAATCTATAAATTTTGTTTTAATAAAGTTTTGAGACAATGAGTAATAAAATAGATCACATTTATAAATATAATTTTAGATAAAATGTAAAACAATTTTTAATCTTAGAATTTTTTTTGGAATTATATTTAAAATTCTGAAACACGAGCCTTTAGAATCTCCCAATCTAAATCTCCAAAACTTCCTGAACTCATCATCACAAGGACCTTGTTTTCATACTTTTTTTTGAGCAAAAAATTTAAAAGAGAGTCCTTATGGTTAAAAATATTAATTGAAGTACTCCTAAATGCTAATTTAATTGATTCAGGAGCAATAGGTGCTCGTTTTTTTATTTTCAAAGCCTCGGGGTCATAAAAAACTACAACTTCGTCGGCTTGATCTAAAGAATGTGCATACTGTTCAATAAATTCAGAATCTAGACTACTGTATGTGTGTAATTCAAGACAAATCACAATTTTATGATTTGAAAATTGTTTTTTTATAGCTTTTGAAGTTGCCGTCACTTTACTTGGCGCATGAGCAAAATCTTTAAAAAGATAAGCTGTTTTACTTTTTACTAAACATTCTAATCGCTTTGAGGCTCCAATAAAGCTCGGAATAGCTTCATAAAATTCTGATGCATCCAAACCCATTAATTGAGTAATCCACTTTGCTCCAGCCAAATTCAATAAGTTGTGTTCTCCAAAGACTGAGAGGGGTAAATTACCCTCAGTTGTTTCAAGATAAGTAACACTGTTATTTATATAATGTTTTGGAGTTTTATAAGGAATTTTTTTTATAGAATGTGGGTGCGCTTCGACCAGTGATTTTAATATTTCATCTTCTTCGTTATATATTAACACACCCCCTGGTTGAATAGAATTAATAAAAGACTCAAATTGTTTGACATAATTTTCAAATGTTGGAAAAACATTTATATGGTCCCATGCAATTCCACTAATCAAAGCAATTTCAGGATGATACCACAAGAACTTCGGTCTTAAGTCAATTGGAGAAGATAAATATTCGTCTCCTTCCAATAAAATAAAATCATTCTCCTTCGAAATTGAAAGTGTTTCACTCATAAATTTTAGCTGGGCTCCAACCATAAAATCAGTTTTTATTTCATGATAATATAATACATGTAAAATCATTGAAGTGATGGTGGTTTTTCCATGGCTTCCTGCAATAACAACTCGAGATTTGTTTTGTGATCGAGCTGCTAAAAATTCAGGATATGACTGGATTTTTAATCCCTTTTTTTGTGCTTCAAGTAATTCTGGATTATCCTTTTTTGCATGCATTCCAAGTATAACAACATCAACTTCAGAATTAATTTTTTCAGGAAACCATCCTAGATTAAGAGGAAGCAATCCTGAAGCCTCTAAATTACATCTCGAGGGATCATAAACAGCATCGTCACTTCCACTTACTTTATGACCCAAAAGATGCATTGCAATTGCTAGACTGTGCATAGCACTTCCTCCTATAGCAATAAAATGTAATCGCATCATAATTTCAATTCATTGAGTAAAAATTTTAGTATTTGATCAGGGGATTCTTTTAAATTAGATAGAGCTTTTGAAATTAAAAAATTCATTTGTTCGGTATTTTTTAAACTCTTTGCCAAACGGGCACTTTGAAAATAAACCCATGCTATGGGAACAGTATCGCTTTGACCGTATGTACCAATGAAATAGGATAAAGCACATTGACCCCATTTTAAGTCTAATTCGAAATCTGCTGCAATTCTTCCCAAATCATATGCAAGATTTCTTCGATCATCTTTAATAAAAGTTAAGGAACAAAAAGAATAGTTTTGATTTATAAAATCGAATAGCTGTTTGTAGACTTGTTTTGCACTATCAAAATCTTCATTAATTTCATGCATTGACCCTTCTGCCAAAAAACCCTCTACAGGATTTAAAAATTTTATTTTTTTTATATGCTGTTTTGCCTTATTTATACTTCCCCCCAGAATTATAGGTAAGGACAACAAAACATCTACTTGAGCTCTCAAATATTTCACATTCATTGGCTCTAAGCGAACTGCTTGTTCAAAAGCAGGTTTCATAATATTAACATACTTAAGAGAAGATAGTATAGGGACCTCAAGAGCACGAAAACCCGAAGCTCCACCTAAAATAAAATATCTTTCAGCAGTAGGATTAACCTCAATAGCTTTTTTAGCATAATCAATAGAAGTTTCCCAATCTTTATAAATAAAAGACAAGCTGGCTAATGAGTCCAAAGTTTTTACAGCTTTAGTTTGTTCGTAAATCTTAATCAAATTCTCAATCTGATTTTGATAAAAAATATCTGAATCGAATGAATAGGAGGTAATCGGAGTTATGTCTTGTGTGAAAGATTCAAAGCTTTTAAGAATAAATAAAATTAATACTAATCTTTTTATCATTTTAACGGTTTAAAAGTCTCCAAAGTGAGTCTTTAAGTTCAATTAAATTATATTGATTAAGACTCGAAATTATTAAGTGGGGGGCTTTAAAAATTGAACTCATCTCCGTGGCATATTCTTTTTTTAATTCATCATCTAACAAATCTCCTTTTGACAGAATCACCATATATTTTTTATCTAATAGCTCTGGATTATATTTCTTAAGCTCGTTAAAAAGGATTTCAAACTCAGCTTTTACATCTTTAGTATCAGAGGGAATCACAAAAAGTAAAATAGAATTTCTTTCAATATGTCTAAGAAAATAATGTCCTAATCCTTTTCCTTCAGCTGCACCTTCAATAATTCCTGGGATATCAGCCATTACAAAAGAGCGATAGTCCCGATAATCCACAATGCCTAAATTGGGTTTAAGTGTAGTAAATTCATAATCTGCGATTTTAGGCTTGGCAGAAGTCAAAGCCGCTAGAAGGGTTGATTTTCCCACATTTGGAAAACCTACCAAACCTACATCAGCCAGTACTTTTAACTCAAGAGTTATTTGAGAGCTAATACCCTCAATCCCTGGCTGAGCATAACGTGGGGTTTGGCGTGTAGAGGATTTAAAATGCCAATTCCCTCGACCCCCAAGACCACCCTTGAGTATTATTTCTTTTTGATCCTCATCTGTAATTTCGAATAATACATCATTTGTTTCAGTGTTTCTAATAACTGTGCCCAGGGGAACCTCAATAAATATGTCTTCTCCTTGATTTCCACTGCTTCGGTTTTTACTTCCATCTCCTCCATGACCTGCAGAAAAATTTTTTTTAAATTTAAAAGAATATAAGGTCCATAACTGCTTGTTAGCTTTAATTATTACATGACCACCTCTACCACCATCTCCACCATCAGGACCACCCTTGGTAATGAATTTCTCTCGATGCAAGTGTATAGAACCTTTTCCTCCATTTCCTGAAGTCACAAAAAGTTTCACGTAATCAACAAAATTGCCTTCAGTCATTTTGTTCTATAAACTATCTATAAGCTTTGTCAGACGTCCTGTAATTTGATCAATAGTCCCAATACCATTTATACTATAAAATTTATTTTGATTTTTATAATAAGTTTTTAGGGGAGACGTTTTTTTATTGTATTCTTTAAAACGATTACGGATTTTTGTTTCATCTTGATCATCAATTCTACCACTAAACTTTCCTCTATTCAAAAGACGTTTAACCAACTCATTGTCGTCGGCCTCTAAAGCTAACATGAAATTGATTTTAATATCTTTTCTAGTTAAAAAAGCATCTAAAGATTTAGCTTGAGATTCCGTTCTAGGAAACCCATCAAAAATAAAGCCTTTGGCTTGAGGATTTTTATCTACCTCTGCCTCAAGCATGTCAATTGTAACCTGATCAGGAACCAAATTGCCTTTATCCATGTATGATTTTGCTAGAATTCCTAGTGTAGTTTTTTCTGTTATGTTATTTCGAAATAAGTCTCCAGTTGAAATGTGAATCAAATTATATTTAATTTTTAAAAATTCTGCTTGAGTTCCTTTCCCTGCGCCAGGTTTTCCAAATAAAACAATATTAATCATTATTATATTTTGTTTAAAGATACCCATTTTAGGCGGCTTTTTTCCTTTCCAAAAAACTTATCCGTATTTTTGCTAAAAGTAAATGATGAGATTTTTTTCTGGACAACATACTATTGGAATACTGGGAGGCGGACAACTAGGAAAAATGCTCCTTAACGTTACCCGCCAGTGGGATATTCGAACAAAGGTAATGGACCCTAGTGATCAATCTCCTTGTAAAATTAGCTGTAATCAATTCGTTCAAGCAGACCTCATGGATTATGATGCAGTAATTAAATTCGGAGAAGATTTAGATATTCTAACAATTGAAATTGAAAATGTTAATACAGACGCATTAGTTGTTCTTGAAAATCGAGGAGTAAAAGTTTATCCCCAAGCTGCAGTTCTTAAAATCATCCAAAATAAATGTCGACAAAAAGAATTTTACATAAAGAATAAAATTCCTACTGCATCCTATCAGCTTTTTGAATCTAAGGAATTTTTAAAAGATGCTGTAGCTAGAGGATTTGTTTCATTTCCATTTGTTTGGAAATCTGAATCTATGGGCTATGATGGTTATGGTGTAAAAATTGTTCGGTCAAATCAAGATTTAGAAAATATTAATGAAGGTCCGTGTATGGCCGAAGACCTAGTTTCCATTGATAAAGAATTAGGGATTATCGTTTGCAGAAGTTATAAAGGGGAGACCCAAATTTACCCATGTGTGGAAATGGAATTTCATCCTGAGGCTAATCAAGTTGAATATGTTTTGAGCCCTGCACGAATTTCAAAATCAATAGCTGAAAAAGCTAAAAAAGTAGCTCTATCGGCATCAAAAGCTTTTAAACATGTTGGCTTATTGGCTGTAGAGTTGTTTTTAACTAAAGAAGGAGAAATATTGGTAAACGAAGTTGCTCCACGACCACATAATAGTGGTCACTACAGTATCGAGGCTTCCTATACTTCACAATTTGAACAGCATATTAGGGCTATTATGAATCTTCCCCTAGGAAGGACAGAAAATAAAGTTTCAGGGGTGATGGTCAATCTTGTTGGAAAAGAAGGATACAATGGACCTGTTCATTATAAAAATATTGAACATATTTTAGCAATTGAAGGGGTAAAACCTCATATTTACGGAAAAAAAGAAACTCGGCCGTTTAGAAAAATGGGACACATTACTATTATAAATAAAAATTTAGATGTGGCAAGAAAAATTGCAGAAGAGGTAAAAGAAACTATAGAAGTAATTTCAAAATAATATGGTAGAAATAGGAATAATTATGGGAAGTAAATCAGACCTTCCAATTATGAAAGAAGCAGTTGAAATTTTAGATACTTTAGGAATAACTTCTGAAGTAGATATAGTATCTGCACACCGAACCCCAGAAAAAATGATGTCTTACGGAATTCAAGCACATACGCGCGGTATTAAAGTAATTATTGCAGGTGCTGGCGGGGCAGCTCATCTTCCTGGCATGATTGCTGCCCTGAGTCCTCTTCCAGTTATAGGAGTTCCTATAAAATCTAGTAACTCTATCGATGGCTGGGATTCAATACTCTCGATTTTACAAATGCCCGGTGGGGTACCTGTAGCAACAGTAGCATTAAATGGAGCTAAAAATGCTGGGATTATAGCTGCTCAAATTTTAGGTGTTCAAAATGAAAAAATTCTAAAAAAAATCATAAACTATAAAAATACTCTTAAAGAAAAAGTTGTTCGAAGTAGTGAGCAGTTAAAAAAATAAAACATTGAATAATCCCTTACTTGATGCATTTCATACTGATTTTGAAGCAGCTCCCTTTTCCAAAATAAAAATAGAACAGTTTACACCAGCCATAAAAGAAGCTATTAAAGTTGGATTGAGTGAAATTGATACGATAATTAATCAAAAAGAAACTCCAAGCTTTAAAAATACAATAGAAGCTATGGATAATTGCGGATCTCTTTTGGGGAGAAATACTTCCTTGCTATTTAATCTAAATAGTGCAGAAACAAATGATGAGCTTCAACAAGTAGTTCAAGAAGTTGCGCCTTTACTTACCAAATTTCAGAATGACATTCGCTTAAATGAAGACTTATTTAAACGGATTCGATTTGTCTATGAGAATGAAGATCATAAAAAATTGAGTGTAGAGCAAGTCACACTTTTAGAAAAAGAGTATAAAGGATTTGTTCGTAATGGTGCTTTGTTAGACGAGGCTTCAAAGAATGAGTTAAGAAATATAGATGCTAAGTTGGCTCAATTAAGTTTAAGATTTGGAGAAAATATATTAGCTGATACTCAAAATTATAAACTTCATATTAAAGATGAGAAAAAACTTAAAGGGTTACCTGTCTCTGTAATTGAGATGGCAAAATTCAATGCAAAAAATAAAAATAAAAAAGGGTGGGTTTTTACGTTAGATTATCCTAGCTATGTTCCCTTAATTACATATGCTGAGGACAGAAATCTAAGAAAAAAAATATGTCTTGCTTTTTCAAAACGTGGCTTTCAAAAAAACGAAAATAACAATTCAAAAATTATATTAGAAATTATAACTCAAAGACAAAAGCGCTCAATACTGCTAGGCTACGATTCCCATGCAGATTTTGTTTTGGAGGAACGTATGGCTAAATCAATTAAAAATGTTAATGACTTTTTAGATGATTTAACTGAAAAAGCTAAACCCTTTGCAAAACAGGAATGGAAAGCAATGGAGTTATTTGCTAAAAAAAAATTAAATCTGAAAGAATTAGAAAAATGGGATTCTGCTTTTGTTTCTGAAAAATTAAAAGAAGCTGAACTTCAATTAAATGAGCAAGAGCTTAAGCCCTATTTTGAATTAGATCAAGTGTTAAATGGATTATTTGAAATAGTAAAAAAACTTTATGGAATAGAGTTTAAAGAAAATACAGAACTAGATGTATATCACTCTGAAGTTAAGGTCTTTGAAGTTTATAAAAATGATAACTTTTATGCATTACTATACACTGATTTTTTCCCAAGATCTGGGAAAAGGAGTGGTGCTTGGATGACCAGCTATCGGTCTCAAAAAAAAGATCAACGTCCTCATATTTCAATTGTATGTAATTTTTCAAGACCTACCGTAACACAACCTTCCCTTTTAACTTTTCAAGAAGTGACGACTTTATTTCATGAGTTTGGACATGCCCTACATGGAATATTAGCTAATACTAATTATAATGGATTAAGTGGAACAAATGTATATTGGGATTTTGTAGAGCTTCCAAGTCAGATAATGGAAAACTGGTGTTATGAACCTGAAGCCTTAAAGCTTTTTGCAAAACATTATCAAACTGAAGAGTTACTCCCCCAAAATTTAGTTGAAAAAATTAAAAAAGCAGCTCATTTTCAACAAGGGATTCAAACTTTAAGACAATTGAGCTTTAGTTATCTTGACATGTCTTATCACAATTCCAGCGCTTCTAATATTAAAGACGTAAAACTACACGAAAAGAAACAAGTTGAAAGTCTACAATTTACCAAAGATATCCCAGATAGTTGTATGAGTGCCAGCTTTTCTCATGTTTTTCAAGGAGGTTATGCAGCAGGATATTATAGTTATAAGTGGGCAGAAGTTTTAGATGCAGATGCGTTTGAATTGTTTATTGAAAAAGGTGTATTTGATTCTAAGACCGCTACAAGTTTTTTAGATAATATACTTTCTAAAGGTGGAACTGAGCATCCAATGGTTTTATATAAAAAGTTTAGAGGCAAAGAACCTGATACATCAGCTTTACTTAGAAGAGCAGGTTTAATAAAATCAAATGAATAAAGGGATATGTTCAAGAAAAACTACCAAGATAAGAAACCTCCTTTTAAATCGTATATTTTTTTAAATCCTTGAGATTTAAATACTTTTGAAGCTTTAGAACTTCTACCTCCCATTGCACAATAAAGAAGAACAGGCTTATTTTTATCTAATTTAGAAATTTTGTTAGCAAAATCAGTTGAATTGTAATCAATATTTTGAGCTTCTTCAATAAAACCCTTGCTATATTCCTCAGAAGTTCTAACATCTATTAATTGAACATCTTGATTCATCAAAACTTGAAATTCGTGTTTTTCCAACAATTTAATCTCAGACTTTTGATCAACACAAGCAAAGAATAAGATTATTAAAAAGAATTTTTTCATTACGCTTTTTTATTTCTTGATTATCATAAAATTAAGTAAATAAATAGAAACTTCCAGCCCAAAAAAAAGGAATGGACTCAACCCACAAACTACTTAAATATTTTGATTTATTTGGACAGGAAAGTTTTAATAAAAAAGCAAGAAGAATAAAGCTTGGAATAGAACTTAATGCCATAGGTGAAATAAAGTCAAAACAAATTATAGTAAAAATAGAATTCACAAACAAAAGAACATACCCTAAAGTCTTAGATTTAGAAACTCCTAATTTTTGAGGAATAGTATTTAGGCATGGAGAATCAGAATCCAAATCACGAATATCAAACGGTAAGATTGCAACATATATATATATGCCTTGGATTAATACTAACTGTATAAATAATCTAATCTCAAAAATTGTATTAGATAAGAAAGGAAGACAAACAGTGATTAATATCCAGGTTAATACAACCAAATAGACTTTCCATCCTTTAGTATTTCTTAAATTATTTAAATCTTTATTAAGAGGGAAGGTGTAAAGTAATACCAAAATTCCTCCTGTAACAACTATAATTTTTGACAAGATTGTTAATTGAATAAATAAGTAAAGACTCAATAACAAACACATTAATGATAGAAAGAAAATAACATAGGAAAAACCGTGATTTCTAATGTTCCATATTACAGGAAAAAACTTGATGAAATTATAGGCAAATAAAGCAATACAAAAAATAAATATTAACATTGATACAGATAACTCGTACTGACTCAAGCTTAAAGAAATTGAAGCTAATGAAACTACAGCTAAAGCCACGTGAATACTTGATTTTATATAAAAATCTAAAAATTTTAATACTGTTTTCTTCACGTGTAAATATCGAAAGTTTCTTGTATGCATCTAAATTTTTTATAAGTTATTTTTAAATCAAAAAAAGTAGACTAAAAAAATCAAAAGGAAAGTGTAATTTTAAACTTTAAAACATGACTATGAGAACCGATATGTTTCTGGGAAGACATTTAGGACCAAATGAAGACGAGATTAAAAAAATGTTGAATAAAATTGGAGCTTCTTCATTATCGGAATTACTTCAAGAAACCATTCCAGAGTCCATTAGGTTAGAAAAAACATTAGAACTACCGGATGGAATCAGTGAGTATGAGTTTTCTAAACATATCCATTTAATTGGAAAAGAAAATAAAGGCTTTGATACTTTTATAGGATTAGGTTATCATAGATCCATATTACCAGCTGTTATTCAAAGAAATATATTAGAGAATCCTGGATGGTATACAGCATATACCCCATATCAAGCCGAAATAGCTCAAGGAAGGCTAGAAGCTTTGTTTAATTTTCAAACAATGATTTGTGATTTAACGGGTATGGAACTTTCCAACGCTTCCCTTTTAGATGAAAGCACCTCAGCAGCCGAAGCTATGACAATGCTTTTTGGAGCTCGAACTAGAGAACAAAAAAATAATAAAGCATACCAATTTTTTGTAGATGAAAATATCTTACCCCAAACACTTTCTTTACTCAATACCCGGGCAAATCCTCTAGGAATTGATATTATTTCTGGAAACCCAGATAATTTTAACTATACTTCTAATTTCTTTGGTGCAATCTTTCAATATCCTGGAAAAAAAGGAAATATTCCAGACATAGATATCTGGATCAATAACGCAAAAAAACAAGGTTTATGTACAGTTGTTGCAGCCGATATTATGAGTTTAGTTGTTCTTGAAAGCCCGGGAAAGTTTGGTGCTGATGTAGTTGTAGGCACTACTCAAAGATTTGGAATTCCATTGGGGTACGGAGGGCCTCATGCTGCATTTTTTGCTACTCGAAATCGTTATAAGAGAAATATTCCTGGTCGAATTATTGGTCAAACTGTTGACTTAGATGGAAACTCTGCTCTGAGAATGGCGTTACAAACAAGGGAACAGCACATCAAAAGAGACCGTGCAACTTCAAATATATGTACTGCTCAAGTTTTACTTGCTGTTATGGCTGGAATGTATGCAGTTTACCATGGTCCAAAAGGATTAACATTTATTGCTGAAAAAATTCATAAAAACACATCCAAGCTAAATCAAAATTTAGAATCCCTTGGATTTATTCAAAATAACTCTAACTTCTTTGACACTCTTCAGATTAACATTCAATCTGATTCAATTAGAAGTCTTGCTGAAGCTAGTGAAATTAATTTTTATTATCCAGATGAAAATACCGTTTGTATTTCCTTAAACGAAACAACTTCTGAAAAAGATATTGTAAAAATCTCTTCTATCTTTGAATCTTATGCAAAAAAAACTGCTCAAAAAATTATTTCACCCCTATGTCATAAGCTTCCAGAAAAGCTTTTGAGGAAAAGCCCTTTTCTTGAACATACTGTTTTTAATTCTTTTCATTCAGAAACTGCATTAATGCGTTATATAAAATCATTAGAAAGAAAAGATTTAGCATTAAATCATTCGATGATTTCTCTTGGCTCATGTACTATGAAATTAAATGCTGCTTCGGAAATGCTACCCCTGAGTGATCCAAATTGGGGAAATATGCACCCATTTGTTCCTTTTAATCAAGCAGCAGGTTACAATATTATTCTTTCAGAACTTACAGATCAACTCAATAAAGTAACTGGTTTTGCTGCGACATCTTTACAACCAAATTCAGGAGCACAAGGAGAATATGCTGGCTTGATGGTAATTAGAGCCTATCACAATAACAATAATGAGTCTGGGCGAAACATTTGTTTGATTCCTGCATCAGCTCACGGAACTAATCCTGCTTCGGCTGTTATGGCAGGAATGAAAGTTGTTGTTACGGGAACAGACACGAAAGGGAATATTGACTGGGACGATATTCATGAAAAAGCTTTACTTCATAAAGAAAATCTTGCAGCATTGATGATAACATACCCCAGTACTCATGGCGTTTTTGAAATTAAAATTAAAGAAATCACAAAACTTATTCATGATTGTGGTGGACAGGTTTACATGGATGGAGCAAACATGAATGCTCAAGTGGGTTTAACAAGTCCCTCTGCAATTGGTGCTGATGTTTGTCACCTTAATCTTCATAAAACTTTTGCAATACCTCATGGTGGAGGCGGACCAGGAGTAGGACCAATTTGTGTTGCTGCTCATTTATCACCCTTTTTACCTGGGAATCCAATAATAAATACAGGGGGAACAAGTGCAATTACTTCTATCTCAGGAGCTCCTTTTGGTTCTGCTTTAGCCTGTTTGATCTCATATGGATATATTAAAATGCTTGGAGGTTCAGGTTTAAAAAAGTCGACAGAAATAGCAATTTTAAATGCAAATTATATTCAGAAACGTCTTGAAGGTGCATTTGATGTTCTTTACTCAGGAGAAAACGGACGATCAGCTCATGAACTTATCATCGACTGTAGAAAATATAAAGAACATGGTATCGAAGTTGTAGATATTGCAAAACGATTAATGGATTATGGTTTTCATGCTCCAACAGTTTCTTTTCCTGTTGCAGGAACTATGATGATTGAACCAACAGAAAGTGAAAATATTACCGAAATGGATCGCTTTTGTGAAGCAATGATATCAATTCGAATGGAAATTGATTCAGAGAATGAAAATGATCGTGAATTACTAAAGAACGCACCACATACCTTAGATATGGTAACTGCTGATAATTGGAATTTTCCCTACTCGCGTCAAAAAGCAGCATTTCCATTAGAGTTTGTTAATGAAAATAAATTTTGGCCTACAGTGAGAAGAGTCGATGAAGCCTATGGAGATCGTAATTTAGTATGTAGCTGTAACCCTATAGAATCCTATGTAGAGAGTTGATTTTCAAGTTATTATTGATATTGTCTTATTAATTTTTACTTGATTTTATATATTTAGACTTCGTATCACTTTTTATATAATTCAAGGTTCAATTTATTATTAAATTACTTTTGAAATCGTATATGAATATTAAAATCACAGGTACTGGGAGCAGCATTCCTAAAAACATTGAACTCAATTCAAGTTTTTTAAAGCATTCTTTTTATGATGCTAATGGTAATGTGATTGACAACTCAAATAAAGTTATTATAGAGAAGTTCAAGGCTATAACAGGTATTGAAAAGCGACGCTATATTAACGACGATCAAACTGTTGTTGACATAGCTATTGAAGCTGCAAAAAAAACAATTTTAGACGCCAAAATAGATCAAGAATCAATTGACTATATTATAGTTGCCCACAATGTTGGTGATATTACATTAAATTCAAATCAAGTCAATACATTACCAAGCTTAGCTTCGAAAATAAAAGCAGGACTTAATATAAAAAATTCAGACTGTGTGGCTTACGATATTCTTTTTGGATGTCCGGGATGGGTTGAAGGTGTTATTCAAGCAACTGCTTTCATAAAAGCTGGAATGGCAAAAAGGTGTTTAGTTCTAGGGGCAGACACGCTTTCGCGTGTACTAGATCATAGTGATCGTGACTCAATGATCTATGCCGATGGAGCAGGAGCATCAATGATTGAAGCTTCAAAAGGTAAAGGAGGAATTTTATCTCATAAAACTGTCACTTACACTTCCGAAGGGGAAGCAGATTTTATTTTTTACGGTCCTTCTAATGACAAAGGAAAAGGAACTAAATATATAAAAATGCATGGTCGAAAAGTTTATGAATTTGCATTGAGCAAAGTCCCTTTAGCCCTAAAAAAATGTCTTGAAACTTCTGGTAAAAGTATTGATGATGTTAAAAAAATATTTATTCACCAGGCCAATTTAAAGATGGATGATTCAATTGTAAAACGTTTTTACAAACTCTATGGAAAAGCCATGCCCAATAATGTTTTACCTATGAATATTCAAGAATTTGGTAATAGTTCTGTTGCAACAGTTCCAACTTTATTTGATCTAGTTCTTAAGGAAAACTATGGGGGTCACGAACTCAAAACAGGTGATTTAATTCTATTTGCCTCGGTTGGCGCAGGAATGAATATTAATGCTATCACTTATTTGGTTTAAAAATAGAATCTAAATTCTATATTAAAAAATCTCTTTTTTATCTAAAATAGCTACCTTTGAGAGTGTATGAAATTCCTTTCAAACATCGGAAAATATTTCTTAATGATCCAAAGTGTTTTTGGAAAATTCACTAAATGGAATATTCTCAAACAACTAATTTTAAAAGATATTGATGTCCTAATCATCGGATCGATAGGGATAGTATCTTTCATTTCTTTTTTTGTTGGAGGTGTAGTTTCAATTCAAACAGCATTGAATCTTGAAAATCCTTTACTTCCTAAAAATTTAATTGCTTTTGCAACACGCCAATCAGTAATTTTAGAATTTGCTCCAACCTTTATTTCAATTATAATGGCGGGAAAAGTAGGATCATATATTACTTCTAGTATTGGAACTATGAGAGTTACTGAACAAATTGATGCATTAGAGGTTATGGGAATTAATACATACAATTACCTAGTTTTCCCAAAAATTATTGCATTATCACTATATCCTTTAGTAATTTGTGCTTCAATGTTCCTTGGCATTTTTGGAGGGTATATTGCATGTGTATACGGTGGGTGGACAAGTAGTGGTGAATTTATAGAGGGGATTCAACTAGATTTTATTCCTTTTCATGTAACTTATGCTTTTATAAAAACTGGGTTTTTCTCTTTTGTATTAGCCACAATTCCTTCATTTCATGGATATTTCATGACTGGTGGAGCTTTAGACGTCGGAAAAGCTAGTACAGTTTCATTCGTGTGGACTAGTGTTGTTATCATCTTATTAAATTATCTGTTAACTCAACTATTGCTAACCTAAATGATTAAAGTCAAAAATATAAGTAAAGCTTTTGACGGTATTAAAGTACTTAATCAAATATCGACTGTTTTTGACAAAGGAAAAACTAATTTAATTATTGGTCAAAGTGGATCTGGAAAAACAGTTTTTATAAAGTGTCTTCTAGGACTCATTGAGTGTGATTCAGGATATATTGAATTTGATAATAAAGCTTTTAATACAATGAGTATAAAAGAACGTTCTATTCTTAGACAAGAAGTTGGGATGGTCTTTCAAGGTAGTGCACTTTTTGATTCTATGACAGTAGAGGAAAACATAATGTTTCCTATGCATATGTTTACTAATAAGGATGAAAGTGAAGTTCGTGATCAAGCTAATATGGTTATTAAAAGAGTAAATCTTATTAATGCAAATGAAAAATATCCAGATGAAATTTCGGGAGGTATGAAAAAACGTGTTGCTATTGCACGTGCTATTGTGATGAATCCAAAATATTTGTTTTGTGACGAACCCAACTCAGGTTTAGATCCAAAAACAGCTATTCTAATTGATAACTTGATTCAAGAAATTACAGAAGAATATAATATCACAACCGTAATTAATACTCATGACATGAACTCCGTTATGGAAATTGGTAAGAAAATCGTATTTCTCCAGAATGGCAAAAAAGCCTGGGAAGGAACTAAAGAGGATATTTTCAATACTGACAATAAAGCAGTTTCTAATTTTGTCTATTCGTCAGATCTTTTCAAAAAAGTAAGAGAGGTATATCTTAAAACCTAATAATAAATTGGTTTTACTTCTGATTGAGGACTAAAAAGATAGATTTTACCTGTTGATTTTTCTCTACATTCAAAAAGTGTCCTTCGTTTTTTTAACTTAATAAAAACACGGTCATTTTCTAAGGCAAAATGTTTTCCGTCTTTCAATTGATAAATTGATGTTTTAGAACTTGAAGGATCAAACTGTCGTAAAGCAATTATTAATTTAAAATCACGATCTGTACTTGCCTTTGGATTTTTCATATGATTAGCTAATAATCCACAAATTGGCTCAGGAAAAATGTCTGGATTTAAAAAAGGAATCAAAATCTCACGATAAATTGATTTCCACTCTAAACCATGAGGTTTAACTTTATAAGGATATAACTGCAAAACTTTAAAGTGAGCTAACTCATGGAGTAGAGTAATTAAAAAACGATAGGGATTAGATGTATTATTAACTGTGATTAACGAAGTTCCGTTAGTATATCGTCTAAAATCTCCATGTTTTGTTTTTCTTTTTTTAGTAATCTTAATAGCTACATTAGAAGCCTGTAAAATTTTTTTTATTTGATATTTTGAACTTTCGGGAATTAAGGATAGTAATTGCTTCATTTTCACTAAGGAGTAGAAGAAGAAATGGGTAGAATTTTTCCATTATAGTACTTTTGGCCGGTTATGGCGAAATCTAGTATATAGGAAGCCATTTTTTCAGCGGAAATTGGAGCTTTTAATCCAGGAAAAGCCTCTTCTAACATTTCTGTTTGTACGGCACCTAATGCTAACGAATTAAAGACAGGTCCAGTCTCTTTATATTCCTCTGCTAATAATTCTGTTAAAATATTTACGGCACCTTTACTGCTACTGTAAGCAGACAAACCTGGGAATTTTACACTTCCATCTATTCCTCCCATACTACTAATATTAATAACATGACCTTTGGTTGAGATTTGAGGAAGAAGCATCCTTGTAATTGATGCTAAACCAAAAAGATTTACTTGATATATAGCTTCAAACTCAGCTTTAGTAGTGTCAGAAAAGGGTTTATTTAAAAAAGCACCAGCATTATTAACTAAGGCATCGATAGTAACTTCCTCTTTTTTAAGCTCCAAAATAAAATTTGAAAGTGACATTTCATCAGAAATATCTATTGATATCGGATAAACAAAATTTGTGAAATCAAGATTTTTTATATTTCGAGATAGTGCATAAACTTTATATTCTTTTTTTTCTGCAAGCTTTACTATTTCAAAACCTATACCCCGTCCTGCTCCGGTAATTACAATTGTTTTTGACATGAATTATATATAAGTGAAATCAATGTTGTCTCCTAAAGAACCATAGTCAAGGGATTCTCTATATATTCCCGTAGCGTTTGAAGAAACTTGGCTCCTGTAGCTCCGTCGACCACACGATGATCACTAGCTAAGGTTAACTTCACAGTATTTCCTATAACAATATTTCCGTTTTTTACCACAGGTTTTTGAATAATAGCTCCAACAGATAAGATAGCACTATTTGGTTGATTTACAATAGATGTAAACTCTTGAATTCCAAACATTCCTAAATTAGAAACAGTAAATGTACTTCCTTCCATTTCATCAGGTTTTAATTTTTTTTCACGAGCCCTTAATGCAAAGTCCTTAACTAAAGCTCCAATTTGTGGAAGTGTTTGTTCGTTCGTAAACTTTACTACAGGGACAACTAATCCATCCTCAACTGCTACTGCTACGCCTACATGAACATGATGATGTTGCGTAATCTGATGATCCTCCCATTTAGAATTTACTTGAGGATGTGTTTTCAATGAAAGAGCTACAGCTTTTACAACAATATCATTAAAGGAAATTTTAGTATCAGGAATGGAATTGTATTGATTTCTAAAATCAACAGCATTGTCCATATCAAATTCAACACCAAGATAGTAATGTGGTGCTGAAAATTTTGATTCTGAAAGACGTTTAGCAATAGTCTTTCGCATTTGGGAATTTGCAATTTCAGTAATAGATTCTAATCCTTTTGGAGCGGAAGGCTGACTAATTACTCCCGATATTTGTTGGAAATTATCAATGTCCCTTTTAATAATCCTTCCTAAATCACCAGAGCCTTCAATAATTCTTAAATCAATTCCTTTTTCCATAGCTAATTTCTTAGCTAAAGGCGAAGCAATAATACGCTCATTTTTGGGTAAAAATTGAGGAGCACTAGCGGTCATAACATTTTTAACTAAAGGAACATCATCTCTTTTTTGGAGAATTGATTTATCCTCAGAAGGCTTTATATCTTCTTTTACATCGCTCGAATTAGAAATACTGGATAAAGATGAAAGGACTTTATCTACATCAGTTCCCTCTTTTCCTATAATAGCTAAAAGACTATCTACGGAAGCAGATTGACCCTCGTTTAATCCAATGTGCAATAATGTTCCCTGATAAAAGGATTCAAATTCCATAGTTGCTTTATCAGTTTCAATTTCAGCTAAAATATCACCTTCGTTAACTTTATCTCCAACACTTTTATTCCATTTAGCTACAGTACCCTCCTCCATGGTATCACTAAGGCGAGGCATGGTTATTATTTCTACACCTTCAGAAATAGTTTTAACTTCATTTATTTCTTCAACTTCTTTAGTAACTTCATTTTTTGTTTTCTCTATTGGGGTTTCTAATTTGGATCCAGAAATTAGATCTGATATATCTTCACCTTTTTCCCCAATAATAGCCAAAAGAGTATCTACTGGGGCATTACCTCCTTCCTCAATTCCTATATAAAGAAGTTCTCCTTCATTAAAAGATTCAAACTCCATTGTTGCTTTATCGGTTTCTATCTCAGCTAAAATATCTCCTTCATTAATTTGATCTCCAACTTTCTTAAACCACTTTGCTACAGTTCCTTCTTCCATAGTATCACTCAACCGCGGCATGTTTATTATCTCTGCCATTAACTACATTTTATGTTTTAAAAATGGATAATCTTCTTGCTCATAAACTGCATCATACATCAAACTTGGATCTGGGTAAGGTGAAGATTCAGCAAATTTTTCACATTCGATTACTCTTTCTTTTATAGATAAACCGATTTCATCAAGATGTTTTTGTGATGCATATTTTTTTGACAAAATCATATCTTTTACTTGAGTAATTGGATCGATTTTTCGATATTCTTCAACCTCATCTTTAGTTCTATATTGTTGCGCATCAGACATAGAATGACCACGATATCTGTAAGTATTCATTTCTATGAATGATGGTCCTCCTCCTTTTCTAGCGAGAGTGATTGCCTTATACATTGTTTTTGCAACAGCTGAGGGATTCATGCCATCACAAGGCTCACATGGCATGTCGTATCCTAACCCCAATTTCCAAATTTCTTGATGAGAAGCAGTTCTTGCAACAGAGGTACCCATTGCATAACCATTATTTTCAACTATAAAAACAACTGGTAATTGCCAAAGTGTCGCCAAATTTAAGGTTTCGTGAAGAGAGCCTTGACGTACAGCTCCATCACCCATAAAACACAATGTAACATTATCACGGTCAAAATATTTATCTCCAAATGCCATGCCTGCTCCAAGAGGAATTTGACCTCCTACAATTCCATGACCTCCATGAAACTTATATTCTTTTGAAAAAATATGCATTGAACCACCAAGACCTTGGGATGTACCAGTAGCTTTTCCGTATAATTCGGCCATCACTCTTTTTGGATCCACTCCCATCCCAATTGGCTGAACGTGATTTCTGTATGCTGTAATCATTCGGTCTTTACCAATTTCCATAGCATGAAGCGAACCAGCTAATACGGCCTCTTGACCATTATATAGATGTAAAAATCCCCTGACTTTCTGTTGAATGTATACTGCCGCTAGCTTATCTTCGAACTTTCTCCAAAAAAGCATATTAGTATACCAATTCAGATAAGTTTCTTTTGTTATTTTCTTCATAAAAACCTAATGACTATTACGATAATAGTCTTCAAAATTACTCATTTCTCTTCTATATTCAGTTAATATTTAAGCTAATTCTTGGATACATTACAAACTATTTTCGCTATCATAATTTATAGTTGACTGGGATGAAGACTGGTCAAGATTCATTGATAAAGAAAATCGAATGGTGTTTTCCAATGGATTTCTAACTCTAGATGTTGAAAACAAATAAGAAATATCTATATCAATAAAATTCAAATTAAATCCAGCTCCCATGGTTAAGTAGCGTCTTGAACCTTTTTCTATACTTTCATTAAAATAACCTGTTCTAATTAAGAAAGCCCCTTGGAAACTGTACTCCAACCCCAATGCAATTGTTATTTCACTTAACTCTTCAGATAATCCATTTGGGGAATCAGTAAATGATTTAAAAATACCACTAAAAAAGTCAATATCAGGTTGACCATAACCTATTATGTTTTGGTTTTTGTCATATACAGCAACTGGAGTAGGGACTAACAGCTTACTAAATTCAGAATATAGACCTATGCTATTGTTTTCATCAATAAATAGTTCTAAGCCAACACCCGTTCTCAAATTAGTTGGAATAAAACTTTTTTGTTCACCTGAATCATAATTAAGTTTAGGTCCAATATTTGAAATATTCAAGCCCGATCTAAAAACTGCTTTTTTAGAGCTTAAATCAAAAACTTCGCTTTTGTAAAAAGCCGCAATATCTACTCCTAATGTACTAGCTGATGAATTGTCTGAATTAGCAGCTATTTTAAGATCAGAAAAAATAAATCTACCCGCTACAGCCATAGAAAATTCAGGATTTAATTTAAGAGAATAAGATAAATCTAAAGTTAACTCTGAAGGACGCTCCATTCCTTGATCTATAATTGAGCCTCCAATAAAGTCGTTAAATTGGATGTCACCTAGGCTAAAATAACGTAAACTAGTTGCCCAAGAACTTCTTTCATCAACTTTGTTATAATAGGTAATATTACCCAAAAAAATATCATCAACTAATTTACTTAGATATGGAGTATAACTCAATCCAAATCCTTTTTTATTAGAAGAAAAAACATATTTAGCTGGATTCCAATATTGAGAATAATTATCTACTGAGGTAGCAACACCTAGATCACCCATTCCAGCTGCTCTAGCATCAGCGGTGATCAACAAAAAAGGCACACCAGTTGTGATTACCCGATTTGAATTTTGAGCAAAAGAAAGAAGTGTACCTAAAACAAAATTAATTGTAAAGAAAGTAAACGCTCGCATGATTTGATAATCTTTCAATTCAAACGTTTATTTTTAAAAAATCTTATACCATTATTAAATATTTAAGTGTTTTAAGATTATTGAGCAATATTTGAGTAATACAAACGTTTGTTAATACAAAATATATTAAATCCGAAGTTGCAATATCAGCTAAAATCTATTATTCGTATATTGCATTATGTTTATTGAATTAATAACAAACTATATGAAAGTGAGTAACTTAAAATTATTTTCAATCATATTTATTGGAGTGCTCATCTTTTCCGCTTGTGGTGGAGGTAGTAATGCATCTCGTGGTACAGGTTGGGATATAAATTCTAAAAAAGGTGGATTTCAGTATAATACTGATTTTGATGACCAAGAAACAGGACCAGGTTTAGTATTTATTGAAGGTGGTACCTTTACAAAAGGTCAAGTTCAAGATGATGTTATGAGAGATTGGAACAACTCACCCTCTAAACAACATGTTATGTCATTTTATATCGACGAAACTGAAGTTACTAATATGATGTACATGGAATACCTTGACTGGTTAGAATTTGTTTTTCCAACAAACGAAACTCGTTATCGCCAAATTTACGAAGGAGCTCTTCCTGACACTCTTGTTTGGAGAAATCAATTAGGATATGTTGAAGAACTAACTGCTAATTATTTACGCCATCCGGCATATGCTGAATATCCTGTAGTCGGAGTAAATTGGCTTCAAGCAGTTCAATATGCCGAATGGAGAACCGATCGTGTAAATGAATTTATTTTAGAGAGAGAATCTTTTGTTCAAAAAGATGTTCGCTATAACGAGGTTGGTACTAATAGCACATTCAATACACAAGCATACTTAAAAAGACCTGAGACAACTTATGGTAATAAAATGGACACATTAGCTGGTAAAAACTCGGAAGAAAAGAAAGGGGATTCAATAGTAAAAGTATATGCAGGTGTTGAAAAAGGAATTCTCCTACCCTCATATAGACTTCCTACAGAGGCAGAATGGGAATACGCTGCTTTATCATTAGTTGGAGATAGAGAATACAATAATTATCGTGGAAAGAAAAAATACCCTTGGTCTGGAGAATACACCAGATCTAGTGATAGACGTACTGAAGGTGATCAGCTAGCAAATTTTAAATTAGGGAAAGGAGATTACGGAGGAATTGCTGGATGGTCTGATGACGGTGCTGACATCACCATACAGGTAAAACAATACCCTCCAAATGATTTTGGTATTTTCGACATGGCTGGAAATGTTTCCGAATGGGTATCTGACGTATACAGGCCTATTGTTGACGATGAAGCAAGTGACTTCAATTATTATCGCGGTAATATATATACAAAAACTTTAATAGGAGAAGACGGTAAAGCACAAATAGTGGCAGCAGATGAGCTTGTATTTGATACACTTCCAAATGGAAAAGTATTACTCAAACGTTTACCCGGTGAACTTGAAGAAATTGCCATTGATGAAAATGAAACTTTTTTACGCCAAAATTTTTCAGAGAGTGACAATCGAAATTTTAGAGATGGAGATACTGAGTCTTCTAGGAATTTTGCAGCAGGAAAAAGAGATTTAGACGATAGTTCCAAACCAGAAACAACCCAAATGTACGATGCTCCTACCCCTCCTAAAATCGTAGATGGCATTCGAGAATATGACAAGAATTCTAAAAGAACTACGCTAATTACTGATGAAGTACGTGTTTACAAAGGAGGTTCTTGGAAAGATCGTGCTTACTGGCTAGATCCTGCACAAAGAAGATATTTACCTCAATATATAGCTACGGACTACATCGGGTTTAGGTGCGCTATGTCACGCTTAGGATCTAAAAGTCAAGTCAAGAAAAGTGCTCGTCACAAAAGACGCGGTTAAAACTAAAGAATCAAGCATCTTTCATAAGATGCTTTTTTTTTACCATGGAGATACAAAAACTTTATAGCATCTTTTTAAATTCAAAGGGAGTTTCAACTGACACTAGAACTCTGCAAAAAGGGACACTATTTTTTGCATTAAGTGGACCTAATTTTGATGGTAACCAATATGCTGAAAATGCAATAGAAAAAGGGGCTTCTTTTGTAGTTGTCGATAAACTCGAATCAATTGAATTAAATTCTCAAGTTATTTTTGTAAAAAACACTCTTAGTGTTCTTCAGAAATTAGCTACTCATCATAGAAAAATATTAAATATTCCAATTATTGCTATTACAGGAAGCAATGGTAAGACAACTACTAAAGAATTGATTCGTGAAGTTCTTTCTAAAAAATTTAATGTTCTTGCTACAAAAGGAAATTTTAACAATCACATTGGCGTTCCTTTGACTCTCCTTAAATTAACCAAAAAACATGAAATTGGAATAATCGAGATGGGAGCTAATCATTTAAGTGAAATACAATTACTAAGTGATATTTCTCTTCCCAATTGGGGGTATATTACAAATTTTGGAAAAGCTCATCTTGAAGGTTTTGGGGGTAAAGAGGGAGTAATACAAGGAAAATCTGAATTATACAAACATCTTGTCCTCAATGACGGCCAAATTCTAATCAATGGTAATGATCCTGAACAAGTAAAACAAACCAGAAACCAAAAAGTAATTCAATTTGGTAGTCAAGAAATTCATGATTTTAAAATAAATTTTATTTCAAAAAATAGTGGAATTCAACTCGAATTCCAAGGACTAAATTTTAAAAGTCCTCTACATGGAGATTATAATTTGACCAATATTGCAGCATCAATTGCTTTTGGAGTAATCTTTAAGGTTAAATTAATTAATATTCAAAATGCTATTGCAGAGTATCAGTCAGAAAATAATCGTTCCCAAAAGTTGAAAATTGATAATGTTGAATACGTTTTAGATGCTTACAATGCAAATCCAAGTAGTATGGAAGCTGCTTTAAAAGCTTTTGCAGAAAATAAATCTAATTCTAAAACAGTTATTTTAGGCGATATGCTAGAATTGGGAATTTATAGTAAAGAAGAACATGAAAATGCACTAAAGCTTTGTCTTGAATATAAATTTAACAATATTTTTACTATAGGGAATCATTTTAATACTACATCAGTTGAAGCTAAGGAGATAATTAAATTTGAAAGAATAGAGGTATTTAAAAAATATTTAAAAAAACAAAATATTCTATTTGATTTTGTCTTAATCAAAGGTTCGCGTGCTCTCGAATTAGAGGGTTTGATCCCTTTTTTAAAATCAAAATAATTTCAATGTATAGAGGATTCCTTATTCTGGTGATATCAATACTTTTTTTAAAATGTGAGAAGTCTGATGATCGGTGTGGAATTATTATTCAAAAGGTAGAGATACAGACAACATTGTATTTTGTTTTGCAAACAGATGAATATATAAATTATTACAATAATCCTGGCCAGCCAAATCTTCCTGATGATGGAGTAAGGCAAGGTATTGTTACAAGAGAAGCTTACGATAAATTTGAAATTGGTGAGGAGTATTGTTCTGAAATATGAACTCTTATTTTATGTTTGCCCCTTGTATTATTTCATTTACAACCTCTGGATTAAGAAGTGTAGAGGTATCTCCTAAATTAGTAACATCTTTACTAGCTACCTTTCTCAATATTCGACGCATTATTTTTCCTGATCTAGTTTTAGGTAATCCAGAAACTATTTGTACTTGATCAGGTTTTGCAATAGGGCCAATAATTTTTCGAACTGTATCTTTTATTTCCTCAATCAAACTCTCCTGTGATCGACCTTCCATATCACAAATTACATATGCATAAATTCCCTGTCCTTTTATTTCATGGGGATAACCTACCACGGCTGACTCGATTACTTTAGGATGCTCGTTAATAGCATTTTCAACTTCAGCTGTCCCCATACGATGGCCTGATACATTCATCACATCATCAACTCGTCCAAGTATTCGCAAGTAACCATCGTGATCTCGTTTTGCACCATCTCCTGTAAAATACATTCCAGGATAAGTGGAAAAATAAGTATCCTTACAGCGTTTATGGTCACCATATGTAGTTCTAATCATAGAGGGCCAAGGAAACTTGATACAAAGATTCCCCTCTACATTATTTCCAACCAATTCATTTCCTTCAGCGTCTAAAATAATTGGCTGTATTCCAGGCAATGGCAAAGAGGCGTGTGCTGGTTTATTGGGAGTAATCCCAGCCAAAGCTGAAATCATTATACCGCCAGTTTCTGTCTGCCACCAAGTATCAACCAAAGGACAATTCCCTTTTCCAATATGGTCATGATACCAATGCCAAGCTTCTTCATTAATTGGTTCACCAACAGACCCAATGACCTTCAAGGAACTTAAATCGTATGGTTCTAAGGGCTCCAAACCATGAGCTTGAAGTGCTCGAATCGCTGTAGGTGCAGTATAAAATTGATTTACTTTATACTTATCTATAATTTCCCAAAAACGTCCAGGATGAGGATAGGTAGGAACTCCCTCGAACATAATGGTTGTTGCACCGCTTAACAAGGGCCCATAAATTATATATGAATGCCCAGTGATCCATCCAATATCAGCAGTACACCAATAAATATCATTTTGTTCATATTGAAATACATTTAAAAAAGAATATTGTGTATAAACCATATACCCTCCAATGGAGTGAACTACCCCTTTTGGCTTTCCAGTAGAACCTGAGGTATATAAAATAAATAAAAGGTCTTCTGCATCTAAAGTAGCAGCTTGATGATCTATACTTTGACCCTCTATGGCTTCATGCCACCAAAAATCTCTGCCTAGTCTCATTTGAACCTCTGCATTTGTTCTTTTACAAACAATAACTTTTTCAATAGAAATAGTTTTTTCAAGAGCTTCATCGACTACTGACTTAACTGCAATATTTTTTGCGCCTCTATAGTTTCCATCAGATGTTATTACCATCTTTGCTTTACAATCATTTATTCTGTCAGCAAGTGCCGAAGATGAAAATCCAGCAAAAACTACAGAATGAACAGCCCCAATTCTTGCACAAGCAAGCATTGCTATAGCCGCCTCTGGAATCATTGGCATATAAATTATAACTCTATCTCCTTTTTGGACTCCTTGCGATTCTAAAGCATTTGAAAACTGGCAAGTACGATCAAAAAGTTCCTTGTATGTTATATGAAGAGCTTTTTCATTAACATCATTTGGTTCCCAGATGATTGCCGTTTTATCTCCATGGGTAAAAAGGTGACGTTCAAAAATATTTTCAGTAATATTCAGTTTTGCATTTTCAAACCAGCGAATTTCGGGGTTTTCAAAATTCCACGATAAAACTTTATCCCAAGGCTTCTGCCAATGAAAAGATTCTGCAATTCTGCTCCAAAACTTTTCAGGTTGGTGAACACTTTTCTGATATTCATGAATATAACCTGATAGCGATTGTATTTTATTATTCATTTTGGATAGTAATTTAAATTGTTTTTAATGAACCGATCCGTTTAAACTAGTCGAACCTCTTGGAGTTCGGATTCGCTCTGTCAACTCTTGAACTTCTTTAGGTGGTGGAGCAGTGAATCTTGAAACTAAAATAGCTATTATAAAATTAAAAAGCATCCCAAGAGTTCCAATGCCCTCAGGCGAAATTCCGAACCAATAATCTTCAGGCAAACCAGATCCACCTAATTGTGGTTTAAAGTAAATAATATAAGTTGCGGTAAATAAAATTCCTGTTATCATTCCTGATACAGCTCCTTCACGATTCATCCGCTTATCAAAAATTCCTAATATAATTGCAGGAAAAAATGATGAGGCTGCTAAACCAAAAGCTAAAGCTACAACCTGGGCCACAAAGCCTGGTGGATTTAGTCCAGCTAAGCCAGCAGCAACTACAGCAACTGCAATCGCAACACGAGCAGCAAAAAGTTCACCTTTCTCACTGATATTGGGGCGCAAATAATTTTTTAATAAATCATGAGATATAGAAGTAGATATAACAAGTAGAAGACCTGCAGCTGTTGAAAGTGCTGCTGCTAAACCTCCAGCTACTACAAGACCAATTACCCAGGGTGGCAGATCAGCAATCTCAGGATTAGCTAGAACAATAATATCTTGATCTACTTTTAATTCATTATTAGTCGTATCTGATACATATTGAATTTTACCATCTCCATTTTTATCATCAAAAGTCAGTAAGCCTGTTTTTTCCCAATTAGAAAACCAGCTTGGAGCATTTTTATAGGGTGTTTCTGATAAAGTATTAATTAGATTTGTTCTAGCAAAAACAGCTACTGCTGGAGCTGTAGTATAAAGGATTGCGATAAATAGTAGTGCCCATCCTGCAGAAATTCGCGCATCTTTAACTCTTGGAACTGTAAAAAAGCGAACAATTACATGAGGTAAACCGGCTGTCCCAAACATTAGAGCTCCAGTTATAAAAAACATATTAATTAAATTACCCTTATTAACCTTTGTGTAGGCATCAAATCCTAAATCTACTGAGAGCTGATTTAATTTTTCTAAAAGATAAACACCGTCGGTTCCTTTAGACCCAAAGCCAACTTGAGGAATCGGATTTCCGGTCATCTGTAAAGAAATAAAAATAGCAGGAACTGTAAAAGCAAAAATTAAAACACAAAATTGAGCAACTTGAGTATAGGTAATTCCTTTCATGCCTCCTAATACTGCATAAAAAAATACTATTCCAATTCCAATAAGGACTCCAGTATCAAAAGGAACATTAAGAAAACGTGCAAAAGCGACACCTACTCCTTTCATTTGACCTACAACATATGTGAAGGAAACAAATAATGCACAAATCAAAGCGACCAAGCGTGCATTTTTGGAATAATAGCGTTCTCCTATAAAATCAGGTACAGTAAATTTTCCAAATTTTCTTAAATAAGGGGCTAATAAAAGAGCTAAAAGGACATATCCTCCTGTCCAACCCATTAAGTATTGTCCACCAGAAAAACCCATAAAAGCAATTAAACCTGTCATGGACAAAAAAGAGGCTGCTGACATCCAATCTGCAGCAGTAGCCATTCCATTTGCTATAGGATTTATACCTCCCCCAGCAACATAAAATTCTTTTGTAGAACCTGCTCTAGAGACAATCGCAATTATTATATATATAAAAAATGTAAGCCCTACCAAAAGATAGGTCCAAGTTTGTGCGCTCATAATTATTATTGAAAATTAAATTTCATCAACATCAAATTTTTTATCAAGTTTATTCATTAAATAAACGTAGACAAAAATTAAAATAACAAATACATAGATTGATCCTTGATGGGCAAACCAGAAACCCAAGGGAAATCCAGCTATATAAAATTGATTAAGTGTATCTGCTAAAAGGATTCCAAAAAGAAATGAAACTATAAACCAAATTGAAAGAAGTATGCCCAGGTATTTAAGGTTTGTTTTCCAATAGGAAATTGACTTTTTACTCATTACTAAGTTTAATTTATTGATATATTAATATTGTAAAGATATTTTATCATTGATTAATCTAAAAAAATTAAATTCAAAAAAAATAATCATATACTATCTCAGTATTCTATAATACGTCCAGTGTTTTTTAAACCCTATTAAATTAATTCTCATACGGAATATTTGACCTAAATGTTCTATTAATCCAATCATAAGAATGCTTCATAAAAGTATTTTTGTAAGAGTCATTATAATAGGAATTTGCTTCAACTAGATAATTTATAGGTTGAACTGCTCCATAATTATTTTTGATTAATATATTGAATTCAATATCCTGCTTTTTATTTTGATTTTTTTCAAGAATTTGATTCATATCTGAAAGTATTTGACGAATCAAAAGGGTTGCCTCCAAATGATAATACTCACTGTCGTTTGAAGTTTGGAATGGGAGTTCGGAAGGGTAACTTAAATAAACAGTTTGTTTTTGAGCAAATAATGTTGTTATACAAAATAGACCTAACAAGATTAAAAATGAAAATCGTTTTGTAGATAAAAGTTTCATATATGATAAAATATTAATTTTTAAAAATAGGGAAACATTATCAATTAAGTAGTAAAATTTTATTGTTAAAAATTATTAAAGCCTATAAAAAACTTGATTTTTCAAGAATACATTAATAAGATTTTAAGTAATTAAGTTTATTATCTTTAATTAAATTTCAGGAAAAATTTAATTTAAAATATCCCATGAAGAATAAATTTAATTCAGCTTGTAATTATTTCTTTTCCAATTTCTGGTTGAAAAAAATATTTCCTACAATAGTATTATTTCAAATTATAGCTTGTTCGAATGAAGGACTTTTTTTTGAAGATGCTTATGTAATAGAGAACGTTGGGATAATCGATCCCATTGACGGATTAGAACTAAATATGTCTGTAGTTATTAAAGAAAATAAAATTTTAGATATTTTTAAAACAAGAGAAATAGTGCTTTCTCCAAAAAATAAAGTACACAAAGGCACTAATAAATTTATAATTCCAGGTTTATGGGATTCACATATACATTTCGCTTTCGAAAAAGATCTTGCAACATCAATGCCTAATTTATTCTTATACCATGGAATTACAAGTTTAAGAGATACCGGAGGTGAATTTGATTTTGTAAATAAATTCAAACAAGAGGCAATTAGTAATCCCAAAACAAAAAGTAGAGTCAAAATTGCAGGACCATTAATTGACGGGAAATTTAATGTTTATGATGGCAGTAATATCTACTTCCCTAAATTATCAATACAAAATATCGATAATAATCAGTTAGAACGAAACGTTAGGCTTTTAATTGATAAAAAAGTAGATTTCTTAAAGGCTTATGAAATGTTAAGTCCTGCTCAGTTTAAGATTTTATCCAATCTTGCTAAAGAAAATAATTTAAAGCTTACTGGTCATGTTCCACTTAGTATGAGCGTTATAGAAGCTTCGAATTTGGGTTTAAACAGCATGGAACATCTAAGAAATTTAGAGCTTTCAATGACCGAAATGTCTGAAAAGCTTTTCCAAGAAAGAAAAAACCTCTTGTTAAATAAATCATCCATTAAAGGCTCTGAGCTAAGATCTTTAATTCATAGTAAACAACGAATGAAATCAATTAATGATTTAGATTCAATCAAGATTAATAATGTTATCGACGCATTAATTAAAAATGATGTATGGCAAATACCTACACTGATTTTATACAAGAATTTTGCAAACAAAACATTTAAAAATCCAGATTATTTGCAATTTTTGAATTTACTTCCTGAAGAAAGAAAAGAAGAATGGATTAAAAAAATTAATGCCATAGACAACGTTATAAGTAAGGATGTCGTTGAATATACTGTATGGTCAAAAAAAATGGTTGACTTCATGCATGATAGAGGTATATCTTTTATGGCAGGCACTGATACTCCTATTGGTTTTTTAATACCTGGGCTAAGTTTACATCAAGAAATTCAAGAATTACATGAATCAGGCTTATCAGAATTAGAGGCTATTCAAACTGCAACTATCAATCCAGCTAAATATTTTAATCTTGAGAATTCTTTAGGTAGAATTAAATCAGGTTTTATTGCAGACTTAATTATTCTTGATAAAAATCCTCTTGAAAGTATTTCTAACACGAAATCAATTCATGCGGTCATTAAAGAAGGTCATTTAATGAATCGATCTTATCTTGATTCCTTAATGAAATAATTCATAATCTTTAAAAAAAAAGAAGATTGAATCTAATTTTAATTTTCAGTGTTAATGAGAAAAATACTAAAAAATATAACTATTTATTCTCTAGGCTTATTTTATCTAGTTATTGGTATAAAGCATTTTACCAATCTAGATTTTTTTCTTACCATAGTTCCTCCATACATTCCTTTTCCTGAATTTATGGTTTATACTTCAGGAATCTTTGAAATTCTATTTGGTTTTTTACTCATCCTTAAGAATACACGTAAATATGCAGCTCTAGGATTAATTTTTTTATTAATAGCTGTATTTCCAGCAAATATTTATCTATTTAAATCAGAAATAGCACAAAACATTTACAATATAACTAGGCAGCAAGCCTTAATTAGATTACCATTTCAAATCCCTTTAATATTAATTGCTTATTGGCACTCTAAAGAAAAAACTTCAAAAGAATTTGATCTAATATGCATGATTATATTTATTCCAACAATGGTTTATTTTTTATCTTTAAGCTTGTAGGTTAGTAATCTAAATTAAAATTATTTGATGCGCATTTTATTGATTTTACTTCTAATTTTTGAAATTTCTTTAGGTCAGAATCTAATTGAAATAGAAAAAAATTGTCCTCCATGTAATGTATCAAAAAATAAGCTTGATTATGTAAAATCTAAATGGTTAAATTTTGCACCTGGTGATCTTATAAAGGTAAATTCTTTAACTCCAATTAAATATTCTCCTTCAAATGTCTTTTTAAATAATAATTGGACAACAAATAAAAAGTTATTATATGTTGATCAAGATAAGGTTGAAGGATTTAAAATGCAACGATATGAAATTAATCCATGGTGGATGAGAAAGGGTTTAGATCCTTGGAGTGACTCTCCACATTGGGGATGGAAAGGTCAGTATAAGGAGCCTAATCATAATTTTGATGAATGTGTTGATGATAGATTAAGATGGATGTGTGGTTATTCATTTGTTGTTGATTTGCCAAATAATTATAGGAAGGATATAAAGTATCCCTTGCTTATTTTTTTACATGGAACAGTAAAATCAAAAAAAATGACATTTTACCATAGAGAAAAAATTAGAACTGAAATATTCTGCCCTCAAAATGATCCATTTGTTTATGCAGCTCCGATTAAATTAGAAATTGACTGGGATCCAAAAAAGATTAAAGATGTCATTGAAAATATAAAAAAAAATATAAATATCGACCCTGAAAGGATATATTTAACTGGATTAAGTATGGGTGGGCGTGGTTCTTTTATAGTTGCCTCTGAACTTACGAAAACATTCTCTGCAATCATGGCTGTATCCCCGCATCATGGTCCCTATACTTACATTAAGCTTGCACACAAACTTAAAAAATTACCAATTCTAATTACCCACGGCGAAATAGATAAAGTTTCTTCATTTCAAGTTTCTAAAAAAATGTCAGATTCACTAAAATCTTTGGGTGGAAATGTGATTTTTAAACCAAGAAAAAACATAGGTCATAATTCATGGTATGAGCCATATAAAGATTCTACAAATATTAAATGGCTTTTATCTTGGAAAAAAGAATAAAGTTATTTGATAATAATTCTAATTTAGAGATTCTCCTCCTTTTTCTCCAGTTCGAATCCTATAGGCTTCTTCGACGGGTAAAATAAATATCTTACCATCACCTACATTATCAGTTGCAGCTGATTTAAGAATTGCATCTATAGTTTTTTGCACAAAATTATCATTAACAACTATAGAAAGAAATCTTCGTTGTATCTCAGAAGTGCTATAGGAGATTCCTCTGTATACATGGCCCTCTTTTTCATTTCCAACTCCTGTTACATCCCAATAACTGAAAAAATTCACTTCTACATCATGTAAAGCTTCTTTCACCTCAGCGAATTTTGATTTACGAATTACTGCCTCAATTTTTTTCATCTTTAATTTGTTTTATTCATTATTATAAGATTGAACTCCAAATGAAGAGGCGTCGATACCAGCCTCCTCATCTTCACTTGAAATTCTGACTCCAATTGTTAATTTTAAAAATTTCATTATTATAAAGGTAACAGTAAATGAAAATAGAGCTATTGTAATTACCCCTAAAATTTGAGTAATCAACAAAGAAATACCACCTCCATAAAATAAACCACCTTCAATAGCAAAAAAACCAACAGCCATTGTCCCAAAAAGACCATTTACTCCGTGAACAGCTATAGCTCCCACAGGATCATCTACTTTAATTTTATCAAAAAATACTACTGCTACGTCAACCAATACACCTGCAATAGCACCAATAATTATAGCTGATGTTGGACCTACAACATTACAACCTGCTGTAATGGAGACTAATCCTGCTAAAACTCCATTTATTACCATTGTTATGTCAATTTTTGAATAAGTAAAATAAGTGTAAATCATAGTTGCTATTCCTCCCGATGCAGAAGCTAAAAATGTATTTACCACAACCGAACCTATTAGCTCCCAATTTCCGACAGCTCCGAGGGATGATCCTGGATTAAATCCAAACCAACCAAACCATAAAATAAATGCTCCTACAGAAGCTAATGGAAGATTGTGACCTGGAATTGTATTTGATTTGCCATCTTTAGAATATTTCCCTATCCTTGGACCTAAAACTATTGCTGCTGCTAAGGCTGCAAACCCCCCCATTGCATGAACCGCTGCTGAGCCTGCAAAATCATTAAAACCCCTAATTGCTAACCATCCATTTGGGTTCCATACCCAATTAGCAACTACAGGATATACTAGAGCGCAGAAAAAAACAACAAGAATAGCATAAGAAAATAATTTCATTCTTTCTGCTAAAGCGCCTGAAACAATTGAAATAGCTGCAATTGCAAAACCCAGTTGAATAAACCAAAATAGATTATTAGAAACGGTTAGCCCAAGTCCTAAATCTTTATCCATTATTCCAAAATCTATTGCAAACCAACCATTAGATGAGCCATAAGCAATTCCAAATCCAACTATGAAAAATGCAATTCCTCCAAATGTAATGTCAATAATTACTTTCGCAATTATACTCATTGCATTTTTGGAACGAACAAATCCTGCTTCTAATAATGCAAAACCTGCTTCCATAAAAAATATAAGAGCTGCACATAATGCAACCCAAACTGTGTCTATTGCGAAAATTTGTTGATTAAGTAACTCTGTATAATCTTCCATTTATTTATTTATTTGTTTTTTTTTGAAAACTACAAAATGATTTTAATCTTTTTTGAATAAATGTAAATTCATTGCTAGACTTCAGTTGTGTTAATTAAATCTTGACATTATTATTAGAATAAGACCTACTATAAAGAATAAGAACATTAACGAAATTAAAATATTTATTTTTTTAGATGCATTTTCAAATTCATTCCAGACAAAAACTCCCCAAGCAGCAGCAATCATTGTAGCTCCTTGTCCCAAACCATAAGAAATTGGATATCCTGCCATTTCACTTGAGAGTAAGCTAAGAGTCATTCCTGCACACCAAATTACACCCCCAAATACCCCAATTAGATGAATTTTAAAATTAGAATTCTTAAAATAATCTTCAAATTTTACCTTAATTCCATCTAAGGGTTTGTACATGAAGTAAGTATTCCATAAAAAGTTTGAAATAAAGATTCCAAAAGAAAATATTAATAATGCACTATAAGGGGTAAACAGTCCATCTTTAGGAATAGTAAAATTTGATGACATAGAGGATGCAACAAATCTGTAAAATAATCCCATTAGAATTCCTCCGATAACAGAAATCATAATTCCTTTAGTTGATGATTTGTTTTTTTCACCAGATTGAAGTTTATAAGCAAGGGCATCTATAATTATTGCCAATCCAATTAAGAAAACACCTAAAAATAATAATACAGGATTGCCCACAGGGGTTGCAACATAATTTACCAAAACACCTAAAATTAATGCTATACCAATTCCAACTGGAAATGCAACAGCCATTCCTGCTATACTAATTGCCGCAACGATTAATAGATTAGCAAGATTAAAAATAATCCCTCCCAAAAATGCAGAAATATAAGATGCTTTATTTGCTTGCAATAAATCATTTATTAATGGTCTTCCGTTTTCACCAAAACTTCCAAAAGTTAAACCGATCAATAATGAAAATAATAATACTCCAATAGAATAGTCCCAATAAAATAATGTGAATGACCATGTTTTTGGTGAAAGCTTTTGAGTATTAGCCCAAGAACCCCAACATATCATTGTAAAAAAGCATAAAATCACTGCCAAATAATAACTTTCAACTATAAACATAAATCCCTATATTTTTTTTCTAGTTCATTAATATAAGGTATTGAATCCTGAGCCCCCATTTTAGTAACGGAAATTGAAGCGGCAGAATTCGCAAACTCGACACTATCATAAATTTTCATCCCAAAAGATAAAGCTGCAGCCAAAGCACCATTAAACGTATCTCCTGCAGCAGTTGAATCAATAGCTTTTACTTTTTTTGGAAGTATATGCCCCTCCCTGTCCTCAGTTATATAAAAAACTCCTTTATTACCCATTGTTATAAATACATTTTTAATCCCTTTATCAATAAGCTTATGAGCTGCAACCCTTGAGGAATCAATATCAAAAACTTTAATTCCAGTTAAAGACTCAGCTTCTATCATATTAGGTGTTATAGTATGAATACATTTTAAATAATCATCATCAATTTTTTGAAATGGAGCTGGATTTAAAATCAACTTTATTCTTAACCTATAACATAAAGAAATTATAAATTCAACAACTTCTAATGGAATTTCAAGCTGAATCAATACCAAATCGTTAGGCTTTAACTTTTTCTCAATAAAAGCGATGTCTTTTATTTTTAATTTTGAATTTGCTCCAGAGGCTACAGAAATTAAGTTTTCACCTTCTTTATCAACCATGATTAAAGCAACTCCAGTATGCTCGTCTTTTTCTACACAAATGTATTCAGTATTTATACCGTGACTTTCATATTCTTTTATTGATTTATTTCCTAAAGAATCATCTCCAACTTTACAAATAAATATTACTTTACCTCCCAATTTTGATGCTGCAACTGCCTGATTAGCACCTTTCCCACCTTGAAAAGAATAAAAATCACCCCCAATTATAGTTTCCCCTGGTTTAGGGATTGAATTTGATTTGATAACCATATCTGTATTTGAACTTCCAATAATATAAATATCGCTTTTCATTTTTTTTTAATAATTTAATTAATCCTTACATTATAAGAACAAAAACAAATATTTTATAATATAACTCAAAACTTTAATTAACTAAAGTTTTAAAAAAAATATACACATGAAAAAACTAATTTTAATATCCTTTATGGTCGCTTTTATTTCTTGTTCTGATCAGAAAAAACAAAATGAGAAAATTATAAAAGATTTGAATTTAGTATATAAAGACTATACTCCTAATGGAAATGAAATAGTTATATCAAGGACCAATTATTTTAATAAACTTAAAGGATTTTGGCTTGCACAGTGTATTGCAAACTGGACAGGACTCATAACTGAAATGGATAAAACAGGGAATATTGGTAAGGTAAAAACTGGAGCATTTTATACAAGAGAAGACTGGGGAGGAGAAGATCAACCAGCCTTTTGGCAACAAAAAGAAGAAATATCAAGAACTATTGATTTTGTATTTGAAGGATCTGACGGGATATGGGGTGCTGACGATGATACAGACATAGAATACATATACCAACATTTGTTATACACAAATAAAACCTCAAAACTAACAGGTGAACAGATTCGAGATGGTTGGTTAAAACATATAAAAAATAAAGAAGAAAATTTTTTATGGGTCTCTAATCAAAGAGCTTTGGATTTAATGATAATTGGTATAGTTCCACCTAATACAGGTGACCCTAAAAATAATCCTGACTTTGATATGATTGATGCTCAATTAACTACTGAAATTTTTGGCTTTTATTCTCCATCAAATCCTGATTTTGCTGTAAAAATGGCTGAACTACCCATACAAACTACTGCAAGATTCAATGCTGAATGGATATCAAAATTTTATGTTTCAATGTACTCTTTAGCGGCTAATCCAGATCCAAAACTTAGTATCAAAGATAATTTACTAACAATTGCTGAAAAATCCAGAGATCAACTTCCAAATGATTCATATGCTTCTAAAATGTATGATTTTACAAAAAAACAATATGAAGATGGACTCCCATGGGAAACAATAAGAGATAACGTATATCAAAGATATCAAGTTGAAAATATGGATGGATACGATTATTCGTCTGGAATATCTGAAGAAGAAATTGAAAAATGTAATGGCTGTGCTGCAGCTGGAATTAATTTTGCAGCGAGCTTAATCAGTTTATTTGCAGGCGAAGGAGATTTAAAAGAAACTATAAAAATAGCATCGCTAATGGGATGGGATTCAGATAATCCTACCGCTACATGGGGAGGTCTCATTGGATTTATGATAGGTCATGATGGTGTTGAAAAAGCATTTGACAGAAACTTTTCTGAAGAGTACAATATTCACAGAACAAGACAAAATTTTCCAATCGGAATAGATAATTTTACTAATATGGCCAACATTGGAGTATTTATAACAGACAGAGTAATTCAAGACGAACTTGGAGGAGGAATTGATCTCAATAAAAACCTTTGGTATATTCCAAAACCAAATTAGAAATTCAATAGATAAGAAAAATTAGCTAAAAAAAATTTTATCTATAAAGAACAGATGAAAAAAAATAAATACCTGATTTATTTAATAATTGGGACACTTCTTTTGATAAAATTTGGTGTTTCAGAAAATAAAACTTTTGAAGACTTATCCTCTTATTATGTGAATTCTTATTCTCAGTTCATGGAAATCGATTCAAGGAAAATACATTTTCGTGATGAGGGTAATGGATATCCAATTGTATTGCTACATGGTACTGGTGCATCTCTTCACACTTGGGATTCTTGGACCACAGAGTTGATAAAAACTCATCGAGTAATTCGTCTTGATTTGCCTGGATTTGGTTTAACTGGACAAGATCCTTTAAAAAGATATTCGTCTATTGATTATGTTAATTTATTAGATGAATTTTTAAATAGATTGGGTATAAATGAATTTCATTTAGCTGGAAACTCATTAGGAGGTCAAGTAGCATGGTTGTATACATCGAAATTTGATCATAAAATAAATAAACTTCTATTATTAGATCCTAGTGGTTTTTCATTTGATAAAGTTCCATTTGTCATTCAATTAGCTAAAACCCCTTTAATAAACTCATTTCTTCGTTATTTTACACCTAGAGCTTTTATTAAAAAAAATCTGAAAGAAGTATATTTTAATGATTCTCTAATTACTCCAGAATTAATTAATCGTTACCATAGTCTTACCTTGTTTGAAGGAAACAGAAGTGCATTTATTGATAGAGCAAATATAAAACGTGAAGATTATTCTTATAGAATGAAATATATCCATACGCATACACTAATTATTTGGGGAGAAAATGACTATTGGATTCCTGTGAGTGATGCTAATAGATTTAAAAATGCTATAAAAAATTCAAAGGTTATTATAATGCCTGAAACAGGTCATATTCCAATGGAAGAAAGACCCAAAGAAAGTCTTAGAATCGCATTAGATTTTATTAAACTTTAATAACTTAATATGCAAAAAATCAAATACTCTGATTTAATAAAACTTTATGTTTATTAAGGAGCAAAAGTAAAACTCTAAATCCCATTCTTAAAAAGCGAAGATCTAACCCTTTCAAGCTTTAAACTAGTGTCCATTAAATTTAAGCGCTTATTAAAAGGCTCTACACTCACCGGACCATGGTAGCCTTTTGAATGTATAAAATCTAAAAAATATTTTAAATCAATGATTCCAGTGTCCCCAGGCAATTCTCGCTCTTGATCTAACTGAGCTGACGGATTTCGTCCAATTACCCCGTCATTAAGCTGGACGGAGACTACATCATCAGCTATTAAAAACTTCATATCATCAAGCTTATCTTCAGCACAATATGTATGAAAACTGTCTAATAAATAACCCACATTTTTTTTTCCTATGGCATTTATAAGCTCTCTTAATCCTCCTATTGTATGCAAAAAAGGATATTTATCCCTGACCATGAGAGTTTTGGGACCCACATATTCCAAACCAAGTTTAAGTCCTTCTTGTTCTAAAACATTTGCAACTTTACTCAAACGATTATGATGCTGTTCAAAATTTTGTCTGTAAGTTAAACTTTTGTGCGTGGGCATTATCCAAGTGACAAAACTTGGGATTTTAAAAGACGAAATTATTTTAAGATGTTTATTAAGAAATTTAAATCCTTCAAGGAATTTCGTCTCTGTGGATCTAAAATCTATAGGTAGTCCACCCGAGTCAAATTCAATCTTGTTAATCTGCATTTTGCTTAAATAAGTTTTTCTTTCCTCTTCATTAAATTTAATTAAATCTCCTAAAAGCGGACTAATAGCTGAAAACTTATATTCGATTGCATAGTCTAGCAACTCATGAGCATTACATTTAAGGCCAATTGCACCTGGATTTAATGACGCTATGAAACCTTTATTAGAATTTAAAAATTCTGAAGTTTTCATAAAAAAAGGACTTATACCTGCTATAGTTATTGAGTTGGTAAATTCTCTTCTATTTAGCATAACTTTTATTTAAAATTAATATCATCCCTTTAAACTTGGGTCAAATTGATGAAAATAGCTGTATTCAATATCGTTTTTTTCTACCCATACCGTCAGGTATACCTTTATAATATCTAAACATTTCAATAGCTTTCCCATTATCAAACTTTACTCTTTTTTTTAGTCTATTAATTACTTTTTGTTTTTCTCCTTTTGGATAATTGTCGAGATCAGGACCAAGATATTTTTCCCATCCACTAGACCATTGACTAATATATTTTGAACCGGATGTAATCTTTAAATCAAAAAATCCTGAAATATCAACTGATGTATTTTTGTCATCTATATTTCCACCATAAAATAAAAATTCAGGGACAGCATAAGCTTTTAAATTTTGATGTATAATTTGTCCTTCATACATTAAATGCCATTCTGCTGCCCTAACAGCATCAGCAGTTAAATATGCGGACGCCCTATGATCACTTTTATGCCAAAGCTGATAATTATACCCTGGATCAAAAGACATTAAAACATCTGGTTTAATTTTCCGTATATAGTAAACAATTTTACCAATAATCTCCTCTCTATCCGCAAATTCTAATCTTCCGTCATCATAACCTAAATTTATATACTGATCCTTTGATAAACCTAAAACCTTCATTGCCTCAATTTGTTCTTTTCTTCTAATTATCGATAAGTCATTTTTACTTATGCTTAGATCCTTAGTTCCAACGTTTCCAGTTGTTAGAGTAAGAATGAAAATTCTATTTGAGTTTTTTTTAAGAAGTGCTAATGTTCCATGAGATTGATAGTCGTCATCTGGATGGGCACCTACTAGAAGAATAGTTTTACCATTCCATTTCTCAACTGGTATTTTTGGTTGAGAATTTGTATAATTAAAAGTAAAAATTATAAATAATAATATTTTATTCATATTTCTAAGCTACAAAATAAATATTGTTATATGAAACAAAAACGATAAAGTCAACTATCCTATATCTTAAATACAAAAAAGACTCAATAATGAAATATAAAAGGAATAAATTTTGATATATAATAAACATCAGCTAAAATAATATATTAGCCACTGGTGTATCAACTCAAAACTGTACTTCAATAAAAAAGTTATATTAAATTCACAATGTAGATATAGAAAACACACTTTTAATTCAAGAAAAAAACATAACTATCGTGTATAAAAATGACTGGTTGAAAAGGTTCGTTGAAAATAGAATAAAGGGGTATTGAGGTATCTTTAGGTTTGTTATATTAGTAGCTATAAAACTTAAAAAAATCTGAAATGAAACAATTTATTTTCTTACTATTTTTTGCTAACTCTTTGAGTTTTTCTCAATTCAATGAGATTAAACTTTTACAAAAAAAATTAATTGTCGATGAAATTACTGGTAGTAATGTCGCACTAGTTTATAAAGAAGGTAGTGTAGTTTATTTCAATATTCAAAACTCCGGTAAAATAGGAGATAAAAATATATCCAATCAAAGCTATAAACCTTATAAGGAAACAATTTTTCCAATTTGGTCAATGTCAAAACCAATATCAATAGTGGCTACAATGATTCTTTTAGAAAGGGGCTTAATTAAATTAACAGACAATATTTCTAAATATATTCCGGCAATGAAGAATATGAATTGTGAGACTGAAAATGGAATTCAACCTTGTGAAAATCAAATCAAAATTATAGATCTCCTAACTCACAGATCAGGCTTGGGTTATTATAGTGATCCAGGATATGGATATGGATATACAAATTCTATTAAATATGATAATCTTGAAGAATTTACCAATGATCTATCAGAAGTTGTTTTAAAATTTGAACCTGGATTAAAATATTTTTATGGAATAAATCAAGCAGTTCTTGGTCGTGTTATTGAAGTTGTATCAAATCAAACTTTTTTTGAGTTTTTGAAAAAAGAGTTGTTCGGTCCACTTGAAATGAATGAAACAAAATTTTACCTAACTAAACAGGAAAGGGACAGATTTCAGCCTCTTTTTATAAATACAGGAGCATTAAAAGGGTTCACTTATGAGTTAAATGAATTGTCTTACAAAAAAAATAATGAAGCCTATTTTGGTGGAGAAGGACTAGTCTCAACATTAGGAGATTATTCTAATTTCTGTAAAATGCTTCTAAATGGCGGTTCTTATAATGGTAAAAAAATCATAAGTCAGAATAGTATTAATTTAATGACAAAAAAGTACTCACAATCATATCCAAATGAAGAATTCGCAGATACTAGAAAATTAGGTTTTTATTATGGATTTTCTCTTTTTGTTTTAGAAAACCCAGAAATAGACAATACTAACTCTACTAAAGGAATATATGGATGGTCTGGTTATCATAATACTCATTTTTGGATTGATCCCGAAAAACAATTATTTGCAATATTTCTTTCTAGGTCAAGGCAGGGTATTTCAAACATTGACACTCAAAAGGAGTTTAGAAGAGCTGTTTATAAAACAATTATGAATTAATCAAATTATCTTAATCAAGTTCAGGAGTAGAAATATTGTAGAGTTTTATAACATTAATAGAATCAATGCTTCAAAGTATTATAAGTTGAAGTATGAACTAAATAATAAGTAATATATTTGAGCACTTATTAATTATTTGGGCACTTAAACGGGCACTATATAAATGTTAATAAGAGATAAACTCCTACGGGTGTTTAGCTCAGTTGGTTTAGAGCGCTACCTTGACAGGGTAGAGGTCATGGGTTCGAATCCCTTAACACCCACAAGGCTTCCCAAGAGATTGGGGGGCTTTTCTTTTTCAAAAAGCGAACTTTTAGCGAACTTTTGGTCAAAATCTAAACTTAGAATTTGATCATATAATTCCATATGCAAAAGGAGGTGCTAATACTTACAGAAATATTCAACTTCTCTGTGAACCTTGTGATAGGTCAAAATCTGACAATATTGGTTAGTTTTTTTATATTAGCCGCTTATTAATCATAAATCAATTATAATGAAAAAAATATTATTATTATTTACTATTCTATTTATATACACAAATAGTTTATCCGCTCAGAGAACTTTTGTTCTGCATGGAGTTCACGTACCTAATAAGAGTCAAGAAAATTTTGAAAGTCAAGAAATAGAATACAATTCTAAACTTGCTCAAGATTATGTTGACAGCGGTAAGATGAGAGGGTGGGCTTTACTAAAAAGAGTTTCAGGAATTGGTGACGCAGAAGATTATAAATTCAATTATTTTTGGGTACATGCTTTTGATGATATTGATCAAATGGTTGCCCACAAAGAGGATCCCTTTTGGGGGAAATTCGAAGATAAGTTCGGATTTAAATCTAGTAAGCTTAAAGGTAACGGAATCTCAAAAAGCGGTATCTATCATTTTATGACTCAAAATGAATTTAATACAGGACAGGGCAAATATATCATTTTAAACGACGGAAAAGTTAATGATATTCAAGCTGCTATTGAACTTGGAATAGAAACTGGTAAAATTTTTAAGAAAAACTCGAAAAAAACTGGTATGACAGGATGGGGAGTAGCGACAGTTATTGCTCCTCAAGACAAACACAATGATAGTAATATTTTTTATTGGGATATTTATGACTCAATGGAAGGTGTAATGAAGCACATGGCAAATCAAGGTGCAGTTTTAGACATACCCAATAACATGTCTGAAAAGTTTCTAAGTAATCTACCAAATGGATTTAATCACAGAAATATTGCTGAATTTATTATTGGAACAAAATAACTTTACTTTAACTATTAATAATCCCCCTTTTAATCGAGGGGGTTTTTTGAAGCTTTAGAGAATGAATGAAAAAAATACATTATTTAATTACTCACTTTCATTAATATAGTCCAAGTATATCCCTGGTAATCAAACTTATCACCCTCAGCAAAAGTGTCCCATGTCCCTTGGGTTACAGGAGCTGATTCTACATATCTTTTGCTTGAATCACCAAATCTTTCAAGTGCAAAAGATCCTACCACTATTTCATTACTTCTATTTACGTCATTATTGTTTCCGTCAGAAGATGGTTCACAAGAAGTAAAAGTAATCAGTAGAGCTAAAAAGAGAAATAGAATTTTCTTCATACCCCAAAGTAAAGAAAATATATAAACTCAATCTCTAGTAGTTCCCTCAGGAAAATATTTGTCAATAATATAAGCAGGCTGCCATGGGTCTAACTTTTGAACCAAGTCTTTATAGTCGTATTCTTTAGATTGAATCCTGGAAGGATATAGATTTATAGTGTCATCTGTAGCAATTCTGTGAAACTGAAGAAGGTCCATCATCTCTTTAATTTTAGTTTTATAAGCAGATTTTTTTGCTAGATTGTTAAGTTCATTATGATCTTCTTTTAAATTATAAAGCTGTTTGACATTAATTTGAGGATAATAGATAAGTTTCCAATTCTCGTTTCTTACAGCTCTAACAGTATTTCTATAAGCTGTATATAGACTTGAGCGCACATGTTTTTCCTTCTTATTAATAATATCCATCAAAGATTCACCATCGATGTTTTCCAGTTCTTTGAGATTTAAATAATCGATTAGGGTAGGAAAAAGGTCAAACAAATAAACAAGTGCCTTAGAAGTTTGAGCTTTAGGAATTTTAGGGCCACTTATGATCATTGGAACTTTAGTGCTATGCTCATAAAGGCTCTGCTTACCTAAAAGACCGTGACTTCCAAGAGCCAATCCATTGTCTGCTGCATAGATAATTACAGTATTATCATATAAATCATATTTCTTGAGGCGTTTAATTAAATCTCCTACACGATCATCAATATGCTGAATTAGAGCATAATATTCTGCTATAGAAGACTGAATGTCGTCATGGGTTCTTGGCCATGGAGCAAGAGTCTCATCTCTAACATTTAAATCATCAAACCTAAAGGGGTGTAGTGGTTTAAAATTTTCTGGAACTGGAATTTCATTATTTGAATAAATATCAGAATACTTTGGAGAAGGAGATCGAGGATCATGAGGTGCGGTAAATGCAAGATAACAAAAGAAAGGTTTTTCTTTTTTGGATGCTTGATACCTATCAAAATAATCTAATGTTGCTTCTGCAAAAATATCAGTTGAAAACCCCTCATTGTGGAGGTTATTCAACTTATTGTATTCATCTAAATCTCTTAAAGGCACATTAAAGTGATCACTCATTCCGCCAAGCATAACTTTGGCTCCTTCTTGAAAGTTAGTCTCAAAACTTTCTGCTCCATTATGCCACTTTCCTGTTGCAAAAGTTTGAAAACCATTTTTACTTAAATAATTTGGAAGGGTTTCAACCTCTTCCAAACGGTCATAAACATGAAATAGACTTTTTCCACTTAAAAGCATCGCTCGACTAGGAGCACAGATCGCTCCATGGTGACCACCCATAACATAACAATTTTCAAATAGTACACCATTTTTTGCTAAATCATCAATATTAGGGGTTTTTATATATGGGTTCTGAGCAATACCAAGAGCATCAGCTCTTTGGTCATCTGCAAAAATAAGAAGGATATTTGGTGTGTTTTTTATTTCATTAGTTTGACGTCTATCGCAGGAGATAATAAAAAAGAAATTAATTGCTGCAAGAATTACTATAAAGTTATGTTTCATATTAGCTGATAATTTGATAATGTAATTTTACTTATTGTTAATTTTATAAATCAAACTGGTATTGAAATTTGAAGTAAAGTTGACTATTTTCAATTCCATACTTATTATTAGTGTTTAAAATCGAATATCCATTTGTCCCACCAATATAGAAAATTGTAAACGGATTTGGATTCCATTTTAATAAGGGCTGATAAAAAAAGTTTTCTTCAAATTCATTAAATTCTCCAATCAGTCTAAAAGAAAGGGTGTTGTTAAATTGATAATTAATTTCAGTACGCGCGATATAACCTCTAAAATAAAAACTATCATCACTTTTGTTTTTTAACTGAGAATATCGAAAACTTGGACTTATAGTCAATTGTGGAGTAATTTGGAAACTATTAAATGTTCCAATAAACAAGTTATTACCTGTAGCAGGATTTTCTTCATTATAAACAATAGACTCACCAACATTTGTGAATAAACGAAGGCTTACTCTTTCTGAAGGATTATAGGAAATAAAAAATTCAAGGTCATTCATATTTGTCCCATTAAATCCCTCAAACTCTTCACTTATTATAAAATTATATTCAATACCTGTTTCAATATTTCCACTTAATTGTAAATCAATAGATGTACCTATCTCTTGATATTTAAGGAGATTTTCGTAATTATAACTTATTATGCTCCCAAGGTATAAACCTAATTGTTTAACGTAATTTTTTTTATTAAAAAAGTACTGATAGCCATGATTGACACTTAAAAAGCGGATACTATTTTGTGTTACAAATCCGATAGGTGTCTGGTAATGTGGAGAATATTGTTCGTACTCAATTTCAGAATTCCAATTTTTTGTATTCCGCTGAATGGAAAAATAGAACGCATCTCCTTGGCTTTCTTCTCCGTCTAATAGGGTATTTTTATCTTTTATTTGTTCGTTTTCATCAATCCAATTTTCTATAGGCTCTTGTGTAATACTTTTGTTAAATTCAAAGGAAGCAGTATATGATTCTTTAAAACGATAGATACCATCAACTCCAATAGTATTTCCAGAACCACCTTCTTTAAAAAAACGGTTAGTCGTTAGAAAGCCGATATTGCTTCCGCGATCAAAGGTGCGTTGATATCTAAAAACATTTGAAAATGAAGCACCTCCTTTACCAAAATAAGATCGATTTTCACCCGCAATTAAATAAGGAGAGGCTTCGTCATAAGCTGCTAACCAATAAATGCGTTGCTTTTCTCCTTGAGTAATTAGTTTTGAGGAAAAAGTAGGTTTGTTAATGGACCTTGTATAAACAGTGTTTAGTCTAGTGTCAATTATGTCATTTCCTTCGTTAAAATAAGCCCTACGCTCTTCAAAGAAAACGGCAAAGGTATTGTTGGCTGTTATTTGTGAAACGTCAGCTTCAACTTGAGAAAAATCAGGATTTATTGCATATTCTAAAGATGTAGTATTATTGAGATCGAAAAGACCACTTAGACCAACATCTCCAAATGGTTTTTCATAACTTAAATTTTCATTTTCTTGAAAGCCGGAGAGACCCCCAAAAACGAAAGGCAATAGACTTACTCTATTTTTTGATTCAATATTCTTTAATGTAATATTTGATTTTGTTTGACAGGGTAAACAAGGATTATTTAAATCAATGGGGAAATTAATGTTTTGACTACGGTTTTCATCTGTATATGTTGAACGGTACAGAAGAACATTCCACTTCATTTCATCAGCTTTATTAAATTGTAGTACTGCAAATGGAATTTTTAATTCCACATGGTAACTATTTTTATGTTTACTTGCTTTTGATTCAAAACTGAGGTTGTAAGAACTATCCGAGTCCCCAGAGGATGAGAATTTTAAATCCAATTGATTTCCTTCAGGGTTTGACCCTAGTGAGATCATATAGCGCCCATCTCCATAAGTATCTATTCCAATCATAACATTATCATCTAGGTAACCTTCGTCTCTATTGCGTATTGAAGAACGTAATTTTTTCATGTCAGCATAAGCAATAAAACCTACATATAAATCGGTTTTGGAATAAGTGATAAAAACCTTCGTTTCATGAGTTGAAGGTTCATTGTTTCCAGGTTCTATTTCATAATTTATATTGAATTTTTCAGCATTTATCCATTCTGCATCTGATACAATTCCATCAAAGGTGGGAAGTGTTTTCTGAGCAGTTAAAAAAAGGGAGCACAGAGAACTAAAGAGAAGCAATAAATGCCGCATTAAGACAAATTTTCGGTAAATATAAACTAGCTTATTTAATTAACAATTTTATACTTTCTTGTTAAGCTTAGCCATAATTTTTTTGTCTGCTTAAAGTTAATATCATCTGAGCTAAGCATTTTATTCAATTACAGTATTAAATTTACATTAATTTCAAAGTCATTGTAAATCACTTTATCTTTAAGATTGCCAAAGAATGAATCAGATCCGTGAAGAATGTTATATAATGCACGATCAATAATTACTTTAGCTTTCACTTCTAAATCATTTACTTGTAATTCGAAGGCAGCAGGATTTGTTATTCCTTTGATTGTAAAATCACCAGTAATTTTATATAATCCTTTATCTTGAATCACAACAGAAGTAAACACTAATTTTGCTTGTGGATGATTATCTACATCAAACCATTCCTTTGATTTTAAAGATTCCTCAAGTTTTTTAGCAGAAGTTCCATTTAGATCTGTAGCTGCAAGGGAACTCATGTCTACGACAAAATCACCACCCATAAGTAATCCATTATCCATAATTAAAGTTCCAGATAGTAGATCGATTTTACCTTCGTGTTGTCCAGTTATTTTTTTACCTAACCAGTGAATATGGCTTTCAGATAAATTAATAGATACCATAGTAGTAGTTTTTTGTGCACTTAAAGAGAGACCGATAAAAAGTAGAAATAAAATTTTCTTCATACCATATTGATGTTTTATATAAAAGCCCTCTAGTTAATTCTAGGGGGGGGTTTTATTTAGTCACTTTTCTTAAAGTAGTATTTACGAATAAGCATAAAAGCGCCAAGACCAAAAATAAAAGCACCTGTAGGATAGCCACTAAACTTAAAGCCATTACTTAAAAAATGATGTAATATGAGAAGTAACCCAATTAATGTATAAACTTCAGCTTCTTTTTTTTTAAAAAATCTCTTCATATACCAAACGTATCAGTCATTTTCTTTAAAATTAATTACTGAATTTTATCAGTTTGAGCAGAATTATTAAGTTCTGGAGCAGACATATTTTTGTGAATATCAGTTAAGTTATTGCCCTGTATATCGTAAATGTCACCTGTCCAAGAATCTATTACAAAAGATTCATTAACTGGAGATGGCAGAAACCTATTTGAAAATGATATTATAAGTGCTGAAATAATAATAGTGGCAGCAATTAAAAGAGTGTTTTTATTATTCATTTAGTAAAAATAGAACAAAGTCATATTACTACCTATAAATAAAGTAAATCGTTACTGTGGAACGAGTACGATAGGGGGTATTTAGTCACCTATCTATTAGTTGTAAATGCATTTTAAATTATCTGATTTAACAAAATAAGATTTATAGTTGGTAGCTTTTGGATCTGTACATCCACACAAATTTAAAAGTTCAATATTTTTGAAATCAATTGGGTGGCTTTCAGCCTGCACTGCAATATATCCTTCACTTAAATATTGTCCTTCTTTTGCAATCCACTCATCCTTGTTGGTAACTCCCATAGACTCCCAATCTTTCCCTTTTCTAGATTTACTTATAAAAGCCCCTCCTATTTGAGGGTGCTCATATCTTAAAACTGTATCTTTTTCAATTAGGTGTGCAATATACTCTTCACCCATCACTACAACCTCTACACTTACCCACTGATCTCCATCGTATGTTTTAGAATTTGAATCAATACAATGTCTATAATCAATTTTGCCAAATCGTTCTACAGCGGTTCCTGGTGAACATAAATTAGCTGTGTTTCGTTCTCTTCCATTACTTAAACCCCCAAGTAATTGAACTTCTATAGATACAGGGAAGTGCTGCTCATAAGTATTGCTTGCAGCCGACTGAGAGTGAACCATAATCCCACTATTTCTAACGTTCCAACCTTCACCTCCAGGAGTTTGATCACCAATAAATCGATATTCAAATCGTAATTTATAGTGAGAAAAAGATTTTTTATAATACATATGGCCATATTTATCATCAAAATCTTTGTATTCATCG